>Ga0334722_10000374_pt1 | contig 67608 bp, 69 predicted proteins | sample C3_bottom_MG_FD_207210 | JGI IMG/M metagenome (GOLD analysis project Ga0334722, IMG submission 207210) | Sediment microbial communities from Yellowstone Lake, YNP, Wyoming, USA - C3_bottom | ecosystem: Environmental > Aquatic > Freshwater > Lake > Sediment | place: USA: Wyoming | collected... | reverse complement strand
CAACGTGTGAAAGCGTGGTCCAACGGCCGGTATTGGATCCGTTGCTGGGACCGGTGTGCTGGCCGGCGGGGATCAACGTGTGAAAGCGTGGTCCAACGGCCGGTATTGGAGCCGTTGCTGGGACCGTTGGGGGTGTGGGGGAGGTCGCGTTGGGGGTCGCGTTGGGGGTCGCGTTGGGGGTCGCGTTGCGTCGGGTGGGGGAGGAAGCGGGGTTGGAGTGGGAGGGGGCTGGGGGGTTGGGGGGTAGCGGCTGGAGGAGCGGGAGGCGGGCGTGGTGGTACGGCCGCCGGCGTCCATAACATTGGTGTAGTGGGAGGAAGCAGTAGACTGGCGGGTCAGTATGCGGGCTTTTGGCGAAAAAAAGTAGCGGTTTTGCCTGGTTTGCGAACAGGTGTTCAGGATGTGGGGTGAATCGTGAGTGTGGATGGGGAGATAGAGGTGTGGTATGAGAAATGCTAAGAGGGGGGTGGTGTTGGGGGCAAGAGGTGGGGGTGGGCGAGGTCGACCGGGCGCGACTACACGCTCCTGTGTCCGGCCTGGTGTCGTCCAGTCGTGGAGGAAGATCTCCGCCATGAATGGAGGGCAAGCCTCTTTCCGCCCGGGCTGCATCCACGGGGCGAGGCTGTCGTACCTACGGACGCGCGGCTTGGTCCGGGGCCGTCCATCCGGGATCCTCGAGCACAAGTCGGACGGAGACCTGTAGCGGAAACACGGGGACGAGCAGGGCTTCGGGCAGCCTTGATCCCAGGGCGACGGTCCGGGCATCGGCCCAGCCGGCGTTCAGGGCCCCGAGCGCGGGGACGTGCGGGGTGAGCAGCACGGCGTAGCGATCGTCTTGGGGCCCGGACATGGCGAAGAAGCGCACCACGTGCTCCACCGTCTTTTGGGCGGTGCGGAGCCAGCAGAGCTCGCCCCCACGTACGGGGCGACGCCGGCGGCCAAGGGAGGCCTCGCCGTCGAGGGCCTTCTGCAGGAGTGTCCAGTCCGGCGGGGGCGACATCCGACGGCGGATGTCGGCCGCCAGGTCTTGCCGGGGCTTGGGCACGGCGGTGGACGGCATGATCGCTGCAGCCTCGACCCAGCCCCGGGCGCGGGCGCCGGTCTCGACGAGGGCGGCAGCGCCCACGGTGTGGAGCACGGTGCAGCCTGCCCCGGCGACGATGCGGTCGGCGCCCTCGTGGCAGGTGCACCGCGGGCTCGTGGCGCTATGCCGACGGGAGGCCCGGGAGGGAAGCATCTCCTCGCTGGGCGGACGCGGCATCCACGCGCAGGGGGCGCGGTGGGCGGTGGCCAGTTCGACCAGGGCTGGGTCTACGTAGAAGAAGACGTCGTAGAGCGCGCGGCCGGTCCAGGGGGCCAGAACCATGGCTAGACGACGGTCGTGGGCTGGTCGTGAGCGTAGATGACCTCGTCCATGCGCACCAGTCCGTAGCGGCGCTCGTTCCAGACGAAGACCAGCGGTACGTCGCGCGGGAAGGTCACGTGGTCGCCTTCGGTGACGGGGAAGAGGTCGGTGGCCCAGGTCTTGCCGCTGACGTTGTCTTCGGTGCATCCTGGACGAGTGTGGACGTCGGTGGTGTGCTTCCAGGCCGGCATCGGGCCCATCTTCATCACCTTTCCCGAGGCGGTGTCCTTGCGGCCGTTGCCGTCGGCGGCATCGGGGGGGGCGAAGAGCCCACCCTTGGTCATGCCGCCCAGGATCTCGTCGATTTCGACGAGGAGCAGGCCGGCGAGTGGGTGGACGCGGACTGGGTCGATCTGAGAAGCCACGGTCTAGTCCTCCATGTCGCAGTAGAAACGATGCACGCAACCCTGGCAACGGCCGCGATCGGGCGTTTTGGGGAACAAGGCGATGTCCTTGCGTTCACCAGGGTTCTGCAGGGGCTTGAGCTTCGTGAGGTCGACCTCGATGCGCGCCATCGCCCGGTCGAGGTCGGCCTGCGTCATCCGTTTCTCGGCGACGGCCGAGGTGTCGAGGAGCGGAATCGAACGCCCCACGATCTGCTCTGGGGTCGGCGGAGTCCGCCCGGTCGCCTGCGCCTTGAGCACCAGGTAGAGCGCGTAGACGGCGAGCTGGTCGACATCCGGGTGGGCGCCGGTCTTCCAGTCGATGATCGTGCGCTCCGGCGAGGCCTCGGTGGGCCGGGTCACGAGGTCCGGAACCATGAAGAGTTCGAACCCGTCATGGCGCACGCTGTCCAGGCTGTCGATCTGTAGCCAGTTCTGTGGCCCCAGTACCCGGAGCGCCGGCAGGTGGTCGGAGAGGAAGGCTTGGAGGCAGGTCGCGGCGCGGTTCGCGAAGAGTTCCACCTGCTCTGGCGAGACATCGCACCCCGCCAGGTGCTCGTTGAGGATGAAGGTGGCGTCCTTCGGTGTGCGCAGGTCCTTCCAGGCTCGTTGCTCGGAGTAGGCGACATCGTCGAGGAAGCGCTGGCGGATCCGGGTGATGAGCTTCTCTTCGGGCCACCAGCGACCCTCGCGACCGTTCTGGAGCAACACCTGGATGGTCTCGTGGACGAGCGTCCCGGCGTGCATGGCGAGAGTCCCGCTCTGCTTCGCGGTGTAGGCCATGCGGGCCTCGGGGCCGTTCTTGAGGTTCCACCCGCCCCAGGAACCGTAGACCCGGTAGTAGACGCGGCGGAGGCAGGCATCCAGGTCCAGCCCGAGGGTGTGGGACCACGTCCCGCCAGGGAAGAGTACAGGCACGTCGGCTCCGTCAGGTGGCCGTATAGCGCGGTTGCGTAACCATGTCCAGCGCGATAGAGGGCTGCATGGCCAATGTCTACCTGGAGGCCGGCCAGTTGCACGCGCGGGTGGTCGCGCGTCTGGAGTGGCTGGGTTTGCGGCAGAAGGACCTGGCGCTTGCCATGGGCGTCCCACCACCGACGCTGTCGCAGTACCTGAGGACCCGGCAACCTCGGGTCCGCACGGTGATGCGGATCGCGCGAGCGCTGGGACTCCACCTGGAGGACCTCACGGCGCCGAACGGAACGATTGATCTGTACCGGACGCACCCGGGTCTCGCAGGGAAGGGCACGAAGGGGAGCCTGGGCGCGGCGCCAGAGGTCCGGAAGGACCGGGTCCGGGCGATGAAGAAGTGGTACCGGAAGGATTTCAAGAAGTGAATGTCCAGATGGGGCTCCCCATGCCGGGGCGCTCGAGGCTCGGGGATCTCAAGGAAGCCTGCCGGGCCGTCTTCAAGGCTTGCCCTGGAGGCAAGCCACGGAGCGCGGATGACCTCGTCGCGATCCTTGCGCTCGCCTGGATGGGCGCTGCAGGCCACGTGCAGGACAGCGACGTGGACAGCGCGCTCTCGAACCTCGTGTTCTCTGGGGTGGGGGCGGTGGCGTGGAAGCCGGAGCGGGCATTGGCTCTCTGTCGGCTGGCGGCGACGAAGTGGCTTCCAGACGCGCTGTCGGCGGTGGACGCGGCGCTGGCGCGGCACCAGGTGGCGAAGCCGGTCGACCTGATGGAGACGATCCAAGGACGGGTGGAGGAACTCTGGGTCCAGGTTCAAAGTCGCCGGAGCGCGCTCGTCGCGGCGGGCCTCGAGGTGCAGGAGAGGTTGGTCCAGTTGTTGCCTGAGAATCTGCGGCTCGATCCGCACCAGGCGGAGGCGGTGGCCTTCATCGAACAGCATGGTTGGAAGGCGCTGCTCGCAGACGACATGGGGATCGGAAAAACAGTATCGGCGCTTTGTTCCATGCTTATTAGAGGTAACGCGGTATTCCCGGTCGTAGTCGTCTGCCCGGTCTCGGTCCTGGGTATGTGGATGGGGCATGCGCAGGCCTGGCTCGCGAAGATGGGCCCTACCGTGCTCGCGATCCGAAAGACCGACGACGTCCCCAAGATCCTCCCCTCGCGCGCCTTCATGGTCACCTCCTGGCATACGCTCTCGACATCCCCACGTATCCTCCAGGGCAAGACACTCGGGTGCATCGTCGGCGACGAGTCGCAGTACCTGGCGAACCACGAGTCGGGACGCACGCGGGCCTTCTGGCGGCTGCGCACGAGCGCGCCGATGCGGCTCCTTCTCTCCGGCACGCCGGATCCGAATGGCCGGGCGCGTGAATACTGGGCGCAGCTCAAGGCTCTCGATCCGGACAGCGTGCCCCCGTTCCGGAAGTTCGGGCATGCCTACTGTGGACCGGAGACGATCTTCATCGGGGGACGGCGGGCGGACGGGAAGCCGCGTACGACGACGAGGTTCGACGGGACGAGCAATCCGGTGGGCTTCGCGCATCTCCTCGATAAGTGGCGGCTACGCCGGGTGAAGGCGGAGTTTCCGGCTGGTTTCCTCCCGCCGAAGACCCGCTACGTCCTCAAGGTCTCGCTGACGGTGCAGGAGGAGATGAACCTCGAGTCAGCCCGGGACGAAGTACGTGGGCGGCTCGAAGCGCGGGCGCTGGAGAAGGCTCGGGTGCTGCGCGCCGAGGGTGCGAAGGAGGACGAGATCGCGCGGGCCATGCGTGCGACGCTGCAGGCCACCACCGTGGCGGCCTTCGGCCGTTTGCGGCAGGAGGTGGGTCTCATCAAGGCCGAACGGTCGATCGACCTGATGGCGGACCTGGCCCAGGAGAAGCGGCGGGTGGTGGTCTTCGCCTACTACCAGGACGTGGCCGAGCGAGCGCGCGCGGTCTATACCGCGAAGTTCGGCCCGGACTCGGTGCTCTTCGGTGCGGACGCGGCGAGCGACTTGGAGCGGACCCGTGCCGTAGCCCGCTGGGAGTCCGGCGAGGCCTCCTACTTCGTGGTCACGGAACGTTTCCACGCGGGGGTCACGCTGGTGTCGAGCGCGGATGTCGCCTTCCTGGACCGGTTCTGGTCGCCGTTCAAGGAGGCGCAAGCGGAAGACCGCTCCTGGCGTCGGGGTCAGACCCGGGACGTCTCGATCTGGTACTTCACCTGTCCAGGTACGGTGGACGACGCGGTGGGGGAGATCGTGACCTGGAAGGAGACCCGGAGCGGGACGATGCAGGGCTCGATCGAGGAGCGGGCCATGCGGTGGCTCGGTCTCGACGTGGAGCGCCTTCTTGTTACGGCGCGTAGCCTGTGTTAGTCATGATGCTGGAGGTTCCATGGAACCTGTTTTGGGCATGAATGGCGCGGGGATGGTGTCGGCATCATCGACGGAGATCGCCCCGACGGGTGGCTCGGGGATGGTCTCGGCATCGTCGACGGAGGTCGTCCGGACGGATGCCCCGGGGATGGTGTCGGCGACGAGGACCGGGGAAGGGTCGCCGGATCCGCTGTACGCGGCACCGGGTCTGATTCCGGTCCCAACCCATCCTCAGATCGCCGGGATGGACATGGCGAGGGAAGAGTCCCGCCGGCGCCGGATCGTGGCCTTGACCGTGACGCTCGTACAGGAGCTCATGGCGGAAGCGACGGATCCGGCGCAGAGTGCGGGCCTGCAGGCGCGCGCCCTGCTTCTCGCCCAGCGGACCCTGGGGAATGGGCGGGCGATGGTGGCCGCGGTGACCACGTCGACGGACCTGAAGCGGTCCAAGAGGCTCGGTATGCCCAATGCATACCAAGGGCAGGGTGGAGTCGACTTCGAGGCCTCGGACGATATCGGAGGGTTGGAGATGCCCCCGGAGATGGGAGTTTCTCCCATGGGGGGCAACCTGCTCACGGGCCAGATGGCGGAGACCTTCGGATCGGTGACGCTGACCGAGATCGTGACGAACGGGAAACGGTTGGTGGATGCGTTCTCGGCGGTGCTGGGCCGGGTGTCGACGGCGCAGACGATGAAGGCCCTGGTGGACGCCAGGGCAGCCGGGCTCGATGACCTGGCGAAGGAACTGGAGGACAAGCTCCGGAAGGACCTGGGGATGCCAGAGGTAGAGGAAGATCTCGAGACGACCGAAGCAGGTGCCGCATGAGAGCCTGGTACATCCCGTCGTGGACGGGTGATTTTCGTCTCGAAGCCTTGCCCGACATCGTTGGGCGCTGTGTCCTCACGGTAGAGGATCCGACGGCGGTGGAGGAGAAGGTCCTGGCTCGTTTCCGAGAGACGTGCAAGGGTAATGGTTGGTGGCCGAATCGCCAGGTGATCCACCCGAAGGGACGCTCGGAGATCCGCATCGAGGCGCCGCTGCGGGAGGCTGGCGTCATCCTCGCGGGTCTCTCCAGCCCGCCGCAGGGGACGCTCACCGCGGTGCGCTGCGTGGACGGCACGGTCTCGGTGGATCTCAACCCGGCCGGAGCGCTCGAGCAGGTGGAAGCGAAGAAGATCGAGGCGATCGCCGAGGCCCCGGAGAAGGAGAAGGCCGAGGTGGAGAAGGCGAAGAAGCCCGACAAGGCGGCGACCGTCAAGCGCCCCACGCCGTGTTGCCCGGAGAACACCGAGGGGCCGGACGTGCGCTCCAGCACGGTCCTGCAGGCGTTCTGCACGGCGGAACAGTGGGTGGACTGGGGAGAGCGCCGCGCGTTGGTGTGCGTGGGGAACCGGACGGGGCACGCCTATCTGCTCATGCACCGGCACAGTACCAGGGGCATCGAGAACGGGAAGATCGGCTACGACCTGGACACGGGGCGTACGATGCACTTCCACGACCGGACGGTGCCGCCGGCGGAGGAGGTCCTCGCGGCGAAGCTCATCCTGGAGAACCGGGAGGAGTGGCTCTGCATCAACGCCACGATGTCCGGCAACGAGATGCAGTTCGAGAACACGCTCGGGCCCGGGTTCGAGGACGGAGTGGCGGACGCGGCACTCTGTCGGCGAGTAGGCTACGGGATGCAGTCCTTCGTGCGGAACCTGCTGGGAGGCTACCGGGCAGGCCAGCGGATGGCCGGCGGCGCGTGACCGATCAGGTCCCCCTCTTCGGGACCGGAGAGGTGGCCCCGCCGGACCGGGAGGACAAGCCTCCGGCCTTCGACCTGCCCCCGCTCTGTGCCGTTCCTACGGCGGAGTTTCCGGCGCTGGACGGCCCCGAGGTGGCGGCGGCGTGTCGGCAACTGGGATGGCCCGGGCTGCGGGAACGGCAGCGGGAGATCTTGGCTCCGATTTTCGAGCGCTTGGACGTGCTGGGCGTGCTTCCGACTTCGGCAGGGAAATCGGCCACCTACCAGGTCCCAGCCCTCTGCCGCGAGGGGATGGTTCTGGTCGTGAGTCCGCTCATCGCGCTCATGATCGACCAGGTGCGTCGCCTCCGTGAACGCGGCGTGCTGGCCGCGGCGCTCCACAGCCACATCTCGGTGGCGGAGCGCAAGCGGGTGATGGAGTTCCTCCGGATGGGCCAGGTGAAGCTCCTCTACTGCTCGCCGGAACGTCTGCTCTCGATGGACACGTCGACCTTCGACGGGGTGAAGATCCAGATGTTCGCGATCGACGAGGCCCACTGCATCTCGGAGTGGGGTCACGACTTCCGGCCCGCGTACCGCAAACTCGGGGACAGCCTCCGGCGACTCGCGGACCGCAAACAGGTCCAGTTGCTCGCCCTGACCGCCACGGCGACGCCGAAGGTGGTGGAGGAGATCGCGGAGGTCCTTCGCATCCCGCTTTCGCGGGAAGCGAAGGACCAGCCGGGGACCGGGAGCCGGGAGCCTGGAGCCCAGCAAGAAGACTCGATTGAGGGCTCCGGCTTTGAGCTCGTGGCTCCCGGCCCCCAATCCCCGGCTCCTCCAACGCAAGGCGTCGCCTTGCGCTGGAGCCCGGACCGCCCCAACGTCTTCTACGGGGTCGTCGGCCACGAGGTGGACCTGCGGCGGATGCTCGCGCGCGCGGAGGAGATGGTCGGGCTCCCCTGCCTGGTCTACGGATCGACGCGCCGCGGGGTGGAGAACGCCGCGGAAGAACTCCGCCGAGCCGGCTATCGGGCCGCGCACTACCACGCGGACATGGACCGGGTGGAGCGCGCGGCCACCCAGGACGCCTTCACCCGGGGGGACCTGGAGATCGTGTGCGCGACCTGTGCCTTCGGGATGGGCATCGATCACCAGAGCCTTCGCGCGGTGCTCCACCTCGAGATGCCGACCAGCCTCGAGGCCTACGTCCAGGAGTCGGGCCGGGCAGGGCGCGACGGGCAGCCGTCGGTCGCGATCTGCCGGGCGACGACGGAGACCCTGGCGACTGCGGAAGGCCTCGTCCCCAGCACGTGGCCGAGACCGGAGCGGGTCCGTGTTTTTTGGAATCTGATCCAGTCGCTTTTCGACGGCACCGGCGGGGGGAAGTGGGACGCCGAAGGCGAGGTCTCGGTGACGTTGGACGACCTGGTCGTGCATACCGGCTTCCCCGAAGGGGAGGCCTCCTCCTGCCTGCGCATCCTCGTGGACAGCGGCAACATCGCGCGGGTGGCGGCGGTGGACCGGCCCGCGTCCGTCACGCTCCTGTGCGCGGCGGAGGCCCTACGGGGGAAGCGCCAGCGGGAGGTGATGGGGGCGCTCTGGGATCACGCGGATGCCGACAACACGGTGCAGGGGACGGTCGCGTTCTTCCGCGATGGTCTCGGTCTCGACCTCACCTATGCCAAGGCCCTCCGCGACGTGGACGCGGTGCGCTTCACCTGGGCGGCGCCCGGGATGTTGCTCCGGCGCACGCGTGAGGGGCGTTGTGTCTTCGACGCGGACACGGTGCGGGCGATCGCGAAGCGGTGCTACGCGCGGATCGAGGCGGCGCGTGGGTACCTCACCACGCGTGCGTGCCGCCGGGAGTGGCTCTTGGACTGGTTCGAAGCGGAGTCGGCGGGGAGGCCCGTCGGGCGCTGCTGTGACCGATGCCCCTGAGGAGAGCCTTGAGCCGCAAGCCTCAAGTCTCAAGCCAGGGAAAGAGCGCTTTTCTTCCAGTTTGAGGCTCGAGGCTTTCGGCTCGAGGCTTGCGCGCCATGTACTCCGTGCGTGGCGCGCGCTGTGCCGCCGCGCTATCTTCGTAGTACAGATGTTGCGCTCCGAACACCTCTCCGCCCGGGTCACCGCCGAGCAGAAGACCCGCTACGAGGCGGCGGCGGCGCGTCTGGGGATGGATCTCTCCGACCTGATCACCTACCACATGGACCTCACCTCCCGGCGCATCGTCGACGAGGGTTGGGAATGCCGGCTGGTGTACTTCCTGCAGGGCCGGGTGGTCGGCATCGGGGAGGAGGCACCACGTATGGAGGAACCAGGGCTCCCGGTTCCGGCCTCGGCCTACCCCATCGTGGCCCCCCAGGTGCTCTGGGACATGCTCGAGGTCTCGTTGCGCCCTGTGCCTGCTGCGTCCAACGTCGAGCCGCGGAAGAAGCGTGCATCGGGCCCAGGGCGCGAGCGTCGATCCTGACCCGACGAGAGGACGTGTCGTGGGCCGCGGATGGGGAAGCGGACGGTCACCTGGTGCGGGTGCGCCTGTATGTCTTCGTTCCTGGGCCAGGCGCGCGGGTGCATCCTCAGCTCGGAGCGCATGTGCAGAGTCAGGCGCGCATGCTCGGCGTCGGTGCGACGACGATGGACCACCGTTGGGGGCTTCTGGTGGATCTCGCCGAAGTCACCGCCGACGAGGTGCGGGTGATCGCCCGGCGGCTCGAGGCCAGTGGCTACCGGGTCGGATACTGCGTGTCGACGGACTGATGTCGTCTTGACGCGTGTGTTCGTGGTCTTCCCCTTCGGTCCTTCTCCGGGTCCACTCTTGACAAGCCGGGCTGGATGCGTGAGGATGGGGCTCTGCACTCCCCTCCTTCCCGAGGTCGTCATGGCCAAGAAAGTCTCCCGCTCCGGCAGGTACCACAAGGTCCGCGTTCGCGTGAAGGGCTCGCGCGGCCGCAAGGGCCACATGGCCACGCGCTGGAAGCGTCGCGGGAAGAAGTAGCCTTCTCCGGGTACGCTTGAAGTAGGAGGCTTCGATGCCGCTCGCGGAACGACTGGGTGTGTCCCAGGAGGCCGTCGGCCGGGTCGAGGTCTTGCGCCACGTGACGTTGCCGGAGGCCGAGGCCCTGCTCGACCAGGCCTTCGCCGCGGGGCCGACCGATCCGGAGGCAGCACAGCTCCTGCTCGCAAGCGCGATGCTCGCTCAGGCGCAACGCACTCCCGAGGGCAGACTGGCGGCCGCGCTGACGTTGCTTGCGCGGCTCGTCGCCAAGGCCGACCCCCAGAAGACGCTGGGGCCGGACGGGGCCGTGCGGCGTGCCGAGGTGATGCCCAACGGGTGGAAGTACACCCTAGGGAGCTGGGACCGTCTCCGCTACGCCTGGCGCGAGGGTATGCGGGACCTGCTCAACGTGCGTCCCGTGGATGAGGGCCTGGCGCAGGCGCTGGACGAGATCACGAGGCTCTCGCCGGCGGAACCCGAGCCGGTCCGGGTCGCGATCCAGGAGACTTTTCCCCAGCCGCACATCGCCTTCGCGGTCACGGCGGTGAGCCTGATGGTGAGCGGCTACAGCCTGTACCGCGAGACTCGGCTGGAGCGCCGTCTTCGTCGGGGGAAACGACGCGGGCGCTCCCGGGCCTGAGAGGAGGGCGGAAGGCTATCCTCCGAAGAGGGAGCCGTGGCGGGGCGGGGCCGGGGACTCCTGGACGTCGTCGTAGAAGGCACGTCGGGCGCGGCGGTGGCGCGCGAGCAGGAGCCGGGCGGAGCGCCGGCATTCCACGGCCCGGTTGCGGGCGCTCTCGCCGTCGTGGGCCAGCGCCGCCCACTTCGCCTCGAGGATGCAGCCCTGGATCCAGCTCTGGACGCCTTCGCCGAGTTCGCCGGCGATGCGGTCGAAGAGGAGGCGATCGCCGTTCTCCAGGCCGGTGAGGATCTGCGCGCCGAAGGTGATGAGATCTCGCTGTGCCTCGGGTGTGTCCCGGTCCTGCAGGTTGTGGAAGACGACGGTCAGGAATCCTGGCCCTACACCATCTCGTCCGCAGCACCAGGCCAGCATGGCGCGGATGTCTTCGTGGGGTAGTGTCGCGGGCCCCGGCGTCGGGAGTCCGGCGATGATCTGCAGCGCCGTCTGGACGTGGGATTGGATCCGACGGGGTAAGGTGGGCTCGGGTACGCCATAGCGAAGGGCTTCCCGGGCCGGATTCGCCGCCTGGCCGTTGTCCATGCCCTCGATGCGGTAGATGAGGAACGCGTCCACGATGGCGACGATGTCGTCGGGGCCGCGGGCCCGCTCGATGCGGGTCAACGCATGGTGGCCGTCCAGCTGGGCGATGGTGACGGCGTCTTGTTCGGTCATGGTGGAGCCTCCAGCCGCCAGCCTCCAGCCTCCAGATGGCGAGAGAAGATGGGCGGGGACAGGGATGAGAATGGGAGTGGGAAGAGGGAGCAGGTCATCGGGGAGTCCCGCCGGCTGGAGCCGAGGCGGCGGCGCGGATCTGGGCCATGCGTTCGGTGCCGATTTCGGTGGTCATCTCCCGGATTTCTTCGAGGAAGGCGTGGAGGTTGGTGAAGCTCCCTGCGTAGACACGCAAGGCCTTGAGCAAGAGTGTCCGCGTCTGGACGGTGTGTGAAGCCTGGAGTCGTCCATTGAGGCTGACCCCGACGCACGTTGAGCGCCCGGACTCGACCGGGGCCAGGGCCAGGCGCGTGCCCTGGTTCTCCCCGACCTTCATCTTCCGTAGCGCCTCGACCACGTCCGCGTAGGTCACGGGCGCGAGCTTCGCCTGGGCACAGGTCGCCACCCAGAAGCGTTCGACGTCGGTCTCCTCGAGGTCCCGGAGCCGGGGGTTCTTCCGGAACACGCGCAACAGCCCGATGTGGTCGGGCGTCGGACGTACGGACTCGGCCACGGTCTACCTCCTCCCGCTCAGCCGCTGCCCGTCGGCCCGGGCCCGGAAGCGGGTGGCGTGCCCGGCGCCGGTGCGCTGGTCGCCACGGGAGCAGCTCGGGTCGGCGCTCGACTGCGCGCATGCTCGGCCTGTTGCGCGATGATCTCCATGAGCTGGTCCACGGTGTAGACGTTGTACAGGGGAAGCTTCTTCTTGGCGTTCGCCTTGCGGGACGAGAACATGAAGCTCGTGTCTCCGCGCAGGACGATCGTGCGCTCGAACTCCTCGAACTGACCGCGCAGGACCAGGTCCTGGCGACCGAGCACGAGATCGTTGAGGATGCGCCCGAAGCCTTCCGCGCCCTGGCGGAGCCGACAGATCTCGTCCTGGAGGCCGCAGACGATATGCACGTCCACGAACTTGCTCAGGTCCATGGCTGGGGTCGGCGCAGGGGCGCCGGGAGCCTGTGGAGCCCCGCGGGTCGTGGCGGCCATGGGACGGCCGTTGAGGGGAGGACGGAAGCCGCCGCGGGGAGGTTGGGGATCGGTCATGGAAGCTCCGGTGCTGGCGATGAGGTGGCCAGCGCTGTATCGACGTATTACATCGTGGGGGCCATGCCGTCAACCGTGCTGCCGCTGGGGTTGGAGACCCTGATCGTCCACCGAGGTCCGGTCGTCCTGGCTCGGATGGTCGAGGAGGCGGGAGGTCTGCGGGCCGCCGCGCGGCAGATGAGCGTGGCTTCGGGCACGGTCGCGCGCTGGACCTACGGCGTCACGCAGCGGCGTCACGTGGGCGATGTGCATTTCCGGGGGCTCTGGCCCGGCTATCCCTCCCCCTTCCCGCAGCTTGATCGCGTGGTCGAGCACCTGGTCGGGCCCGGGCATTCCTACCTCGGCTACCTGGCGGCGAAGGAGGGATTGAAGGCGGCGCTCGTCACGTGTCAGCATCATGACGGCTTTGGTCTCGACGCTCTCGTCGACTCAGGCCCTCGACACCCCCATGGGCCGCGGGTCTACACCTGGGAGGACATCCGGCAGGGCCTCATGGCGATCCGCGCTCCGCGCTCGAGCCGGCGTCGTTGGTATGCCGGCCTGCAATATCCCGCGTCCTGGACGGCGTTGGACCGGTTGGCGCAAGGCTGCGGGTGGCGCTCGTGGGTCGGCGCCGTGCTGGAGATCCGACCGGAGACGCTGCGTCGGCCGATTCCGTTGGGCGCGGTAGGATCTCTGTTGCGAAGGCTGGTCGAAGAAGAAGTTCCCGAGCCCTGAGCTTTCGGACGCTCCGGGGTCGCGGTTCCGGTGGGCGCTCGTTTTCTGGTCTTTCTCTGCGCCCTCTGCGTCCTCTGTGTGCTCTGCGGTAATCCGGGTCTGATCCGGGCCATGAGGACCACAGAGACGCAGAGGGCGCAGAGGAAGACAAGGGAAGAGGCTGGGAATCGTACTCTGAAGGCTCAGGGGTTCGGGCTCAAGCAGAGACTTTTCTGGCCGCGCTTGCGCGGCCGGAATAGTCTCTCCTTCGCACGTCCAGGCCCCGTAATGCCGTCTTGGTCTCTTCCCCGTGGAGCCATCTCCACGCTACCGCCTTGCGTCGCTTCGACGATGTTGGGGGTGTCGGGGTCGATCGGGCGGGATGAGAACGCCGTGCGGCAGGGCGGCGGGTGCCGGTAGGTGGACGCCCGGACTATTTCCTCCGTGGCGCTCGCCCGGAGGAGTCGGCCCCGACGTTGGAGGAGGCGCTGGCGGCGCTGCTCGACTTCTGGAACAGCCGGCGCAGCCTGGCGGTCCACCAGATGGGCAACCTGGCGATCGACCTCACCTTGGGCTCGGAACTGGTCCACGTGGAGATCACGGATGCCCTGGTGATCGAGGACTACCAGGGGGTTCGCGGCCCGACGGCGGTACTCGATGCCCTGGTGGAGGCATTGGGGATCGATCCGGTTCTCGCCCGATCCCTCATCGAGGGGGCGCACGCCACCGTGCGCGTCGACACGCTGCAGATCGCCTCGGATCCCAACGCCTGGCGGCCGGAGCCCGGGATGGAACCCGAGGTGGCGTTGCCGGCGGCGGCACCCCGCCTGTTGGGCCAGTTGCTCCAGGAATCGGACCGGGAGACGGCCCGCGGGGTGCGACGGCGGCGGACACCAGAAGGGGAGGCCCTGATCCGATCCATCCTCGCCATCGCGGACACCCAAGGCTTGAGCCTCGCGGAGGCCGGGCGACGATCGGGGATCCCCAGGGAGACGCTGCGCGATGCACGGGCGCGGATGTACCAGGAGACGGAGACGCGGGAGGCACGGCTCGAGCGGGCGCCGAGAGCGCGGCTCACGCGCGACGACGAAGCAAGGGTCGAGGAAGCGCTGGCGACGTGGGGGGGCAATGCGGCGGAGGTGGGCCGACGCCTGGGGATGCCTGCCCGCACGGTACGCGACGTGCGCGACCGCCTGGTCCGCGAGGCCACGACACCGGCGGCGCCGGAGCGTGCGCCGAAGAAGGTTCCACGGGGCGGCCCGGCCCCGGAGACGCCGGCGCGCCGCACCTGGACATCCGAGGAGAAACGCAGAGTCCTGCGCAAGGTGGGCGCGGGTGTGCCGGCGAGCGAGGCAGGGCGGTCGATCGGGGTTCCGGCACGGACGGCGCGTCAGTGGGTGGAGGATGCGAAGAGGAGGAAGAAGCGCCGAAAGAAGAAGTAGCCCCAAGCCTCAAGCCCTAAGCCTCAAGCTTTCGGAACGTGGGCGCGTTCGCGCTCACGGTTCGGCTTTCGGCCTCGTCACCGTGCCATCCATCTTGCTATGTGCGACAGCCCGCGATAGGAGCGCTCCTCCGAGGACGTCTCGATGTTGCACCTGCCGCAGGACCCTGCGTTCTACACCCAGCCGAAGGCATTCGGGGCGATCGTGCGCATGGCCTGCACGGGTCGGGCGGTGCACCGGGGTCAGATCGCGCCATCGATCGGCGCCGCTTCCTGCCCCGACTGCGCGCGCCTGGTGCGTACCTCGGCCGTGAAGGAGACGGAGACCGAGGTGGATGCGGAGGTACCGTCCCTGGAGGATCTGCAAGCGAAGTTCCTGACGCTGATGGAGCAGTTCGCGGCGCTCGGGGTGGTGGAGGCCTGTGAGTCGCACGAGGTGATCGAGCGCTGGGTCAAGACGCCGGTAGAGGACCCCGTGCGCGACGGGACGGACCTGCTCTGCGGTTCGACGGGGTTGGACCTGCGGACCTGGAGCCACGAGGACCTGGACTTCATTCGTAGCCTGGTCGGGTTCTGTGCGATCTTGGGGCAGGTGGAGGCGTTCTCCGGCGCGGCGCTGGTGGGGGCCCGTCTCTTGAGCGTGATCCACCGCCTCGCGCGGGCGCAGCACGTCAAACCGCTGGCCGTCGACGAAGCGCCAAGGAAGGTGCCCCGCAAGCCCAGGGTACCGAAGCCATCCGCGCCGTCTACGGGCTGAGGACGTTGGGGCGTGGCGTTTCGCCCGAAGCCAAGGCCGCCGCCGGGAACGATGGACCCCACGAAGATCCGTGGGCTTCTCCGGCAGGGTCGCAAGACGCACGCGCAAGCGAGCCGTCTCTCGGCAGGCTTCGGGACACGCGAGCCGCAGGCGGCCGTGGCGGCGCTGGTCTGGCAGCTTTTGGACCACGGCAAGGCAGATCTCGCGCGTGTCGTCGTGGAGCATGGCGACTGGATGCTGAAGGTGGACCCCCACTCGGTCGTGACGGGGCACGCGCGTCACGCGGCGGACGAGATGCTTCTGGGCCTCGTGGAGGCCGTGATCGGGGCACAGCGGTTGCGCATGGACATCGACGACGAGGCGCAACGCCAGGTGGACCTCGAGCGCTCCGGGATGTCGCTCGTCCTGCAGCAGGCGATGGCGCGGATGATCCGCGTCGAGCGCACGCTCTCGGAAGCACTCACCCTGGTGTGGCAGCTGCACGAGATGGTCTTCCCGGGGGGTGCAGAGGATCTTCCAGGGGTGAAGAAGAAGGAGATCCAGACGGGGGCGGGGGAAGATCTGGAAGGTCCCACTCCCGCTACCGCTCTTGCTCCCGCTCCTGCTCCCGATCTTCGTTCAAAACCAGGCTCCCGGACCAGGTCCCGCAAGCCCGCCCGTGGCGACGGCGGGTCCCTATGAGTGTACGCGTCGCGATCCGCCCGGAGCAGATCGAGGTGGTGGCCCGTGTGCCGGGCTCCTTCCTCTTCGCCGGCGCGCGCTGGACTTCGGTACCCTGGAACATCCTGGGAGGCATGTGCCTCTACGCACTCAGGGAGGAGGACCTGGTCGCGTTGATGGCGGACGCGGCGCAGGGGGGCTGGGTCGTCCTCTCGGGCTCGGTCTCGGAGCGTCGTGGCCTGCGGGGCTTCGAGGTGGGCCTCGGAGCCTGGGGGAGTCGGGGCAAGGTGGAGTGTCGGCCGATCCAGGCTTGGGGGTTGGAGCCGCCGGTGCGCCAGCGGGGTCCCGACGGGGCGCTGGAGCTTCTGGAGGAGGACGTCATCGCCGAAGCCGTCGTGGACGCGCAGGTGAAGCTGCGCGGGGCCTGTGGGGCGCTCAATGAGGAGGAGGTGCCATTCCGGGCGAGTGCCTACCGGTGGCTGGGCACCGTCTACGACCTCGTCTCCGCGCCGCTGGAACCGGACGGGAAGGCATCCACGTTGCCGGCGGACGTGGCGTCGCTGTGCCGGAAGGCGCATGTCGGGGGGCCGGTGGTGCACTCCAGGACGACGCTCGCGCCCTGGGTGAGTCTCGACCGCGACCGGGCGTATGGCGTGGCGATGTTGGAACCGATGCCTTGTGGCGCACCGGGTGAGGTTCCTCTTGGTGGTCTCGGTCTGGAGCGCTGGCGTCCCCGGGACCTGATGCGCGCCTGTGGCATCGTCGACGCCACGGTCCGGATCGATGCGGGCCCCTTCGTTCCCCTCCTCCCTCTCCACGCCGCAGGTCCGCGCTACGATCGGGCGCGCACGATCTACCCGACCGGGAGCTTCCGAGGGGCATGGACGGCGATGGAACTGGCCGCCCTCGAAGAGATGGGAGCGGGCCGTGTTGAACGCATCCACCGCATGGTGACCTTCCAGGCACGCCCTGTACTCGAGCCCTCGATCCGGTACCTGCGCCGCATGGAGGGCGTCCTTCCTTGCCCGACGAAGCGCCTGGAGCATCTCCTCTACGGGAAGTGCGCGCGAGGCCTGGGGTTGACCAGGATCGCGAGCGCGCCGTCCACGCGGGCGTGTCTCCCCCGGGATCTGCTCGACGACCGGACGCTGCGGCGGCTCGACGGTCGGGTGGTGGTCCGCAGCCACGGGCTCGCCGGCGACGACGGGAAGCGCCTCGAGTTCGTGCACCCGCTCTGGGCGGTGAGCGGGCGGATGAGCCCCGCGGTGGAGCGCGGCACGATGGATCGACCGGATCGTTCCGCCTTCGTGACTTCGCACAACCGCGTGGCGATGGCGCGGCTGGTACGGGTTTTGGACGAGGCTTTGAAACCGGCGCGCTCGGGGGCCTTCGTGGGGCGCATCTACGTGGACGGGATCGACATCGAGGCGCGGCCCGAAGATGTCCCGTCGGTGCCCGGGGTCAGCATGCGAGGTCACGGGGAGACGTTGCAGATCTATCGGGCGGCGATGTATGCCGGCCGGGACGCGCGGAACCGTCGCTTCGTAGAAGGCGGTTCCGTCCTCCCTCAGGCGCGCGACGAGGCGGCGCTGGTGGCGGCTCTGCGGGCGACGCCGGAGGCGATCGGCGGGCCGTTCGCGGAGGGACGCCTGTGGCGCTCGGTCGGGGACGGGACGGACCCGCGCTTCCTGTCCGATGAGCGGAGCGAGCCGCTCCACGTCGACGCGGACTTGGTGGCGCAGCTCGGATTCTCGCTGGACGTGTTGCCGGCGGCGGACGAACGGGTGGGAGATCTACAAGCCTCGAGCCTCGAGCCTCGAGCTTCCGGAGTCTGAGTGCGTTTGTGCTCCTGCTTTCGGGTTGGGCTCTCCCTCTTTTCTTCCCTCTGGCTCGCGGCTTGAGGCTTGCGGCTTGAGGCTTCTTTCTTGCTACTCCACGTAGCCTCCACGTGTCCGCCCGGTTAGGTCGTCGAGGAGGCGCTCCATGTCGACCGCGAAATCTGGACCGTCGTTCTTGCGTCGCTTGGGCATTGACCCGGCGATCGCGCAGTGGATCGGCAACCGGGACGAGCAGCAGGATGCGGCGCACATCGTTTCGGCTGCCAACGGCGTTCTCGCCATGGTGGCGGACGGGATGGGGGGCATGGACGGGGGGCGTCTCGCGGCCCACGCGGCGCTCGCCTCGTTTCGGGACCATTTCCTTGGTGGGCGAGATGTGGCCAAGACGAGGGAGAAGCAGTTCCAGTCGGCGTTCACTAAGGCGGAGGTGGACGTGCGCCGCGCGCTTTTGGGCATGGACGGCGGCTGTGCGTTGACCGTCGCTTATGTCCGGCGCGGACCGGAGGCTGCGGTCTGGTTCAGCCACGCCGGGGACGTGGCGGGATTTCTCTATCGTCCTATCGGCAAGGACCGGGTCGAGGAGCGGGTGCGTCTGGAGGCGCATCGGATCAACCGCCACATGCTCGCCAATGCGCTCACCTGTCGGGTGCCGGACGTGGTGGCGGAGACGACGTGTGGGCATCCCCTGGAGGTGGGCGACGTGATCGTCCTCGCGAGCGACGGGGTCGCCGACGAGATCGGTGGGACGTCTCTGGCGCGCGCGGTGGCCGCCGGTGGATCGGCATCGACGATGACGAAGCGCATCCTCGATCTGGTGAAGAAGAAGCCCAATCCCAAGCATGACAACGCGACGGTGCTCGTGCTGCGGATTGGAGAGCGTTTTCTCCAGTCTTGAGCATCAGATCGAGCTTTGGCCTTGCGTAGTCAAGTGCGCTGTGGTACATTGGCGCGCGAGCGGTGCGCCGGACGTGCAAACCTTAGCACCCCCTCGCGCCCTCGGTCGAGTGGATGAACGCTACGACCGAGGGCGTCTCTTCTTGAGGAGAGCCCCAAGCCGCAAGCCGCAAGCCTCGAGCTTCCGGAGCGTTTGCGCGTTCGTGTCCACGGTTCCGGCTCCAGATGTTCCTCCTCTCTTCCTCTGGCTCGAGGCTTGAGGCTCGTGGCTTGAGGCTTCTTCCGCGATAGGCTCCTTCCATGCCCTTCCTCCTCGCGCTGATCCCGCTCACTCTCGGACTGGCCGCGGTCGCGGAGGGAGGCACGTCGAAGCTCCCGACCAGGTCGCGGGAGCGTTTCGGGGCGAGGCGGACGCCGATGAACTCCGTTCCAGCCGATCCATCGGCGGTGGTCCCGGCCCCGCTGTCGTTCCCGATGGATGCCCTGGAGCCCGACATCTCGCTGGCGACGATGGCCTTCCACCATGACGTCCTCCATGCGGCCTACCTGCAGAACGCACGGTCGCGGGCCGCGGCACTGTCCGCCGGGTCGGGCACGCCCGAGGACGTGGACGCCGAGGCCTATGCGACCGCAGGCGACGTGCTGCACCGCGTCTACTGGGCCACGTTGAGCCCAGTGGCCGGCGTCCGCATGCCGCCCGAGCTCACGACGCGGTTGGCCCAGGCGTTCGGCTCGACCGCGACCTTCGGAGGCCTCCTCTTCGACCTCGTGCGGCGTATCGGGGGTCCGGGCTGGGTGGTGTTGGGCTATGAGCCCATGAACAAGCGCCTGTTGGTCTACACGGTGCGGGGCCATCTCGATGGGCACGTACCGGGGGCCATCCCCATCCTCGCCGTCGATGCCTGGGAGCACGCCTACCAGCGGGACTGGGGCGCGGACCGGGACGGTTTCTTGTGGGCCTGGCTACGGCACGTGGACTGGTCCGCGGTACTCGACCGGCTGCGAGCCGCGGAAGCCGCATGATCCCCTGGCTGGCGCTCGCCGGCGCTGGCCTGGTCGACGCCGGCCTCGACGCGAAGCGTCGCTCCCGTCTTCACGAGATGCGTAACCGCCTCGGCATGGGCGCCGTGGTTCCGGAGCAAGGTACCTGGGGACGTCTGCAGTACGTGGAGAAGCAGTACGGCACTGCCGTGGCCCGCAGGTTGCGCATCTGGCTCCGTGAAGCGCACATTGCCGCGGACAGCCTGGAGGTGCAGCGGATCGACCCGCTCCTGCCCTGGCTCGGTCGTGAGCTCGCCGCGCGTTCGCCGCCCTATGGGCCGTCGTCTTGGACCGAGTCCGGCAAGGAGTGGACGGACGCGGAACTTGGGCGTTTTTTCTCCCTCCATTTCCCCGATCTCGGCCGCCTCGTGGATTGGGCGGTCGCCGCGCACCCGAACCTCTTCACGATGAACCTGCCCGCCGCGGTCGCGGCGAGCGACGAATGGCACCTGGCGTTGCCGGTGGCGCCGCCGCGCGGGGATGTGCACCAGGGGGAGATCGTGTACCGCTGGGAGGACGGATGGAGCGTGCAGAAGCTCACGACCCGCAAGCAGATCGAAGACGAGGGCGCGGTCCTGCAGCACTGCGTGGCGACCTACTGGGGCGCAGTGGCCGAGGGGAGGACGGAGATCTACTCGTTGCGGGAAGAGGATGGCACACCCAAGGCGACCTGGGAGTTCAACCCGCGTTCCCAGGAGATCGTGCAACTGAAGGGCTACCAGGACCAGGTCCCCGCCGCTTGGGACGACGAGGACGCCAAGCGCAAAGCCTTCGCCTTCTCCAGGACGCTGACGTCGAACCTCTCCGACTGGGGCTCCGATGCGGTCGGTCTTCTCATCGGGTCGCTCTCGGAGGGCGAACTCGTCGCGTACCTCGTGAAGGAGCGGGCCTTCCGAGAGGGCGCCGACAGTGGGCTCCTCCAGGCTCTCTTGCGGGACATCGACGACGGGTACCTGGGCGAGGTCGCGACGGCGTGGGCGGAGGCGGTGGAGGAGGGAGGGGCGGACTTCCTGCCGCCGCAGATCGCCGCGGCGCAGGCGTACCTCGTCCCGACCCCGGACTGGATCGAGCGCATCGAGGACTTCGAGCGCAACGACCGGGCGGACGAGCCGCCGTTCTATGTGATGCGCCTCGATCGCCGGGCCGTCGACCCGGAGACCGGGGCACACTTGCACCTGCGGATCCAGGCCATGGTGCGCTACAGCATCTCGGATCAGAAGACCGAGGACGGTCTGTGGGTAGTCGCGTGGCGGAGTGAAGGGGCGCTGATCCACCCGGACGGGACGGTGGAGAAGACGCCCAGGTACGACGAGGGCACCTGGCCGATACAGGACTTCATCGAGCCGCGTTCCTTCACGCCTGAGGGCGCGGAGCGCGCCTGGCGGTGGATGCACCTGGATACCCGCGGCCTCGATGACTGGTTCGAGGACCGGGCGGGCCAGGAGATCCAGAGCGACTGGAAGACGCAGCTGGGAAAGGCCTTCGCGTGGCTCGAGGATCACATCTCGGAGGACCCCTACCACTTCCTCCTGGACCATGTGTCGGTCGACCCGGCCGTCTGGTTCCCGGTCCAGGCCTTCCTCCGTGGGCCAGGGGTGACGCCGATCGAGGAACGTGCACAGAAGGCACTTCCTGGCTTCGAGCGCTACACGGAGTTTCCGTGGACGTGGGAGAAGGAAGGATAGCCGCCAGCCTCAAGCCGCAAGCCTCAAGCCTCAAGCCAGAGGTAGGGCGGCGCGGGCGCGCCCTACGCTCCGAAAACTCGAGGCTTGAGACTTGAGGCTCGAGGCTTCTTCTCAGCGCGTCAGCGCCGCCACCGACGCGAGCCCCAGGAGTCCCGCCAACACCGTGTCGACGCTACCCCCTCCCGAGGGAATGCCGGGTGGCGGCGCCACGTCGTCCACCTCGTCGATGCCGTGGAGCACCCACACCAGGTCCTCGTCGTTCCATTCCCACCAGGTTGGGCTCAAGACGTCCACGCCGGCCCCGTAGGTCTCCCGCGAACGACGGCGCTCGAGGATCTTCGGCTGGATGCGCGCCACGGCCTCCTGGAGGCGCGCCAGGTAGTTCTCCGAGGTCGTCGTCACGACGGGGATCCCCTGCCGTTCTGCCAGGGCCTTCACCGACCACATGGCCGGATGGCCCACGTGGCTGGTGAGGAGGATGATGAGATCGACGCGCTGGGGCAGGAGTCGGATGACCTGGCGGGTCGTGCCGGGAATGTGCTCGATGATGTCGATGCCGATGCGGGTCGCGAGCTTCTTGTCGGCGACGAAGTGTTTGCCGGACTCGCCACCGACCTGGAGCGCCAGGATGGGTTGGAGTTGTGTCGTGCCGGTCTCGTCGCCGGGGACGAGCATCCAGCCGTCCGGCCACGCCCAGCCGGGGATCCGGTGTTCGACGCCATCGTCGGAGACGAGCAGGACCCCGTTCTGGTAGACGTGGACGACGCCGCCGCCGAGACTTTCCCTCGTCCACCGGCTTCCCGGGGCGGGTGCGTTGTCGAAGGGCATGGTCCACTCCTGCTACGCACCGTGGCCATAGCACGGGAAGCCGCAAGCCGCAAGCCTCAACCCCAAGCTTTCGGACTTGAGGTCCAATGGCCACCGGAAGGGACGGGTTATTCTTCGTTCATGGCTTCGACGGGCGCTTCTCCTCGCCGGCAGTTTCCCGCGGGGACGCGGATCCAGTCGTTGGTCTTTGATCGGCGCTTCTTCAGTCCGAGCGAGGCACGCTCCTGGGCCTCGGCGCATGGCTTCCGGGCGCCGGCGGCGGAGGTCTACGAGAACTCGCTGCGGCTACGACAGGCTTCTCCGGAACGCTTCAAGAAGGGAACCTTCCGGATGATGAGTCTGGACGCGGGGGTGCAGGCGGTGGTGGCCTCGCCGTTGCACCCCGGGACCTTCTCCCGGAAGGAGAAGGCGCGGGGCGGGGGCGTCGGCGTGGCATGGAGCCGGATCCAGCGAAAGGTGAAGGCACGAGTGCGGCGTCTGCTCCGCCGCCGCCGATCTGCGAAACCGAGGAAGAAGCGGCGCTGAGAAGAAGCCTGGAGCCAGGAGCCTGGAGCCAGGGGCCCGGATAGACCTGACTCTGGCCCGGGGTCTTCGGCTCGTGGCTTCCGGCTACTGGCTCCCGGCTTCTTCCAGAGATAGACTCCCTCTTGCGAGGTGCCCTTCATGGACCCCATCACGCTTTTCCTCCTCTACAACCTTGGCCTGGGCGCCTGGGCCGTGGCCTCCGAGGTCAACGCCGGCCCGAAGTACCCGCCCATCCTCGTGCGCACGGCCTGGCGGCCGGTGGACGGCTCCTGGGAGGCGACGCAGTTGATGTCGCCCGCGGCGCTGGAGATCGTGGGGTCCACCGAGATGTTCGATCTGGACCTCGAGTCCTGGGCGCCGATGCTCCAGACCGACTTCTACCGGGCGGTGGTGCTCGTGAGGCCCGGCTATGGCGTCGAGGATGGCGCGGTGGTCCGGCTCTGCAAGGAAGGCGCCACCTGGCAGGTGGATGTCGCCTTCGGACCGCACAGCACGACGCCCAAGGCGGAGGTCGAGAAGGCGTTGCACCAGATGCTGATGGACCTGAACAGTGCCGACCACGATGCGATGATGGGCAACATCCTCGTCTACACGCTGCCCGATGGCGGTCGCATCGTGCGTCTCGGCACCGATGCGGCGCTGGCGCAGCAGGGCGCGCTCATGGGCTACGACCTCCTCGGCTGGATGCAGGCGCTGCAGCAGACTCGTCCTGGTACCTACTTCGGCTACTCCCTCACGGATTCCAACCAGGTCCCCCTGGCGAGCTTCGTGGTGGAGAAGACCGGCGAGGGAGCCTTCTGCGTCATCGAGCAGGCGGCTCAGCAGAACTCCGAACCTTCCTCGGCGGACGCCTCGCGCATCTCTACCTTCGTCGCGGCCCTGCAGGCGGCAACGCCCGCGCAGCAGGGCGCGGCCTGCGGTCCGGTGACGGTGGCGCAGATCGAGGGCCGGTCCTGGACGATGCCCGAGACCTCGGTGCCGATGGGTGCGCCCGTCGCCGTGGCCGCGGCCACGTCCTGAGTCTTTCATGATCCTCGCCGTCCTCCCGATCGCGGCCCTGGCCGGCGCCTTCTGGTCCGAGCGCCGAGGCGTCTCCGACCGCTATGGTGCCGTGGCCCCCTGGATGGGCGGACGCGGTCCCGGTGCGGGCTACGGGCTCGGCTCCGATCTCGGTGGCCGTGGGGGTTCCCCGTTCCACCCCTATGCCGCCCGCACGTCGCGCTACGGCGTGGCGCCCGTCGCCATCGCGATGGCGATGCCGCTCTTGCCGGCGGCGCCGATCGCGATCCCCCTGGCCGATCTGGCACTCCTCATCGGCGCCATCGGGGCTAGCGCTTGGCTGATCAACACCGCCTACGAGGAGAGCGCGCACTTCGCGACGCTCGTCTACGCGCAGAAGGACGCGTCCCCCTGGTCACCGGAGAGCGACACCTACCAGGAGGAGATGGCGAGCATCTCGAAGGTGCTCGCCGCTGGGGGGCTGAAGATCGACCCGGAGTGCGCCTGGTGGGTGACACCGATGGGGCAGGCCATGAAGATGGCCCAGACCTTCCACCAGCGCCTGTTGGACGTGGCTCACGACGCGATGCTCACGCCGGCCGACATCGCGCGGCTGATCGACGGCGCGTGGACGCGCGCCCTGGAGCGCTTCGCCGCAGGGGCCCGGACGATGTCGCGGGAGGAACTCCTCCGGGCCTTGAGCCGCGGCGGGCTCAAGGAGCTTCCGATCGGGTTCTCGACGGAGGTCACCATCGAAGGCATGGCGCTGGCGGGCCTCTTCGCCCTGGAGATCATCCGGGGGTGGACGGGCGCCATCCCGATCGATCAGGTCCTGCTGAAAGCCCACGACGACGTGAGCCAGGCGCTGCAGCGTTGCGGCAAGATGCTCAAAGACACCTGGCCGGCGAAGATTCTCGGCAAGCTCGGGAAGTGGGCCTGGGTCCGCGACCTGAGCATGAAGGCATTCCTCAAGCGGCTCGTGGGCATGGCCACGGGGGGCACCAAGGCCTACATGGCCTGGTGGACGATGTCGACGATGTACATCTACGGCTCCGCGGCGCTGGAAGAGGTCCTGGAAACCTTGCGGGATCCAGATCGATGGGACTTCAACACCGCCTGGGACTTCCTCAAGATGATCGCGCAGCACGTCGAGAACGTGGCGGCGATCGCCCGTGGGCGCACGGCCACCTGGAACGTGGTCGGCGGGGGAGACGCCTACCTGGAGCGCGCCGATGTCCCTTCCGTCGACGAGAAGGAGGGCCTCGTCCCGGCGACGACCTACCGGGTCTACGCGCGGGCGTCGGCAAGAGAGCCCTACGCCCCCTTGCCGGAGCGCGTGCTCTTCAGCTACGGGCCGCGTCTCTACACGCTGGTCCGGAGCGACACCGGTTGGAGCTGGGTCGTCTCCATCCGTGACACGGCGACGGGCCAGGTGCAGAGCGCGCCGGTGGCCCTGCGGCTGCGCACGGACTTGACCGAGCCGACCTGGGTGGACACCGTGGCCTGGTCCACGCCGGTGCCGGCGCCGGAGGCCCGGCCGCCGGAGGAGCCGTCAGGAGAGCCTCCAGCCTCCAGCCCCCAGCCTCCAGAGCGTGGGCGCGCTCCGGTTCCTTCCTCTCCACCGCCATCGAACGCGGCTCCGGCCTTGCGCGAGCAGGGCATCGGTCAGTGGTCGTCGATGGGCGCGGACCTGTGGCTCACCCCGGTGGACGATCCCGACACCATCTACCGCTCCGGGAACGTGCCCGCCGGCGACTACTGGGTCTGGACGCACGTGGAATGGCAGGAGGAGCCCATCCGTCTCGAGGACGGAGATGGCGCTCCGATCCTCCAGGGCATCGTCGCCGGCCAGGCGTACATCCTCACCTGTGACGAGAATGGCTGCAGCACCAACGCGGGGCTGAGGCGCGCGTCGTAAGAGAGCCTCAAGCCTCAAGCCACAAGCCTCAAGCTTTCGGACTTGCTTATCGTTGAGCCGCAAGTCCGAAAGCTTGAGGCTTGAGGCTTGTGGCTTGGGGCTTCTTCAGGGCCAGCGCCCGCCCTCGCGGTGGTACTGCGGCAGGTCCGTCCCTGGCGCCCGGTTCCCTTGCAGGCTCTGCGAGAGCACCCAGTCCGGCTCCCAGCCGAAGGTCTCTTCCCCGCCGCCCCCTTCTCCGCCCTCCCCTTCCGGCGCGGCCTCGGGGATCGTCACTCCTTCCTCGGGCACGGGAAGCGCGCGCATCTCCTCGCCGCCACCACCGCCGCCGCCGGGGCCGGCGATGGGTGGCGCGCCACCTTCCTCACCAGCCCCCGCTCCGGCGATCTCGGCGATGGCCGCCGCGAGCTGCTCGTGCATGTTCGTGATGAGGGCCCCCATCTGCCGCCAGGCATCGCCGTTCTCGTCGGTGCCGGCGACAGCCGCGGCGCGGTTCGCGATCTCCGCCGACTCGCGGAAGGCTCGGGCGATGACGCGGCGGTTGGCGATGACGGAGGCCCAGAAGCGTTCGGCGGGGACGCCCGGCCGACGCATGGCCTTGGCCACCTCCAGCCACTTCTGGTAGTGGTCCCACATCTGAGAGCGCCGTGCCGCCAGGGCGGGCGCGGTGATCTGCCCCAGGCGCTGCCGGATCTCCGCGTTGCCCTGCCGCCAGGCCATCTCCATCAAGCCCTCGGTGCGAGGGCCCTGGAGCCAGTCGAGCGCGTTCCAGAAATCCCACACCACGCGCTGGTCGATGAGGGCCTCGATGCGGCGGGGGTCCTGCGCCACGGCCTCGGCGAAGGTCATGCCGGCGAGGATGTCGCCGTTCTGGATCATCCGTTCCCAGAGGTCATGGTCGGAGAGTCCCCCCAGGGTGGGATCCTCGGGCCAGTTCTTCCCCTCCTCCTTGTCGAGCATCCAGGCTTCCAGAAGGGCGACGAGGGCGGGGAGTTCGAGCATGGGGACTCCGAAGCGGGAGAGACGGGCAACGCCCATCCTATCGCGGCAGGGCGCGAGGCACCAGCCACCCCCTTGCCGGATCTGCTCGGACCGTGGTACATCGGAAGTGCACCCCCGAGGTCTCCATGTCCGGTTCTCCCTGGGCCAACGAAGTCCACTCCCTCGCTGCTCCGGGCATCCTGTTGAGCGTGGGTGGCGTCCTTACCATCACCCCCGGTTTCACCACCTACAGCGTGCTCCAAGGCGACCCCTTCACGATCGCCGTGATCAACAAGGGCCCGGCCAACGTCGCCGCCAAGGTGGGCGACGTGCTCGTCTTCGTGACGGGACCTGCGAACTTCTCCCCGAGCGGGACGCTTATCCTGCCCTTCGGGCAGAACGTGACGATGGCCAGTGCGAACGACACCGTGACCTTCCGGTACGACGGCGTCGCCTGGGTGCTGATCTCCAAGAGCATCCTCCAGGAGTCGGAGAGTTCCATCGTGCTCGACGCCGGTGGCAACGCGACGATCCTCGGTCCGGTGCACTTCGTGCACAGCTTCGTGCCCGGCGCGCCCGACAACCTGGACGGCATCACGACGATCCTCGGCGCGGGCTTCGAGGGCCAGGTCGTGACCCTGCAGCGCTCCTCGGCCGTGGGCGAGGACATCACCGTCCGGGACTTCTCGGTGAGTGGCAACAACATCCGCACGCCGAACAAGCTCGCGCTCATGCTGCACGATCTGCGCGACCAGGTCACCTTCCAGTATCGCAACGTGGATGGCCTGGGCTTCTCCTGGGACGTCGTCGCCTACACCATCGCCGACCGGTCCACCGGCGGGGACGCGACGGTGGCCACCTCGGGTACGCCCGTCGGGCCCACTCAGGTGCGGTGCTCGCAGGTCACCATCAGCACCGCCGACATCATCGCGCTCGGCGCGGTGATGGCGGGCGACATCCCGCTCGGGGTCATGATCCCCGCCGGAACGCTGGTGCTGGACGGAAAGGTCTCCTTGCGCGAGGCGATCGCCGGGGGCGGTGTGACGACCTTCACGGCGAGCCTCGGTACGGCCGCCACGCCGACCGCGATCCGCGGCAACACCGCGGACCTCGACGGGGCGGCACCGCTCGGCACCTACCTCGGGGCCCGTGGGGTCGGCATCGGCGCGGACGCGCCGTTGCAGCTCGTGGCGCACCTCATCTCGGACGTGAACTTCAGCACGCTCACCGCCGGGCGGCTCGACATCACGATCATCGGGACGGACACGAGCGACATCTCCTAGCGTCGGCCGAAGGCCGTTTGAAGAAGCCGGGAGCCGGAGACTCAGGGACTCAGGGACTCAGGGACTACCCGTGGCCGAGGAGCCCCCGTCGCCGTGGCGGAGCGGGAGCCAGCATCCTCTCCTCCACGTATTGCGCCATGTTCCGCATCACGCAGGAGATCCGCATCCAGCCGTCCTGTTCATCCCCCTCGGCGACATCGCGCGCCCGCATCGCGATGGCCGAGGCCTCGCGGAAGGCGCGCATCAGGTCGCGCATCCGACCGCCGACCCGGTTGACGTAGTCTTCGGCGCCTGGCACACCCATCCTGGCCTGCAGGAGGGTGACGTCCAGGAGCCGGCTGTAGTCCTCCCAGTTCCGCTCGAGCGAGTCGGCGATGACGCGCGCCGAGGGGCGGTTGCCGTGGAGGGCACGGATCGTGCGGTTCCGGAGGAAGTAGGTTTCGCGCTGCGCCTGGCCGGCCATGGACTGCCCCATGGAGCCCGGTGGCAGTCCGAGGATGTCGTAGAAGGCGCGATGGATGCGCTGGTGGACCAGGGCTTCCACCCGCAGCGGATCGGCGGTGACCGCGAGGGCGAAGTTCATGCCCTGTAGCGGATCGCTCCCGCTGTCGATGGCCCGCCAGAGCTCCTCGTCGACCTGCTGGGCCGATTGGATCTGCTCCATCCACGGTGGTCGCAAGGCCGGCGCCTCGGGCCGCCGCGGCGTCAGGACTTCCGTTTCCTGGCTTGAGGCTTCTTCTTGGGCAACGATCTCCCCTGTCTGGAACATCCGCACCGGCAATCCCTCGTAGGTCATCGGCAGCACCCGGGCTGCCGCATCCGGGTCCGTGGTCCCGACGCGCAGCACGGGCTCCCCGTCCTCCTCGCCGATTTCCACCAGGTTGATGCCAGCGTGGTCCAGGTACTGTTCGCTGAAGGCATCGACGACGTCTTGTTCGTTCGGCATGGAGGGTCTCCCAGTGCCTGTCGGGTTAGGATCGACGTTCATCCTATCCCGCGGAGTCGATTGGTGGGCGTGCTCTTTCTCCTCTTCGCGGGCCTCGTCGACGCGGGTGCGACGGCGGCGACACGGGCACGGGTGCACGAGGCGCGGAACCGCCTCGGGCTCGCGGTGCCGGAGAAACCAGGCCTCGACATGCGGGCGAAGATCGTCCAGGTGCTCGAACGCACCGAAGAGGATCCCTTCGTGCAACACGCCTTCCTCGACCTCCTGCAGCACAACGGACTCCTCGGGGTGAGGACGCCTGCCTGCATCCCCTTCGATCCTGGACAGGTCAGATGGAAGAAGGCGCTCCTGGGCCCTGCGCTCTCTCAAGACTGGCTCCCGCCCATCGGCGCTCATCTGCCAGACCAGGCACGCGAGATCTTCGTCCCTTGGTTGGGGAGGGAGGTGAAGCGCGAGGTCGACGATCAGATGGGCACAGGAAGCAGGGTCGACCGGTGGAGGCACCTGCACGGCGCTCTGATCCCTTCCGATGTCCTTCCCGTCGCCTTCCGGAACCTCGTGTCGTACCTGCAGGATTGGTGGCGTGCCGAACATCCGAACTTGTTCGCCTACACGTGGCGCGAGGCCGTCGCGGCCTCGGACGCCTGGCACCAGCAGTTCCGCGGGCAGGCCCTGGCAGGTGGCCCGGCCTTTCCCGGGATTCCAGTGACGCGCTGGCCGGACGGCGCGCGTATCGAGCGGCTCGTGACGCGGCGCCAGCTCGAATCCGAAGGGGCTTCGATGGAGCACTGCGTGGGCGGTCACTGGGATTCAGTGCGAGACGGCCTGGGCCTGGTCTTCAGCTACCGGGACGCGGGAGGCATCCCGAGGGCCACCTGGGAGATCATCTGGAGCATCCATCCGTCGGAGCCGGACGCGGTGATCTGGCGGGTGGTGGACCTCGAGGGGCCTGGCAACGGCCTCGTCCAGGACCTCGGCGTGGCGCGGCGCGTGGTGGCCTTCATCGTGGACGTGATCGGCGCAAACCTCTTCTCCTGGCTACGACCCAAAGCTCTGCCGAAGTCGATTTTCCCGGAAGGCGCCCTGCTCTACAGGGACTACTTCCCCCAGGGCGTCCCTCTAGGCGAAGCCGTGGTCCTGACGGGCCCGTGGACGGCGATGTCGCGAGAGGAGACCCCGGGCGCCTGCCCCATCGAAGAGGAGCCCTCCGGGCACAACGCCCGCGCCTTCGAAGAGGGCCGGAGACTTCGCGCGCGGGGTGAGGACCTGGTGGCGCGTGATGCGCTCGAGCTCCTCGATGCAGAGGAGAAGCAGGAGTGGAGCGACATCCAGTGGTGGAGCCTCCGGTCCCAGGAGGAGATGCAGCACGCGCTCGCGCAGCCGGTGATCGTGCTGAACGCGGTGCTGCAGAGCGGATTATTCCACGTCCCGTCGAGCGGGCCCTGGAGCCGGTCGGATCCCTGGACCGTGGGTTTCTGGTTCTATCGGGACTACACACCTGGGATGCCAGCATCCGGCGCCCTGCTACGGCGCTGGGCGACCGACGGGGTCCTCACCTGGGGTTGGTTCGACTCCTCGCGAGAATCGGACTTCCAGACGCAGTGGGCGGAACCTGGGGTCGACCTTGTCACGTGGCTCTGGCGGCTCGGTCTCGTCCATCCGGTCGACGAGTGGCTCGCGCCGTTTGCCGCCGCCGTTGGAGAGAACGTACTTCCGAAGGACGTCATCCTGGACATCGACGTACGCCGTTTCACGCAGACCGCGATGGATGCGGGGGTCGTTGACATGGACACCGACCTACGCCGGCTCCTCGCGGGGAGGGCCCGGTGATCGTCCTCCCGGGCGCCCTGCTTCTCACCGCGTTGGCCGCCGACGTCCACGCCGACCGGCGGCTCTGGTTGGCGCGGCGCCTCGGCCTGGCGGCGGCCTCGGAGGACCCTTGCCTTGACCTGGCGGCGCGTCTCCACCCGCCGCCCTCCTGGCTCTATCGGGCAGAGGACTTGGCCCTGGACGGCGCCGTGGCGGTCATCCACGTGGAAGCCGAAGCGTGGCCGGGAATGCCCCTGGGGGGCCGCGGGGCAGGGGCGATGGAGGCTCGCGCGGCTCGCATCGGCATCTTCCTCGAGGCTGACGCGGGGTCATGCCGGACGCTGGCGTGGGTGGTGCGGGTGCCGGCGGGTCGGATCGACTTGGGCACGCCGGATGTCCAGGGGTGGTGCACGGTGGATCGCGGGGCGGTGGATCTCTCTGGGCTGGACGTCGCGCGGGCCGTGCGCGCGCTGCTTGGCGCCGGCGGTCAGGTGGACACGGAGAGTGCCTCGCTCGTCCGCGGGCCGAAGGGACCCAAGATCGTGCTCCGTCGCCAAGTGGACGGCCGCCTGGACATCCTCCCCGAAGCCTGGGCGCGCCTGAGCGTCCATGCGATGCGGACGACGCTGCAGGATGCCAGAGCGGGTTTCCCGTTGGTCGACTACGGACGACTTCCATGCTGATTGCTCTGCTTCTCTCTGGTTTGTCCATTTCGGCGGCGGCGGAGGCTGTTGGCGCGGTACGGGCGCGGGGCCATGAACTCCGCAATCGGCTCGGCCTCGGCGGCCCGGCCGCGCTGCCGGACCTGAGGGCGCGCGTCCAGTGGGCGGCCGAGCGCTGGCCCACGGGGATCCGCCTGGCTGCGCACGTGGCCACACTCGGCGGGGGTCAGCAATGGGGTTGGTACGCGGCCGACGAATCCGGTCTCCGCGTCCCTGAACCTGGGATTCGACTGCCACGTGCAGAACCCTACATCGGCTGGGTGGCTCGGGAACTGGAGCGCGGGGTACGGGTGTTGGAGGACTTGCCGTGGGCCGCGGCGATCCGCATCCATCTGGGCGCGGTCGGCGGTGACTGGGGAGAGGGGGAAGAAGGGTTCGCAGGCTGGGCGGAGACCGCAGCCTTCGATTGGCCGAGGACGGCTTGGTCGCCGACTCAAGAGGAGGTGGGTGACTGGGTGCGGCACGTGAACGAAGGCATGGGCCCGCCGCGGTGGACGGAGAACCTGGATGGGCCGGTGGCGGTCCTCATGGAGATCGGGCCGACTGGAGGGGAGATTCCTCGACGCTGGACGGGCGTCCTCGGGCTCGACCGTGAAACGTACGACCTATCCCCCTTCAACGTCGAGTTCTACGCGCCGAGTGACACGACCCCGACGGTGTCGCTCTCCGAGGTGCTCGACTACGCGGTGGAACAGATCCTGGACTGGGCGGAACAGACGAATACCGACCTCGGGCCGCTGCGGTGGACCGAGGCGGTGGCGGCGGCCGAGACCTGGCACACCGCACTCGGGCTCACGCTGGGGTTCGGGCTCCCGATCCCCGTGTACCCGGGGGACACGGTGGCCCATACCTGGCCCGACGGGGCGACGCTGGTGGACCTCCACTCGAAGCGAGGCCTCACGGCGGAAGGGGTCTCGATGGGGCACTGCGTCGGCGGGTACTGGGCCCAGGTCCGCGAGGGGCAGACGCGGATCTGGAGCTACCGCGACCCGGCTGGAATCCCACGTGCAACCTTTGAAACCGACATGGGCGGCGGCGAACTGAAGCAGCTCCGGGGACCGAAGGATGGTGCGATCCAGGAACCCCCGGTGCGGGTCCGGTTGCTCGAAGCGGCGTTGGACGTCGTCGCCGGCGAGAACCTCTTCGCTCGGAGTGTGTCGTGGCGGAGGGCCTTCGGGCTCGGAGCCGTGATGACGGAGGCGGCATTGGCCGAAGCGAGGGAAGCGCTCGAGGCGCCGCAGAAGAAGATCCGATCGCTTGCGAAGCGTCTGGACGCGATGGAATCCGTGGACGTGGCGCGTGGAGAGGTCGTCGATGCTCTCCTGCCGCTCGTGCGCCAGGTCGTCGTCACGATCTTCCAGATGTTTCCCGCCGGGATGGTCACGACGCCTGGGGTGAAGATCGAGGCCTTGTATCAGGATGTCTACCGGCCCATCGACCGGACCACGTTCGCGCTCGGACGAGAACCGGACGAATGGCGGATCGCTGTCGTCCGCCCCTGGACGGACTATGCCGGTCACAAGGAGGCCCTCCTCGAGATGGACTTCACCCGGCAACGCATCGGTCGTCTCCAGGCAGGGCCGACGGGAGGGAAGCGCCTGCCTCCCCGGCTGAGCCACTGGGTGTTCGGGTTCAGAGGGACGGAGCAGCAGTGGGCGCCGGCGACGACGGGCAGCGTGCTTCTGGCGATGGAAGCGCAGGGCCTGATCACCACGATGACGAGGCTTCGTGCGCGCATCGCGTTGGGACGCTGACCATGTGGATTGCGCTGGTTCTCGCTGGGTTGGTGGAAGTGGCGGCGGCGGGTGACCGCCGCGCCCGCCTCAACGAGATCGTCAACCGTCTGGGGCTGCGTGCGCCCCCGGAGGGCCTGGAACCCCGTGAGGTCCCCACCTCGGTGCTCTTGGATCGCCTGCGCGATCGATACGGCCGGGAGGTCTACACCATGCTCCGGGTCGTCTACGTGGGTGCCGGGTTCTTACCACCCCAGGAGGAGCAGTGGGAACGCCGGAGCCATCCGGGGGACTTCCTGATGCCCTGGGTGGCCCGGGAGATGGAAGGGTGGGAGCACCCGGTCGCGCGGGGCGTGATCGGCCGCTGGGTCCTCCATCTGTCCGGCATCGTCGACTGGGTGCGCGCCACCGGCGTCGACCCCTTCGTCTACGACTTCGACGAGGCGGTGATCGCGCAGGTTCGCTGGCACCAGGGCTTCGGACGGGCCGGGTTCCGGGGGCCGGTGAAGCTCCGGAAGGGGGACCAGGTGTTCCACACGTTCCCCGATGGTGCCGTCCTCGTGAACGTCAACGCCCGCAAGAGCCTCGAGGTCGAGAGCGATTCCATGGGCCACTGCGTCGGCACCTACTGGCCGCAGGTCTCCTCGGGGGAGTCGATCATCCTGAGTTACCGGGATGCCCAGGGTGTGCCCTGGGTGACGATCGAGGAGGAGCCGGACACTGGGCGTATCGTACAGTTCCTGGGGCCGCGGAACCACACGCCGGCGACGATGGAGGACTTCGTAGACGAGATTGGAGGTACGGAAGTAGAAGCGCGTCAGGCCTGGCTCCGGGCCGCCTGGTTCCTGGCCACCACGCGGGACCCGACGCCGGCACTCACACGGATGCTCGGGACGTCTCCGACGATGGAGACGGAGGTGGCGAGCGCGATTCGCGCCGTGTTCTCGAACTCCGTAGTCATGGAGCGTCTGGACAGTGCGGTGGGCTCTCTGCAGGCGCTCGTGGACGAAAGGAAGTGGCCGTCGGGACGGACATCGGTTGGGAGCCAATCTGTGGCGATGCACTTTGGACGACCTCTGGACCCGGGAGGATACGCGGGGAGCGAGGTCTTCTGGGACGCGCTCGATGTAGTCGAATCGGACATGGATGCGGCATTGCCGGGTTCTCGGTTCAGGGGGTGGGGTGTTCATTCGAAAGCCGACGTGGATGTCTTCGATCATGGAGGTCTTGTCGTCTCGACCGGCTTGATGCTCCAGACCTTGGACACCCTACCGATCTCCCAGGTCTGGTTCGCCATCCGGGTCTCGGAAGGGGGCGGCGACGTACCGCGGGGGATGGCCTGGGAGGTCCACGTCCCGTCGATGAAGGAGGTCCCTTACCCATTCCGAGGGAGGTCCTGGTTGGAGATCTTCGAGGATCTCGTCTCGAAGGGGGTGATCGCCGTCGGAACCCTCGCGGAGTATGGCGAGGCACTGGAGCGCCTGGCAGCGCACCTCGGAGTCCCGTGGCCATGAACGGAAGACGTGCATGTTGCTGATTGCGCTGGTACTGGCTGCGTTGTCAGAATCGGCGGCGGCGGATGCGCGACGCAGGCGCGTCGACGAGCTTGCTGACCGTCTCGCTCTGCTGAGTGGGCTTCTGCCCTCGATACGTCCGGAGGCAGAAGGTTCGGCCATAGCGCCTCTTCCCCCAGGACTCCTCAAGGTGATGATGCACGTGGCCAGCACGAATCCGCACGGTAGAGTCCGCCCGGAGAGGGACGCATTCGTGGCCTCGCGGTTCCAGGACTGGGCGTGGCCGGATCCCCCTATGTTGATCTGGCTGGACGATCCGCGCTTGGAAGAGGTACATGCGGCTTCCCGGCGGGACGTCCGCCGGTATGCCGCAAGGATCACGCGCGGAGAGACGCCTCCGGCGGTGGTACTCGGGAACGAAGGGAGGCGCTTTGCTATCCTCGACGGTGCCCACCGGATCGAGGCGGCGAGACAGGCCGGCCTCGACAGCATCCAGGCGTTCGTCGGCGTTCGGTGGCAAGGTCTGCAGGAACGTCTCCGGATGGAGGAACTCGGTCCGGCGCTCTTGGCGTGCCTTGATCGGATGGAGATCGACATCATCTGTGGCAAGCCCCAAATGGAGTGGACGCGATGGACCTGCGGGCCGTGCTGGATCGTGGCGGACGCGCTGGTGGCCTGGTCGGGAGCTCGGTTGGGCCTCTACGCGGTGATCGACGACGGGGCCTACGGATCTCAACACGTGTTGGTGGGAGATGGGACCTGGTTTCTCGACGGACACGGCGCGAGCCGGTCGAAGGAGGCCATCATCGCCACCGTCGACGGTGGGGAAGGCTTCATGCGGATGGATCCCGACGAGATCGAGAACGCGACGGCGTGGATCTGTCGTGACATGGTGGCAAGCCTGCGGCTGGAGCGCGAACTCGACCGTTGCCTTGGCCCGGTAGGGCACTGGTTGGTGCGCGTATGAACTGGGTTATCCTGCTTCTTGCTTCACTCGTTGAATCGGCGGCGGCAGACGCGCGCCGCGCCAGGTTCAACGAAGCCCTGAACCGTCTCGGTCTACGCCAGACCCGCAAACCGGACCTCGACCTCTATACCCTCTTCGCCCGCCTCTACGACACCATCCCTGTCGACACGGCGAGCCCCCGCGTCTACCTCGGGCAGAAGCGCCAGGAGGGCTTCGCGCGGATGGCGTTTCGGGAGATGGTCGTGGATCTCCCTGATGTTGGCCGAGAGGACGTCGTCCCCTGGAAGCTTCTCTACTCTGTGCCGCGAGCGGGCGTCCGGAGCGATTTCATGCCCCTGCTCCCCTGGATGGCGCGGGTCTTCGCCGACCTGCAGGAGCGCGCCAACCGGGGCGACGAAGACGCGCCGGAGTGGCTCATCCCGATGGTCCACGCCTGGCCGCCGCCGGAGAGCCGGGCGCACTTCGTCGGTCTGCACCTGGCTGCCCACGTGCTGACCCCGATCCGGGACTGGGTGGAGACCACCGGCGCGGATCTCAACCGCTACAGTCTGAGCGGAGCCAGCGCGGCGGCGGCCGCCTGGCACCGGCAGTTCCGCGAGGTCCCCGGTCTAGGCGAGCCGGTCGAGGGCGGGGTTGCCGTCGCGACCTGGCCTGACGGGGGCCACGTGGCGCTCCTCGTGGAGAGGCACGACTTCGTCGAGGAAGGCGCCGCGATGGGCCACTGCATCGGGGGCCCGATCGAGGACGGCGCGCCGAGCGGATCGAGTTCCTACATCCAGGCGAGCCGGGACGGGAAAGGGCTCTACGTGTCCTACCGGGGGCGTTTCGGCGTGCCGGAGGTGACGGTGGAACTGGGCGTGCACCGTACCTGGCCCCCCGATGTCCAGGTGACACCGCGGCAGACGCTCTCCATTGACCAGGTGCAGGGCCCGGAGGATGGCGCAGTGGTGAACCGGACGGCGGCGTTTCGCATGGCAGCCTTCCTGCGCGCCTGGGTCCAACCCGGAGGACCCGGTCTCGAGGCCTTCACCGGAGGCGATCTCGCCAACCTGGGCTTTGGCCTGGTGCTGGACGCGGTGGGACGCACGAACTTCGACGCGGTGGTCGACTCCCTGCTCCTCGCGGTATCCAACGTCGAGGGGACACGGAAGGGCCGGGCGGCGGCGGCGGAGGCCGCGCTCGATCCGGAGGCGGCTCTGGCGTGGGAAGAAGAGCATGGAGAGCCGCCGAACCCGGACGCCTACGAGGACATGCTCCAGGATGAACTCCATGACCTGGGGCAGGAGTTCGTGGAGGCGGCCCAGGATCTCGACAAGAAGCTCCCTACGGGGATCTCCGTGCTGAGCCACCGGGGGCGAGGACAGTCCCCCAAGTGGGAAGTCTATGGCCCGCTCGTGCTCTCGGCGCTGGGAGAAGGGCCGGTCGGCCTGGAGGTGGAGATGGAGGACGACGGGGAGACGATCTCCTGGTCGGTGCGTGAAGGCAGAAGTGGTCACTTCCGCGGGAGTTCCTCCCATTCTCCGATCGACGCGCTGATCGAGGCGGGAGTGTTCTCGATGGAGGCGACGGTGATCCAAGCGCTCGATCAGGAGGCGGCTACGATGACCGTGCTCCTCGACCCGGAGGAAGCGCGGGCGCGGACGGCGCATTCGCGCCGAAGTCCTTGACCCTCTCTCTGTCCCCGTGAGGGGGAGCAGAAACTTCCTTCTTTAGGGGCACCCCTTCGCATCCTCGCAGCTCGGGCACTCCTGGGCTGTGCAACCCGCCGGGCAAAACGTGACCGTGTACCCCGCGGGTCCCGAAAACGTGTCCTGGCACGCCGCCTGTGGGCTCCGCCCGTCCGGGCAACCCCCGGTCGTCGGCGTGGCGTAGGCGTCCGGACAGGCCTTGTCTCCGCACCACAAAGGGCGGCAGTCGTGATTCGCCGAATCGTGCGCGCAGCTCAAGTCGGGCGAGACGTGGACAGGGACGGAGTACCACTCCTTCTCCACGTCCACGTTGTACGCATCGAAATGGTCGTAGACGTCCGCCGTGTTCCCCGCCGTGAACTCCACCCGGGTTCCCTTGGTACAGGTCGGCGTCTTCGGGTTGGCGAGGACCGCGAGCCCCGCGGTGAGACACGCCGGTTTCCAGGACGGCAGGCAGCTTGTGTAGCCCCCGTCCACGATCGTCCATGTCGTCGACCTTCCCGGCGCGAGCAGGGGACCGGTGGTGCAGTCGCACTGCGGGGCGCCGGGTTTGCCGTCGCCGTCGCAGCCGACCTGGTAGGCGAGGGCGACGGGTTCGACGCAGGCGTTGACGAAGGTGATGCACCGCCGCCCGGTAGGACAGGCGGAGGCCCAGGAGGGCGCGTAGGTGGGGCAGGTGTTCTTGGCCTTGGTGCAGTCGCCGGCGGAGGCGGTGGGGGAGGCGGCCGCCGGCACAGGGGAGGCGGGGGCTGCCGCGGCGACGGCGATCGAGGGCGCGACGGAAGGGGCAGGAGGCTCGGACGGAGTACAGGCGACGAGGAACAGCATCGACCCCCCTAACGCTCTTCGAAGGGAACGGGAGCGGCTGCCGCGACCGCAAAGCGTCCGGAGGCTCCCGGCTCCCGGCTTCCTGGCTCCGGGCTATCTTCCTCCTCGTGCTCCCCTTCTTCTTCGCCGTGATCGGACTCGCCGCTGCCAGCGAAGCACACCCCTCCGCTCGTCGCGTGGCGGCCCTCTACGTGCGGCGCACCGGCATCTACCCCACGCTCGACGGCGTGGACGCCTGGGACGTGGACGCGGACGCCCGGCGTTACGCCGGACCGTGGCCGATCGTGGCGCACCCCCCCTGCGGTCCCTGGGGGCGCTTCGCCTACCGGACGAAGCAGGACAAGACGCTCGGCCCCCTGGCGGTCGACCAGGTGCGTACCTGGGGTGGGGTGCTCGAGCATCCGGTGGACAGCCGGCTCTGGGCGGCGAAGGGGCTTCCGAAGCCGGGGGAGCCTCCGGATGCCTGGGGGGGATGGACGCTCTTGGTGACCCAGGCTTCCTGGGGCCATCGCGCCCCGAAGTGGACCTGGCTCTACATCGTGGGGGTCAAGCCGGAGGAGCTTCCGCCGCGGCCGCCGGACGTGCCGGACCCCGGAGGTCGGGTGGAGTTCATGTGCGAGGCGGAGCGGGAGCGGACGCCGCCCGCGTTCGCAGAATGGCTATTGGAAGTGGCGCGTCGGTCGTCGGTGCGGTGATCAGTGCTCACGCTGTTGTCAACCCTTACTCCGCGAAGCGTCTGGAGGCTTCAAGGCTGGTGGCTGGCGGCTATTCCTTCTTCTTCCAGGGCGGATTCGCCAAGATCGCCACCATCGCGATCACCACCCCACCGAGGATCCAGGGCACGTACTTCTCCGCGAAGGGTTCGGGCTCTTCGGGGGCCCCCTGTCCGTACCGGGCCAGCACGCCTGGTTGGCCGCTCGCGGTCGCCGCCTGGGCCAGGAAGCTGGGTTCCACCCTCCCTGGGTACAGGAGCCCGGCGTCCACGACGGTGGTCCAGGCATGGGGTTCGTCGAGCCCGAGCACGTAGCGTCCCACCAGGTAGGTCAGTCGTCCGAGGTCGCGTTCTCCGGCCTTCCAGGCTTCCCTCAGGTGCCTTCCGGGGGGGCCCTTCAGCGCCTTTGCCAGTGCCGAGACCGAGACCCGCGGCCGACCCGCCTCCCAGGCGACGCCGCGGATGACGGCGGCGCGGGCGGCTTCCTGGATCGGCCCGGGGATGTTCGCGCGCTCCAGAGGTTTCGCCCAGGCCTCGTTGACGACGGCACCGGCGACGTGGACGTCTTGCACGACAGGGATGGACACGTCCTCACGGTAACACGGAGGAGGAAGCCATGAGAGGAGAGCCTCAAGCCTCAAGCCTCAAGCCCCAAGCTTCCGGACGCTCCGCGTTCGCGGCCCCGATTCCTGTTCTTCCTCTGCGCCCTCTGCGTCCTCTGCGGTAATCCGGGCTAAGGATCTGAATCCGGGTCCGGACCATGAGAATCGCGGAGGACGTAGAGGACGAAGGGAGAGGGGGTCCGGGCTCCGATTCCTCGTTAGAGGCACATCGAGGTCTCCGTGCTCCTGCTGCCCTTGTTCATGGCCGGACTCGTGGCGGCGGCCGAGGTGGACGCGCGGACATCGCGCGGCCACGAGCTCCGCAACCGCCTCGGCCTGCGCGCGGAGCCTCTCCCGATCGGCTATCGCGCGCGCCTGTCCTGGGTGCTCGCGCAGTGGCCACGCGTGGAGTGGCGGCTCGAGCGCATGAGCCGCGTCATCCTGGGCGATTCCTTCGAAGAGATGGACAGCCCGGAGGCACGCTGGTTCGTGGATCTGATCCCCTGGCTCGGGCGCGCCCTCGCACGCGACGTGGACACGTTGCCGGAAACCTGGTTGGATGCGATCCGGCTCCATGCCGCCCTGGTCTTCATCCAGGAGCACAACCCGGACCCGATGCCCTGGCCGGTGCGGGTAGCACATGCACAGCGCTTCGTGGAGGCGTGGAAGCACAACACGAAGAATCCAATGGGAGGGGGAGATCCCATCCCCCGGTGGGAGCGGATCTTCGGCGGGCACGGTCTTCACTCAGCCCGGCCGTTCCCCCCTCCTCCCCTTCCGGTCACGCTGGAGGGGGGTGGTCGGTTGTACACGGTGCATAGCGGAGCAGGGCGCACGGCGTTGACCCTGAGCGTCGTGGAACCCGGAGCGATATTGAATCCAGACATGGGGTGGGCGGCCAATGTATACACCCCTGGCATCGAGGCCCTCAAAGGCGGGGCCCGGTTGCGGGGTACGTTCACGACGGCTGCGCCAGTGGACACTTGGCGTCTTTTCCAGGATCGGATCTCCCGGGATCTGCGCAGGAGGGCCACGCGGGCCAGCGCGCGGCGCTTCTGGCTCGCGGCTCATTCGATTCTCTGGCGTGCAGTGCGCGAACACACCCTTGACGACGCGATCGAGATGTCCCTACCCGATATCGCGGACTGGGCCGCGCAGGCCGATCCTCCGGTCGACCTCAGCCGCTACGATTGGCCGCAAGCTTTCCTCGCCGCAGCTCAGTGGCACGCCTCCTTCGTGACGGCCGAGGTCGGCTCGCCGGTACCGCTCGGGAAGGGCGACATCGTCCGCATGCGGTGGCCGGACGGGTGGACGCTGGTGGAGATCCACCACAAGCGGAGCCTGGAGAACGAAGGCATCTCGATGGCGCACTGCGTGGGTGGGTACTGGCCGGCGGTCCGGGACGGGACCTCCACGATCTGGAGCCTGCGGGAGGACCAGGGCGTCCCCAGGGTGACGATGGAGATCGAAAACGAGAACGCGCCGGGCGGCAAAGGCCTGCAGCGCATCGTCGCGCAGGCGAAGGGGGCGTACGACGCCTTGGTCGTAGACAGCGCCCCGCTGTTGCGCGTGCGGGCCAACGAGGCGGTGATCCGACTCCTGGGCTCTTCGCGGTATCGGGTCAGCCCGACGGGGATCTCCGACCTCGATGCACCGCGGATCGCGGAGTCTCCTCCAGTCCGATTGGGAGTGCTCGACGAAAGGGTGGACCAGATCCTAGGCGCCCTGAGAGTCGCAGTGGACGACGTGGCTTCGTCGCGCCCAGGCGCACCGAAACGCTACGACGCCTTGCGCCGTTGTCGGGATGAACTCTTCGCGTTGGCCAGCGTCTTCGCAGTGGTCGTGCCTGGTCGTGGGCTGGTTCGGGTACCGGTCTTCCTGCGCCGCCAGGTGTCGCTCGGTGACGATCTCGAGGACGTCCATAGACTGGTCGTGGAGGGACTGCAGACGAGCATCGCCTTTCCTGGCCCATGGACGAAGCGCTTGGGAGAGCATGCGACTGGGCTGCATCTCGTGGCCTCCCGGCGGAAGGAGGAGTTTTTCCCAGATGGGACGGAACGAGGAGACGTCCTTGTCATGGGAGGGCTCGGAGACTCCTTCGGCTGCGCGCGGTTGAAGCCGGGTCATGCCATGGAGCAGTTCTTCCAGGCGGCGAATCTCTGGCCGTCTCCGGAAGCGTGGCTGGATCGTCATCGTGAGGACGGCGCGGACGGCGTGGTCACGGCACCGCTGTGATCGTAGCCCTCGCCCTGGCTGGGTTGGTGGGTCTCGCGGACGCCGCCTCGGTGCGCGCCCGCGCCAACGAGATGCGTAACCGGCTCGGGCTGCGCGCCGAAGCCGTCCCGGCTGGTTTTCCAGCGCGTAAGGCGTGGGTCGTAGCCCGGTGGCCGACGGTGGAGCTACGGCTCCGGGACCTGGCGGAGGCGATCTTCGGGTCGACGGCGCACTGGGATCGAGAGGGGCCGAGACAGGAAGGCCAGTGGTTCGTCGTGCTCCTGCCCTGGCTCGGGCGCGAGATTGCGCGCAGCCAGGTCTCGGTGCTGGAGGCCTGGTGGGAGGCGATCCGACTCCACGAAGGCATCGACCAGATGCGCGACCAGATGCCGGAAGGACAGTCCTTCGAAGCGCTCCAGGAGGCGGGCCGCCAGTGGGTGAAGGTCCATCGAGACACTCTCTACGACCCGGTCCCGCGCTGGGAGCAGACGACGATCACACCGAAAGCCCCGCCGCTGCCGGTGACCGTGGAGGAAGATGGGAGCCTCTACGTGGTCCGGTCGGTACCGGAGCCGCCGGCGTTCATGATCGAAGTCGTGCAGCCGCGCATGATGACAGCCGGACCCCATGGCAGGAGCCGCAGTGAAGGGGCGAGGGAGGTCCTCGTCTACGAGGGTCCACAGGCGCTGGTGGGCTTCACCTTCGACAACCCGGCCCGACCGGCCGTCTGGTCCGCGTTCGAAGCCTGGCTTCAGCGCCAGCACAGGGGCCGGCTCAAGGAACAAGCGATGCTCTTGCGCCGGATGGCGGACGCGATCGTGTTCCGGGCTGCACAGCATGCGGTCCTCGACGGCTATATCCGAGAGTCGCTCGCTGGCATCTTCGACTGGGTTGATCAGGCCCAGCCACCCGTCGATCTCCTCCGGTACGACTGGGTGGAGGCAGCGCAGGCGGCAGCCGTCTGGCACGCTTCGCTCGTCACCGCCGAGGTGGGGTCTCCGGTGGCCCTCGAGAAGGGCGACGTCGTCCGCATGCGCTGGCCGGATGGCTGGACGCTGGTGGAACTCCATTCCAAACAGAGCTTGGTGAACGAGGGCGTCTCCATGGCGCACTGCGTCGGAGGTTATTGGCCCCAGGTGCGGGACGGAGGAACGTCAATCTGGAGCCTGCGCGACGCCCAGAGCGTGCCGCAGGCGACCCTGGAGATCGCTTTTATCTTCGACGTATGCGCGCTCGTCGTGCAACAGGCGAAGGCCCGCGGAAACGACCTCGTGGCCCACGCGCCGGTGCTCGTGCGGGTCCGGGCGACCGAGGCCGTGCTTCGCCTGCTCGACGCGAAGACCGCTCTCTTGAATGCCGAAGGCCGGATGGAACTCGGGGCGCCGGAGTTCCCCGCGATCGACCCGGTACGGTTCCAGGTGCTTGCCACGGAGGCGGAGCGCCTTCGTACCGATCTCGAAGGATCGGCGAAGGAAGTCGTGGCCTCACGAGCGCGGAGCGCTCGGCGCCGACAGGCACTTCGACAGGTCCGATCCACGCTGTACGAACTCGGCAAGATCTTCGCGCTCTGCGTGCCACGGGATGGGTTCGCGGCGGAACCTTACTTCATGGCCGGTAGCAACCATCTGTACGAAGAGGACCAGGTGGAAGCCTGGGGAGAACCGCTGGACGTGGCCCGGGTGGAGATCTTCGAGCACCACCGGGATGGTGCCCGTGGTGGGTATTTTGCCTGGGTCGACGTGGTCCTGACGAACCGGCAGAAGGCGGGCCAGGAGGGCCGGTCCGCGGGCGATCTCGTGGTGCGGCCGTTGAGACGGGGATCGGTTGACGCAGTGGTGCTCGGGACGGGGAAGGTGCTGGAGGAGATCCTCGCGTGGATGGAGGTCTGGCCGTCGCAGGAAGTCTGGTTCGAATACTACGCGGAGGACGGCGCGGACGGCGTCGTCGTAGCTCCGCTGTGATCGTCGCGCTCATCCTGGCTGGTCTGGTCGGCGTCGCGGACGCCGCCTCGGTGCGCGCCCGCGCCAATGAACTCCGCAATCGCCTCGGACTGCGCGCCGGTCCGGCCGTGGTCTGGGACGTGCGGAACCGCCTTGCCGGCATCGAGGCGCGCTACGGCAAGGCCGTCGCCGACATGATCTGGGCGTCGATCCAGCACCTCTACGCGGGTGGTCCCTATACGGTCGACGTGGACGAACGCCCTCCTCTGGGCCTGCGCATCCCCGACGTCGAGCCGATGATGGCGTGGTTCGGGCGCGAGCTCGCGCGAGGGGTGCCGCTCGAAGGGCTTCCCTGGTTGCGCGCCCAGGACATCCTCGAAGAGCACGAATATGCCGACTATGAGGAAGCCCTCGGCCGGCCTGTCCATGCGCGGTCGGACGAGCTGGCGGTGGAGGCTGTGAAGTACCTGCGGCCGGACCCGGGCGAACGCCTGGTGGTCTACGAGGTGGCCACGCAGGATCCGGAGACGGGAGACTGGACGAACGGCCTGGGGATTGGCGATCGGAAGACCATCGATCCCGCAGTACCGACCTACCTCCTGTTCTTCTCGGGGGCGGAATACCTCGGCTCCTTGAGTGTGAACGGCGCCTTTCGCGGGGCTGTGCGCGAACTTTTGGACTGGTACGTGGCCGTCCATCCCCACCTGGAGGCCTTCACCTTCGCTGGCGCGATGGCGGCCTCCGAGGAATGGCACCGTCCGGCACGCACGAAGAGAGGCGATCCCGTCGCCCTGGAGGTGGAGGGACAGCGCGCGGACCGGATGATCTACCGTTGGCCCGACGGGTGGATGGTGGTGAACGTGGCTACGCGCCGTGGCTTGGCAGCCGAGGGCGCGTCGATGGGGCACTGCGTCGGCCACGAGGGAGGCATGTACTGGCAAGAGGTGCGGGATGGCGTCGGGCAGGTGTGGAGCCTACGGGATCCGACAGGTGTTCCTCACGTGACTCTCGAGATGCATCTCCACCCGCGGATCCCTGTCCAGATCCAAGGGGTGGGAAACATGCCTGTACGGGATCGTGGCGTCCAGGCGCGGCTCCTGGAAGCCCTCGTCCGTCTCGACGCGTTGCAGGCACCTCTTCCCGAATACCTTGCACACCAGATCATCGTCCCCTTCTTGCGCCGGACCACCGACGGCCAGGTCGAGGAGGCGCGCCAGCAGGCTCTGCAGGCGCTCCGCACGGTCCGTGCCGCGCTGGCGCGTTTGAACCGGGAGCGACGCTCCGGAGCGAACTGGATCGGCGCCGCCCGGCGCCTGGTGGAAGGCTGGGCCCGCGTCGCGGTGGCTGTCCGCCACGCCGTCGTCGCGGACGACATCGTGAGGGCAGCCTGGGGTCGACCTTGGAGTCTGCAGAGGTCGATCCCCAGCGGGCGCGCCTTCACCTTCCGGGAATTGCCGGTGGAAATCGAGAAGGTCTTCTCCGGATTCCCGTTGGCAACCGTGGAGGCGCCGATCTCTCCCGAGCCAGGCACGCTGCAGGCGACCCTGCTGCTCTATGTGGACCTGGGCGGAGCGTTTTCCCAGGGGACGATCTCGATCCTCTCCTGGACGCGCCTTGGGGAAACCCCCATGGAGACGCTCGTCGATCCAAACGAGAACCCGGTGGATGCCTGGCTGCGCGTGGGCAGGTTCCGCGCCACGAGGGAAGAAGCTCTGGCCGCGCTGGGCCTTGGCAACGGCGAGGTCGTCCCGTGACCTGGCTCGCGCTCCTCTTCGCCGGCTTGGCGACGGCGACCGACGCCGCGGCGGCGCGGGCTCGTGGCCACGAGCTGCGCAACCGTCTGGGCCTGGGCGAGATTCCCTCCCTCCCGGGGCTCGGTCCCCGCATCCGCTACGCGCTCGAGCGTTGGCCCAAGAGCCGTCGGGTGCTGATGGACGTGCTCTCCCACGTGCTGCAGGACCTCGGTGGGTCCGACCCGAAGCTCGAACCCTTGATCCCGTGGTTGGCTCGGGAGATCAACGCCGGCATCACCTTGGAGGATTTCGACTGGCGACGACTTCGTCGTCAAGTCGCGGAGATGGAGGCGCAGGATCTCGACTTTGCCGACCAAGCGGGGCGCCAGGCATTTATCGAGGAGCGGGCCGTCATATTGGTCGACGACGAATACGACGACCCGTACCCGGCCTGGCGCGGCCGCTATTCCAAGGAGCCGCTCGGGGAGGTGACTTTGGTTCCGGGGATCCGCAACGTGGTGGACCCCTCGGGGACGTTCCGGCTCATCCTGAACGGTAATCCCGAGGCCGTACACGACTGGATGGAGACCGTGAACGAGGTCACCGTCCTCGAAGGGGGCCGCCGGTACGTCTTCGACCGCTCGAGCCTGGCTTCGAGTGGACTGGAAAAGGACGTCGCCCCCGTGCATCCCTCCTGGAGCAACGCCGTCGTAGCGGCGCGAAAGGCCATGGAAGGCATGCCTTTTCCAGGCCGGCTCATCACTCTGTTGGACGCCGTGGATCTCGATGCGCGTATCGAGTCGACGGTGGCGTTCCAGGTACAGCGCGCCTTCCAGGAGATCGCGGACTGGATGGACCAGGTCCGACCGCGTCCGGACATCTCCCGGCTCTCGTTTCGCGAGGCCGCCGCAGGCGCGGGCACCTGGCACGACGCCCTCGTCAAGATCGGTTTCGACAGCCTTGTCCCCATCGAGCCCGAGGACCGGGTCCGGATGCGCTGGTCGGACGGTGCCGTCCTCGTGGAACTCCATTCCAAGCGGAGCCTGGCCAACGAGGGGCTTTCCATGGGCCACTGCGTCGGGGGCTACTGGCCGCACGTGCGCGACGGGGCTACGACGATCTGGAGCTACCGGGCGCCCGATGGGCGGCCACGCGCGACGGTGGAGACGCAGGTGGCCGAGACGGACAACCGGGTGGTCATGCAGGCGGTGGGGCCGCGGAATCACATGGTGCCTTCCGCGGAGTTCACCCGGGTTCGGGTGATCGAAGCCTTGCTCCGACGTGCGGAGCAAGATGGGGCCCGGCTCTCCGCCATTGCTGGCGCGCGGCTGTCACTGCCCTTCTTCATGGATGTCGACCGGCGTACGACCTCTTTGGCGCAGGAACGCGTCGCCGTGCTGACCGAAGCGCTCCGCGCTACGGCGATCGCCTGGTCGGATCGGCGGCGGGAAGAGGCGCAGTGGCTGTCGGAACTTGAGGCCATGGACGAGAAGATGGCGGAGGTGATGGAGTTTCTCGCCAACCTCTACCCTGAGGGGAGCACGGAGCATACGACGTTCAGCACCTTCTACCTCGTGGCGTCACCCAGGGAGGAAAGGCTCGATCACGTCCGTCGTGGGTCTCCTGTACCTTGTCCCGGCCATGTGATCGCCATCCAAGGCGTGATGTCCATGGAGACAGGCATGATCGTGGAGGTCACCGTCCGAGCAGGCGCGCTCGAGACCGGGTATTTCCCGGGGACGGAGCCGGGATACCTTTCGATCGGCGTATTTCAGCCCTGGCCCCAGGGCACACGCGGTCAGGGCGGCCCGATGGCGGTGCTCAGATGGTCCCCGGGCGAACCGGCGGATCTGGTCGACGCGTTCTATCGCCTGGCCGACGCCTGGCCGGACCTTGGCGCTTGGGTGGAGGCACATCGCGCCGAGGGCGCCGGTGGGGAGATCGTGGGATGAACCTCCTGGGGCTCCTCCTGGTGGCGCTGGTGGACGACGTCGTCGCTGACCAGGCACGGGCCCGCCTGCACGAACTCCAGAACCGCCTCGGCCTCCGTTCTCCGGGAGAAGAGGCAGGCGATCTGCGGAGCCGCATCCGCTACGTCCAGGCCACGTGGCGGGCTCGGGGCCGCTCTGCAAAGGACGTGGAGTACCTGACCCAACAGTTGATGCTCACGATCCACACCATCCTGGGCACATGGCCCGCCTTCGAGCCCGACGCGACCCCCTTGATTGGCCGGGTACTCCCCGGGGTTCGTACCATCCTCGATTCCTTCGTGCCGCTCTACGCCGGATGGATCGACGAGGTGAGCGCCGGCTCGTCCATGATCCTCAACCCCTCTGCGGCCAGAGAGGTCTTCGACTTCCTCTCCGCCACCCACCCCGCGGACGCGACGCACTGGTCGTGGGGCGACGTCGTCTATCATTCCCAACAATGGCACGCCCTCTTCGTGCCCCACTTCCCGACGCGGAAGCGCTTGGCGACCTTGGGGCCACCGGCCGTCGTCCAAGCCTGGGATGACGGCTGGACGCTGGTGCGTCTCACCGAACCGGGCCACCTCGTGGACGAGTCCGAGGCGATGGGGCATTGCATCGGGGATTCGCCGGTCTACCGCAAGCGCCTGGTGGGGACACAACCGCCATACCGGTACTACAGTCTCCGGAACCCAGGTGGGAAGCCTGCGGTGACGATCGAGACGGTCGACCTGGTGGAGATGGATGGATCGACGAGCGTGCTTCTCTTGCAGGTCCGCGGCAAGGCGAACCGGCTCTTGCGTGGGAAATACCAGGCACAGGCGCGGCGGGCGCTGGAGTTCCTGTCCCCTGCGTACCCGCAGTGGGGCGTGGACGCGCTGGCCATCCTGTCGCCGGATGAGTTGGTCACGATGCTTCGTGAGCTACCTCTGGAGGGCCGAGTCTCTTTCCTCTCCGCGATGGGCCCGGATCGCGGCCTCGGGCAGGTGCGGTGGATGCAGATCTGGGACGACGCGAAACCACCCTGGCCTTGGGTCTCGATGCTCCACCTCTCCTTGGGCGGGGACGAGCACCGCATCCCCGGCGCGGATCAGCGGATGATCGTGATCCGCTCGAAGAAACACGGCCGCTATGACGTCGCCGTCCTGGGCCTGACCCTGCAGGTCCTCGGCAATCCCCGCGACGAGCGCTTCGACGTGACGCTCCAGATGACGCGCTCGGGTACCATCGTGTCGACGGGGGACGAAGGAGAGGAAGATGTGCCCTACGACCTGGCGCCGCCACAGGACGTGCGGGACGAGAACGTGCGCCTCGAGGTGGACACCGAGAGCGTATGGGATCTGTCGGAACATCCGGAAGCTCTGGGGGCGCTCCTGCGGGCAGGGGAGAAGGCTCTCCTGGGATATGTCTCTGGGACGGGCGAGGAGGCTTTGGTGGAGAGCCACGCATCTGGCCATGCGCTGGCGGTGGAAGCGGCGATCGTGGCAGAGATGGACCGGTTGGGGATTCCACAGGTGACGTCATGAAGAAAACCGTGGATCGGGAGCCGGGAGCCGGGATCTGTGGCCTCTTTTCCGGTCTTCCTCTGCGTCCTCTGCGTCTCTGCGGTAATCATGGTCCGGATCCTGATTCGGATTCGGATTACCGTAGAGGCGCAGAGGACGTAGAGGAAGAGGGGATCGGAGCGGGAACATGACGTGGCTCGCTCTCCTTGCTGCCGGTCTCGTCGATGCCGCCGCCACGAGCGCCCGGACGGCCCGCGTCCATGAGCTCCGCAACCGTCTCGGCGTCCGCGCTCACGGCGAAGAACCGGGCCTCCGGAACAAGCTCATCCGCACCCTCGTCCAGTACCCGGGAGCCCGCCGTACCGTCACCGCCATCCTGCGCGGCCTCTTTCCCGCATACGCGGTGGAATCCAACCGCGCCTACGAGGCGGACTACGAGGAGGAACCGGAGTCCTCCGACGCGCTCTACTCGGTGCGGCACGCGGGGCTCGAGGTGCTCCTACCCTGGATCGCGGCGCAGGTGACCCGGGGGATACCCTGGGCAGATCTCTTCTGGCCTGGACACTACGTTCCCACGTCAGTCGACGTCCCCATGCCCGAGGGAGGGTCGCGGAGGCTCACCCTGCCGGTGGCGGAGGCGCGCAGGATCGGCAGTTCCGCCATCGTCTCCGCTTGGCCCTCGTTCGAGGTTCCCACCTGGAAGCAGACGTATCGCATGAGCAAGGAGCGGGGGCCCGAGTACGTGGTCGTCGGGCCAAAGCCCCTGCCCCGGCTCCGGCAGAACCAGGGCTGGCCCGCCGAGGGCACGGAGGAACCTCCGGCGCTCATGATCCTCCTGAGCGAGATCCCAGGGACGGAGGCTCTGAGGCCGACCGACGCGGTCGTTTCCTCCCGGGGCGTGCCCTGGGATCGAACGCGGGTGCTCGCGGATCGGTGGTCCGCCCTGCTCGGCGACGAGGCCTCGTCGGCGGCGGCCTCGGCCATGGGCCAGGCCCGCCAGGAGGCGATCGCCGTGGAACGGCCCTGGGGTGCGCTGCGGAATCGCGAGCCCTACGGCAAGGCCCTCGAGGCCAGCATCGCCATGGCCCAGGGGGCCTGGCAGGTTTTGGACCGGCCTTTCCGCGAGGCGGGGCTCTTCCTGCGTCACCTGGACGATCTGGCCGACTGGGTGCAGGCGGAACACCCGGACCTCTTCCGCTACACGCTACCCCAGGCGCTGACCGCCATGGCCGCCTGGCAGGCGACCCTGCGAGCCACGAACTTCTATCGCAAGGCGCCCACGGCGTCGGTCCAGGCGCTGACCCGCTGGCCGGACGGCGCGACGTTGGTGCGCCTCACGACCCGGGAGGCCTTGCGCCAGGAGGGCGAGGCGATGGGCCACTGCATCGGCGGCCCGGTGCGCCAGGGACGGGCCCCGGGCGGGGGACACTACTGGCAGGAGGTGCGGGACGGGGTGGCGATGGCGCTGTCCTACCGCGATGCCCGCGGCGTGCCCCAGGCGACGCTCTACGGGCGCCGGGAGAAGAGCCGCGAGTACGGGGTGGGCGTGTACCTCGCGCAGGTCCAGGGTCCGGGCGACCAGGAGATCGAAGATCTCGTCGCGGTGCGTCGTCTTCGGGGCCTCGACCTTCCATCTCTGGGCGCTCCGCTGTCACAGCAAGCCGAGGAGCGGCTCGGCGCGGGCCAGGGTTTTGTCTGGTGGACGGAGGAGCCGGACATCGAGACGATCTTCGCGCGGCGTCCGGACGAGGTCGCGACGCTGATCACCAGGATCCGCGCGGAACCGTTCGCCTCGCCGGCATGGCGGAGGGGGGTGCAGCGTCTCTTCGACACGGATCTCCACACCCGTAAGGAGATCGTAGGGGTCCCGGTCGTCTCCATCCAAGGGTTCATGATCGTGCCCAAGGGGGAGGATCTCACCTCCGGCAACTACGAACTCCGTGCGGGTTTGGACGGGAGGTTTAGGGTCGGCACGCTGTGGCGCTCTTCGACGCAGGCGGAGAGCCGGGACGAGCCCTTTACGGCGACGTGGACGGTCTTCGGGCTGGACTCCGGCCTGGCACCGCCCTTGTACGTCGGCCACCTCGGGGTCTACGACGCCTTGCGGAAGTCCGGCATCCTGCGGACTCATGCGGAGGACGAGGCGCGGCGCGCCGAGGACATCGCAGTGGACGTCGTGCCGCGCGGTAGGTGGTTCGCAGTTGCCACGTACCGTGGCCCAGGTTAGGTCCCACGCTGGAGGTCTGCATGCGCATCCCGGCTCCCCCTTACGGTCTTGAGAATCCTTACGTGGCGGTGCCCCTGGCTTCAGGTGACGTCGAGGAGCCGCGATGACTGATCTCCTCCCACTCCCACCCGCATCCTCCGTACCGGAGACGCCCTATATCCCCGTTGTCAGGACCGAATCGTGGCGTGGAAGCCGCGGAGTCGGACACCCGGTCTACCGGATGATCCCCGAGGGTCAGCGCCAGGTGGAGGCCCCCGACGATGGTGACGAACCTCGAGGCTTCGACTGGGGCTATGACGGCATCCGTTGCCGGCGATTGGGGCGGGTGATCCTCGCGGACGTGTACGACACCTGGGCCCTCGAGCCGATGCTCGTCCGGATGTTCACACAGGAGGTCGTGGCGAAACTCGGTGGGATGACCGGGTTCGTGCTGACGCGCGCCCAGGTGCTGGCGGCGTTGGAGAGGATCGGAGCGCCTCCAGAGAAGAAGCTTCCAGTCGCCAGCCCTCAGCCCCAAAAGGCTGCACCAAAGAAGGCTGCAGACGGAGAGAGGACATGAGCATGGATGCGACCGTCCGCCGCTTCGTAGTCGGCTTCTGCTTTTCCCAGGACCGGCAGCAGGTCGTCCTGATTCGCAAGAAGAGACCCGCCTGGCAGTTGGGGCTTCTCAACGGTCCAGGAGGTCGGTGCGAAGAGGGAGAGACCTTCGTCGACGCCATGGCGCGCGAGTACCACGAGGAGACCGGTGGCCGCGTCGCACCCTCAGAGTGGGAACTCCTTTGCACGCTGAGTGGCTCGGGCCCGATGGGCCCCGTGGAGGTCGCCTTCTTCCGCGCCTTCTCCGACGCCGGGATCGAGGACGCCCACACGGTGACCGACGAAGGCGTGATGGTCTTCGAGACCTTCATGGTCCACGCCGAGCGGACCATTCCGAACCTGCAATGGCTGATTCCTCTGGCGGTCCAGGACGAGGTCCTGTTGCCGTTTTCCATGGTCTTCAAGTGAGGGAAGAAGCCTCCAGCTCCCAGCCGCCAGCCTCCAGAAGCGTGGCCGCAGACGGCCGCGTCGGACGACCGTTCTTCAAGTGGCTCGGGTCGAAGCGCGTGCTGGCGCCTCGGATCCTCGATCGCTTCATCGCCCACGGAGGCCCGGGCCCCACCAAGGGCCGCTGGCTCGAGCCCTTCGTGGGCTCAGGTGCCGTGTACTTCGAGTTCATCGCTCGGGGTTGCCAGGTGGGTGCCGCGTACGATGCCCTGCTCTCGGACGGACAGGAGGACCTTCTGGCGACGCTGGCGGAGGTACAGGGTCACGCCAAAGAGGTCTCCGAGGAACTCAAAAGACTTCCGACGGTGCGTCATGCCTGGCTCGAGGCGTCCCCGGCGATGCGGGCTTCGTTCAACGCCGGACGAAAAGGCTTCCATCCATGCAAGCGCGCCGCCTGGTTCCTGTGGTTGGGCCGGGCCGCCTACAACGGCCTCTTCCGTATCAACGCCTCGGGCCTCTACAACATGGCGCCCGGGTCCTACGAGAAGCTCTCCTTTCCGAGCGGAGAGGCCCTGGAGGTGGCCGGACGAGCATTGCGTCTCGCCACCATCGCCGACGCCCCGATCCCCTGGCGGGAGATGATTGAGGACATCGCGGCAGAAGGCGACTGGCTCTACGTCGACCCGCCGTACATCCGGGCGTCCAAGACCACCGGCTTCGCGAGCTACGTGCCCCAGGGCTTCTCGATGGACGACCAGGAGGACCTGGCGGCGGCGTGCGGACGGGCGCGGAAGCGGGGGGTGCTCGTGGTGGCCTCGAACAGCGACCTGCCGGTGACCCGGGCGCTCTGGGAACCGCAGGGTTTTGCCCTGGAGGAGGCCTCGGTGCGGCGCGCGATTTCCATCGACCCTACGAAGCGGGGGATGGCGAAGGAACTCTTGATGGTGGGGGCGCCATGAAGAAGCCTCCAGCCTCCAGCCCACAGCCGCCAGAGGCTACATCGCCGGGGGCCCCCGATGAGCAGTGGTGGCTCGCCAAGGTGGACACCCACGGGAATCCGACGCTCATGGACGGAGCGCATGGCCAGCGGCGAGGCGCCGAGGAGGCGATGGGGCTCCACAAGGCGCTGGGCACGATGGGGAACGGGGTGAGGCTGGCGGTGGTCCAGGTCTTCGTGTATCCGCCGAAGTCTGCGGACGATGTCCCTGTCGAGATGGTCGGTCCGGCGAGGCTCCTCCAGATGAGGAAGGACGCTATCCGGGCGCTGACGCGCGCGGTCGTGTCCTCGAGGGGGCGTCGATGAAGATCGCGGATCGGACTCCGGAAGAAGAAGCCGCGCGTCGCGCCTTGGGCGTCCTTGAGTGCTCCGTCAAGATAGGTAAGGGTAAAGATCTCATCTTCGACATCGGGTTGGCCGTCCAGCGGGAGGCAGCACGCCGCGAGGCCGGTGTCCACCTGCGGGCGCTCGTCGATGCCCTCGACCGGGCACGCCAGGAGAACCCGCTACGCGCTGCCCCTCCAGCGGATCCGGTGGTGGACGCGAAGGTGGATCGGCTCCTCGCCGCCCATGAGAAGAAACCGAGCACGCCCCTCGGGCCCGAGCCGGCGGACGTCACGGCGCGGACGTCGGCGCTGCGGCGAGACGAGCCATGAGCGAGACCGCGGCGCCACACTGGTCGGAGAAGCACGTCGACCTCTCGGCGCAGATGTCCACCGGGCTTTGGGAGGCGTGGATGCGCGTGGAGGAAGCCTACGCCGGGGGAAACCTGAGTTTCACCAGGTACGCCACCAAGATGGGTAGGCTCGCGGCCTGGTACGTCTTCGAGAAGATGGAGCGGCGTGGAGAGGCGAGGCTCGTGCCTTGGGAAGAAGTGCCTCCCAAGGTTCGAGATTCTTTTCGGGTCCCGGCGTGAGCTCACGCCCAGGCGTCGACCTGGAGGACTACGTGGCCTGGGCCCACGATCTCCTCGTGGAGGGTCGAGAGCGCGCGAACTTGTCGTTGCTGCTGGTGGAAATCACCGGTGGCAGGAGCCGGCGCATCCACGTGACGCAGGAGCAGTTCCGCCAGGTACTTGCCACGGTGGGTAGCGCAGGTTAGGTTCTGGACTTGCTCCCCCCTGGAGGTTTAATGCACGGCTCGATCGGATCGCTCCTGGTCGTCGCCCTGTACATCGTCGCGCTCTTCGCTCTTGGCGCTATCTGGGTGACGTCCCTCTACCGCCTCCGGCGTCTTCGCCCTTGGTCCGCCGAGTATCCCGCGCCCGAGCTGAGCGAGGATCCCTCGCCCGGGCTGAGCGAGGGAGACCTCGAGAAGCAGCGCATCTGGCGCCACGTTGCGAAACACCAGACCTGCCCCGACTGTCTCATCGGCGGCTTCCTCGAGGGCCCCTCCGGCGGCATGTGCGTGAACGTGAAGTGTGACCACTGCGGCAGCGAGTTCAATCTCACGCCCTTCGGCATCGACCGGATCCGCCGTAAGCCGATGGTCTCGGCGAAGGTGAGCGCGTGACGGAAGGCGGAGACGACGACGTAGGCAAGTCCCGCGACGGCGGAGCGTCCGGAGGCTCCGGGGCTCCGAGGCTCGGAGGCTTGGGGGCTTTTCCATCTGCCTTCCTTGACGAGTACCCGGACTTCTTCGCGATCGCACCGGCGGAGAGGGACGAGGTGCACATCATCGGTCTGCGACCGGACATCGCCTTCGTCACCGTGACCCCGGGACCGATGCCGCTTCCCGAGACCCTGCGGCGGCCGGCGGCAAAGCGGCAGGACGTGCTGGACTACCTTGCGCGGTGGTCGACGACGGAGGTGATCTTCGTCGAGCGTGCCGCGGTCCTGCGATCTCAGTCTCCGCCGTTCGTCTTCCGGATCGGCGAGACGGCGGAGACGAGCCAGATCCTGGCAAAAAAGCCCGATCCCGCCATCGCGAGCCTGATCTTCACGCTCCTGATGATGCACCCGCACCTGTGGCCGGACGTGGCACGGCACCTCGATGCAGAGCGCCAGGTTCGGTCCTTGCCGTCGATCCTACCGGAGCACTGAGGGAAGAGCCCCTTGAGCCCCCGAGCCCACGAGCCCTTCAAGCCTCCGGACGCTCCGCGTTCGTGGCTCCAGGGATTGTTCCTCGTCCGGTCCCCCTCTGCGTCCTCTGCGGTAATCCGGATCTGGGCTTGGATCATGAGGACCGCTTCAGATGCAGAGGACGCAGAGAAAGACAGGGGGATGCTCCCCTTGCGGAACCGCGAACGCGGAGCGTCCGGGGCTCCGGGGCTCCGGGGCTCTCGCCTTGCTACCCTACGTGGCCGAGATTAGTCTCTCGTGGAGGCCCACGATGACCGACGCCGAAGCCCGCCTGCGTACCGCGTTTGCCACGATGATCTCCGCCACCCAGGGCCACGCCTTCCGGATCCGGGAGGCGCGACGCCCGGGCTACATGGACTCGGTGGTGACGGTCAAGGGCTACGACCTGGACCTGGACACCGTCGCCCACGTGGAACACGACTCCACGGGTACGTTCCTCGTGGAGGCGCGGGCTCAGCTCGGCGATCTGTTGGCGGAACTGGATCGGTACCGTTCCATGGGCCGGCCCGTGGGTACGCTGGAAGTCCAGGGTGGCGGCCCCGTCCCTGCGCCGGACATCGAGTTGTTGCGCTGGATGTTGGTCTACGTCAATGGAGAGAAGGTGAGGATCATCGTCGATGTGCGGGAGACGCTTTGAATCGTGCGATCCCTGGCGCTCTTCAAGAGTGGGAACCTGATCGCGGCAGGCCTGGAAGATCTCGCTATGCGCCGGGAGGATGCCTGGGAACTCCGGGATACCCGGGGGATCGTGCTCCTTCTAGACGACCTCGTGGGAACTCACGCGCTCTCCGATGAAACGTGCCTCTTCCTCACGTTGAAGATGGGCGCCGGAGCCGCCCCGTGCGGCCCGAACCCATAGGACCCGTCGCCATGGAGGGCGGCGACTCCGTCCGGCTCTCCGTGCGCACCAGCGTCGGCTACTGCGCGACGCCGCGCTGCCACGACGGGGCGCGATGGCGGGTATGGGACCCGCGGCGTCGGGCGCCGGAGTCTTGCGCGGTCTGCGAAGGCTGTGGCATCGCCTGGCTCGCGGCGCTGCGTACACCGGAGGTGTGGGCCCCCTTCGGAGGATTCCCGGCGGACCTCGAGGCCGCGATCCGCTACGCGGCCCAAGGTCCGAAGGTGCAGGTCCACAGTCCGGCGACCGACGCGCTGCGGATGCTGTCGCGGGACCTACCGGCGTCCCCTGAGTCGGCACCGCCGGAGCCCGCGCGGAAACGTCCAGGCCCACCCCCCAGGAAAGCCCCGGTGAGGATGGACCCGGTGATCCCCGCGGTTTCTGCTCCTGTGCCATCGACGCCCACTCCGCGCGTTGCGATGGAGCCGCCGCTGGATCTCGCGCTCCTGGAAGACGAAGAGGGGCGTGACCCATCGCTCGACCTCACGGCCCTGGTAGAGGGACCCGATGCTCCCGGTCTGTCGTCGCAGTCCATCTCTCTGGAGCTTGCCACTCAGGAATCCGCGCCGACGGTAGACGTCCTGGACGTGTCGTCGCGACCCACTGGAGAAGCGGTGCGTCCAGGAGATGGGGGGCGGGAGGCGCGAGACGACGAGCCTGCACTGCCGGCGTGGACGAGGATTCCCCCCGGCTCCTGTGCCGCCGGTCACTACCGGGACCTGGTTCGGATCATAGCTGCGAACCCGGACTTGCGCGGGGTGGCCCTCGACGAGACCTTCATGGTCCGCGCGCGGGCCCGCACGGGACGCGCCTATGTCGGTGCCCCGATGAACCTCGTGGCCTATGCGCGACGGGAACTCGGAATCTATACTGGGGGTCGGGGATTGTCGGGGCAGTACCTGCGGATCTTCAGGACGACCTACCTGGAGACCTGTACGCGGTACCAGGTCGCGCCCGCGGTGCTCGACGAGATGCAGGGGGAAGTCGACATCGTAGCCGGGGAGATCCACGAGGAGGTCTCGGCAAGGGTCGCTCTCGAGGCTGCTTTGGTGGAGAGGATCGTCGTGGAACCCACGGCACTGGCACTCGAGGAGCAGCGAGCGGAGCGGACCGAGGCGGATCGCGACGGGGAGAAGCCTGGGTTCATTACGGCGGCGGCGCTGCAGATGCGCATCCTCCAGGAGCAGGCGAAGATGCGCGAGCGGGAGGAGGCCTACGCCGTGGCGACGGCGAAGTCCGTCTACCTCATCGAGTCCTTGCGAGAACTTGGGGGCCTCGATCCGGTGCGGGCGCGGATCGTCGAGGAGGAACGTTTCATGGAGGAGTGTTCGCAGGACGACGACCGGGAGAATGTGATTTCGAACGGGATCATCGAGGTGCTCACGGAACTGTTGCAGGTCGCCTCCGAGCGGTATGTCCCTTGAGCCCTGCAGTGCTCAGACTTCATGGCCCCCCTTGGCGTGCTCTGCCCCTTGGCGCCTTGGCGTTACTCATGATCCGGATCCGGACCCGGATTCAGAGTGTCGCCAAGGCGCCAAGGGGCAAAGTACGTCAAGAAGACAGGATCGCGGAGACTTGGAGGCCCGTCCTCACCGGCGTCGACGGCGCCGACCCTTTCCCCGCGCCCGCGCCGCCGCCGCCCCCGCCCCGATCAGGGCCAACAGAAGAAGTACCCCGCCTCCACCCCCGCCGGACTCGCCTCGGGGCGCCTGGGGCGGGTGGGAGGGGCCTTCGTAGGGCCGTTGCGGATGGGGACGTGGGGCCGTGCCGGCGTCGGGCGCGCCGCCGGCCACCATCTGCAGGACCGCGTCGACCACCCCGGGCTCAGGCCGCCAGGACCGTTCGTGACCGTCGGGATCGCCCCGCCGGAAATCTCTCCGATTGTTCGGATCGTAACTGACGTGGACGTGACCCTTGGTTGTGTACCAGATGACCTGGCCGAGCGGCAGGTCGGTCCGAGTCCACAAGTAGGCCGCGAGCTCGCGGCCGCTGAACCAGTCGTTGCCGAAGTCGGCCGCGAGACCTTCCATGTGCTCGGAGGTGTCGGAGGAGCCGGGGATGGAAGCATTGACTTCGGGAGTACGGAACCCGGAGTTCACGTTCAGGGCGCCGACCATGTTCCGCAGGGGTTGCGCCACCTCGGTGGCCAGGCGTACCAGGTTCGCGTGCTGCGCCGCGTTGGGTTCGTTGGGGAGGCCAGCGCTGTTGCGGGTGAACTCGCTGAGCCAGAAGTCGGGCGCCTGGGGATGGATGGGGGATTCGTAGAGGCCGTAGATCATCGAGGAAAGCCCCAAGCCACAAGCCGCAAGCCCCAAGCCTTCGGAGCGCACCGCGGACGCGGTGTGGGAGGGCGGAAGAGTCGAGGGCAGGAAGGCGGGAGCCACGTCGGCATGGGTGGAGCATAACGCGAGATGGAGGCTCGGATGGTGCGCCGATTCGGGCGCCTCCGGTGATGGCCTCGAAGACGGAAGCGTCTACATCCGATCGCCGCTGTATTGGTGGATCCACGTCCCCAGGGCGGGACTCAGGCACAACAAGGGGTGCGCGATGCCATGGTGCACCACCCACCACGTTCGGCTCACCGGTGAGGGGTACGGACCGTCGCCATCGGTTCCCTCATCGGGTGCCGGGCAGGCCGCGGCAAGTCGCATCCCAAGACCGGGCGAGATGAGTCTCAGCGGGTGAGCGACACAATGATGGATCCAGCGCCGGACTTCTTGGAGGGCCGACCGGCCCAGGTGGGTCATGGTCACTTCTGCGGGCGGCAGCCACGGGCCTTCGAGTCGCCCTCGGACGGATCGATGCCGAAGTGGACGATGAACCGCTCGATGGTCCACTCGAACGCCACTTCGAGGTCCGCACGATCCTCCGGCCCACGCGTCCCGAAGTAGGGGTAGTGATGGTAGAAGAACCCGAAGAGCACGTCGCAGTCGCGGGCGTAGGCCCGCGTGTCGAGGATGTGGGCGTGCCAGAAGTCGTCCACCGGGCCGGTGGGAGAGAGCTTCCGATCTGGGTAGCGGATCAGCAGCGCCAGGAACTTCCGGTAGAGGTCTTCGACCTCCTCGCACTGCTCGACGCTCCAGCCCTTCTCCTCCACGAGCTTCGCCTTGAGCTGCGGGAACTCCAGGGCTGAGACCTTCGTGACGGCCGCGTCCAGCGCGGGGTCCGGCGCGCCGATCAATGCCTGTGCTTCATCATAGGTGAGGGCGTGTTCCACGAGGGCTCCAGCCCAGCCTCTCCTGGTGGTTCCGCCTACGCTCCTCCGAGGGATAATCCCTCCCCGCTTGCGCGGGCGGCGACCGGGGCGGTCCGTGGACATCGTATAACCCGTCGGCGCACCGGAGGCCACCGGACGGGTACATGGGATAGACTTCCTAAGGCGAGGTCTCCATGGCGGACGTGAAGTTCAAGACGAAGGGCGGCAAGAAGGTCGCCTTCAAGACCGGGCGGAAGGGTCGGCGACGCAAGGTCACCGCGCGGAACCGCTTCATGGCCAAGCGCTTGAAGCACTACCACGGGAAGGGAGTCTCCCCGACGAGCGCGATGCGCAAGGCCTCGGCGGACTGGCGAAAGCGGTGAGGAAGAAGCCTTGAAGAAGCCGGGAGCCGGGAGCCGGCAGTCTCAAGCCTCCGGAGGCTCCGCCGTTCGGAACGGCGAGGCGAAGAAGGGGATCCACGTTGAAGTCACGGATGGACGAGGTCGGGCCGCGGGGTACCTGCAGCCGGGTGGACTCGTGGGGAAGAAGAAGCATTTCTTCGCGACGATCGGAGAGGCGAAGAAGGCCTCAGCGCAGCACGCGGCGCGGCACGGGCAGGGCGTCACCTGGGACGGACCGCCGGCTTCGGAACGGCCGCGGCGCCGTAGGGATGCCCAGGATTCGATCCGCCGCCTGCTGCGCTGACGGTTCCTGTCTTCTTCCTCTGGCCCCCGGCTCCCGGCTCCCGGCTCCTGGCTTTCTACCGCCGCGCCCAGGCCATGGCCTCATCCAGGACCGCCATGAGTTCCCCTGGCCGGTAGGGATCGAGGTCGACGACGTGGCCGTCCTGGAGACCGACCCGGACCACGTCGATGCCGTCCAACAGGCGGAGCAGGGAGCGCCGCGCCCGGAGGACATCCGTCAGCGCCTCCCGGTCGCGAGGCAGGTCGACCAGCGCGTAGCTCTGGTGCCCATGGCCGCCAGGCTGGACGTTCACCCGGATCGCGTGCGCGAGGTCCATCCAGGTGTGCATGTCGATGGCGCGGTTCCCGGTCTGCTGCTCGGGGGCTTGCTCGTCCGGATCGAGCAGGTGGCCGACGTTTCGGTGGTCGAGGCTTCGGATCCCACCACTTCCCTCGCTGAAGTCCACCCACCGCCCGTCCGAGAGTACGAATCCGACACTCACCGGGTTGTCCGTCTCGCCGTAGATGGCGACGGCCTCGGCCTGGCGCTCGGCGACGGTCTTCTTCCGAGGACGGCGCAGCACGTCTCGGACGAAGCGCGGCTCCACTTGACCTTCGACGGTATCCGCGATCAGGGCGAGGAAGAGTGGCAGCAGAAGCACGACCGACTCAGGCCTCGGCCGGCGGCAGGACCTCGACCAGGCTTTCCAGCGCGGACTCGATCCCGACCTGGCGAAGCCTGGCACGCGCCTCCTCCTCTCGGGTGACTTCGCGCAGGAACTCGGCGGCGTCAGAGGGGCAGGCGGGGCAGTAGTGTTCTTTCGCGGTTCGGTCGACGTAGCTGCCGCAGCAGTCCGCGCTGCCGGGGCACGGTTCCAGCACCGGGCGTCTAGTCCGCATCGCCGATGCTCCGGGCCGCGACCCAGGTCGTCGCCGTGGCGAAGCCGACCAGCACCAGCGCATCCAGCCCGCTCGTCGGCACCAGTATGCCCAACAGTCCACTGGGCCGGATGAACAGGACGAGGACCAGCGCCGTCCAGAACGACGTGCAGACGATGCAGTGTAGGAGTTCCCCCATGACGGCGACGTCCTTGAGTCGTTCGCGCAGGGACGCGGTGACCCGCGCCTTCGTCACGACCCAGCTCCACCCGTACACCGTCCCCGCATAGAGGATCAGCGCCGCCGCGAGGTTCATCTCCGGCCGGTCCTCTGGAGGCTGGAAGCTGGAGGCTGGTGGCTCCTCATAAGCATCCGTTCCGACAGCGCGCGCACGGCCGCAGCATCCAGCGTTTCATCTTCATGTCCGGATCCTACTCCGTCTCATCCGGTTCGGCCAAGGTGCTGTAGAGACCATGTTCGATCCGCCGGATCTTCCCCTCGCGCGCGAGGCGGCTGACCTGGCTCATGATCTGATACCGCCGCGCCTCGTCGACGCCCGGCGCGACGGCTTCGACGATGGCCAGGGCGCGTGTCGGGCCATGGTCGGCCAGGTAGCCCAGGATCGCGCTTCGGACGGAACCCGGTTCCGCCGGACGACCTCGGCGCTCCGCGCCGGACGGCGTCGGGACGTGCCCGGCAGGATGCCGTCGGCGGAAGCGGTAGGCGCGGACGTTGTTCATCGTCGTCCCGGCCAGGCGGGCGATCTCGGCGTCCGGAAGAACCCCCATCAGGTGCGCGAACCGGTCCAGCACGGAGGCTCGCCCCGGGCCGGCACCCGAAGGATCTACGGCGGGTCCGGAGGCCACGGCGTCGGCGACGAGAGCGAGCAGGATCGAAGCGAAAGGAAGAAGGGGCACTGTGGCTCTGGCGGAGGCCTTGAGTCTATCTCGGCGCTGCGTGGCTCGGGACTCCTTCCTGAGCTATGTTCACGACGAGGCGCCTCAAGGCATGTTGCTGGAAATCGTCAGCATCGCGTCCATCATGACCGCCCTGCTCGTGGACGTCTCGCGCGAGAAGGCGCGGCGCGTCGTCGGGCCGGACGAGCGCGCCGGCGCCCTGCCCGGCCCCACCGGCTACGACGGGCCGATCTGGACCGTCTGGCCGGAGGTGACCCACCTCTATGAACCCCTCGTCCCCTCGCTCGAGCCATGGGATTTCACGCCAGCGTTGCGCGCCATGCTCAGCTATGCGCGTTTCGAGGGCCGCGGCCCCTACGATCCCTACGTGCCCCTGCCACCCGGCCGGTACCGGGTCTCAGTCCCCGGCTCGGACGGAGGCGCCGTCGCCTTGCCCCAGGCTCTCGACGTGACGGCCGCCGGTGGGCGCTACTTCCTCGCCGACACGCGCACGGGCTCAGGCCAAGCCTTCGCCTGCCCAGGGCTGCCGAAATGGGTCTGGCTCGTCCAACCGGCCGGCGCCGCCGCACCCGGGCTCCTCGATCTCGTCCCTGCCTCCGCCCAAGGGCCCGCGGTCTGGGCGTTTCGGGGGCGTCCTGGTCCGCCCTGTCGGCCCGAGTTCATGCCGTCCTTCCGGTCTCCCTCCGGGCTCGGGGATCCCGGCTCCAGGCTCCCGGCTTCTCCCGGCGCGGAAGCGCCGGGAGAATCCTACGGCCGGCACGCCCAACCGGGCGAAGTCCGTGTCGTCGGCGATTTGGCCGAAGCCCGCGCCCTCCTGGAGCGCCCGGGCATCCTCCTCCTCGTCCTCCACCGCCATGGCTGCGGACTCTGCGTGGACGTGGCTCCTGCGATCGACGCCGCGGCTATGCGCCTTGGACCGGACGCGAAGGTCCTGGTACTGGAGGCCGGGCTGCTCGCCCAGGCCACGGGCCCGGTGGACTACCGCCTCTGGACGACCCGGTTCCCGACCGTGCGCATCCTGAAGGGAGGTTCGCTTCGGGACGAGGTCGACGACGCGACGATCGACCGTTGGATCGCGCTGCCGGGTCCCCAGGCGGGCGCGGACATCGTCGAACGCATTCGCGCCAGCACCGCGGGCTGAGGCGCCTCCGTGGGGCTCTTCGCCCTGTTGGTGGCCGGTCTCGTCGCCGCCGCGGACGACGCGACGCGCCGCGCCCGGGTCCACGAGGTGGTCAACCGGCTTGGCTTGCGTCCGGAGGAGGGCGGAGGGGACCTCCGGAGTCGGATGGCATGGGCCTTCGCACACCTCGAGGAGCGTGGGCTGCAGAAACTGCTCGTCCAGTGGATCGGAGACGTCGACCCGGTCTACGAGCGCTGGTTCACCACACAGCGCGAGCTCATGCCGACGCACTGGGCGGACTGGCCATCCCAGGCCTGGCTCCCGCCGGCGGGAGTGCGGAGCCGTCGCGATGTGCTGGTGCCCTGGTTCACACGCATCCTGCTCGCGGCGTGGAGGCACTTTTCGGCGGAACATGCGGGCCTCGAGGCGTGGGCAGGGGGGCGACTTCTCGAGGGCAAGGAAGCCCAGCGCGCCTCGGTCGCTACCTTCGCCATGGAGGAGGGGGAGCCGATCCGCCACCGGCTCCACGATGTCGTCGACTGGATCGAGGCGGAACGCCCGGACTTGAGCCGTCTCGACTGGGACGACGCGGTCGACGCCACCGTCGAGTGGCACGCGAGCTTGAAGAAGTACACGCAGGGTGGGGTCGCGCTTCCCGGCGTGGTGGTGGCCCGGTGGCCGGACGGAGCCACCCTGCAACGCCTCCTGACCGCCGCCCAGCTCGAGGCGGAGGGCGTCATCATGGGCCACTGCGTCGGACGGGGCGGGTACTGGCAGAAGGTCCGGGATCAAGAATCCGTGATCCTCAGCTACCGGGATCCGGAAGGGAAACCCCAGGCCACGATCGAGGTCGAGACCTACCCTGCCGAGCCCCTGGTCCAGGGGGACATCCACGTCCTGCAGGTGCAGGGCCCGGACAACGGCCCGATGGTCGATCGGATCGGAGCGAGGCGGCTGCGGTGGGCCTTGGAGGACCTCGCGCAAAGGAAGGGCCGACGCCTCGAGGTCTGGGAGAGAAGCGGTTTCGCCGAGGTCCTCGAGGTCACAGAAGGCGAATGGGACGCGCTGTTCACCGAGGAGCCTCCCCAGGCCATTTTCGATGCCGTAGAGGGTACGGCAATCCTACGGAATCTGGCCCGCAAGGGCGTCGCGCCAGACCGGAAGTCCGAGCGCCAGGAGAAGGCCTATACCCTGCACCAGGTCCCGGTCCTCTTGAAGTATGGGGCGGAGGAACTCGAACGGCTTCGGGATCTCGTCGCCCGGCAAGGCATCAGGATCGTCCCCGGGGGTCTGGAACAGGATGCCTCGGTGGCCGAGGCCGAGATCGTGGATTCGACCGGCGGTCCGATCGGCTACGTACATCTCGAGACCGGCTCGGGGGCGGACGTGGCCTGGTGGTGGATCGAGATCATCGGCGAATCCTTGGAGTATCTCGGGAGCCACGACTACAGCCCGGCTCGGCTCTTGCGGGAAGCGGGGGTGCTCCGGGTGGTGAAGACGTTCTCCTGGCAGACCGATCCAATCGGGGCCTGGGCGATCGATCCTCGGGAGGTCCTCGACGGCACGGAGGCCTTCGTCTCGGTCCATGGACGGGGCGCGACGCCCGTGCGCAAGGCTCGATGATCCCCCTGTTCGTCCTGGAACTCGCGGGCCTGGTCGGCTTCGAGGACGACGCCGCGCGGCGCGCCCGCCTCCACGAGGCCGTCAACCGTCTCGGTCTCCGGGTGGAGCGCGCGGCGGATCTCCGGAGCATCCTCATGCGCTGGTGGCGCACGAAGGCACCGGTGATGGATGTCAGGGGAGACCGGAACCTCGCCTGGATGATCGCGGAACTCCTCGCTGTGCCTTGGTCAAGGTGGGGCGTCGTCGACGACGATCGTGTGGAGTGGCCCGAAGAGGGCTACATCCATCCCTTCCAGGCCCAGGCGCCGATCCTTCTCGACTGGCTCGTGGCGTCGCAGCTGCCGATCACCGGCATCTACGAGGGCGGACCGCGCGGTGCGAACTCGTGGGAGGACTTTCACACCGTCATGGACTGGATGGAGGGCGTCGGCGCGGACCTGACCAGCCTCTCCTTCGACGAAGCGCTCCGCCGGGCCCGCCAGTGGCACGAGACCCTCCCCGAAGCCGTCCCGCAGGCGGAGGCGCCGGCGGGGAGCCACCAGGTCGTCGCGCGTTGGGACGACGGTTGGACGCTGCTCGAACTGATGGACGGAGCGGCTCTCGTCGCCGAGGGCCAAGCCCTCGGACACTGTGTGGGAGGCGCCGGATACGTGCGTCGCTTGGAGGAAGGCCTCCACCGGTACTTCAGTCTCCGCGGTCGGGACGGGTCTCAGAAAGTGACGATCGAGATGGCTTCGGCGTGTGCGATGGGGAAGCCCTGGGTGTTGCAGGTCCGTGGGCGGCGGAATCTCGTGCCGCTCGTCACCTGGCAGGAGGAGACCCTGCGTGCCCTGCGCGCGATCGCACCTTCGGACACGAGCGTCTGGGCGCCGGAAGTGTCGGCCTTGTTCCCGGAGGCGGAGATCGTCCATGCCTGGACGGGCGCCGGGTACGGGACAACGGTGGAACGAGCCTGGCGCCTGGCGTGGACGATCCGGATGATGGAAGGTGCCGAGACCCCACGCCTGCTCGCACCCGAACTCGCCGACTACTCCTGGGGCGATTGTGCGATGCCGGAACCCCCCTGGGCACTCCTGGCGCTGGGCCTGGACCCGCTCCGTGGGACGCACCAATGGGCGCACCTCTTGGTGGACTTCGGACCGGACGGAAGACTCCGCATCGCGGTGTGGACGCATTACGACGCCGAGGAGGGAGCTGAGCCTCCGATGATCGACGAGGAGACCTACGCGACGGCATTGCGGACCCCGCCCACGCTGGCCTATGCCAAGGCTTTCGTACAGGAACTGCTCCGGCTCGTCCGTCTGCCCGAGGCCGGCAAGAATGTGACACCGGATGAGGTCCGCCTTGTGCGACCCTATGCCGAGAGTCCCGAGACCTGGCTGAGCGAGATTGCGGAGAGCCTGGTGCAGTGGCACGACGCCCACGTCGGACCGTTCGAAGAGGCCTGGAGGAAAGCCTATGCGGTCGCGCGGGAACCGAAATGGTGAACTACGATGCGTGGCGCGCCGCGGGGGTCCTTCCTCGAGGGGAGAGCCGGGAGCCGGGAGCCGGGAGCCGGGAGCCCGGAGAAGAGGAGGAGGGGGCGCTGGGGCTCTACCAGGCGCGGAAGGAAGAGACCGTCGAGGAGGTGGAGAAGGCGCAGGCGCTGCGGGTGTGGGATGTGTTGTTCCTCGGCCCCTTGCTGATCGCCGCCGGAGCTAGGGTTTCAACCCTGCCACGCTGGATGCGCGCGGCGTTGGCCACGAGCGGCGGCGCGGTGATCGCCTGGAACGGCCGGAACTGGCTCGTCAACGAACGGTTGCGGCGTCGGCGCGGGGGGCGCTGAGGTGCCGTTCCTCCTCCTCTGGGCTGCGGCTGCGACCGCCGCCGCCGTCGGATCGGATGCAGGCGGAAGCACGGTTTCTCGCGCGCGCTCCGGTGCGTTGAGGCGGCGGCTGGATCGGCCGTGGGTGGAGCGGGTGCAGGCGTTGGTCGATGCGCAATACAGACGGATGCAAGCCGTAGACGAGTTCGTGCTCCCTGGCCAACTCGAGGCCGTCTGCACGGACTGGGCCCGGTGGCTCTCGGGGTTCCTCGGTGGCGAGGTGGTGGGCTACGCCGACCTCGACAACCCGGGGACGCTCTTGGGCGAGTCGGGAGGGCACGACTTCCTCCTCATCCAGGGTCGGTGGATCGTGGACGGCTGGGCCTACGAGATCTACGACCTTCCGGTCGTGCACGACCTGGCAGACCCCGGGCAGGCAGAGGAGATCCGGCGGCTCTACGGCGATCCGAAGACGTGGGAACCACCCTCCCAGAACGAGCACGCACTACGTGTCCGCCGGCGCTACGTCGCCGGCAAGACCAAAGTCTCCATGGACGTGGACTGGTCCGCCTTCGAGCCTCATTCCTTCCGCTACGCCTTCGCCTGCACCGACCTGCGGGAGGGCCTGGTCATCTCCTTCCTCGAGGCCCACGAGGAAGAGATTTCCTACCGCACCTTCGCCGCGAACGCCGACCTGCGCGCTGTGCGGGCCGCCCGGGAATACTGGGTCTGGAACCTTTCTCGCGATTACCACGTGGGGTTCCGGCGGGGGACGATGCCGTCGGGCGCGCCGGTGTACTGGCTCGTCCACAGTGCCATCGAGCGCGTCTTCGCACCGGTGTCGCTCGATCTCGCCCACGAGGAACGCCTGGCGGTGCGGTGGGCCCGGGCAGGTCGGCAGGGATAGGGGAGAAATCACGAGCCAGGAGCGAGCGGAATGAACGGGAACGGGAATGGAAACAGGGGAGCGCACCGCGAACGCGGTGCGTCCGGAGGCTTCCTGGCTTCCTGGCTTCCCGGCTTCCTGACTTCCTCTCCATGAATCCCTTCCTCTTCGCCTTGATCCCCGTCGTCGCCAGCGATGTCCTGGACGTGCGTGCCGCCCAGGCCCGCATCGACGCTCTCTGGCTGCGCCTCCACCATGGCACTCCCCAGTCCCAGACGACCCTGGAGGAGCGCAAGGCGCGCTGCACGGGGCGCATCCCCAAGGACGCGGTGCTCTTCCACGGCACGGGCCTCGGCTTCGCCGCCAGTTCCCTGCAGATCGACGAGAACGGTGTCGTCGGCTTCTCGGTGACCCCCGACGTGGCGCAGCACTTCATCCCGTGCGCGACCCGTTCGATCTTCGTGGACGCGCGCACGCTGGCGGCGCCGTCGTCGGACCCGGACCTGATCCTCGTGCAGCGCGCGCTCGGTTTCTCGTGGCCGGCGGGGGGTACTGGCGCTGTCGTTCCTCGGCTGTCTCCAACGGTCGTCCTCGAGGCTCTTCGCGATCTCGGCTACGTCGCGGACGACGTCGACCAGCGCCTGGAAGTCCGCTTCGACGGGACCCGCCTGC
>Ga0334722_10000373_pt1 | contig 67698 bp, 65 predicted proteins | sample C3_bottom_MG_FD_207210 | JGI IMG/M metagenome (GOLD analysis project Ga0334722, IMG submission 207210) | Sediment microbial communities from Yellowstone Lake, YNP, Wyoming, USA - C3_bottom | ecosystem: Environmental > Aquatic > Freshwater > Lake > Sediment | place: USA: Wyoming | collected... | reverse complement strand
ACTTGACAAAAAGAATATTGCTATGTAAGATGACAATAAATACGTTGTCATAGTCGGAGGATTTATGAGGAACATTGCAGGTCAGGCGGTTAACGGTGAGGATTTCTTTGAGAGGCCGGAGGTCATAAGGAAGATAATGAGGGAACTGGGGAAGGACAGTAACATACTGATTTCCTCTCCGAGAAGGGTCGGCAAAACATCGGTCCTCTTTCATCTGGCTGACGTTAATGAAGAGAAATATCTTTTTCTCTATGTGATCACTCAGTCTGTGAGCAGCGAAAACGAATTTTACCGGAGACTTTATAGAGTTATTGTCGATAGCGGAGCTGCCATCAGCTCATATACAAGATTCTCCCTCAAAACAAAGGACTACCTCAGAAATGCCGTAAGCAAAATAAAAAATATCAAAATAAAAGGCGTTAGCGCGGAAATAGACACATCCGAAGAGTCCGATTACTGTGACCTTTTCTGTAACCTTATCAATGCCATTCCCCTGGATGGGCGAAAGCTGGCCATAATGATCGACGAATTCACGCAGACAGTGGAAAATATCATGAAAAAGCACGGCGAGACCGCCGCCATTCATTTCCTTCAGTCCATGCGCGAAAGGCGGCTGGACGAAGCAATGAAAGAACGCTTACTGTTCATATACACCGGCTCCATTGGACTGGAAAACATAGCCGGCAGGCTGCTGTCCTCGGACCTCATTAACGACCTCCCTCCTGTCAAAGTTGGGCCTCTCAAGGAGCCTCAGGCAAAGCGGCTTATCAACGAATTGTGCCGCAACATGGATTTCAGGATTGATGATACAGTTGTTGACTATATGCTCGGGAAGATCGAATGGTTCATTCCATTTTATATCCAGTTATTCATTCAGGAAATAGACAATATCTTCATCGACGAAGGCGGAGGCAAAGTAACCAAGGCAATTGTAGAAAAGGCGTTTAACAGGATGCTGGACCACAGAAACCATTTTGAACATTGGCAAAAACGCCTCAGAAAAACTTTCAAGAAAGACGATTACCGGCTGGCCGAGGACATCCTGAACCACGTCGCTGTCAGGGGCTCAATAACGTCCAATGAAATGGCCAACATCGCTGTAAAGAGAAAAAAGGAGGATGAATACAAAGACATCGTCAGGGTATTGGTCCATGACGGGTATATAAACAATTCTGATGAGGCCTCAGCTTACAGATTTAACTCCCCGATACTCAAAACATGGTGGAATAAAAATGTCGCCAACTAAGAAAATCTCATATATCTACAACCCCGACCGTCAGTCTCCGGAGGAGTTAATCAGCAGTTTCGTCATCAGGCTAAAAGAGTTCAAGGACATTTTTGCCGACATAAAAGGAACGCCTCCCTCAAGTCCGGCCCAGCATTACATCATCCAGGGGCCGAGGGGCACCGGCAAGACTACTCTGCTGCTAAGACTGTTTTACGAAATTCAAAACGACAGGAAGCTCAAGAAGAAAATAATCCCTGTCATCTTCAGCGAAGAGCAATATCACATTGTAAATTTATGCAGGCTGTGGGAAAGCGCGGTTGAATATCTTGATGAGCATGAGGAATTTTCAGGGCTCTACAATGAATTTGAAAAGGCTATGGATGCTGAGGACTACGAAGACAGGTGCTTCGGTATATTGGCAGGCGCCCTTGCAAAGAGTAAAAAAAAGCTTGTCCTTCTCATTGACAATATAGGCGACCTGCTGCGTCGCTTCAGTGAAGAAGAGCATCACCGTCTCAGAGAGATTCTTCTCACCTCTTCGGAAATAAGGATTGTAGGCGCGTCGTCCGTGACGCTTGAATATACCTTTGACTATTCGGAACCGTTTTTCGAGTTTTTCAAACTTATCCATATCAGCGGGCTCGACAAGGAAGAAACAAATGCGCTGCTCCTTAGCCTCGGGAAGAATTATAACGAAGCAGGAATACAAAAGATTATGGAAGAGCAGCCCGAGCGTATTGAGATTCTGCGACGCCTAACCGGAGGAATCCCCCGCACAATTATCCTGCTTTTCGAGATCTTCGCCGATGACAGAAGTGGCGATTCCTTTAAAGACCTCGAAATAATCCTCGACAGGGTGACGCCGCTTTATAAGCACAGGATGGAAGACCTTTCGCGCCAGCAGCAACAGATAGTGGATGCGCTGGCAATGAGCTGGGACGCGGTCAGCACAAAGGAACTTGCTGAAAAGGTACGGCTTGACAGCAAGCTGGTCTCTGCTCAGTTGAAACAGCTTGAAAAAAACAGAATCGTCCACAAAATAGAGACTGACACAAAGAACTACCTCTATCAGATTACTGAACGCTTTTTCAATATCTGGTACCTGATGAGACACGGCAGACGGAAGGACAGGAACAGAGTCCTCTGGCTGGTCAAGTTTCTCAAAGAGTGGTGTGGTAAGGAAGAGTTGGTTGAAAGAGCGAAAAGGCATCTTGCTTGCCTTGGTAAAGAAGGCTTCTATCCCGGGCACGCTTACATAATGACCGAGGCGTTGGCACGGGCTGATATTCCTTGGGAATTGCAGGATGAGTTGATCGGAAAAACAAAGGACTTCTTAAATAAAAAAGATAAGACGCTTATGAGAGAATTGTCAAAATCCGATATTCAGCTTTACAAGGAGGCCGGCAATGCATATAAAGAAAAGGTCTATAATAAATGCCTACATTTGTTGGAAAAAATAAATTCTAAAAATAGTCGTGTTTATTATGCCTTTGGGTTAGTTAATGCCGGCCTGGATAAATTTGCAGAAGCGGAAAAAAATTACCTTATAGCTGTTGTTGAGGGAAATGTCCCCGCAATGTTTGGGATTGCCTTCCTATATAAAGGAAAGAATCAGCTCGATAAGGCGGAAAAATACTATCTTATGGCAGTCGAAAAAGGGGACTCAGACGCAATGAATAATTTAGCTGACTTATACAAGGAGCAAAAACAGTTTGATAAGGCGGAAAGGTATTTCCTTATGGCTGTTGAAAAAGAAAACGCTAAGGCAATGAATAATTTAGCCGACTTATACAAGGAGCAAAAACAGTTTGATAAGGCGGAAAAGTACTATCTGTCGGCCGTTGAAAAAGGGCAAACCATTGCAATTTTTGAACTGGCTAATTTATACGGGGAACAGGGAAAGAATCAGAAGGCGGAGAAGTATTACCTTATGGCGATCGAAAAAGGGTATGTCGAAGCGATGAATAATTTGACCTTTTTGTACCTCAAGCAAAAAACGAATAAAGAGAAGGCGTTACAATACATGCTGTCATATTATGAGAATTTCAAGAATATTCGTACAGAATCACTTTTGACTCTCATCTTGCTTTGGAATAACGAGTTCGAGCAAGCTCAACAACATTTTGTTAATGCTCTTTCGTTAGCAAAAAAAACAGAAGACTATTTCATCGGAATCCAGCAACCGCTTTTATTAATGATTGCCAAGCAGCAATACTATTCAGCACTAAAGTTTTTTGAAGACAAGTCTCTTAATTTCAAAGAGCGTTACAAGCCTCTCTATTACGCCCTCATGTATTTCATGAAGGACGAATATCCCAATGAGTATCTGAAAATGGGAGCGGAACTGAAAGAAACCGTTGACGAGATTGTAAAGGAAATTGAGCAGATGAGCGTGGATTATGCATAGCTGTTTGATGCAGGCAGGGGGGCTGGATGCCCCTCTGCCAAGCCTATTTTCAATCTGCAAGCATCGCTTTAAAAGGAATGCTGTGGGGTCTTGTTTCTTGCAGCAACTTTTCAACCTAACTATTTCTGCTTGTACGTTGCAGAGGTTTTTAAATCGCAATAACTCTCAGTTCCTGTGAGAACCTATCCTATCGAGCCAGGGCAAAGCTGAGGGGAACTGTTTGGGGCATTCAAATGGGGGCAGAACTGTTCATTGACATACATACCCATTACGCTTTGCCCTTGCGCCGAAAGTCCATAAACAAGTCTATCTCCATTGTCTCGCATTCATTTGACCACATTCACCCTGGCCGGGCCGCGCTGGACGGTACGATGATACTCTACCGCCGGCTCGCCGAAGGCCATGGCGTACCCGAGCATATGATCATCGGGGATACCGAGCCGGCCGGTCAGCTCCGGCATCAGTGAGATAACTATCATAAACAGCCCGTCCCAGAGCGTTCCAACCCCACGGGCGTGGGCCATAAGCTGGAAGGTAGCCAGGGCGATATGGGTATCCTGGACCGGGCAGGGTGAGGTTTTCGGGGCGCTTGTAATCAGCAGATGAGGAGCGCCGCGGAAAATGATGTCCTTGCCCTCTTTCCAGCCCTTGAGCGCCGCGTCCATATATTGGCCGATGAACCCTTCCGGTATCTTGCCTGCTTCTTTCAGTTTGGCAAGCCGGCTCATCACCTCTTCGCGCAGGCCGTCCATGACCTTGGCCTCCCTTACAACGGTGAACAACACCGCTTGGCTGTTGACCCCGGTGGGAGCATGGCATGCGACATCCAGCAGTTCATCGATCAGGGATTGCGACAGTTCCTTGCCGTTATATCGACGGACCGACCGCCGGCCTTTGATCAGGATTTCCAGCCGGCCGGGGTCTATCATATTGCCGGATAGCCCGGTGCTTGACTCGGGGGCCTTGCCGAGGACAGAGACCGCACCGGTCGGGCAGACAGCCAGACAGTGCTGACAGCGGATGCAGCGTTTCTCATCAATAACCCTGGGATAACCATCCATGACGATGATACCGGACGGACAATCGGCCGCGCACTCGCCGCACTGGGTACAAAGTTCTTCGCTGATATTAAACTGGATCATAAATTTCTCCTTAGGGATTTATTACCCGGCAAAAGATCTGTTTCACACTTAATGGATATCGCCCTGAATGGATATAGATAATAGCTTACACCATTTTATACCAATGAAAAGCGATGGTGCAAAAAGGTAGATTTCACCTGATGCCCTTCTGCCTGGCCTGTTTTCAATCCGCAAGCATCGCTTTAATGTTATCGAAAAATTTCTTTGCATAGAGCTTTTCCTGTTCAGGGGAAAGCTCTTCAAACCTGTCGAGCTTTTTGATCGCGTCTTCAGGCAGCTCCGCCAGAAACCTGGAGGGATACGCTGCAACGTCTTTGCCGTATTTGGACCTGTGGTCCGCGTATGTTATATACAGCTCTTTCATGGCCCGTGTTATCCCGACATAGAAAAGCCTTCTTTCTTCTTCCAGTCCTTCGCTCTGGTCCGCGGATTTTTTGTGAGGCAGAATCTCTTCTTCAGCGCCGGAGATGAAAACCACAGGAAATTCGAGGCCCTTCGACGAATGGAATGATATGAGTGTCACTCCGCGGCCTCCTTTTTCCTTTTCTCTCTCCTTCTCATTATCCTGCGCCATGTCGTCAAGCGCCATCGCCTCAAGAAACCCGTGGATGGAAGGCGCTTTTTCGGATTCTTCATAATGGGACAGAGAATCTACGAAGCCGTTTATGTTCTCGATCTTCCTTAATGAGACCTCGGGGGTTTTATACAGTTTGCCTATATAGTCCCTGTAATTGATCTCCTCGATAAGCCGGCTCAGGAGCTTGCCCATTCCCTTCCCTTTTCCGAACATGTCGCGGTAGCGGTTGATGAGCGCTGAAAAGGCGTTTGCGGACGCGGCAGCGCCCTGCCCAAGCCCGGGCGCTTTGGAGGCCTTGCCAAAGGCTTCGAGAAGGTCGGTTGAACTGCTTTGCGCCATCTCTGAAAGGGCTGTCAGCGCGGAGGCTCCGATTCCCCTCTTTGGCGCATTGGCTGCCCTCAGGAGGCTCAGGTTGTCGGAAGGGTTTGCGATGATCTTGAGATATGCAGCAAGGTCCCGGATCTCTTTGTGCTCAAAATAGCTTGTCCCTCCGACCACGGAATAGGGAATCCGCTGTCTCCGCAAGGCCTCCTCAAACGGCCTCGAAAATATATTCGCCCTGTAAATGACCGCAAAATCCTCATAGGGGAGGTCCCTTTCGAACCTGATCATCCCGATCCTTTTTGTTACCCATTCAGCCTCGTCTTCGGTATCCGTTGCCTTGAAGATATTGACCCTGGGGCCGTTGCCCCGTTCAGTCCAGAGAGCCTTCTCCATCCTCTTTTTGTTGTTAGAGATCACCCCGTTGGCCGCCTTGAGGATATGTCCGAAGGAGCGGTAGTTCTGTTCAAGCCTGACAGTGACCGTGCCTGGAAAGTCCTTTTCGAAATCGAGAATGTTTCCCAGGCTCGCGCCCCTCCAGCCGTAAATTGACTGGTCGTCATCACCTACTACGCAGAGGTTCATCCTGTCGCCTGCGAGCAGCCTGATGAAATCGTACTGAACGCGGTTTGTGTCCTGATATTCGTCGACCATGATATACCTGAACCTTTCTCTGTAACTTTCAAGCACCTTCGGATGCTCTCTGAAAAGCTGCAGGGTGAGAAGAAGCAGATCATCGAAGTCCAGCGCGTTCAAAGACCTGAGCGCCTCGCGATATTTCGGATAAATCCTGTTCGAGGCCTCTTCGACCGGATCATCCGCCGCAGGGATTGAGGACGAAATAAAATCGTTCTTTGTCCTGCTGATCCGCTCCAGTACGGATTCGGGCTTGAAACTCTTGTCGTAGAATTTTATATCCGACATTATATTCCTGAGCAGCGAGACCTGCTCCGAGGTGTCGTATATAGTGAAGTCCTTCCTGTAGCCCAGGTGTTCAATCTCCCGTCTCAGAATTTTGACGCACAGGGAATGAAAGGTCGAGATAACCGGCGTCCCTGTCTTTTTTTCGAGCATAGACCTTACCCTGTCTCTCATCTCGCTTGCGGCCCTGTTTGTGAATGTGACGGCAAGCACTGAGCCGGGTTTAACGCCGGTTTTAATCAGATAAGCGGATCTTAAGGTTATGACCCTTGTCTTTCCGGAGCCTGCGCCTGCAAGGATCAGGAGCGGTCCGTCAATATGCATGACCGCCTCCTTCTGTCTTGGATTCAGACGCAGTATTTCACTGTAAATATCTATCGGCATTTATATTCCCTTGTCCTTTAAAAAGCATTTACAGCAGAATGCACACCCTGATTATTAAATAGGAGACACAGCACAGAGTAATAACCAGAAAGGTGAGCCGGCAAAAATCTGTAGGCTATTATTATATCTGTAAGCGCTGTTAATTCTGTTGTTAATTCTGTTTTTTATCCGGCGTATTCAGGCATATTTAAATGCAAATTACGCCTTGTCTATTTCTTTCATGAGCGCATCGAGCAGTTCAGACTCTTTAAGTTTCTGAATAATCTTGCCTTTCTTGAAAAGCAGGCCCGTGCCTTTTCCTCCGGCTATGCCGATATCCGCTTCTCTTGCCTCTCCGGGTCCGTTCACTATACAACCCATTACAGCAACGGTTATCGGCTTGTCGATATCTTTAAGCCGGGTCTCTACCTTTGCCGCAAGGCCCCTGATATCGATTTCGCATCTGCCGCAGGTCGGACATGAGATGATGTTCGCCCCTTTCTCCCTGATTCCAAGCGATTTGAGGATTTCGAAGGCTACCCTTACTTCTTCAACAGGATCGGCCGAAAGAGAGACCCTCATCGTGTCTCCCAGCCCCTCGGCCAACAGCACACCAAGGCCGACCGAACTTTTGATGATCCCGGTAAAAGACGGTCCTGCCTCAGAGATCCCGATATGAAGCGGATATCGGAAATTCTTTGAAAAGAGCCTGTAGGCCTCTACAGTGGTAGGCACGTTCGACGCCTTCAAAGAGACCTTGATCTCTCTGAAATCCAGAGACTCCAGGATCTCAATATGCTCGGCAGCGCTTTCCACAAGCGCCTCAGGGGTGGGATGATGATATTTTGCCAGCAGTTTTTTTGATAACGACCCGGCATTTACGCCTATGCGTATCGGCATGTTTTTCTCGCTGCACGCCGACACAACTTCAGCGACCTTCCAGCGCGCTCCTATGTTGCCGGGGTTTATCCTCAGACCGTCGACCCCCTGCCGGGCCGCCTCCAGCGCGAGCCTCCAGTCAAAATGGATGTCGGCTATCACAGGTATGGAGGCCGCTTTTTTTATTTTGCCTAACGCTGTCGCAGCGTCCATGTCCGGCACCGCAATCCGGATTATCTCGCAGCCTGCCTTTGCAAGGGCTCTTATCTGAGCAGCTGTTGCAGTTGCGTCACGCGTATCGGTTTTTGTCATGGACTGGACGCTGACCGGGCTGCCTCCGCCGACCGCGACAGGTCCGACATGTATTAGTCTGGTTTTTTTTCTTTTCTTCATCCGTTTTTTTACCCGGTTTGTCTACCCGGCCTCCTTTGCCTTTTTCCTGTCCCTGTAAGCCCTGACCGCCTGCTCGTGCTCGCCGAGGGTGACTGAAAATTTGTGCGTCCCGTCGTTGTTCGATACAAAATATATGTAAGGCACTTTCTCAGGATTCAGCGCGGCTACTATTGATTTCAATCCCGGCGATGCGATAGGCCCCGGAGGAAGTCCGTTTATGACATAAGTATTGTAGGCCGTCTTTCTCACCAGGTCCGCCTTCACTATTTTTTCCTTTGAACTCTTGACCCCGTAAATAGCTGTAGGATCTGCCTGCAGAGGCATGTTTCGCTTCAGCCTGTTGTGGTAGACCGCGGAGATAAGGCCCCTCTCTTCGTCGACAACCGCCTCTTTTTCGATTATCGATGCGAGAGTCAGCACCTGCGTCTCAGACATCCCCATTCCCTTTGTCTTTTCGACGAGTTCCTCGGAATATTTCTGCCGCATCCGGTCTATCATGTTGCCGACCGCATCCTCCAGATCGATTCCCTTCGGCACCAGATAGGTATCCGGGAATATGTATCCTTCAATGCTCGGAGCGTATATCTCATGAGCTTCCATGAAGTCAGGATCGCGGGCAAGCCTCATGAATTCATCCTGCGCAGCTATGCCGGTTTTTGCAATTGTCTCGGCTATTTCAAAGAGGGAGTCGCCTTCGAGTACCTTTATTTCATATTCGATTATCCGGCCCTTCCTCAGTATCTTTAATACTTCTAGCGGGCTCATCGCGGTCCACATCGAGTAATAGCCGGCCCTGATTTTTCTGTCTGCGCCGGACAGCCTTCCGACCAGCATAAATATTTTTTTGTCGTGAATAAGCTTCTCGTCGAAGAGTATGTCCACGGCCTGCCGAAACGACGCGCCCTTTGGTATCCGCACCTCTATGTTTTTATTGCCCTGCTGGACCGGCACAAACATGTCGTAAGCCGCATAAAGGATCGCCAAAATAAGGACGCCCGTAAGAATAATTGCGACATTTTTTCTCATATGGTTAGCATGACAAAACGGCGTGAGGATTGTAAACCCCATCCGACATAGTCACCACTATCCCCTAAATAAAGCTGGAAATCTTTAATAACGTCATGCCTCTTTGTCCGGTAATTCGTGAAGCTTATTTCGGTGAAATCCTGTGCTATAATAGTCTGACCAGACTGACCATATATAGGAGGCCGTTATGAGCACATGGCAGCTTCAGGAAGCAAAGGCCCGCTTGAGCGAGGTGATCAGGAAAGCAAAGAAGGAAGGCCCTCAGAGCATTACTGTGCATGGGTCTCCCACGGCGGTAGTTATTTCGAATAAAGAGTATGAACAGTTGAAGCACCCGAAAGGAAGCTTTGTTGAGTTCATGCGCTGCTCACCGCTTTACGGCGTAGATATCGACTTTAAACGAGAGCAAACGCTGACGCGCGAGGCAGACATCTCATGAGCTACCTGCTCGACACCAATATTCTGTCTGAGACGATCAGAAAGAGCCCTAACAGGTCGGTCATTTCATGGCTTGACCATGTCCCTGGTGAAGCGCTCTTTATAAGTGTGCTGACTATTGGAGAGATCCGCAAGGGCATCGAAGCTCTAAGCGACAAAAGACGCCGCGAGAAGCTGCGCCTCTGGTTGGAGCACGAACTGCCGGAATGGTTTGAGGGTAGGGTGCTGCCGGTGGACCTGGCGGTGGCAGACCGATGGGGGCGCTTGCTTGCAGCAGCGGGAAGACCGGTCCCAACGATCGATAGTCTCCTCGCTGCAACAGCTCTTCACCATGAGCTGAGACTGGTTACACGCAATATCCGCGATTTTAATTATAAAGGACTTGAACTTATCAATCCCTTTGAAGCGTAGGCCGGCTCAAGCTCTAAATGTGATAAAATAAGGCAGGTTAAAGTTTAATAAAACCACTCTTATATTTTGATAAACCCTTATTTTTTGTGAAAGAAAACATCCCCCCGGTATTTATTTTAAAGGATTCAGCCGGATCATTATTCAGGGTTGTAGCAGGAGTTTTACCATATGCCTGAGGAGTACATTTCATGACAGAAGAAACGACCCTTTCATCCAGGATCTCAGCGAAGTTTGCCGGCCTGAGTCTGATGGATTTCCTCGCCCAACGCTTCAGGTATCAGACCCGGGAAGAATGGGGGCGGGCAATCGGACGTGGGAAGGTAACGGTTAACGGGAAGGCGATAAAGTCCGGCTATCTCCTTAGAAAAAACGATATTGTGGCGTATTCGGATGTTCGCAACGAACCCCCTGTTGATCTGAATATACAAATTATTCATGAAGAAGAGACCTTTCTTGTCGTCAATAAACCCGGCAACCTGCCTTCGCATTCCGACGGCAATTACATCAGGAATACTTTAATCTTTCTGTTGCGGGAGCGGATGGCCGGCAAGGGCTTCCGGGGCATTGTTCATCTGGCGCATCGCCTGGACCGTGAAACAAGCGGCATCATAGTTGCCGCGAAAACGGAAACCGCACACCGGTCGCTGCTGCAGCAATTTGAAACCGGAACAGTGGAAAAGGAATATATCGCGATAGCCCGGGTAGTAATCAATGATTCCTGTTTTGAGGTCAAGGGCTATTTGGCCGATGATCAGGACAGCTGCATCTCGATAAAAAAGAGGGTCGTGTCCGTTTGCGGAGAAGGCGCAAAATACTCAGCCACCGCTTTTGATGTGCTGGACCGCTTCGCATCTTCCACGATGGTTATCTGCAGGCCGGTCACAGGCAGGACAAATCAGATCAGGGCTCATCTGGCACATGCCGGACATCCTTTGGTGGGAGATAAGTTATACGGAAGGACTGATGATGAATTCCTGGCGTTTGTAAATAATGTCAAAGCCGGGAATTACGATCTTCTTCCCTGGCTGGAAACTCCGAGGCAGCTCCTGCATGCGTCGCAGCTTGTCATAAAGCATCCAATATCAGGCGAGTTGCTTGCATTCAATGCCCCTCTGCCTGAAGATATGGAATTATTTATCCGCAATAATCGATCCTGAAAGGTTATTTTCATTTCTGATCAAATTTCCCTCACTACTGTTCGCAAAGAAAGCTGCGGCCCTCTCCCTTGCCTCGTCCATGCTGCTGCTTGACTGCACCTTGCAGGCCAGAGAATGTCCGAACTTATAATTCTGCGCGAAGTAATGGGTAAAGGCCTTCAGCCTGCCCAGACGGTATATCTCCCGATAATCCGTGCTCAAGGCCTCTGTAAATGACGCATAAACATCCGGCAGAAACACTGCAGGCGCCGGGACATCCACGCCGAATATGCTCCGCGCAATTTCCGCGAAGAGCCATGGTTTTGCTATCGCCCCGCGTCCCAACATCAACCCGTCTGCGCCGGATACTCTCAGACACTTTTCAGCATCCTCTATCGAGAAAATGCCTCCGTTGGCGACAACCGGTATCTTAATGCATTCCTTTATTTCGGCTATGTACGCCCATCTCGGATTTCTCGCAAAGGGCTCCTGTTTGAAACGGGCATGCACCGTAAGCATATCAATGCCCTCACTTTCGAGCATGGAACAGAACCCCTTTAATCTTGTGATGTCGCCGTCCAGGCCAAGCCGGATTTTCGCGCTCAGCGGCAGAGTGGTGCGCTTTCTCGCTTCAGCCACAATGCGGCGCGCCTCATCAGGCCTTTCCATCAGCATTACACCCGCGCCGAACTTGCCGACCGCGGTCGACGGACAGCCCATATTCAGATCGATGGCGTCCGCCCCAAAGGCGTGAAGCTTATCAACGGCCCGGCCGATCTCTGTGTCGGTTGAAGTCAGGAGCTGATACGAAAGCGGGTTTTCTTTTTCACTCCTGATCAGATACGGAGAAATGCGGGGATTTTCAGTGGGCAGTCTTCTTGCCGAGAGCATCTCGGTTGACAACAGTCCGACCCCGCCGAAACTGATCATAATTCTTCGTAAGGCGCTGTGAGTGAGGCCTGCCATAGGCGCAAGGAGAAGCGGCGGATCAATCCTCAGATTGCGCACATGTATAGCCTGTGGTCTTGCCGGCGCGCCGGATTCATCTTTCATGGACATTACGGGAAAATTCACTGTCTGCCTCTCTCCTCTATACTTCGTGTTTATGATAATGTCGGCGAAGCACAATTGTATCATACCCGGAAAGTGTAGATAGCCTGCAAGCGGCAGTGATTAAGACGAGATGAACTGAGAGCGAAAAGACCCCTCAGTCAATCACCGAGGGGTCTGTCTATGCAATAGTATGCTGCCTACGGATGCATTTGCTTTCACACTACGGCTGCTTTTCGATTACGGTTGTCGGCTCAGCGCCCTTTGGCAGCAGCATGCTGACAGCCACTCTTGCGGTTGTGCTGCCGGTGTTGACAGCCGAATGCGTAGCGCCGGGATTTTCGGTGAAACTTTCGCCCGCTTTTATCACCTTTTCAGAACCCTTTTCGCGGAGGGTAATCTCGCCGCTGAGCACAACAGCGAGCGCGTGGCCGCCATGGAAATGAGTGGGGAACCCGGAGCCGGGAGGGAATTCGAATATAATGCTGAGCAGGTCGTATTCTCCTGCCTGTGCAGAGATCGGCGTTGCGGCCTTATAGACAACTGAAGGGGCCGGCTTTGCCGCAGGATCTGTCTTGTCCCCGGCCAATGGCGCGGAAACAAATAGAAGCAATACAAATAGCACTAAGGGAAACAGCTTTAAAGTTTTCATAACATCTCTCCTTGAGCCGGCCGTCTCAAAACAGCCTGTATTTTTCCGCGGTCTTAAATAAATGCTATCACATCGCTGATCGCTGTCAATATGAGCGCAGCGGTAGGTCATCATCACGAACCCGGATATAATGTAAACATGACTATTCCGGGAGAATGCCGCATGCCTGAAGCAGAGCCGGCCGGGAACCAGGATTCAGGAGACAGAAAATGCGCTGTCTGCGGAAGCCATAAATGATCAGGAAGGGACTTGTCAGACCCCCAAGGCTGCGGACCGAGGCGGGCGAGGACAGGGAAAGACACGCAACATGGCTCGAGCTGTTGTATGACCTCATCTTTGTTGCAGCCATTTCCCAGTTGGCAGGGGGCCTCAACAAAGACTATTCGCCGGCCGGGCTTTTCAATTTTTCGATCCTCTTTATACCGGTCTGGTGGGCGTGGGTCGGCCACACCTTCTACCTGACCCGCTTTGATTCGGATGACGTGGGCCACAGGCTCATCACAATGGTACAGATTTTGGCCGTTGCGTCGCTCGTTGTGCATGTGCCCGACGCCCTTGGCAAGAGTTCCACCGGGTTCGCGCTTTCATATGCAGCGGTGCGTTTTATTCTGGTAGCTGAATACTTTCGCGCGGCAAGACACATACCGTCCGTCCGACCCCTCATCAACCGGTACATAATAGGTTTTGGAACTGCGGCTGCACTGTGGATAGTCTCGACTTTGCTGCCTGTGCCCGGCCGCTTTTTTATATGGTATGTAGCTATAGCGATAGATTTCCTGGCCCCTCTTACAGCCGGGCAGCTCCATGTTAAGTTCCCTCCCCATCTCATGCACCTGCCTGAGCGTTTTGGCCTCTTTACCATAATAGTAATCGGGGAAGCCATGGTCGGAGTTGTCACGGGCATTAAGTTGGACAGATTGACGCCGACGGTAACGGCTTCCGGCGTCATGGGACTGGTTATCGCTTTTACGCTCTGGTGGTCGTACTTTGAGGGGGTCAGAGGGGCCGGGGTGAGGACATTAACCTCAAGGGGCCATGTAAGGGCATATCAGCAATGGCTCTATTCACACCTGCCGCTCACTATGTGCATAGCCTCCATGGCCGTCGGCATCAAGCGGGTAATGGGTTTAGCTCCCAATCAGATAATGCCCGACCAGGAAGCCCTGATTCTGTGCGCCTCTGCCGGAGTTTGTATGCTTTCTCTCAATACAATATTTCTCTCCTCATACCCCGGAAGGCCGCCTGATCAGGCGATGCGCTTTGCGCTTCCTCACTATGCCCTGGCGTTTTTGGCCGCTGCTGCCGGAACCCTTGGATCTGTCCTCCCCGGGATTGCAGTGCTGGGGATTCTGACAGCGCTGAGCACGCTGCAAATCCTTCACTCTCTCAGGTATATGCCCGGATCCAATTAATAACCTGTGAGAGTATCCCCTGAAATCATTATTTCCGTAGGTCTTTCCGGAGGTCCTGAGCGACATCAGGTTCCGATTGCTGATAGACGGTTTTCTCTTGACACTCATCAAATCAGCAGGGTATAAAGTAGGCGCTGACCTGAGAGGCAAAAGGAGGTATTTAAAGGTGATCAATCATCGAATAAACTCATCAACACATGAAAGGCAAAGCAAGACAGGAAAGAAGAAAAGAAGCAGCCGAACCCTATATGCCGCGGCGATTGCATTATTACTTCTATGTTTATGTCTTGGCTGCACAAACAGTGCGCCGGCGCCTTCTGTGTCTGTTCCTGCTGATTGTCAACAGTTCCTTGATAAGTATTTTGAGGCGGTCAAGGCAAAAGACGTCGGAAAAATACGGGATTTTTCCGCATACGCTTCACCTGCGCAAAGCAAAGATATGCCGGAGGCAAACGTGGATATGCTGCGTCAGACAGCCGGCAGGTTTGCTGTTGACGGTTTTGAACGAATGACCAAAGAGCTCGGTGATTTTAAAAGCTACTCCGTGGCGAACGTGAAAGTGACAACCATAGCAGCGGCGGATCCGGCGGCAAACATGATGGGCGCCGGAATCCATGCCGAGATTGGGTGTAAGGCGAAATTCTCGGAGAAACCTGCGCTGATTTCTCTCCATCTTTATAAGGAGACTCAGGAGTCGGAGTATCACATTCTGGCCTGGCAGTATAGGGTAGAACTGTGAACTCTTTCAGGGCTCATCTCGATGCGCAAGGCAAACTCAAAGGAAAGGAAGGCATATGAAGAAGAAATCAGGAACAGATTGGGCGCGGGTCAGGGCGCTTAAGGATTCGGATATCGATTACTCCGACATTTCGAAGCTTGATAAAGATTTTTTTAAAAAGGCGGTTGTTTGGCCCGGCACTAAAAAACAGATTACGCTCCGTCTTGATCCGGATGTTGTCGATTTCTTCAAGAAGAAGGGGCGCGGCTATCAGTCCATGATTAACTCGGTCTTGCGCAAGTATGTTGAAGCGCATAACCATTGAGGTGGTGAATTGTCAGGCAACGCGGAATAAGGGGGGGAATATCCCTTGAAGAGGCACAGTCCGTGTTCGTCGATGAAGATACCTTGATGATTAATGACCCTGACCATTCCGGCGACAAGATCGTTTCATTCTGCGGATCTCAGGTTTCGATAAGGGCTTGGCGAGGCCGCCTCACAGGCGCACTATACGAAATCCGACGCCGCTGCTGAGGAAGCCGGGCGACATGGTGTGGCGGTCAGCGCTGCGGACGCAGCGGGGCATGCCGTACCAGGGGCCGCCCCGAATTGCCTGAAGAGCGCCCGGAGGAAGCAAAGGGGCGGTGTTAAGGATGTAGGGACGCGGCGGCTCTTCATGTAGCTCGCACCATTCCCAGACGTTCCCGAGCATATCGTATAATCCCCAGCTGTTGGGGATCTTCTGTGCGACCGGATGGGTCGTACCTTCTGCGTTGCCGCACCACCAGGCAATGTCGTCGAGTGCGGGCAGCGGCGGCTGAGGTTGATCAGTATTACAGTTGCCCTCGCAGTAGCCCTCTACCGGACTGTAGAAAGGCCCGTCTGTGCCGGCCCTGCAGGCATATTCCCATTCAGCCTCAGTCGGCATGCGGTACCGTATTTCTCCAGCCCGCGTGTTGAGTATTCGGACAAACTCAAGGCAGTCATACCAGGAGACATGATCGACTGGCGCATGTGGTCCTGCATGCACAAAATATGACGGATTGTTCCCCATCACAGTCTGCCACTGCTCCTGGGTCACCGGACACTGTGCGAGCCAAAATTCCCCGGCAATGGTCCCGGGGTGCGGAAAGTGCTCATCCTCAAACCGGCCGGGCTCGTCTTTTGGAGAGCCCATGATGAAGGTCCCAGCCGGTATGCGGACAAAGGTCATCCCGGAAACCGGATCATGCTGCGAGTAGGTAGTTGACATATGAGGAAAACGATTTGTTCGGAAACGGATTCCTTACCAGGAGGGTTTCCGACAACCCCTTTGCGGTTGATATTCCCTGATCAGTCCGAGCAGTTTCCGATAGTCCTCCGGCATGATATATTGTGCGCGGGTGATCTTGAATTTGTTGATTCCCATTCCGATAAGCCCGGCGAGGTCGTGCTCTCTGCTGATAAGGGTCGCCCTTGGACTGTTGCAGCCCGAATCCTCCGGGGTGAGACCGGTCGGAATAAGGTTATCGAATACATTGGTTGCGAGCTGCTGCAGAATTGTTTCCCATGGGATCTCCTCATGTGCCAGGTAGTCGCTGAAGCAGAACTTTGTTTCAGTGTTCCCGCAGGTCAGCAGGAGAAAGACGATTAACCGGTCGGCCTGTTCCGCCAAACCTTTGAGGCATTCATAAGTGGTATGCTGGTTCAGGGGGACCACGTAGTCATAATCCTGAAGTTTGGCCTCGTATGGTTCGCTTTCGCGGGGGCTGGTCTGCTGAATGCATGAGGCAACAACTTCCAGCACCGGGTATGTCCGACGCAGATAGGGGAGCAAAGCCCTCCGGGTGATTACCACCTTGTTTTTCAGTCCGCAGCGGGAAGCGGAGGTCGACATGAAGTCAAGAATCCCAATCTCGCTTTCGTCCGGCAGAACAGTTTCCTCAAAGAGCAACCCTCCATTCATGACATATATGAGAGGTATCCCCGCAGAGTTCAGCATATCGATCAGCTCCGGCAGGGTTGAATTGTCCGACTTGACACGCCGGCCGCCCCGGTGTGCGCCGCTTGTCCCCGCATAAGGGATAATTTCAAGTTCTATTCCCTCCTGCTGCGCGGCGTTGGTCCTTAAGCTGCGAATTCGCTCGACAAGGGAGGTGTCCCTGTCCCCCAGATAGTCGAGGCTGTTGACGCCGCACTCCAGTACCAGTTTTTTCAGGGCCGGCATGATGACGTCAATTCGCTGCGAACGTACGGCAGAAGATGATCAACAGGAACGCTAAAAGGAGTATTGGGTTAATTGAGCCATTCTGAGCCATCTTTAGAAATATACGGGAAATCCGCGGAGATTGTAAAGAGGCCGGGCAGCCGCACGCAGAAAAGCAGGGGACGAGAAAATAACCGGGCTCTCGCAGAATGATAGAGAGGTTCGAATCTCACAGTTATTTTCCTTTTCCCCCCTCTTTGATGTATATTATACTCCTGCCTGAATTAATGTGTTAATGTCGGAAAAGTGCTGAAAGATTAAAGCCTTCCCTCTGATTCAACCGCTTTGGGCTGTTAAAAATCAATGTAATTACTCAGGTGACCGGTTTGCAGGTTTGGGTTCAGATGAAACGACCCTTGCAGACTACAGTCTAAACAACCTGGGTTTCAGGAGAGTAATTGAAATGATACAGGTAAATAACCTAGATAAATATTACGGCAAGCAGATCATTTTTGACAAAGCCGGTTTTACGCTCAATCCGGGCGAACGCGTCGGCCTTGTCGGCAGGAACGGACACGGGAAAACTACCCTCTTTAAGATGATACTGGGGCAGGAGCGTCCCGACTCAGGATGCATCAGTATCCCCAACGGATATAAGATAGGCCACCTTCAGCAGCATATCAGCTTTTCGGAAGACAGTGTGTTGAAAGAGGCCTGTGTTAGCCTCCCTGAAAACGAAGACGGCATTGATGAGACATATAAGGCTGAGATCATTCTTATGGGGCTCGGCTTCACTCTGGAAGACCTGACTGTGAATCCATTGGACCTGTCGGGCGGTTACCAGGTCCGGCTTAATCTTGCAAAGGTGCTTATCGCCGACCCCAATCTGCTTCTTCTCGACGAGCCTACCAACTATCTCGATATCCTCTCTCTCCGCTGGCTTACACAGTTTCTGCGCGGCTGGAAAAAGGAGCTGATAATTATTACGCATGACCGGAATTTCATGGACGGCGTAACAACGCACACGATGGCGGTGCATCGCTGTAAATTGAGGAAAGAGGCCGGTCCGACCGAAAAGGTATATCAGCAGCTGCTTATGGAAGAGGAAATCCACGAAAAGACCAGGCTCAACGACGACAAGAAGCGCAAGGAAACAGAGGATTTCATAAACAGGTTCAGGGCCAAGGCGACCAAGGCCAGCGCTGTCCAGTCGCGGATAAAGGCGCTGCAGAAGAGAGAACGCCTTGAAAAGCTGACAGAGATAAAGGACCTTGAGTTCTCGTTCAGGTCAGCCTCTTTCACAGGTAAGGTGCTGATGGAGGTCAATGACCTGTCTTTTTCCTTTGACGATGGGAGCGCTCCACTCATTGAGGGATTGAGCTTTACAGTCGGCAAGAAGGACCGCATAGCCATTATCGGTAAAAACGGCAAAGGCAAGACAACACTGTTGAATTTGCTTGCAAAGGAGCTGGAAACAAAGACCGGTTCTGTAAGTCATCATGATCAGCTGCAGACCGCCTATTTCGGCCAGACCAATATAAATCGCCTTAACATGACCAAGACCGTGGAAGAAGAGATTATGGACGTGCATCCTGACGTAGGCCGCGGCGCGGCCCGCAAGATATGCGGCATTATGATGTTTCCGGGGGACCATGCGTTAAAGAAGATCAGCGTTCTTTCCGGAGGCGAAAAAAGCCGCGTGCTTCTGGGCAAACTGCTTGTAAGCCCCTCCAATATGCTTATGCTCGATGAACCGACAAACCATCTTGATATGGAATCAAACGATTCGCTGGTTGAGGCCTTAGATGATTTCAATGGCTCGGTAATTATTGTTACTCACAGCGAAATGATGCTCCACGCGCTGGCTACACGCCTGATAGTGTTCGATGACGGCAAGGTGACTTTATTTGAGGGGACATATCAGGACTTCCTTGACCGTATCGGCTGGAAGAGTGAGAACGAATACGGCGCGCCGCGCGCAAAGAAAAACGGGGCTCGGAACAATTCCGTCAATAAAAAACAGCTCAGGCGTGAGCGTGCCGAGCTTCTTAACAAGAAATCAAAAACCATGAGCGGTCTCCAGAAGAGCATGGAGGAAGCTGAAAAAGAGATTATAGGCCTGGAAGAAAAGATCGAGCATTACAATAGCGGAATCAGAGAGGCCTCCATAAAGGGTGACGCTGAAAACATTAAAATGCTCACGAAGAAACTTAATGAGTCAAAATCCAGGCTCGACCCTCTATTTAAAAAGCTTGACCTCCTGCGCGTCGAGATTGAAGACAGGACAAAGGAATTCGAGGAAGAACTCGAAAACCTGCTGGCTGTTTCAAGGTAAGCCCTCACTTCCGTACGCTACACCTGAATTGTCCTTGACCGGAAGAATGCTTTCCGGGGTTAGCAGGGACATGAATGCCTTCAAAGTCTTTTAATTTCGACATGATTTAATTAGATGCCAGGCTGAAATTCTCAGAGGCTTAGAGCATAGATGACAGGTGGTATCAGGAATTTCATCCCGGCATAAATAAGGTGTCGCTGCAAAAGACTTTTCTGTCATCCATATCCCTGCTCAATGTATGCGCCCACACTACAACCACAGTCAAGATAAAGGGAAATGGCAAAAAAAAGCGGGGCAGGGCCCCGCTTAAAGTGTTTATGCTGTTTTGTTGATTTCTAGTACATTCCGCCCATGCCGCCGCCCGGAGGCATGGCAGGCATTTCCGGCTTTTCTTCAGGGATGTCCGAAATCATTACCGACGTGGTCAGCATGAGTGACGCGACGGACGATGCGTTCTGGAGGGCATATCTTGTGACCTTTGTGGGGTCGATTATGCCGGCCTTCAGCATGTCTACATACTCTTCGCTGGCAGCGTCAAAACCGTAGTTCGGATCTTTTGAGCTCTTCACCTTTTCCACGATTACCGAAGGTTCCAGGCCTGTATTGTGGATTATCTGACGGATCGGCTCTTCAAGCGCCCGCTTCAGAATATCGATGCCTACAGTCTGGTCATGGTTCGCGAGCTTCAGTCCCTTGAGTGCGCTGACGCATCTCAGGAGAGCTACACCGCCGCCGGGCACAACGCCTTCTTCAACAGCAGCCCTTGTGGCATGGAGCGCGTCTTCAACCCTGGCCTTCTTTTCCTTCATCTCGGTTTCTGTTGCAGCTCCGACATTGATGACCGCCACGCCGCCGACTATCTTGGCAAGGCGCTCCTGGAGCTTTTCTCTGTCATAGTCCGAGGTGGTCTCGTCGATCTGAGCCTTGATCTGTTTGACCCTTCCCTGTATCTTGGCAGGGTCTCCGGCGCCTTCGACGATTGTCGTGTTTTCCTTGTCTACTGTGATCTTCTTGGCTCTGCCGAGGTCGTTGAGTTTTACGCTTTCAAGCTTGATGCCGAGGTCTTCGGATATCACTGTGCCGCCTGTGAGGATCGCGATATCTTCGAGCATGGCCTTGCGCCTGTCGCCGAAGCCCGGGGCTTTGACAGCGCAAACCTGGATTGTGCCTCTGAGTTTGTTCACAACGAGTGTGGCAAGGGCTTCGCCTTCCACTTCTTCGGCAATTATCATGAGCGGCTTGCCCATCTTCGCGGTCTGCTCAAGGACAGGAAGCAGGTCTTTCATTGAGGAGATCTTCTTTTCATTGATGAGGATGAAAGCATCGTCGAGATTGCATTCCATTCTCTCGGGGTCTGTTACGAAGTAGGGTGAGGTGTAGCCCCTGTCGAACTGCATGCCTTCGACAACATCCAGAGAAGTTGCCATGCTCTTGGCTTCTTCAACCGTGATGACGCCGTCTTTGCCGACTTTGTCCATGGCGTCGGCTATGAGTTCGCCGATCGTGGAGTCGTTGTTTGCCGATATGGTCCCGACCTGTGCGATTTCTTTCTTGTCCTGCACGGGCTTGCTGATCTTCTTTAACTCAGCTACGACAGCCTCTACGCCCTTTTCGATCCCTCTTTTGATATCCATGGGGTTTGAGCCTGCGACAACGTGCTTGATTCCGCCGCTGTAAATTGCGTGGGCCAGAACTGTAGCGGTTGTTGTGCCGTCGCCGGCCACATCGGAAGTCTTGCTTGCGACTTCCCTTACAAGCTGAGCGCCCATGTTTTCAAAGGAATCTTTAAGTTCGATCTCTTTTGCTACGGTTACGCCGTCCTTTGTTATTGTGGGTGCGCCGTATTTCTTGTCGATTATTACGTTCTTGCCTTTCGGTCCAAGGGTAGCCTTGACCGCCTCGGTGAGCAGCGTGATGCCCTTTAATATGGAGCTTCTAGCCGCTTCGTCAAAAAGAAGCTGTTTTGCCATTTTAAAAATTCCTCCTTTGGTATTGTGTAAATGTTTTAGCCTTCAACTATGCCGAGAATATCTTCTTCTTTTATGATCAGATATTCGTTGTTGTCGATGTTGACCTTCGAACCGGAATACTTGTCAAAAAGAATGGTGTCGCCTGCCTTGATTTCCTTGACTTCGGAACCTACAGCTTCTACTTTGCCCTTCTGGGGTTTTTCCTTTGCGGAATCAGGAATGTAAATCCCGCCGGCTGTTTTTTCTCCTTCTTCAGAGTATGATACGAATACCCTGTCCTTCAATGGTTTGAATTTCATAAGTCCGTCTCCTTTCTTTAATGGTATTTGCTTCGGCTTGTTAGCACTCAATGCCCGTGAGTGCTAATATACAAAAATAACGCTGGTTAAATCAAGGTCTTCTATTGGGTGAAAATTATTGAAATACTCCTGATTTCTTCTGATTACTTCCGAATTCTTCTTTTTTTAAATAAATCAGGTGAGCGTGCTTTTTTTCGCTGCCAGGAAATTTTCTATCGCCTCTCTGTAGTAATTGTGGATGTTTCGTATCTCCTGTGGTATTCTGCTGTCGTACAACTTCTGTCCCTCTTTTATCTCTGCGGCGAAGACAGCATAGAAATTATTGTTCCTGATCGAAGCATCCACCTTGGCCGAACTGTAAAGATAAATATCGTTTATTATGGTGCGGGCAAGCCTTTTAGCCTTTTCAATCTTTTCGTTTTCAGACGGGCCTGTTGCAGCAGCGCTTATTGCCGCAGCCGCAGGTTGTGCCGGTTCTTTTGGTTTAGGGACCTCTTTTTGAGGGGCCGGCTGAACAGGCCTGGCTGCTTCAGGGGCCGGAGCCGCCTCTTTTTCAGGTTTTTCTTCCTCGCCGATTCCCCTAAGCCGGTTTATCTTGGGTATCAGGCCTGAATCAAGCTCGTGCTCTTCCAGATATTCGTCCGCCCCGTATAGAGAGACCGGCTCCCGCCTGTATTTAGACCGGTCGTGAATTGCGGGCAGGAGAATGAATTTCATCTCTTTTGTCTCGGGTCTGGACTTCAGTCTCTTGCAGATCTCAAATCCGTATATCTTGGGCAAAGCAACCTCAACAATTCCAAGGAAAGGACGCTCTTTTATCGCCTTGACCATCACCTCGATACCGTCCGAGGCGGCAATCACATCGTAGCCCTCAGCCGAAAGCAGCGCGGTTATTTTGCTGCGCAATGCAGGGTCTGAATGGGCGACAATAACCTTCGGAGCTGCCGAGGTCTTTGGAACTGCAGATGCCGCCGGAACCGCGGGTGTTTTAGGAGCTGTGGATGTCGCCGGAACTACGGGTGTTTTAGGAGTTGTGGATGTCGCCGGAGTCTGCGGGGTCTTTGGAACTGCAGGAATCGCCGGAGCTGCAGAGGGCGTTTGTGTTTTTGCTGCCGGCCTTTTTACCGAGAGGACGGCGCTGCATTTCGGGCATTTAAATCTCGTTCCCTGCGGCCCGATTTTGGCATCGTCCACTTTCAGTTTTACCCGGCATTTCGGACACATTACGACCACTTGTTAAACCTCCTGGGCATCCACAATTTAATTGTCAGGATTCCGGCCAGAAAACCTCCGACATGAGCGAACCAGGCAATGCCTCCCTGGTCGGGGCTTCCCTGCGCAAACAGGCCGCTGACGACTTGTATAATAGCCCAAAAGCCTATAACTATCAAGGCCGGGATTTTTATAACCTGGATAAAAAATCCGAAAAAGACCAGGGTATGCACCCTTGCCCTCGGGAACAGAAGCATGTATGCGCCGAGAACCCCTGAAATTGCTCCGCTTGCCCCGATCATAGGCACCTGCGAATAGGGCATGGTCAGGGCATTTGCATAGGCCGAAACTATTCCGCAAAAGAGATAGAACAGGACAAAGCGGAAATGCCCCAGCATATCTTCGATATTGTCTCCAAAGATCCATAAATAAAGCATATTGCCGAAAAGATGGAAAAATCCGCCGTGCATGAACATCGAAGTGAATACGGTTGCCTGCGGAGATATGGCTTGTGTTGATCTTAAATGCAGCATATTGTCCGGTATTGCGCCGAAGGAATAGACTACAGACCTGCCGTCGCTGCCTGACAGAATCTCCAGTATGAATACGAGTATGTTTATGCCGATGATAAGCACTGTAACAAAAGGAAAAGTGGCAGAAGGGTTGTCGTCTTTATATGGTATCAATATCTTCCGCCCCGTTCAGCCGGCTTTTCTATTTCGGCCAGGGATTCCGAGATGAATTTTCTGACTTCAACAAGCACATCAGGTGAATTAAGAGGGACCCCCTCAAGTCCGGCCCTCAATTCTTTGGTATCGAACGAAAAAATGCGGCCGTTTTTGTCCCAGCTGAACACAATATCGATGTCAGGGCTGCCGGCGATCAGCACGGTTATGGTATCCGCTATGCTGCCCACAGGCTCCATGTCGATATGGCCTGGTCTGAATATTGCAGTAACTGTGGTGCCTTTGCCTGGCTCGGACCGGAGCGCGAGTTTCCCCCCGGTTGCCTCTGCCGCCTGCTTAAGAAGAGAGAGGCCCAGGCCGACTCTCCTGGTCGTCCTGGTTGTATAAAACGGATCGAGGACCTTGTCTTTGAGCTCCTCGGGTATCCCCCTGCCGTTGTCTTCGATCTCAACAGAAAAAAGATCTTCGTCTTTTTTTTCAATTATTCTTATCGATATGGCGGATGCGCCTGCATTGACAGAGTTCTCTGCTATATCAAGTATATGAAGGGATATATCTTCCATAACCTCAGAACGCCCGACTGCGGGTCGTCAATATGCGACTGAGCGGGCTCGTGCATCCCTAATTGAGGCACAATGCCGCTAACTGGAGTATACCACAGGAAAACGCGCTGTAAGCGCAGCAGGTTAAGGGTTGAACCCATCATACATAGGCAAAACAGTAAGATGAAATGCGGCGGCGTGATGGAGCTTAATATTACAAAACGCAACATTGAGCGTCCTGGTGTGATACGGTTGCATTGTAAGTATACAAATTGACAAGGAACAGGAGGGCAAGCTAAAATTTTAAGTATCATATAAGCTAAAATTATAATATTAAGAAGAAAAGGAGGCTGTCATGAAAAGGGCGTTGTTTGGTTTAGTATTGACCATAGCCGCGGCAATTATGCCGGCTGCATTTCCCGGGAACGCTGCTGCGGGAAAACCAAATATTATGGAGAACTGCAAGGTGTGCCACAAAGAGGCCCCGGCCCAGACTGTACGCGGCAAGATTGTTTCCGTGTCCGAGGCGTTTAGCAGTTTCAACGTAACAGTCGGCCCGGTTGTCTGGATAGTAAAATATGACGGCAACCTGAAGGTGAAGGAAGGGCGGAAGTTGAGCGGGCCCGAGGCCCTCAAGACTGTAAAGAAGGACCAGGAAGTTCTCGTAACCTATGCAGGCGAAGAGTCGTCTCCCTTGGCCTCGCAGCTGGCGATAAAGCAGCCGTACAAAGTTCCTGTTGATCAGCAAATCCAAGTGGAAGAGCTTAAGAAACTGATTGCTGCAGGCCCTGAAAAGGGAGGCGTTACGCTTATAGACTCCCGCCCGCCGGCTATGTATGCAGAGGGCCATTTGCCCGGGGCAATATCCCTGCCCTATCCGAAATTTTCGGACCTTGCGCCAAAGCTGCTGCCGCCTGATAAGGGGGCGCCGGTTATTTTCTACTGCGCAGGCGAGACTTGAACTCTCAGCCCTTTTTCCGCCCTTGAGGCGGAAAAGCTTGGTTATAAAAATGTCCGCGTATTTCATACCGGTCTGCCGGTATGGAAAAAATCGGGCTTGATGCTCATATCAGAACCCGCAGGGCTTGAGGGCATGATAAAGGAAGGCACTGCACATGTCCTCATCGACCTCCGCGACCCTGAAAAAGCGGCCGGCGGTTTTATAAAAGGCTCGGTCTCGATACCGGCCTCCGAGCTTTCGAAAGCCAAAGACCGCTTCCCTGCCAACAAGACCGCGCCTATTATACTGGTCGACGAGGCCCAGGCATCGGATGAGGCATTTGGCATGGTCAGAAGCTGGGGATATGTTAATACTTCCGTTCTTCGCGGAGGCATCAGCTCCTGGAAAAGCGACCTTGTAAAAGGCCCGCCTGGCTCAAAAATAGAGTATGTCAAGAGGCTCAAGCCCGGAGAGATCGCGATTGACGAATTCAGGGCGATGGCGCTGAAAAGACCGGCCGACACCATAATTATGGATGTGCGCGAAGGGGCCGTAGAAGGCAGGCTTCCCGACGCGCTTTCGCTTCCCAATAATGAGCTTGAAGCAAGGTTGGGCGAAGTTCCAAAAGACAAGGCAATCGTTATTCATTGCAATACAGGCATACTGGCCAGGATGGCGTATAACGATTTAAGTGAAAAGGGTTATAAAAACATTCGATATCTCAATGCAGTTTTGCTGGTTGCAAAAGACGGCTCATTTGAAATAACCGAAAAATAGCCGGGATTAGGACTATGCAGAAAAACTGAAGCAGGCAGGGGCGGTTTACGGACCGTCCCTCAGCCATGCAGCATCTAAGGCACGATCTTTCTCCCGCCAATGCCCTGTAAGGCCTGCCTCATCTCATCAAACGTCGCATGTTCCATGAGAAATCCGGTTGTAATCGTTCCTACTTCTCCGATTCTGTGGGCATCTGACGAATATATCCATGGGAAATTCCTGTATTGGCCGAACAATGCGTCGGCCTGCTCAGGCGCGGTCCTGCGGGAGATTTCGAGCGCGTCGAACTCCAGGTCCGAAGGGATGAAGCCCAGCTGTCCGATGATACCGAACCCCTCTCTGTCTATGTGGCTTGCTATCGCCAGCCCGCCTGACTCGTGCACCAGACCGATTATCTCTTTCACCGGAAGGGTTGTGGCGCCTATCAGCAGTCTTTTGTTGAACCCGAGAACTTCATCATCTTCATTTACCACAACCTGCATGCCGAAGGCCTCTTCGTCGTTTTCACCCGGCTGAAGAGCGGCGTATACAGCCTGCTGCATTTCTAAAGCATCCAGACGCCTGCTGAAAAGGCCGAGAATATGCACTTCTTCTGACGATGTGATCTCCATGCCCGCAAGGACTGTTATGCCCTTTTTCTTTCCCAGGTTGATCGCGGGTTCTGTATTTTCAGCGGAGTTGTGGTCGCATATCGCGATTATGTTTATCCCGAGGGACGAGGCCTTTTCCACTATATTTACAGGCGTCATCGAGAGTTCCGCGCACGGAGAGAGACATGTATGTATATGCAGATCAGCCCTGAATTCTACAGGCATCTCAGCCCGAGGGCATAGAGTCTGCCCACAAGTTCGAAGGCCGGAAGAGGGCTGGTCATAATGGGAATGTTTTCCTGCACCGCCCTCTCAAGGGTCAGGGCGTCGGGCTTCCGGTTGTTGACAAGTATGATGCCGGAGTGTCCTTTCAGCGATGCCACTGCCACTATATTGAGATGGACCTGGATCGTGAGCCATACAAAACCTTCCTTTGAATTGCCGATAACGTCCGACAGAAGGTCGCTTACATAACCGCCGGTTACTTTCCTGTCAAGATCGAGACCAGGGGTTGCGACTTCGAGATCAAGAGCCCCGATTATCTCACTAAGAGTCATAGAATTCTCCTTGTTTACCGGTCTAATCAGGTTTTGTCACGAATATGACAAACTCAAGCGTGGTCCCTTCACCTGCGACAGATTTCAAATTCAGCCTGTCGGCGTTCTTCTTGATGTTGGGAAGACCCATGCCCGAGCCGAACCCCATCTCCCTGATATAATCCGGCGCTGTGGAATATCCCTCTGTCATCGCGAGCGCAATGTCCTTGATGCCCGGGCCCATGTCTTCGAGAACGATCGTTATCATATCCTGCGTAATATTGTATCTCATCATCCCGGCAACAGCATAAATGATCAGGTTCATCTCAGCCTCAAACGCGGCGATCGAGGCCCTTCTTATGATATCCGGGGGGATTCCCATTTTTTCGAGTATGCCTTTAAGGCTGCTTGAGGCAGCCCCTGCATTATGGAAGTCTTTGCCTGTAAGGAAAAAAACGCCTTCAGCAGAATCGGCCATCTATACGGCGTCCAGGTAAGGCCGGCTCCTGAGCCCTTTCTCGAAGAGCCTCCCGCAGGTGTCGAACATGGATTGGTCTGTGGCCAGCAGCGGTATCTTTTTTTCATTGGCCAGCGCTATGGTCCGGCTGTCCGGCTTTTTATTCTGAACGAATACAACCGCCCTGATATTTGCCACCTCGGCAGTCCGTATCACCTGGGCATTTGTGAGTCCGGTGATAAGGAGGGAATTTGTAATCGAGAAAGAAAGCACATCGCTCATCAGGTCAGCGCAATAGGCCCAATCTACGGCCCTGGCCATATCATCGTCATCCCTTTTGCCGAGAACCACAGCCCCCAGGATATCCTTCACTTCGCTTAGCAGCATTGTCTGTCTGAAGACGGTTCTTCAGATACCTCTAGCCCTTGGCCGCTTCCACTTTTACTGCGCAGGTATTTGCCTTTCCGTCCTCAGGATTGTACGAAAGGGCGTTTACTCTGCCGTGCGGGAAATGCATCGAGGTAAAGACAGTGCCCGCAGGCACGGCATCCGAGACCATAGCCTTCAGATAAACAGTTCCCCTTCTCGACGATGTCTTTACAATACTGCTGTCTGAAATTCCGAACTTTTTAGCATCATCTTCGTTGATCTCAAGGGCTGCGCCGGACACTACCAGGTCCAGGGATTTAGACCTCGTCGACATGCTGCCGGAATGCTGGAGCACGTCCCTTATGACAAGGGCCAGAGGATATTCCGCGTCGGGCGCTTCCCCGGGCTGATACTCCACAGGGATGAATATCCTTTTGTCGGCAGGCAGTTCATCCTTGCGGCCCATCTTTTTGATTTCCTCGGCAACGCCTTCCACGCTTCTGACCGAAATCTCCTTGCCCATTGAAAGAGAAAGGTTCCTGAGGATCTGCCAGTCGGGCAGCGCCTGCCCCGGCGCATCAACGATCTTTTTCAGCGACTGCTGGACGCCTTCGGCATTGATGAAGGAACCGTCCTTTTCAGACCAGGACGAGGCCGGCAGCACAACGTCCGCCATTTTCGCGGTCTCCGTCATGGCAATGTCCTGGACCACCAGGAAATCAAGGGCCTGCAGCGACCTCATGACCTTGGCGTTGAACGGAAAGGTTGAAACAGGGTCTTCTCCCATGATATAAAGCGCGCGGACAGCTCCCTGCTCATACAGCATCTCGGAGACGCTTTTTCCTTCGGATGTTCCAGAGTCCGGGTGTATCCCGTTTTTGTAAAGCCCGTATGTATTGGCATACTCCGCAGGTATCTGCAGCGAATCGGTCTCTTCACCAAGAAGAACGATGAGGTTTGCGGCAGCTGTTACAGTGTCGCCGCCTTTTGAGTTTTCGCCCAGTCCGACGGTCAGGTATATCATCCTGCTCTTCGCCTTTGCAAGGGCCTCCGCAGTTTCAGTCAACAATGTCTCAGGTATTCCGGTTATTGCGGACACCTTCCCCGGGGTATAGCCGTCAAGGCTTTTTTCGAAGGCCTGGAACCCGGGCGTCTTTGAAACAATCTCGCGGTTGAAAAGACCCTTGTCGATTATTATCTTCATGAGCCCGTTAACAAGCGCTACCGATGTAGCCTGCTTCATGGCCAGGCGGCTGGTGCTGTGTCTGGTGAGCTTGGTCTCACGCGAATCCGCAACGATCAGTCTGGAGCCTTCCCTCTTCGCCTGGAGTATATTAAGGCCGAAGACCGGGTGGGTTATGCTGATATCCGACTCTATGATGAGTATCACCTCTTTACCCAGAGGGGACTTCATCGCCATTTCATGAGACCTCAGTCCGAAGGCGGCATTGAGCGCCTTCTGTACCTTTGCATAGCCGAAGGAGGCTGAGGAATCCAGGTTGTTCGAGCCCACAACCGTGCTCATAAATTTCCTGAGCATGAAGTTGTCTTCATTTGTGCAGCGATGAGAACCGATCGCTCCTATCGAGTCTTTCCCGTGCTCCATGGCGACCTTCATCAGACTGCTCGCTACATGTGAAAGCGCTTCGTCCCATCCGGCAGGGACGAACTCGCCGTCTTTTTTTATCAGCGGCGTTTTCAGCCTGTTTTCGCTGTAGATGTAGTCAAATCCGAACCTGCCCCTGCCGCAGAGGTTGCCCTCGCTCCTTCCTGCGTCTTCCTTGGCCCGCGATCTCAATATCCTGCCCTCTCTCAGACCAAGGGTCAGCGTGCAGCCGCAGCCGCAGAAGGGACAGATCGTGTCTTTTTCTTCGAGAAACCAGGCCCTCGCCGCGAACTTCATCGGTTTTGAGAGCAGCGCGCCTGTCGGACATATATCTATGCACTGTCCGCAGTAGTCGCATTGCAGTATCTCGCCGAAGGCCGGCTGGACAACGGTATTAAAGCCCCTTCCTATCAGGCCCAGCGCCGCGCGGCCCTGGTGCTCAGAGCATATGCGCACGCATTTGCCGCACAGGATGCATCTGTTGGCGGTCAGTTCAACGAGAGGTCCCCTAACATCCGGCGGCATCTTCTTCCTGTGACGGATGAATCTTCCCTCAGGCTTGCCAAAGTCATAGGCGAGGTCCTGAAGGTCGCACTCACCGGCCTTGTCGCATATCGGACAGTCAAGCGGATGATGCACCAAAAGGAGTTCAAGCACGGTCTGCCTGGCCTTCCTGAGTTTGGGCGTATCTGTTTTGACTATCATGCCGGGAGCCACCGGGGTCGAACACGAGGCGAACAGCCTGGGCTGGCCTTCGAGTTCAACTACGCACATTCTGCAACCGCCGTACGGTCTCAGCCTTTTGTCGAAACACAGATTCGGTATCTTTATCCCGTTCAGCTGGGCGGCCTTGAGTATGGTGACGCCGTCGTCGACGGATATTTTTTTATCGTTTATAGTCAACTCAACCATCTTAATTTCCCTCCTTCTTTGCGGTTGCTTCAGGCTTGCCGGCGGCCGGAGGTTCCATGCCCGGCAGCGCGTAGGGGTCGCCCTCGTAGCCTGCGGGAAGTATTTTGATGGAGTTGAATTTGCATGCGTCATAGCAGGTCCTGCAATGCACGCACAGCTCCTGAATGATCTTGTGAGGGACCTTCTTTTCTCCGACGATTGCCTTTGAAGGACATGCCCTGAGGCAGGCTCCGCAGGCCTTACACATGTTTTCGTCTATCCAGAATTTGGCGAGATTGCGGCATACGCCGGCCCTGCACCATTTGTTTTTTATATGGTCTTCGTACTCGTTCCTGAAATACCTGATAGTTGTGAGGACAGGGTTCGGCGCGGTCTGCCCGAGACCGCACAAAGACGTTGCAATAATGTCTTTTGCCAGGTCCTGGAGAGTTTCGATATCGCTTTCCTGCCCTTTGCCCTGGGTGATGTCGTGCAGTATGTCCAGAAGGATCTTTGTCCCAACCCTGCAGGGCGGGCATTTGCCGCATGACTCGTCTGTGGTGAAATCAAGAAAGAACCTGGCGGTGCTTACCATGCAGTTTGTGTCGTCCATGACGACCATACCGCCTGATCCGATAATCGCGCCGGTTGCCACGATATCTTCGTATGTGACCGGTGTGTCGAGAAATGCCTCCGGGATACATCCCCCGGAAGGACCTCCGAGCTGTACAGCCTTGAACTTCCTGCCTTTTTTCTTTATCCCGCCGCCTATGTCGTATATTACCTGCCGGAGCGGTATGCCCATGGGTATCTCTACAAGTCCGACATTGCTGATTGCGCCTGTTAGCGCGAAGACCTTTGTGCCTGCGCTTTTTTCAGTGCCGAGGCTCCTGTACCAGGCCGCGCCGTGCTGAATAATGGGCGCTATCTGTGCAAGGGTTTCTACATTGTTGAGGACCGACGGTTTGTCCCAGAGGCCCTTGTGGGCCGGGAACGGCGGCCTTGGTCTCGGCATGCCGCGCTTGCCTTCGATAGACCGCATAAGAGAGGTCTCTTCGCCGCAGACAAACGCGCCCGCGCCGAGGTAGATGCCCAACTCAAAATCAAAGCCTGTGCCCAGGATATCTTTGCCCAGTAGCCCCGCTTCTGTTGCCTGGTCTATGGCAAGCTGAAGACGTTTTACCGCAAGAGGGTACTCAGCGCGGACATATATGTAACCGTGATGCGCGCCTATTGCCTTCGCGCCTATGATCATGCCTTCTATTACCGAGTGGGGGTCGGCTTCCATAACAGACCGGTCCATAAAAGCGCCCGGGTCTCCTTCATCTCCGTTGCACAGCATATACTTGACGTCCGAAGGGACTTTGGAGGCGAATTCCCATTTGAGGCCCGTGGGAAAGCCTGCGCCTCCCCGGCCTCTTACCCCTGAATCCTTGACCACCTTTATTATTTCTTCAGAGGTCATTTCAGTGAGCGCCTTTGCGGCAGCCAGGTAACCGTCCCTTGCTATGTATTCTTCTATTTTTTCCGGGTCTATAAGCCCTTTGTTTCTGAGCACCCTCAGCACCTGAAGCCTGAAGAAGGGTATGTCCTTCATCATCGGGATCGAGGTCTTCTTCTCCGGCTCTTTAAACAGCAGCTTTTCAAAGGGTCTTCCCTTGATAAAATGTTCTTCCACAAGCATCGGCACATCTTCGACCGTCAGCTTCTGATAAAAGACCCCATCAGGATATACGGACATAACAGGACCTTCGGCGCAATACCCGTTGCATCCTGTCATGACTATCTTTATTTCTTCCGCCAGCCCGCGTTTGACCAGCTCCGCCTGGAGGACCTCTTTGACCTTTGTGGTCCCGCCGGCAACGCAGCCTGTGCCTGAACACAGCATTAAATTAGCACGAACCTTTTCCATACCTTCCTCCAAAGAACTATAAGACTTATATGTCTTATAAGACCTATTTCCTAATAAGTTGTTTCACTGCCCATTACAAGCGCGTATTTTTCAACCGGATTGCCGCCCAGTATATGTTCCCTGAATATCTCCCTGATTTTTTCCTCTGTGAGGTCGCAGTATTTTACCGGCGGCCGGTCAAGTATCTCTACAGTTGCCAGGGGTTCGCGCGCGCAAAGCCCTGCGCAGCCGGAAGTGGTCACCATAATGTCGGTCGCTCCCGACTTTTCTATCTCATCCAGAAGAGCGGTCATGATCGTCCTGGCGCCGGCCGCAAGGCCGCAGGTGCCCATATGGACAGTAACTCTTGCCCGCGCCCCTCCTTCTCTCAGCGACATTTCCGCCTTGTGTTTTTCCTTGATTTTCTGAAGGTCTGCTACTGTAAGTCTAGGCATATCAGCCCTCCTGTCCAACGGCTTCAGTTTCTGTATTCCCCTGGGATTCTCCGCTCGCGCCGAGTATTGAAGAGTCATATCCGCCTATTATCCCGAGCGCCTTTGAAGGGGTCAGCGCTCCATATGTGTCCTGGTCTATAACCATGACAGGCGCGAGGCCGCAGGCTCCGAGGCATCTGACGCCCTCCAGAGAAAATTTCCTGTCTTCGGTCGTCTCTCCTATCTCTATATTCAGCTTTTCCCTGATTTTGCTTACTACGCCCTCTATACCCTTTACGTAACATGCCGTCCCGAGGCAGACCCTGATATTGTGGTCGCCCCGAGGCTTCATGGTGAAGAATGAATAGAAAGACACAACTCCGTGGACCTCGGCCTCTGAAATATTAAGTCCTTTTGCTATTCTCTTTTGCACCACGGGCGGGAGATAGCCCACAATTTCCTGCGCCCTCTGAAGGACGGGTATCAGGCAGCCGGGCCTGTGCTTAAGCTCGCTGATTACCCTGTCAAGCTCTCCGGCCATGGAAGGGGGAAACTCTTCCTGGTCATTTTTTTCCTCCGGCCTGCTCCCTTTTACCCAGTCAGCGGCCCTTTTTGTGACATCCAGCAGGACGGACGGGGTAAAGGGCTTTGGCACATAATCGATGATGCCGAGTTCGACCGCTTCCTTGATGGTGTCCTGTGAGGGATACCCGGTTATGATTACAATTCCGGTTGCAGGTCTTGATTTCTTGATCCATTTTATAAGTGTGATGCCGTCTACCTCAGGCATTTTCAGGTCGGTGAAGACGAGGTCATAGCTGTTTTGTTCCATCTTCAGGATGGCTTCCCGTCCGCCGAGCGCGCCCTCTACAGTATAGCCTTCACTTTGCAGCACCCTCTCAGCGCTTTTTATAACGACGCGTTCATCGTCGACGACCAGTATTTTTGGCTCTCCTGCCATAACTCCTCCGGGTAAATAAAATTAAATATTGAGCATCAATCAAATATTAAGGCAACTAAATATTAAGGGGCTGAATGCGGGCGAGCCATAAAAGCCAGCCCTCGCCCAGGTTGTCGCGCATGAGCGCGCTTACCGCGGTGTTTGCCTGATGGTTGAGTTCAAGGACCCTGCCGGACATGGGCGAAATCAGCTCTTCCGTCTGCCCGCCTCCGGTTATAAGTTTGGCAAAGGACTCGCCTGCGGCCACAGCCTCAAGCTTTGCCGGCAGATCGATATAGGCCAGCTGGCCGCTCAGGAGCCAATAGCGTATATCGCATCCGACTTCCCATACGCCGTTTGCCGTCGGTCTTGCCCAGGTGCCTTCCTTGTAATAGATAACCTGGTTTTCAGCGTCTTTCAGCGGAACTATATCGTTCCTGAATTCATCTATAAAGCCCTTCCTCAGTATCCAGCCCCTGTTGTTGAATATCTTTTTTGCGACGTTGATCATGAACTCCGGGGTGAAGGGTTTTTCCAGAAATTCAAACGCGCCCAGCTTTATGGATTCAGTGGCGTCTTCGAGTGTCGGATATCCGGTGATGATGACAACGTCGAGTTTCGGCTGAACGATCTTGGACTCCCTCAGCACGGTTACGCCGTTGATATCAGGGAGCCGTATGTCGGAAATAAGAAGGTCGAACTCTTCGTTTGAAACTTTTTTCAGCGCGTCTTCGCCGGTCCCTGCGGTTATTATATTGAACCCCTCGGCGCCGAGGATCCTTTTGCAGCTCAGAGTTACAACAGGGTCGTCGTCGAGTACAAGTATCTTCCCCTTATTTTCCATTGTTATCCTCCCGGCAGTAATTATTCTTAAGCACCACGGACGCCTTTCATGTGCTCAAATGCCTTTGCAACAGCGGCTACAAGGCTGTCCGGAGTAAAAGGCTTTTCGATATAGTCGAAGGCGCCCAGCTTGATCGCCTTAACAGCGGTTTCGACGGTCTGGTAGCCTGTTATTATTATAACCTCCACCGCGGGCCATCTTTCCTTTATTATCCTGAGCACCTCTATCCCGTCCATGTCCGGCATTTTGAGGTCGGTGAGCACGAGATCAAACCTGCTTTCCTCAAGCCGCTTCAGGCCTTCAACGCCGTTCTTCGACATTTCCATCTCATAGCCTTCGGGGACCAGGCTCCTTCTGCAGCTGGTGCGGACAATATCTTCATCGTCGATCACGAGGATTCTTTTTTTGTCCATATCCTGCTCAGCCCCTCCCTTTGTTTGCGGGGAACCTGACAAAGAAACTGGTCCCTTCCCCTAATTTGGTTTTTATTTTAATCGTGCCGCCGTGGTCCTGGATGATCCCATGGCTGACAGCCAGACCAAGGCCGGTGCCTTTTCCTACAGGTTTTGTTGTGAAGAACGGCTCGAAGATCTTTTCGAGGTCTTCAGCGCTTATGCCGGTGCCTGTGTCCCTGAATTCCACTTCAACGAAATCACTCCCGTCTTCGGATACGTTCCTGGTGGTGATGGATATCGTTCCCTTGCCCTCGATCGCGTCGGCGGCGTTCATGATCATGTTCAGAAATACCTGCTGCAGCTGGGACGGGTCGGCCTTCACCGGCCACAGGGATATATCGAACTCCGTGACGAGTTTGATGTTGAAGAAGTCCGCCTTGTGCCTCACTATGTTGAGAGAGCGGTCCAGGACGTCGTTGATATTGGCCGGCGCCTTTTCCGCTGTCGTGGCCCTGGCAAAGCCCAGCAGCCCTTTTATGATGTTGGAACAGCGGTTCGCCTGTTCGATTATCACCTCGATGTCTTCACGTTCTTCCGTGCCCTCGGGGAATTTCTTGAGGAGCAGATGTCCGAAGGTAACTATGCCGGTGAGGGGGCTGTTGATTTCATGCGCCACGCCGGCAGCCATCCTTCCTAGAGACGCAAGCTTTTCGGAATGTATGAGCTGGTCCTGCGCCCTGTGGATTGCGGCGGTTTTTTCCTCCACCTTTTTCTCAAGTGTGGCGCCCCATTGGAGGAGTTCGTCCTTGGTCTTTTTTAAATCATATGTCATGGCATTGAACGCCCTTGCCAGGTCCCCTATCTCGTCTTTCGTATTAATGTCCAGGTGATAATCCAGGTCTCCGCCTGCAACCCTTTCCATGCCCTCTTTCAGCAGGCTGACCGGCGTTGAGACCAGGTTCCACAATATTGTGCAGAGCAGCACGGATATTACGCTTATAAACCCGAGGACATATATGGTTATCCCCAGGCCCTGGCGTTTTATACTCTTGTCCAGCGGCGTCAGTGAAAGCTTTGCCTCGACGAGGCCGAGTATCTGTTTGTCTTTTGAATGGGCGTGGCATGCGGAGGTATGGCACGAGGGTTCATTGTATATGGGCTGAATAATATTCAGCACCCTGAAATTATTGTTGTCCTTGCTTATAGTCCATCCGTTGGAGATCTTCGGCGGCTTGCCTTCAGAGTGGCACCCTGTGCAGGAAGGCGATTTTTTATCGATCACCGTATTGATTTCATCCTTGCTGGATGAGTGTTTTATCTGCCCCTTGCAGTTAAAAATGCGCACGTTCATCACGCCTTCGGCCGATCCGATCGCTTCTATTGTCTGCTGGATCAGGAGGTCCTGATACGTGAGCATTCCGTAGCGCGTGCTTTTCCTGACGTAGTCTATAAAGGAATAGCCGTACTTGGCCGAGTTCTGGAGGAGCTCGGACTCCTGCTGCTTGAAGAGGAAATACCAGAATACCGTGCTGCCGACAACCATAAGTGTGCCGATTGTCAATATCAGCTTGCCTGTAAGAGAGTGTAGAGATTTATTTACAGTCACCAAAAAAATGTAAACTATTTTAAAAATTTATGCAAGCATAAACTAAAGCTGCAATTTCAGGTTCAATGCGATATGAAATTTTCACATAAAATCAAACTGATTAAAATTTTTTATTTAATCATTAATTTTCTGCTTGACAAGATTACGTGATTTGTCGAAAATTATACCGTCATGCCCGGAACTTTTTTGCCGTCAGCATATTTGCCCGTGTTGGTTTTCCTGATGGTCGCAACGGCCTTCGGCATAGGCGCGTTGCTGTTGGGCGAACTCTTCAGACTGAAAAGACCATACTCCGAAAAGCTGATGCCGTATGAATCCGGCAACGCCCCTGTGGGCAGCGCCCATGTCAGGTTCTCGGTAAAGTTCTACATAATAGCGATGCTCTTTGTTGTGTTCGACGTTGAAGCGGTCTTTCTTTATCCCTGGGCGATAGTATTCGACAAACTGGGCTTTTATGCGTTTGCAGAGATGATAATCTTCATAGTAATACTCCTTGTAGGCTATGTTTATGCCTGGAGAAAAGAGGCGTTTGAATGGACTTGATAACGAGTGTAGGCTCCCAGACTCTTGTTGAAGTTGAAGACGGCATAAAGGTGCTCGCGCCGAACATTGTAATTTCCTCGTTCGACAAGATAATCAACTGGGCGCGTGTATCTTCCTTATGGCCGATGACCTTTGGTCTCGCGTGCTGCGCCATCGAGATGATGGCGGTTTATGCCAGCCACAACGACCTCGACAGGATGGGCATCATCCCCAGGGGCTCCCCCAGACAGTCGGACTTCATGTTCGTGGCGGGGACCGTCACCAAGAAGATGTCCGAAGTGGTGAGAAGGGTATATGACCAGATGCCCGAACCAAGATATGTAATATCAGTCGGAAGCTGCGCCAACAGCGGAGGTATTTTTAATACTTACAGCACGGTCCAGGGCTGCGATACATTCCTGCCGATAGATGTATATATCCCGGGCTGCCCGCCGAGGCCTGAGGCCTTTATAGACGGAATCATAAAGCTTCAGGAGAAGATGAGACAGGAGCAGTTCCGGTGGAGCCGCTGGAGATAGAAAGTTTCCGACTCACAGAAGAAGGCCGTAAAAAAAATACGCTCAAACATTTTAGGGAGCTATGGAACCGTTAACAATCGGTGAAAAGATAAAAGAGCAGTTCCCCGATGAAGTCCTGGAACTCAGGGAGTTCAGGGGGCAGTACACGGTCACTGTGAAAAAGCAGAGGATAGTCGAAATCTGCAGGTATCTTCACGACGAACCTTCCCTTTATTTTGATTTCCTCGCCGACCTGTGCGGTCTTGATTTCCTCGGCAAAAAAGAGAACCGCTTTGCCGTTGTCTACAATCTTTATTCAGTGAAACACCGCCACAGGATCATTGTCCGGGCCGAGGTCGGGGAGAGTTCGCCTGAGATCGACTCTGTGCTGCCTGTGTGGGCGGGCGCAAACTGGCATGAGCGCGAATGCTTTGATCTCTTCGGCATAGTTTTCAACGGCCATCCCGATCTAAGAAGGATACTGCTGCCGGAAGACTGGGAAGGCCATCCGCTGAGGAAGGACTATCCTTTAAAAGGCCCGGGGCCGGAGCAGGAATGGAAAGGTTTTACAGAGGTGCTTGCCAGGGCCAAACGCTTCAGGGAATTTGAGTGGCATGAATAACAGGTACGAAACAGATAAATCTTTTGAGACCAAGCAGCTGACGATCAGCATGGGGCCGCAGCATCCCGCGACCCACGGCGTGTTGCGACTGGTCCTCGACCTCGACGGCGAGACGGTTGTCAAGTGCACTCCCTATGTCGGATATCTCCACCGCGGAGTGGAAAAACTCGGGGAGAACAGGACATATCTGGCTGCGCTGCCGCTGAGCGACCGCCTCGACTACATCTCTTCGATGAACAACAATGTGGGCTATGTGAACGCGGTCGAAAGGCTGTTCGGCATCGAGGCTCCCGAGAGGGCCCGCTACATAAGGACCATGGTTGCTGAAATGGGCAGGCTCTCAAGTCACATAATATGGCTCGGCACGCATGTCCTCGACATAGGCGCAACCACCCCTTTCCTCCATGCCATGGCCGCCAGGGAAGAGATACTCGATCTCTTCGAAATACTCTGCGGCGCGAGGCTTACCGTTAGCTATCCGAGGGTAGGCGGGGTGCGCAACGATGTTTCGCAGCGGTTCCTCGACGAACTTTACGAGTTCGTGCTCGGTTTCCCTGCGAAGATGGACGACTACGAAACACTTGTGACCGAAAACAGGATATGGAAAGACCGGACCGTCGGCGTAGGCGTAATATCCGCGGAAGAGGCGATCAACTGGGGCCTCACAGGCGGCACGTTACGGGGTTCAGGCGTTGACTACGATGTCCGCAAGTATGCGCCCTATGACGCCTATGACCTTGTGGACTTCGATGTGCCGGTGGGAAAGACCGGCGATTGCTACGACCGCTATCTTGTAAGGGTAGAAGAGATGCGGCAGGCCAACCGGATCATCAAACAGTGCATCGAAAAGCTTCCTGAAGGACCCGTCATGGCGGATGCCCCGAAATTCACTCTCCCGCCGAAGGACATGGTCCTCAAGGACATGGAGCATCTTATACATCAGTTCATACTCATAACGAAAGGGCCCACCGTGCCTGAAGGCGAGATATACGTCGGCACCGAGGTGCCGAAGGGAGAGTTGGGCTTTTATTTTGTGAGCGACGGCACAGGCAAGCCTTACAGGATGCGGGTCAGGGCGCCTTCCTTTGTTCATGCCTCTGTGATGCCCCGGCTCTGCGAAGGCGGGTTGATAGCGGACGTTATAGCGAACATCGGGACGATAGATATCGTCCTCGGCGAGTGCGACAGATGAGAAATGAAATGAGCGTGAAAATGGAGCGGTTGCGCGATGTTCAGTGAAGCTGCATTGAAAGAGATAGAAGGGATTAAGGCCAAATATCCCAATGCCAGGGCTGCCCTGCTGCCTGCCCTTTATGTAGCCCAGAAGGAATTTGGCTGGCTTTCCGGAGAAGCGTATGAGGCGGTCTCAGAGGCGCTCGGCGTGCCGGGAGCGATAGCGCGCGGGGTAGGCACTTTTTATGCGATGTACAAGCATGCGCCGATGGGCAGAAACGTTGTGCAGTTGTGCACGAACGTGGCGTGCATGATACTCGGCGCTGAAAGGCTTGTCGATTTACTTAAAAACAAATATGGACTTGAGCCGGGCGGGACAACGCCGGACGGTAGATTTTCTCTTGTCATAATGGAATGCATCGGCGCCTGCGGCACTGCGCCGGCAATGCTCGTAAACGACGATTTTCACGAGAACCTTACAGAAGATAATATAATCGGGATACTGGAGAAATACAGTTAGCGGGTTTATGGAAAATATACTTCTGAAAAATATCGACAATCCGAATTCAGCCGACATAAACGAATATATGAAGGCCGGCGGCTATCAGAGCCTTCCGAAGGTGCTGGGCAAGAACCCTAAAGATATTATCGACGAAGTGAAAAAGGCCGGACTCAGGGGCCGTGGCGGCGCAGGCTTCCCTGTGGCGATGAAATGGACCTTTGCCTCTGCAGACCCCAAATTCCCGAAATACCTTCTCTGCAATGCGGACGAAGGTGAGCCCGGCACTTTCAAGGACAGGCCCATACTCGAGAAAAATCCACATCTGCTTATAGAAGGCATGGCGATTTCAGGATATGCCCTCAGCGCGGAATACGGATACATATATCTGAGGGGCGAATATCCGGCTGCAAAACATATCCTCAATAAGGCCATTGCCCAGGCATACGAAAAAGGATTTCTCGGCGACAATATCGGCGGCAAAGGTATTAAGTTCCACCTTGCCGTGCATCAGGGCGCAGGCGCATATATATGCGGCGAAGAGACCGCTTTGATCGAATCGCTCGAAGGAGATAAGGGCCAGCCCAGGATAAAGCCGCCGTTCCCTGTTAATGTCGGGGTGTTTGCAAAACCAACGGTCGTAAACAATGTCGAGACCTTGTCGAACCTCCCGTATCTCATCGAGATCGGCGGCGAGGCATATTCAAAGATAGGCAGCCCGGATTGTCCCGGACCCAAGATTTATTGCGTGAGCGGCCATGTGGAAAGGCCCGGCGTATATGAACTGCCCATGGGGACAAGCCTCAGGGACATCATATATAAGCATTGCGGCGGAGTAAAGGGCGGCAGGACGCTCAAGGCAGTTATACCCGGCGGGATCTCAACCCCGGTGATGCCTCCCGACAAGCTCGACTGCCCCATGGATTTTGTGAATATGCCGAAGCACGGCAGCATGCTGGGTTCGGGCGCGGTAATAGTCATGGACGAGAGCGTATGCCTCGTCAAGGTTTGTTACAGGGCGTTGAAGTTTTTCGAACACGAATCGTGCGGTAAATGCACCCCCTGCCGCGAGGGCACGGGCTGGTTGAGGAAGATCCTCGGCAGGATAGAAAACGGGGAGGGGGCTGAAGGCGATATTGATCTGCTGCTTTCAGTTGCAGGCAATATCCTCGGCAAGACCTTCTGTCCGCTCGGAGACGGGGCCGCATCCGTTGTCCAGAACTTCATAAAACATTTCAGGCCTGAATTTGAAGAGCATATCAGGGCAAAGGCCTGCCTGGTCAAGGGCAAATAATGATCACGGTTAATATAGACGGCAGGGAAATAAAGCTCGAAAAGGCTGTTACCGTTCTCGAAGCGGCGCGGTCCGCAGGCATAAAGATCCCAACGCTCTGCTATCACCGTCAGCTTGAAAAATACGGCGGCTGCAGGCTTTGTGTTGTAGAGGTCGAAAAGATGCCGAGGCTGCAGACAGCCTGCACCCTGATGGTGACGGACGGCATGATCGTCAGGACAGAGACTCCGGCCATAGCGGACGTCAGAAGAGGCATACTCGAATTCCTGCTTATAAACCATCCGCTCGACTGCCCGTACTGCGACAAGGCCGGCGAGTGCGAGCTGCAGGACCTCGTTGAAAAATACGGCCCCACCACAAGCAGGTTCAGGGAAACCAAGAGACAGGTCCCTGAGAGCCTCCATGACCCGGTCATCGTCCGGAACATGGAAAGATGCATCTCCTGCACCAGATGCGTGAGGATGTGCGAAGGTGTCCAGGGCGCTTCGGCCATAGCGGTAATCAACAGGGGCGGACATTCCCATATAGAGCCCCTTTCAGGCGGCAGGTTCGACTGCGAGTATTGCGGCAACTGTGTTTCCGTATGTCCGGTAGGGGCGATAATGTCCAGGCTCCACAGGCACAGCTACAGGCCGTGGCAGGTCAGGGAAGAGACCGAGACGATATGCCCGTACTGCGGCGTAGGCTGCACGGTTGTAGCCCAGGTGCGCGATGATGTGATAAAAAGGGTTGTGCCGAGGATCGGCTCTCCCGTGAATAACGGTATGCTCTGCTCAAGGGGAAGATTCGGTTATGAATTTGTCGGCAGCAGGGACAGGCTGACGACCCCGCTTGTCAGGAAGAACGGCGTGCTGGAGCCGGCAACATGGGAAGAGGCCATAACAACAGTTGCAAAGAAGCTCGGTGAGATAAAAGAGAAATTCAGCGGCGCCGCAATCGCAGGCATCGCATCCCCAAGATGCACAAACGAAGATAATTATGTCTTCCAGAAGTTTATGAGGGTGGTGCTTGGGACCAATAATATCGACAGCACCGCAAGGACCGGCTATGCCGGCGCGCAGAATTACCTCGAAAATATATTCGGCCAGGGCGTTACCGCAAATCTTATCCCCGGTCTTTCGAACGCGGATATGGTATTTGTGATCGGCGGAGACCCCACTACGGTTAATCCCATTCTGGGGCTTCAGATACGTTCATGCGCAAGGAAGGGCGGCAATATACTGACCGTGGGGCATGTCAAGGGACTCAGGTTCTTCAACCCGACCGAACTCTCGCCCGCGTTGTTTTCAGAGGAACTGCTGCTTGAAGGCATTGTTGCAGCGCTGAAGGCAAAGAAAGATATGTCCCGCGCCAACCCCTATCTTGAGGCAAAGATAAACGAGATCAATACGACTGCTGCTGAGGTTGAAAAGAGCTGCGGTGTTAAAGAGAAGGCGTTCAATGAGTTCGCAGAGAAACTGCTGCAGTCCGCAACCCCGGTTTTGGTCATCGGCAAAGAGACTGTGCAGAGCAAAGGCGGCAGCTACAAACTCCTGCTTCTGGCTGCGGTCAATTATCTGATAAACGGCAGGATATTCCTGCTTTCCGAGCGTTCCAACGAACAGGGCGTCCTGGATATGGGATGCGCTCCGGACCTGCTCCCGGGATACAGACCCCTTTCGCACCCGGAATTCCGCAGAAGGTACGAAAACGCATGGAGTTCGGTCCTTCCCGAGAAGGAAGGCATGACCATATTTCAGATGATCGACTCTGCAAAGACCGGCTCTTTGAAGGCGATGTATGTCATGGGAGAAAATCCGGTCTTCAACCTCCCGGATTCAGCCTCGGTGAAAGAGGCGCTCGAAGACCTCGATTTCCTTGTTGTCCAGGATATCTTTCTCAGTGAAACCGCTATGCTGGCGGATGTCGTGCTCCCTGCCCTCAGCTGGGCTGAAAAAGACGGCACCTTTACAAATATGGAAAGAAGGCTTCAGAGGGGCAGGAAGGCGGTACACAGGAGCCGGGACAACGAATGTATGGAAGACTGGAGAATAGTTTCAGAGGTCGCAAAGAATATGGCCGTAAATTTCAGCTACTCCAGTGCTGAAGACATATTCGCTGAAATCAGCAGTGTTTCGCCTTTGCACAGAGACCTTTCATATGTAGAGATAGAAAAAGGCAACGTGATATATCCTTATAAAGGCGAGCCGCTCAGAGGGGCGGCAGGAGAGATAAAGGCCGAAAAGAGCACGGCATTGCAGGCCGGCGGACTTTATCTCAAAATTGAACGGCCCCTCTTCCATTCAGGGACCCTCAGCAGGAAGGCCCCTGCTCTGGTGAATATTTATGCGCAGCCGGCCGCGAGGATCAGCCCTGCGCTGGCTTCAAGGCTGTCGCTTAAACAGGGCGATACTGTCAGGATATCCGGAAACAATCGCTCCATGGAACTCCCAGTCGAGATTGACGGGGCTGCGGCCGATTCGGTTGTAATGCTGACAAATAATTTCGAGGGCAAAGGCGCTTTTGAGCTGGTCTCATTTGCTTTGGATCCTTTCACAGGCGCGCCCTCTATCGACGATAACCTGATAACAGTCGAGAAGGTCAACGCATGAACGAGCTTTATACTCTTGCAATGAATTTTATCCAGTCGCTCGGAATCCTGGGCACGATCATACTCATACTTGTGAAAGTAGTCATAGTATTTACAGTTGCGCTGCTCCACGTCGCTTATGCGACATACTGGGAACGCAAGGTCATAGCACATATGCAGTACCGTCTTGGTCCCAGAGAGGTTGGGCCTTTCGGCCTGTTCCAGCCGTTTGCCGACGGTATAAAACTTTTTTTCAAAGAGGACATCATACCGGCTGAGGCGGACAAGCCCATATTCTACCTGTCGCCCGTAATCTTCTTTGTCGCGGCCCTGACATCTCTTGCTGTGCTGCCTTTTTTCAACGGTTTTGTCATCGCCGACATCAACGTGGGCATACTCTTTCTCCTTGCCATGTCTTCGCTCGGCGCTTACGGCATCGTGATGTCCGGCTGGTCTTCAGGCTCTAAATATGCGTTCCTCGGAGGCCTGCGCTCAGCCTCACAGGTAATCAGCTACGAGATATCAATGGGACTGAGCCTGGTCGGGGTCATGATCATGGCCGGTTCCCTTAACCTTTCGGATATTGTCAGGGGACAGGCCGCATCCGCCGTCGGTTTTTATGCGATACCCCAGGCCCTTGGCTTTTTTGTGTTCATGGTCTCGATGTTTGCGGAAACCAACAGGCTGCCCTTTGACCTGCCCGAGGCTGAAAGCGAACTCGTCGCAGGCTATTTCACAGAATACAGCGGCTTCAGATTTGCGATGTTCTTCCTTGGCGAATATACCGGCATGCTGATCATGTCTTCGATAGGCACGCTCTGTTTTCTCGGCGGCTGGACGCTCCCGAAATTTGTCATGGACGCCATGCCGTTTCTGGCCTCTCTGCCGCCCTTTGTGTGGGTGCTCGTATTCCTGGCCAAGGTCTATGCGTTCATGTTCTTCTATTACTGGATAAGGGCGACCCTGCCAAGGTACAGGTACGATCAGCTGATGGCAATCGGCTGGAAGCTGCTGATACCCCTTGCTCTGGTCAATATCGTCCTGACCGCAACACTGAAAATCATGGGATGGATATAATGAAGGCCCCTTTGATCAAGACAGTCTTTTTTACAGAAATACTGAAAGGTCTGGCCCTGACTTTCAAAACGCTTTTCAAGTCGCCCGTGACGCGGCGGTACCCGCTTGTGAAACCTGTTGTGGCCGCCGGCTTCAGGGGGCTGCACGCCCTTGCAAAGGATGAAAACGGCAAGCTTAAGTGTGTCGGCTGCGGTCTCTGCGGGGCCTACTGCCCGTCGCAGTGCATCCATATTTACACGGCTGAAGGCGACGACAACAAAAAGATAGTCGAACGGTACGAGATAGATATTCTGAGATGCATCTTCTGCGGCTTTTGCGTGGAGGCCTGTCCGTTCGGCGCGATATCCCTGAGCGAACATTACGAATATGCCAATTATAAAAGAAGCGCCTTTTATATGAGAAAAGAAGACCTCCTCAACAACTGGGACAAATACTTCCAGGGCGAGAAGGGGAGCCGATATTACCGCGATTTCTGGAGACCGCAGGCTGAGGATTTCAAGGGGCATGAAGGCCAGGCCTCTTTCAGTAAAATCAGGGGCGGTAAAGCGAAGGCCGATCAACTTAATTCAGATCAATTAAAGGCCGGGGGGGGAGAATAGTCATGCTGCCCCAATTATTTTTCGGATATTTTTCGTTCGCGATAGTGCTGCTCTCTATCCTTGTAATCACCAGGAAGAACCCGGTGCACAGCGTTATGTGGATGCTGCTGCTCTTCTTCCATATCGCAAGTCTTTACCTCTTTCTCAATGCGGAATTTATAGCGGCCATACAGGTAATAGTTTACGCCGGGGCGATCCTCGTGCTTTTCCTGTTTGTCGTGCTGCTCCTGAACCTGAAAGAGGAGCTCCAGGCCGAGAGGTTTGTGGGGTCGTGGCCTGTCGCGTTTCTCACTGCTGCGGGAATATTCATATGCCTTGCAACGGGCATGAGGTCTTTTACCCTGGGTCCCCAGGGGAAATACAGCGACGACTTTATCACAAAGGTCACGCACACCAAGGCGCTCGGGCAGGTGCTTTATACCGAGTATCTGTTCCCCTTTGAGATAGCTTCGCTCATATTGCTCATAGCGGTCATAGGCGCCATGGTGCTGGCAAAAAAGCGGAAGAGGAGCGATTGATGGTCCCTTTGAACTGGTATTTGACTCTCAGCGCAGCTGTTTTCTCGATAGGGGTCTTCGGCTTCCTGACTCGCAGAAATATTATCATCATGTTCATGTCGGTTGAACTCATGCTGAATGCGGTAAACATAAGCCTGGTTGCGTTCAGCCATTACCTTCAGGACCTGAGGGGGCAGATGCTCGTCTTTTTCATAATTACGGTCGCTGCAGCCGAGGCATCCATAGGACTGGCGATCATTATAGCGCTCTTTACGAACAAGAAGACGGTCCATGTAGATGAGATGAACGAGATGAAGGGATAAGATATGCAAAACTATCTGCTGATACCTTTTTTGCCGTTTGCGGCTTTTCTGATAAACATCCTCTTTGGCAGGAGCTTTATCAGGGACAAGGCCCATTGGGTGGCTGTGCCGGCTGTTGCGGGCTCATGGGTGGTCTCGGTAATGACGCTCATCGATGTGCTCTCGGGCAAGACTGTAGATCAGAACCTTTACACATGGATAGTGTCCGGGACTTTCAATGTCTCGGTCGGGTTCCTTATCGACCAGCTTACAGCCGTGATGCTCATGGTGGTCACAACATGCAGCACGCTCATACATATTTATTCAATCGGCTACATGCACGACGACAAGGGTTATTACCGGTTTTTCTCGTATCTGAGCCTGTTCACTTTCTGCATGCTGATGCTTGTAATGGCCAACAACTTTCTGCAGCTGTATTTCGGCTGGGAAGGCGTCGGCCTCTGCTCGTATTTTCTTATAGGCTATTACTTCGACAAAAAGTCCGCATCCGACGCCGGGAAAAAGGCGTTCATCGTCAACAGGTTCGGAGATTTCGGTTTCGGTCTCGGCATAATAATGATCTTCCTGACCTTCGGCACAATATACTACGGCCCGGTTTTCGGCCAGGTTGGGGCGGTAGCGACAAAGACGGTCAACTTCCTCGGCTTTGACGTGAACCTTGTCACCCTGATCGCGCTTTTGCTGTTCTGCGGCTCCATAGGAAAATCGGCCCAGCTGCCTCTTCACGTCTGGCTCCCTGATGCGATGGAAGGCCCCACGCCGGTCAGCGCGCTCATCCATGCCGCAACCATGGTCACTGCCGGTGTTTTCCTCGTTGCCAGGTGTAATGCCATATTCAGCCTGTCGCCATTGGCCCTCACAGTGGTTGCGCTTACCGGCGCTTTAACCTCGCTCTTTGCGGCAACGATAGGACTTGTGCAAAACGACATAAAGCGCATCATCGCATATTCCACAATCAGCCAGCTCGGCTATATGTTCCTCGCCTGCGGTGTGGGCGGGTACACGGCCGGAGTGTTTCACCTTTATACACATGCGTTTTTCAAGGCGCTCCTGTTCCTTTGCGCAGGCAGCGTGATGCATGCGATGGCGGGCGAACTCGATCTCCACAAGATGGGCGGCCTGAAGAAATACATGCCTGTTACCTACTGGACCATGCTGATAGCCTCCCTGAGCATTGCCGGAGTTCCGGGACTCGCGGGGTTCTTCAGCAAGGACGAGATATTGTGGCTCGCTTACTCAAGCCACAACCCTGCGGGAAAGCTTGTGTGGGCCATAGGGACTTTTGTCGCGTTCCTTACGGCCTTCTATTCTTTCAGACTTATATTCCTTACCTTCCACGGTAAATTCCGCGGCACCCACGAGCAGGAACATCACCTGCATGAATCTCCCAAGGCGATGACCATACCTTTGATGCTGCTTTGCGTCGGGGCTGTGGCCTCAGGCTGGGTTGGAATACCGGAGGTGCTTGGAGGGGGGGCGAACTTCACGGAGTTTATGAAGCCGGTCCTCGGTCATCCTGAAGCGCACGGCACCCACTCGGAGGAGTGGATGGTGATGATAGTCTCGATCATCGCAGGCTTCTCAGGCATCGGTCTCGCGGCCTTCATGTATCTCAAACGCACTGATCTGCCTGTAAAGCTGGCTGCGCAATTCAGCGGGGTCCATAAATTTCTTTTCAATAAATATTATATCGATGAACTCTACAGCTTCATTCTCATAAGGCCGACAATATGGATCGCCAAAAACATCCTGATAGGCATTACCGACGCAAGGATGATCGAGGCTGTTGTCAACGGCGTGCCTGCCGCGATAGGCGGGTTAAGCCGGGGCCTGAGGAAGGTCCAGACCGGTCTCTTACATCACTACGCAACGATCATGGCGCTCGGGGTGCTGGTTATTACCGCCCTGATGCTCCTGAGGTAGGAAATATATGGAACAGATGATGACAAACAACGCCGGCTTCCCGATCCTGAGCACGCTTATATTCCTTCCTGTTGCCGGGGCAGGCCTCCTGCTTTTTTTCAGCAGGGCACAGGAAAAACTTATAAAGCTGTTCGCTCTTATCGTGAGTCTGGCGACCTTTGCGGTATCGATCCCGCTGTTTACACTATTTGATAAAAAGACCCACGCCATGCAATTCGTTGAAAGACACGAGTGGATACCCACCTGGAACATCACATATTTTCTGGGGATTGACGGTATCAGCGTGCTGTTTATCCTGCTGGCCACACTTGTCACTATCCTCTGCATCCTGATCTCCTGGGAATCCATCAAGATGAAGACAAAGGAATTTTTCATTGCCATCCTGCTGGTCGAGGCGGCGATGATCGGCGTGTTTTGCTCCCTGGATTTCTTCCTGTTTTACATATTCTGGGAGGCTATGCTCATACCGATGTATCTTATAATCGGCGTGTGGGGCGGCCCCAACAGGGTCTACGCGGCGGTCAAGTTCTTTCTTTATACCCTTATCGGCAGCGTGCTCATGCTGGTCGGTATAATCGTCCTTTACCTCTATTCAGGAAAGACTTTCAATATCCTTGAAATGGCAAAAAATGTTTATCCATATCAGATGCAGTTCTGGATATTCTGGGCCTTTTTTGCGGCCTTCGCGGTCAAGGTCCCGATGTTCCCTGTGCATACGTGGCTGCCCGACGCGCATACAGAAGCGCCCACCGCCGGCAGCGTCATTCTTGCCGCGATACTGATAAAGATGGGCGCATACGGCTTTCTCAGGTTTTCCCTGCCGCTGCTGCCCGAGGCCTCAAAGGCCATGACACCGGTCATGCTCACACTTTCGGTGATAGCCATAATATACGGAGGCATAATCTGCCTTGCCCAGACAGACCTCAAACGGCTTATCGCGTACAGCTCAGTGAGCCACATGGGTTTTGTCACTCTCGGCATCTTTGCCTTGAATGTGCAGGGGATGGAGGGCGGCATACTCCAGATGATAAACCACGGCATAGTCACCGGCGGACTGTTCCTCAGCGTGGGCGCCATTTACGACAGGACCCATACAAGACAGATTGCGGACTACGGCGGGGTGGCCTCGGTCATGCCGGTATATGCGGCCGTCTTCATTGTTTTTACCCTCGCATCCATAGGGTTCCCCACTACAAACGGGTTTGTGGGCGAGTTCCTCATCATCCTCGGCGGGTTTACAAAAAGCCAATTGGCAGGCGTGCTTTCAGCTACCGGGATCATAATCGGCGCGGGCTATATGCTGTGGCTGTACCAGAGGGTGTTTTTTATGGAGACGAACCCCAAAGTTGCGGGGCTTAAAGATATCAACTCGCGCGAGCTGATGGCGCTTTTACCGATGGTTATCCTGATATTCTGGATAGGCATCTATCCGGATACGTTCCTGGGTTTTCTGCATGAATCGGTCGCTCACCTGATCGAACGCGTGAACACAGGGAGCGTCGGCGGGCCCGCTGTCGCAACAAATATCCTAGAGGTCCTGAAATGAGCGATATTATAAACGGAGGATTTTAATGATGCCGGCGATGCCTGATCTTGGACCGGTAATGCCGGAAATAGCGATGACCGTGCTGACGCTTTTGATTCTCCTTGCGGACCTCGTGATAAAGAGAAAAGAGACGATCGCAACTTTAAGCATCCTTTGCACAGCGGTAGTCTCGTATCTGGTATTGACCACTTCCGGGATCACCTTCAACGGCATGTTCATAGCGGACGGGTACAGCATGTTCTTCAAGCTGCTTTTCGGCTTAAACGTGGTCCTTACGATTCTGCTGTCGGTTAAATATATCGCAATAGAAAAAGTGAACTACGGGGAGTACTACAGCGTAATACTGTTTGCCACCCTTGGAATGATGATAATGGCCTCGGCAGGCGACCTCATAGTCCTCTATCTCGGACTGGAGCTTATGGCCCTCAGCACCTACATACTCGCGGGGTTCCTGCGGCATGATATAAAGTCCAATGAGGCCTCCCTGAAGTATTTTCTGCTCGGAGCGTTCGCCTCGGCTTTCCTGCTCTACGGCACTTCTCTTATATACGGGCTGACCGGGACAACGGACATCGCCCGGATTTCCGGCTATATAATTCAGAACGGCCTTGGCGAAAACCCGGCCCTTCTGCTTTCCATGATAATGATCGCGGTCGCGTTCTCGTTCAAGATCGCCGCTGTCCCGTTCCATATGTGGGCGCCGGATGCGTATGAGGGCGCGCCGACCTCTATCACAGCCTTCATGTCTGTCGGCCCCAAGGCCGCGGGCTTTGCGGTAATCGGCAGGGTATTTCTGATAGCGTTCGGCTCAGTCAGGATGGAATGGTCCCTGGTGCTGATCCCGATAGCAATACTTACAATGGCGGTCGGAAACATAGTCGCGCTTTCGCAGACCAACATCAAGAGGATGCTTGCATATTCCTCGATTGCCCACGCGGGCTATGCCCTTCTCGGGATAATAGCAGGGACCGGAGACGGCATCGCAAGCGTGATGAGCTACATGCTTGTCTACGCCTTTATGAATATGGGCGCGTTTGCGGTGATAATCATGCTCAGGTCCGAAGGCTTCAGGGGCGACGAAATATCGGATTTTGAAGGCCTCGCCAAGACACACCCAATGGCCTCCGCGTTAATGCTTATCTTTATGTTTTCACTCACAGGCATTCCGCCAACAGCCGGCTTTATAGGCAAGTTCTATGTGTTCATGAGCGCTATAAATGCGGGCTATACATGGCTCGTCATTATTGCGGTAATCTTCAGCGCCATATCCGCCTACTTCTATCTCAGGATAGTCATGCTGATGTACATGAAGGAGCCGAAAGAGACTGTTGTGCTTTCGACGTCTCCCGCGCTCGGACTCGCCCTTGCGATATCCGCAGCCGGAGTGCTGTTTATAGGGATAATGCCTTCAGCCGTTATCGACTTCGCCAGAGCTGCGGCAGGGTTTTAAGAAAGTAAGTCCGAATCGGTCATTTCTTTAATCGTATATTCTCGCGTCCAAATCACCAGATCAGAAATCCTTCGATTTACAAAATAATCAATAATTGCAATAATACATTCATACAATATACATATGAAAATCGAATGGGACTCAAACAAAGCACGCTTGAATCTGCGGAAACATAAGGTGTCGTTTGAGGAGGCGGCAACGGCATTTTATGACACCTTGTCGGTTACTGGAGCTGATCCGGATCATTCTGTCGGCGAAATTAGATATGTTACATTTGGAATGTCGGAGAGGCGGCGTTTGCTGGTGGTTTCACACGCTGAAGCACAAGGGACAATTAGAATCATTAGCGCTCGTACAGCGAGCAAAGGAGAGCGAAAGATATATGAAGAAGGCTAACCAGGACGCGAAGGACGATCTGCGCGTGGAGTATAAACGGTCAGACTTTTCCGGCAAGATGGTGCGAGGCAAGTATGCCGGGCGATTACGTGAGGCCTCGAATGTTGTTGTGTTAAACCCGGATGTGGCAGCTGTTTTCCCCAATGGAGATGCTGTCAACAAAGCATTGCAGTCGCTCATTGAGGTTGCCCAGGCAACGACACATCTGACGCGCCCAAAAAGGCAAGGCAAAAAGATCTGCGCTGCTTAGCTTTATTTGTCCCTGCTTGTTTGTTGTGGCAAGGGTAAGGTTATCCCGGCTTTTGAGGATTTATATTCTTACCCGTTAAGCCCAGCCCGGCCCATTTTCTGTTCTAAACAGTTAAATAGTAGGTGTTGATTCATTTAGTTAGACGTATATTTTTCCATCCAACCTGCTTAATCAGAGATCGTTAGATTTGCCATAATTTCATTGACACCCAAATATTCCGGCTGATATAGTTTTATCACTTGTTTTTGGAGGACCAACGAAGAGTGACTCGGGAAGAGGGAAGGGGTTTAAAATTTTATCAAAAACGCGCATGTCTGCATCGTTTCCCCGCGCCGTCTATCAGTATTTTTTTGAATACACCAGCAAGCGCCTATGATAACAAGATGAGAAATCACAAGATCAAAGACCTGACCCCATATTTCATTCTTTAGAAAGTGGCAAATGATGCGCAGAACTTTTACAGTGCTGGTTGATTTTGACAATGTGGTAAAGCCGGGCAAATTATATAATGACCGAATGCCCAATAGAGAAGAGATGGCACTATTACTTGAAGAATTAATAGAAACATTTTTGACACTAATTAGAGGGATGGGGATACAAATTGATGAGTTGTGCCTTCGTTTCTACGGCGGCTGGCATTCTAAAGAGGTTGGACTTACATCTCTTTTTAAACTGGTCGATGACGCAAAAAATGCTATTCCTTTAAGGAAGCATGGGATAACGCTACGGATGCAAATAGTGCGCGGCTTGTATAATTTCCCAGGACTCATATTTGAAGAGTCTTATGTTTTGCGAAAGGGGTTAGGTAACATTAGAAAAATGAATCCTTACCCTTGTAATCATGGCTCATGCTCTTTTTGGAGTGCTGTGAAGAAAAAAGGGAAGAAATGTCCCGAGGGCCATTGTCAATTTAGGGCAGATGATTTGTTTTGTAACATTACTCAGAAAACGGTGGATACATCAATTTGTGTTGATGCACTAAATTTAGCCAAAGAAAACCCAGACGACTGGGTTGGGGTCTTCTCTTCGGATTATGACTTGGTACCTTGTATTATCGCAGCAGCTTATTACTCGAATAAAATAATGAGGATTACTCATACGGACAAACCCCCAAAGCCATATAGTATCGCCCTGTTGGAACAATATGAAATTATCGATAAACAAGTTCTGTTGTAGAGGAGGTTACCATGCAGTGGCCCTATAGTAGTAGCATAGACGAACTAATAGAGAATATCCGTGTAGATTTCTTGGCATTTGCTCATATCGATATAGAACGAGAAGGAGCCGGTTATATAGGCATAAGCTGGGACGGGGTCAAGGGTAAGCAGCAGGTACGAATAAGGCTAAAAGATCTGATAGTAATTCATAGAAACTCTACTAAGGAATATAACTATAAAGATTTTTTGGCCTCAGAGTATTTAGGTAATCTTACTGCAATAGCAAACACAATTACTAAAATAATTCCACCACCCACCATATATGAACCGTTAACAGCCCAAGTAACAGATGAAGATGATTTATCTCCTGGCATGGCAACTGAAATCATTGAAAATGTACTAAAAGACAGTCCTTATAATGCCACAAACCTTCTTTTTGTAAGGGCGCCAGCAGGTTGTGGCAAAACGCAGACAATGCTGAAACTAACTGTGGATAGAGCGGATAATTACAGAAAGGGCTTACTGCCATTGAGTGAGGCATGGATATATCTTTATGTCGATGCACAAGGGCAGGCATTGGCAAATATTGATTCAGTGTTAGCTAAGTGTCTGGATGACCTTCGTGCCAGTATTGGGTACCAAGCAGTGTCCGCACTTGTGAGAAACGATCTAATAGTTCCAATTATTGATGGCTTTGACGAACTAATAGGATCAGGCGGGTACGCAGATGCGTTTGGTTCTCTATCTTCTTTCTTGTCAATGTTGGAACGCAGTGGTTCAGTCGTTGCGACAGGGCGTTCTACTTTTTACGACATGCATGTGTTGAAAAATATGGCACAACGGTATGAAGCGGGGGAATCTCTTAATTTCAAATTTAGGTCAATTGAAATAAATCAATGGGATGAAGAAGGAATAAAATCATATTTTATAAGAGCGTTATTGCCGGACGTAGCTATAGCCGCATGCGAACTTGTCGAATCCACTTCGGATATAAACAAAAAACTGCTTTCAAAGCCGTTTTATGCTTCGCGTGTTGCTCAGGCTTATGCTAAAGGCGAAATTTTTCATTATGATGCAAATATTCTTGATCAGCTAATGGATAGTTTCTTGATTCGTGAAGCTGGCAAGTTCCTTAATAAGCAGGGCTCAGTAATTTTAGATAAGAATGGACACGAAAGGCTTTTGCGGTTAGTCGCCGAAGAAATGTGGTGGACTGAACGGCGAAGCATAGATTTGGAAACTCTGCAAGAATATGCTGTGTTAATCGCCGAAGAACTTAAAATTACGCCGGAAGATGCTGAAATTTTACGTGGAAAAATGTCTTCTTATGCCTTTATTGAAATAGATAGGTCTCAGGAACGCCAGCAATGGTATAAATTTGAACATGACGTTTATTATGAATATTTTCTATTGGGAGCATTACTAAAATATTTAACGGAAGATATAGACCAATTAAAGTCTTTCCTTACGCGATCACTTCTTGGCGAATCATTGATTGATCATTTTGCCAACAAAACAGTTCAACTTTCAGCAGGCGAAATAACTTCCATGGTTAAAACAATAGCGTCTGTCACATATGTTAGCAGGATGGGGTTGCAACTCAGTAGAAATGCTGGGACATTGCTCATGGTTCTAACCAATAAACGTGACATTCTGCCATCTGGCATTTCAGTTAGAAATATTGAATTCACGAAAGGCAAAATGCGTAACTCAACCTTTAATATGTGGAGCTTTCACAGTTGCCGTTTCGATGATGTAGATTTGAGGGGCACAACTTTTAATAATGTGGCTTTCAGCGATGTTATATTTGATAAAATTTGTATTGACACAAGTAATACTAGATTTATTGATACAATTGTACGTCCTCAAGATGTAATTTCCTTCTCCATTGATCAGAATTATGTGTACGAACCTTCCAAGATTATAGATGCTTTAGTGAAAATGGGAGTTCCAGGATTAACTAAAGTTGAAGAAGTAAAATATTCACCGCGGCAGGAAGAGGCAATTGAAGTCTTGAATCAATTTTTGCGACGAGTTGAGAGACGATATTATTTCGATGTAAGGCAAAAGGATGATCATGAGTTTCAGAGTATTAAAAATAGACGTTTATGGCCTGAAGTCGAACAATTATTAATGCAATGTGGATTAATAGAAGATCGAAAAATACGTCGTAGTGGACCGCAGACATATATTCAACATCTCTCGCAACCAGTTGACAAAATTCGTGAGGGCGAAAATAAAAATATAATTAATTTACCACCAGCTGTGAGGTGTCTTTGGGATGGATTATTAAACCTCTGAAAGATAACAATAACACGGGCATAGCTATGGGGGATGTTGATGAGTTGGTCAACTTATTGTGAGGCCGCAGTATAACACTATTTGACTAACCTCCTGACTTAGTCTAGAATAAACTAAGTCAGGAGGTTAGCGATATGAGCACTGTGAATATACACGAAGCCAAGACGCACCTTTCCGCAATTCTCAAGCGCGTGGAAAGCGGAGAAGAGATCCTGATTGCCAAGTCGGGCCGGCCGATAGCCCGCATTTCGCCGTTAACGCCGGCGTCAGGCAAGAGAAGGCCGGGCAGCGCCAAGGGCAGATTGGTTGTTTCAGAGACTTTCATGGAACCCTTGCCGGAGGATGCGCTGAAGGAATTTGAAAAGTGAAGGCCCTTCTCGATACCCATGTTTTTTTGTGGTGGGTATTGGACGATGAACGATTAACACCGTTTGTCCGGGATTTTGTCGGAGACAGGAACAACGAACTTTTTTTGAGTGCGGCAAGCTGCTGGGAAATGATTATAAAGGCTAATCTCGGCCGCCTCGTATTCCCCGAACCTCCTGAAAAATTTATCCCCGGTCAGATGAACCAAAATAAGCTGACCGGGTTGCCGGTGCAGATAGCTCACGCGCTCCATATCCACAGCCTGCCGGGTCATCATAAAGACCTCTTCGACCGGATGCTTGTAGCACAGGCGCAGCTTGAGAGAATGCCGATTATTACAAACGACAGCCTGATTGCCGCGTATGACGTCAAAATTCTCTGGGATAAAAAAGGGAAAAGGCATTGATGATATCGATTATGGCGCGATTGAAGAGGAGACCGCATTTATCTATTCTCCGTTCAGTCTCTCAATTATCCCCTTGTGTTGCGGATATAAGTTAATCAGTTCCTCTCCGCTGAACAAGGTAAAATCCCTGTAATCAAAGCCCGGCGACACCATGCAGCCGACCAGGCCGAACGAGTTTTCTTCAGCGACCTCCGCGCCGAATATGGTATTCGAAGGGACAACTATCTGCGGCATTTCATCGTTCTCAATATTTAGTCCCAGTCTTTGGCTTTGCAGCCTGCCGTCAGGCGCGAGCATATGAATAATCAGCGGAGAGCCGTAATGATAGAACCAGATTTCATCCGACGTCAGCCTGTGAAATTTCGAGACCTGTCCGGACTTCAGCAGAAAATAGATGGTCGTTGCCGTAGACCTCTCGCCTTCAACCGCCGGCCTCAGGCATTTGCCTTCCATGCTGCGCGCATTTCTGTATATCTCCCTGAAATATCCGCCCTCGATATGCGCTTCGAGCCCAAGCTTTGCAATAAAATAATCGGCAGTGAACATAAACATGGTTCTCCCTGATATTTGTTTGTTTCATTATATTCGCAAAGTCCTTATTATTGCAGGACCCGGCTGAAAAAAACACAGCGCCGGAAGATCGATAATCGCGTCAGGAGGCGCGCGCAAGAAGCCCGATAAGACGCCTTCAAACTTGATTAAAAAAAGCCAAAGAGAGTATATTATCTAACTAATCTTTACCGGAGGTGCAAATGTTTACAGAACTTGCAAATGCCATGGGTCCCAACCCGGCTGGAGCGCAGGGACAGGGCGGCGGATTGATGGGATTTCTTCCTCTTGTTCTGATATTTGTTATCTTCTATTTTCTGCTTATCAGGCCGCAGCAGAAGCGGGCCAAGGAGCAGAAGGATATGCTGGAGAACCTCAAAAAGGGCGACAAGGTCATAACCTCCGGCGGCGAGTACGGCGTGATAGAAGAGGTCAAGCCCAATACGGTTGTATTAAAGATAGCGGAGAACGTAAGGGTGAAGTACGGCAAGGCGTATATAGCTGCGTTGAGACAGTCAGAGGACGAGTAAGCCGGCGCTTCGCTCTTGTAGCACGGCATTTATATATTTATAGGCGGAGGTTCGATGAAAAAAAATATTCTCTGGAGATTCCTTTTTATAGGATTCACCGTAATAGTTGCGGCGGTCTTTTTTCTCCCCAATACACCTTTGTTTAAAGTTATGCCCGCATGGTGGCAGAAGAACATGCCGAGCAAGGGCATAATACTAGGGCTCGACCTTCAGGGCGGTCTCCATCTGGTATTTGAGGTCGAAGGCGACAAGGCTGTTGAATCCTCTGCGGACAGATATATTTATCTCATCAAAGACACCCTCACAAAAAAGAAACTGCAGGCCGAGGTCAAAAGGACCGGTCTCAACATAGAGATATCCCCTTCAACCCAGGAGATCGCCAATGTGATGAAGGAGGTATATCCCATCCTTGATACGGTCTCTTCCGGACAAACCCTTGTGCTGAAGATCACGGCCCAGGAAGTAACCAAGATAAAGGACAATGCCGTAGACCAGGCGCTTGAGACAATAAGAAACAGGATAGACCAGTTCGGAGTTTCCGAACCCACTATACACAGACAGGCTGAAAATGAGATCGTCGTGCAGCTGCCGGGCGTTAAAGACCCCAGAAGGGCTATTGAACTGGTGGGCAGGACCGCGCAGCTGGAGTTTAAGATCGTTGATGATGACTCCCCTCTGGCCGCGCAGATACCGCAGAATGTAGCCCCGGGCGACGAGGAGAAGATACTGGCCCAGTTTGCGGACAAGGTATCGGCCGAAGACGAGATACTGTTTGAAAAGAGGGTGAACAAGGAGACGGGCGTGGTCAGCAAAATGCCGCTCCTCGTGAAAAAACAGGCGGCCCTGTCGGGCAATCTCCTCAGCGAGGCCAAGGTCAGCCTGGACAATCGTTTTAGCGAACCTTACGTCTCCATATCCTTCAACTCCGAAGGCGGGAGGCTCTTTGAGGAAGTAACAGGCGCCAATGTGAAAAAGAGGATGGCGATCATCCTCGACAATACGGTCTATTCCGCGCCTGTGATCCAGGAAAGAATCGCGGGCGGCAATGCCCAGATCACCGGCAGCTTCGGCATGGAAGAGGCCAAGGACCTGAGCATCGTCCTTAAGGCAGGCGCGCTGCCTGCGCCCCTGAAGATGCTGCAGAACGTGACTGTCGGGCCTTCCCTCGGAGAAGACTCGATCGCGGCCGGCGCAATGGCCGGGATCATAGGCACCATAGCGGTTGTGCTGTTCATGATCGTCTACTATAAATTTTCCGGCGTTATAGCGGATCTTGCCCTTGCCCTTAATATCGTCCTGCTGTTCGGCGCGATGGCTTCTCTCAACGCTACCCTCACGCTGCCCGGCATTGCCGGTATAATACTGGCCATCGGCATGGCGGTCGACTCGAACGTGCTTATGTTCGAGAGGATCAGGGATGAGATCAGGACCGGCAAGACCCCAAGGGCTGCCGTGGATTCAGGCTATCAAAAGGCGTTCTGGACCATATTCGATTCTCATGTGACCACGTTGATCACAGCGGCCGTGCTGTTTCAGTTCGGCACAGGCCCTATCAAGGGTTTTGCGGTCACACTGAGTCTGGGCGTTATCATAAATCTTTATACCGCGCTTATCGGAACAAAGTCGGTCTTTGACCTCATGAATTCGAGGCGCGACATCAAACAATTGAGCATCTAGGCATTAGAGCATACAGGAGGCAGGATGTTAGAGCTTATAAAGAGCACAAAGATAGATTTTATGGGGAAGAGGAAATTGGCTTTTGTATTTTCCGGGCTCCTCTGTATCCTCGGCATAATCGCAATTGTACAGGTCGCAAACGGCAAGGCCAACCTCGGCATTGACTTTGCGGGCGGGACAGCCATCCAGCTAAAGTTCGAAAAGCCGATAGAACTTCATGCCGTAAGAAAGGCGCTTGAGGACGGCGGGCTCAAAGACGCGGACCTCCAGGATTTCCCCGCGGTCAACAAGATACTCATAAGAGTTAAGAAGACCGAACAGCAGCTTGGCCAGGTCTCTGACGCAATAACCGGCATTATAGGCAAGACGTTTCCGGGCAATAAATATGTCGTTGACTCCACTACCGTGATAGGGCCGAAGGTCGGCGGCAGGCTCAGGGCGGACGCAGCCCAGGCCGTAGGCATTGCCACCCTCGGCATACTCATATATATAGCGATCAGGTTCAAGTTTAATTTTGCGGTCGGCGCCACCATCGCAACCTTTCACGACGTGCTTGCGGTGCTCGGCATTTTTTATATCATGGGCCGCGAGATAAACCTTATCCTTATTACCGCGCTGCTGACGATAGCCGGATATTCTCTTACCGACACGGTAGTCGTGTTCGACAGGATCAGGGAAAACCTTAAAATCAGGCTGAAGGATTCGACCGAGACGGTTATGAACCTCAGTATAAACGAGGTGCTCTCAAGGACCATCATTACATCATCGACAGTGTTCATGACTTCGCTGGCGCTTTTCTTTTTCGGCGGAGAGGTGATACATGATTTTGCTCTTGCGATGCTTATGGGCGTCATAGTCGGGACCTATTCATCCATATTTGTTGCCAGTCCGGTTGTCTTGTTATGGGGCGGCAAGAAGCCTTTCACAAAATAAAACCCGCTGCCTTTTATGCATAGACGCTGGCTGATAAGCCGGACCAATCCGGAATTTATCAGGCACGTTTCAAAGACAGCAGGCATATCTTCCTTACTCGCCAGGATACTTGTCAACAGGGGCGTCAAGACGCCTGAAGCGGTCAATAATTTCCTGTATCCTTCTACTGTCCGCCTCACAGATCCCTTTGCGCTCCCCGGCATGCATGCCGCGGTCGGCAGAATAAAATCCGCGATAAAGCAGCAGGAAAAAGTATTTATCCACGGCGACTATGATGCCGACGGCCTAACGGCCACAGCTATCGTGGTCGCTGCGCTTCGCAAGGCAGGTCTCGACCCCTCTTATTTTGTGCCCCACAGGATGCTGCACGGCTACGGGTTTAACAAGGCTGCGGTGGATGAGGCGGCCCGGGGCGGGGCAGGACTTATCATCACAGTCGATTGCGGCATAAACTCATTTGACGCGGTTACTCATGCAAAGGCGGCGGGCATCGATGTTGTAATAACCGACCATCATGAACCCTCCAGGCAGAGGTCTGCAAATAATATTCAGGCTGAAGGCGCGGATAAATTCATTCTGCCCGGCGCGGCCGCGGTGGTCAACCCGAAACTATCTTCAGCAGAGACCGCAGCCTCGAATCTCTCGGGCGCGGGGATTGCGTTCAGGTTGGTCCAGGCGCTGGCGCGGGAAGGCGTATTGGACGAAGCGGATGCCATGTCTCTGGCTGACCTTGCCGCGCTCGGCACTGTGGCGGATGTAGTGCCTCTGACCGGCGATAACCGGATCATCATGAAAGAGGGGCTGCGCAGCATAAACAGCGCTGACCGACCGGGGATAAAGGCCTTGCGGGAGATATGCGGGCCTGCAGACCGGGAGATGAAGGCCGGGCTTCTTTCTTTTACCGTTGTCCCGAGGATAAATGCGGCAGGCAGGATATCCGATTCGCGCGATGTTGTGAGGCTGCTGCTCACAGACTCAGCCGTCGAAGCCGCGGACTTGAGCCTCTGGCTGGACAGACTCAATTCCGAACGTCAACAGATAGAGGAAGACGTGTACCAGGAGGCCTTGTCCCAGTTCAACGGTTCCGAGGCCGGCCCGGCGATAGTGCTCTGCGGAGAGGGCTGGCACGAGGGAGTTCTGGGGATCGTTGCCTCCAGGATAGCTGAGGAGTTTTTTAAACCCACGTTTGTACTTTCTCTGCAGGACGGCCTTGCAAAGGGTTCTGCCAGAAGTGTGCCTTCTTTTGATCTGTGCGAAGGCCTGGCCTGCTGCTCTGAAAGCCTTCTCTCTTTCGGCGGACACAAGCAGGCTGCGGGGCTGAGGCTTGAGGCAGGCAAGGTAAAGACCTTCGAAAAAATGATGGGAGACGCGGTCCTGAAAAATGCGGGTGGGGCCGAATTTGCGCAGCAGGTTGAGATCGACGCAGACATAAGGATCCAGGATATTACCTTCGCGGTCATGAAGGACCTCTCTCTGCTCGAACCTTACGGCTTTGGCAATGCGGAGCCGGTCTTCGGATCAAAAGATCTGAGCATTACGGAACAGAGAATTGTAGGCAGAAACCATCTCAAGATGAAGCTAAGGGAAAAGATGAGTTCTGTAGATGCCATAGGATTTGATATGGGGAATTTATCGAACAGACTCAATACCGACGATACTGTTGATGTTGCCTTCACGCCGTCTGTGAATGAGTGGAACGGCAGAAAGAGCATACAGCTTGTGTTGAAGGCGATAAGGCCGAGCGTTTAGGAATACGGTAATCCGGCGTTCTCCGCTGCAATGTAATTATTTCTTTCCCCGTTAGTCCTGTTTGCCCCCTATCCAAATAAATCTAAAAGAGTATAATTTATTAGCGGGAATCGACCGCTTCCTTTTGCATGATTGCGGAGCTCATTGTTTGTGCGGCACTCACATTATTCTGACCTGAAATATAAAAGTTGAAATATAACCCTGGACCATAAAGGAGATAATATGAAGCACATAATCCGCCTTGTCCTGCTGCATTTGTTTTTATTCCTGGTCCCGCTCTTTGAAATCGGACCCGCCCTGGCCGCATCCGCTGAGCCTGGGACAAGAGTCGTATCCTCGCGCATAAGTGCGGTGACCGTGTATTCAGACCGTGCCCAGGTTACCCGCACCGCTTCAGAGACGCTTCCTGCCGGTGAACAGCGGCTGATTTTCGATAACCTGCCTATGGTGCTGGAGCCCGGCAGTATTCAGGTCAGCGGCACGGGCAAGGCTGAGCTGGGCGAAGTCAAGGCGAAAATCGAACGTCTTGCTGAGGTCTCTGAAAAGGACCGGAAGGCCCTTTTCGATGAGAGGACGATGCTTGAGGACCGGATCGCCGAGCTGGACGGCAAGGTAAGGCAGGCGAAGAATGAGAAAGGGTTTCTCGAAAACATCACCAAAAAGCTTACCGGCGTAACGGACAAGACCCCGGCCGGGGAACTGGACCCTGACAAGTGGCTGAAGATGGTGGATTTCTATCGCAACAGAAACAGCTCTCTGGACAAGGAGATCCGCGACACAGAGATAGCGAAGCGTGATGTAAATGCAAGTCTGGAGAAGGTCAGACGGCAGATTGAGGACATAGGCGGCGGCGAGAGGAAGGCCAGGTATCAGGTGGAGGTGATGGTGCGTATGAAGGAGTCCGGGCCGCTTTCTCTACGACTCTCCTACATAGTGTACGGTCCGGGCTGGCAGCCTGCATATGACCTGCGCGTCTCGACCCGGGAAAAGAAGATGAACCTTGCCTACAATGCGGTTATCAGGCAAAACACGGCGGAGTCCTGGGATGATGTGGCTGTTGAACTTTCAACCGCGCACCCGGGCATCGGCGGCCGGCAGCCCGAGCTTTCCCCCTGGCGCATAAGTTTTTATGAGCCGCGGCCTGCGGCAAAGGCGGCCCTCGAATACGCTCCTGCGCCCGCCAGGATGGTGAATCAGATGATGACTGCGAAGGATATCGGGGAACTGGAAGCAAAAGCCGGTGGATTGAAACAGGAGCCCGGCATAGAAAAACCGATTGCCGCGGTCCAGACCGGCGCCACATCCGTTATATTTGAGATCAAGGGAAAGAATACGATTGCAGGCGACAACCTACCTCACAAGGTGACAGTGTTTATCCATGATTTCCCTGCCGAGTTCCGTTATTCCACGGTGCCGAAGCTTTCGCCGCACGCATATCTGAAGACCAGGGTGAAAAACGACAGCGACTTCCCGCTGCTGCCCGGCAATACCAATGTCTTCCTCGACAACAATTTCGTGGCTGTAGCATCCCTGGAACAGGTGGCGCCGGGCGAGGAGTTCTGGACCTTCCTTGGGGTTGACGATGCGATAAAGGTTGAAAGAAAATTCGTGAAAAAACATGAGCAACAGGGGGGCTTTTTTGAGAAGAAGACGAAGATGGTCTTTGAGTATCTGACCGAGCTCACCAATAACAAGAAGACCGAGGAGGAGCTTGTTATGTGGGACCAGCTGCCGATTGCCTCGCACCAGGATATTGCAGTCAGCCTGCTGGAGCCCCAGTTTGACAAAGACACCCCGGCGCTGAAAAAGAACGAGCTTAATTATTTTGAGTGGCTCTTCAGGATGAAGCCCGGCGAGAAGATCAGAGTCCCCTTCGTCTTCTCGGTGGAATATCCGCGGGACAGACAGGTGTCCGGACTGGACTAAAAATATAAAGGGCATCATTGTTGTCCAAAATAGAAATAGAGATAGGGCCAAAGACCGCAGAAATACGATAAATCGACAGATATTTATATTTTGGACCTCGTTTGAATATATGGCAGTTAAGCGCGTAGTTGAAGGCGAAGACCTGTAAGAGGACCTCTTTTTATAGGGTGTCGTTATCGTATTCCTTCGGCCTTCAACCCTATCTGAAATTATTTTGGACAGTAATGAAAGGGCATAGGTTGATTTTTGGGTGATTTAAATATTTACCGGGCGATAAGAAGGTAAAAATAAAGGAAGAAGGGATAGGGCCAAGAAAAGTTGCCGGTCATCTTTTCTTTGCTGAAAACATGGAAAGCCTGTGAGGCATGGTGAGGAATTAGCTGATTTGTTGAGAGTGTGTTAATACCTGGAAACGTTGTCGGCTCAAAGTAATGCGGCGATAGCATGATTTGTTATAATTTAAATAAGGATAGATGATGCCGACAATCTCAATGTTTTATGGAATAATTATTTATATGTATTTTTACGACAACATGAAGCACAGGTTGCCGCATTTCCACGCGTCTTATGGAGAAGATGATGCCGTCTTTTCAATTGTTGATGGTGAGGTTCTCGAAGGAACTATGCCAAGAAACAAGCAAAGGCTGGTTCAGGCCTGGATTGAGATTCACAGGGAAGACCTTATGACGGATTGGCGGCTTGCGGTAAACGGGCAAAATCCTATGCCGATTAAACCATTGGAGTGATAATGAAAAAGGTTGTGAGCGTAAAACCAATTGAAGATAAAAGAGTTGAAATTGTTTTTTCAGACGGAGTATGCGGTATCTTTGACGTAGCCCCGTATATCAGAACTGATTTTTTCAGGCGGCTTGAAGACGATAATTATTTCAAATTGGTTGGTTTGTTCTTCAATGGTATCGGCTGGCCGGATGGACAGGACCTCGGACCGGATACGATAGAAGCTGAGCTTCAAATAACATCGGTTTGTCGCTAACTTTCCGAGAAGGAAACGGAAATGGCATTTGCAACGCTGTGAGAATAAGAGCGTCATTCGATGATCCCTCTTGTTTGTTCCCCAAACAGGGCCCTATTCAAGGTTTTTTCGTGATGAAAAATGTCGTCGATAAGATCAACAGAGACAAATAAAATCAGAACCACGCTGATCGCTCCCTGCGGAATGAATTGCCGCCTCTGCCGGGCCTATAAAAGAGACGGGAACTCATGTCCCGGCTGCCGCGGCGACGACAGCGCCAAACCAAAAACCCGCGTTACATGTAAAATCAAAAACTGCGGGGAGATGCGGCAAGGCAAAATCAGCTACTGCTTTAACTGTGAGAGGTTTCCCTGCGATACACTGAATCATCTGGATGAACGTTATAGAACCGGATATGGAATGAGCATGATAGACAATCTCATTCACATGAAAAAGTTTGGCATAAGGCAATTCATCAGAAACGAAAAGGAGAGGTGGTCCTGTCCGGAGTGCGGCAGGCTGCTGTGTGTCCATAAACCGCATTGCCCCTTTTGCCTGCACAGTTGGCGATAGAAATATCAAATGGACTATTGAGCAGACTTTGAAATCAGGAGGTAGCGTCTGTGTGCAGAAATATTAAGCCCCTGTTCAATTTTGAACCGCCTGTTACCGACGACGAGATCCGTGATGCCTCGCTGCAATATGTGAGAAAAGTAAGCGGGTTTCACAAGCCGTCGAAGATCAACGAAGCCGCATTTTTTGCGGCTGTTGACGAGGTGGCGGCAGCCTCAGGAAAACTGCTGAACTCGCTTAAAACGAATTCAGCTCCCAAAAGCCGCGCAGTCCAAATACCGCGAAAACAGCGGCCGTGAAAAATAGTTGTTGCCGGTGTAAAATAACGGCGATGGGTGCAAGTGATAAGATGAAAATAAAGTTGCGCTTCGCATGACCGCTCCTGCCGGCACGCCGAAGAAGCAGGGCAGATTCAGGAAGCTCCTGGCGGCCCGCTATTCTCTCCGTCTCCATATGTCTCTGATCCTTGCCGCTACTTTTTTTGCGGGGCTGCTTGCAACAAAGCTGCTCCTGATGCTGAAGGTCGACAGCATGCTCATAAGATACCCTGTTGCAGTAATCTTTTCGTACGCAGCCTTTTTTCTCTTCATCCGGATATGGCTTATCTATATCTCGTCTTCAGGCGCAACAGGCAGATTGACGAACTCTGTTATCGACTCAGCCGAAGACCTGGCGGACCTTCCGCTCGGCCTTCCGTCCGGAGCTTCTTCCGGCGATCTCCCTATCCCTTCATTCAGGGGTGGAGGCGGAAGTTTCGGCGGCAGCGGTGCTTCCGGTATTTTTGAAACAGAGGCGGGTCAGGTTCCGGGGTTGTCCGCCCGGGCGGTTGCCTCCGGCGGCTCTGACTCTATCGGGAGCGACATTGCGGATAGCGCAAGCGAGACAGTTTCCGGCTTTTTCGACGGCGATGACGCCTGGGTGCTCATAATCCTCGGAATTCTGCTGGCGCTGTTCTGCGGAGTCGGGGTTTATCTTGTTTATCAGGCGCCCATGATCCTTTCAGAGGCCGCGTTCCAGGGGATTCTCGCTACAAGCCTGATTAAACACGCGAAAAAGATGGGCGATCCCGATTGGATGGGCAGTGTCCTGCGCGCCACTAAGTACCCGTTTCTGGCCGCTCTCCTGATCGCGATCCTTGCCGCCGCTGTTGCTCATCACGCTGTGCCTCAGGCGGTCAGAATGGCGGATGTCGCGGCGCAACTGCTTGCCAGATAGGATCGTCTGAACGTATTGTTTTTCCCTCATTATTCACTAATAACTTCCCTCTATGTATAATAAAACATGCCTGAAACCTTGACGCTTAACGGGCTGCTCGAAAGGGTCCGTTCCTACAACCCGGACAGGGATTTTGAAATACTGAAAAAGTCCTACTATTTTTCGAGTGAAGCCCACTGCAGCCAGAAGCGCAGCGAGGGTTCTCCCTACATCAAGCACCCCCTTGCGGTCGCCTATATCCTCGCTGAAATGAGGATGGACGCGGCCTCGATCTCCGCGGGCCTGCTGCATGACACGATCGAGGACACCGGCACGACCATAGACGATATCAAGGACATCTTCGGCAAGGAAATATCCTTCATCGTAAAGTCGCTTACCAAATTGTCAAAGGTGGAGTCCAGGACCAAGAAGGAGGCCCAGGCCGAGAACTTCCGCAAGATGCTGCTTGCGATGTCTGAAGACGTCAGGGTCATACTCATAAAATTTGCGGACAGGCTGCACAATATGCGGACCCTCCAGTATCTCCCTGAAAACAAGCAGCACAGGATAGCGGCCGAGACTCTGGAGATATACGCCCCCCTTGCAAACAGGCTCGGGATAGGGTGGCTCAGGACCGAACTCGAAGACCTGAGCTTCAAATACCTTATGCCCGGACTTTACGAGGACCTGGTCTCAAAGGTCGCCAAGAGGAAGGAAGAGCAGGAAGGTTATATCAAAGAGGTCGTGGAGCTGATATCCGGGAAGCTGAAAGAGGCCGGCATCCCCGGGAAGGTCAAGGGCCGCATAAAGCATTACTACGGCATTTACCAGAAGATGCAGAAGCAGCGGATAACGTTCGACCAGGTGCATGACGTTATCGGCCTCAGGATCATTACCGATTCCAAGACGAACTGCTATGCGATTATGGGGATGATACATTCGATGTGGACGCCGATACCCGGCAGGTTCAAGGACTTCATCGGAGTGCCGAAGTTCAATATGTACCAGTCGCTCCACACTACCGTCATTGGCCCCAAGGGCGAGAGGGTCGAATTCCAGATCAGGACGGACGAGATGGACAAGATAGCGGAAGAAGGCATCGCATCCCACTGGAAGTATAAGGAGAAAGGCCAGCTCGATGAAAAGAGCAGCAAATATATATCCTGGCTTAGGGACCTTGTACAGGTCCAGAAGGATATGGACGACTCCGAAGAGTTCATGGATGCGGTGAAGGGAGAAGTCGTACCGGACGTAATTTATGTGTTCACGCCCAAAGGCGAGATAAAGGAGATGCACGCCGGTTCTACCCCCGTCGATTTTGCCTACAGCGTGCATACGCAGGTGGGACACAGATGCGTAGGCGCGAAGATCAACGGCAAGATAGTCCCGCTGAAGTACAGGCTGAACACCGGAGACACGGTTGAAATCATTACGTCTCAGAGCCACGGTCCGAGCAGGGACTGGCTCAAGTTCGTCGTTACACAGAGGGCAAAGACCAGGATAAGGCAGTGGATAAAGGCTGAGGAA
>Ga0334722_10000372_pt1 | contig 67737 bp, 51 predicted proteins | sample C3_bottom_MG_FD_207210 | JGI IMG/M metagenome (GOLD analysis project Ga0334722, IMG submission 207210) | Sediment microbial communities from Yellowstone Lake, YNP, Wyoming, USA - C3_bottom | ecosystem: Environmental > Aquatic > Freshwater > Lake > Sediment | place: USA: Wyoming | collected... | reverse complement strand
CAAGCTCGCGCAGCTGGACCGTCAATAGCTGCTGCCGGTGGCAATCCTTTGAAGCTATCCAATAGAAAATAGTTCCGATTCGCGCCTAGTACCAAGGACAAACCAGCAATCATTCCCCCTCTCCAACCCCCGCATTCGATGACGCAACCGTCTATTCCCCTTACACGCTCAGCTAATCGGAGGTTGTCAGTAAAATCTTCCTCCGAAAGCATCGTGAACTCGCGAAATCTCTCAAATGCGCGCTGGTATCTTTGGTTACACCGCGCCACGCCAATTCTTGCCCGCATATTGCCAAAAAGGTTCATTCGCACTCTTGCCCACTGATTCTCATTCAGGACGCAACCATTCGTTCACCGCAATGGTATGCTTTTCGCTCATTTCTTCTCTTACTTCAATCCAATTCGTGGACTAAACGATCTAACTCAGCCCGCCTTTTTGTTGACCGTTCGCCTTCTCTAATGACGATCGCCGTCGGCATCGCGTATTTTCGATTCGGGTACAATATAACCGTGGTCGCTACTGTGTTGGAAGGCTCTTCCGATTGTCGGTGAATCGTGGATCTCAAAAGCAACAGCTTCCTTGACCTCGTCCAGCGTTTCGGTGTTGTGGCCGCCAACCCAAACAGATACCAGGTAGGGTCCAGGAATGAGTGGAGGCAGGTCCACGGTAACGTTTATGAGGTGCTCCTTTCTCGTCGCAAGGAGAAAACCTTCCAATCTTGGAAGTGCCTGCATTAGACCCAACCCGAACGAATCCAATATATCGATCGCTAGAAAAGCGGGATTGTGGTGCGAGTGTGATTCGAGCATTATTTGAAGTTCAAGCGCTAAAACCGGTTGTTTGCCTGTCAAGGTAGACTTGATTTGGACAATTTCCAAACCATTTTTTGCCTGTCTTGACGAACGGATCCAGTTGGCTGACCTTTCCCGGACGCTTTGTGCTTCATAAAACGCAACGCAATTCTGCACATCGTGGATTAATGCAAGCCTTCCTTGTTCCAGAACGATTCCCTTTTCGCATAGCGCCTTAATCGCAGCCATGTTATGACTGACAAAAATTACTGTTCTTCCTTCGTGAGCAACTTTGCTCATCTTTCCTAAACATTTCCTCTGAAATTGATAATCGCCGACGGCGAGCACTTCATCAACGATGAGGATTTCCGGCTCAAGATGCGCAGCCACGGAAAACGCCAGTCTCACATACATCCCTGAGGAATAGCGCTTAACGGGCGTGTCGAGAAATTTCTCTATTTCCGCAAAAGAGACAATCTCTTCGAATCTGGACTTGATCTCTTTCCTTGTCATCCCAAGTACGGCGCCATTAAGATAAATATTTTCGCGGCCAGTCAGTTCAGGATGAAAGCCCGTTCCCACCTCCAGCAGGCTTGTGACTCGCCCGCGAATTTCTATCCTCCCCAGCGTGGGTTCTGTAATTCTGGATAAGAGCTTGAGTAGAGTGGATTTCCCCGCTCCGTTTCGGCCAATTATGCCTACGCGCTCCCCCTGACGAATTTCGAAGTTTACGTCTCGTAGCGCCCAAAATTCTTCCTGTACGCTGTCCTCTTGTACCGGTAGGGCGCGGCCGAGCGGTCGTATTAGTCGACGGGAGGCGCTTCGGAGGCGTCCTGCAATTTCGTCTCGTAGGGTTAAGTAGGTATCTTGTCGATCGTGGCCGATAACATATTTCTTACCTAGATCTCTTGCTCTAACAACCGTGTCCATACTCAGATGACATCCGCAAATGTTCTTTCAGTCCTGCGAAAGTATGCTATGCCAACGATTATGACGAGCGCGATCACAACTACGGATATGACGAGACCCGGAAGATAGAGTTCCGAATGGGGCCCAAGTATCGACCAACGAAAACCTTCGATAATTCCGACAATCGGGTTAAGCGAAAAAAGCAGGCGCCATCGATCCGGGATGACGGTACTGCTAAATCCTACGGGTGATATATAAAGTCCCAGTTGTATGGCAAACGGGACGATGTACCGAAAATCACGGTATTTCACACTCAGCGCCGCGGTCCATACGCCTGCCCCCAGTGCCGCAGCTACTGCGAGCAATACGAATAGTGGCAGGGTCAAAATCTGCCAGCCGGGGACGTATCCATACCAGAACATAATCGCTGCAAGCAACACTGCGGACATCAAGAAATCCACTAGACTTACAATTAATGCGCTACATGGAATAATTAGGCGCGGAAAGTATACTTTTGCAATCATGTTTGAATTGCTTATCAGACTATTGCCGGCTTCAGAAAGGCCACTGGCAAAAAGTTGCCAAGGTAATAGTGCTGCGCACACAAGAATTGGGTAGGGCACATTTCCAGAAGGCAGATTGGCGAGTTTGCCAAAAATTAGCGTGAAAACCACAATGGTGAGGAGTGGTCTTAGCATCGCCCAAGTGACGCCGATCACAGTTTGCTTGTACCGCACGACTAGATCTCGCCACGCTAGGAAATAGAATAGTTCCCGATAACGCCAGAGATCGGCCCAGTAGTAGCGCTCGGTTCGTCCGGCTTCAATGATCAAGATGCGCCTATCGGTCATGGTTTTGTTGGCAGGTACGCTATCGTCGGCGCATGACAACGTACGTTGTATGGACGCGAAAAAAAAGAAATATCACAGCGTTTCCGGTTGCATCAGGCATGTGCCAAAAAATGCTGTTCAGCTCTCCCGGGTTCGATGATGAAAACATACTTGCCGTTTACAGGCTATGGTGACGAAGTTTGTTTGATTGTAACTTGTGGTCCGCGACGCAAATCGTTCATTTCGTGCGCGATCATCAAGCGCACAACTTCGGGCATGGCGTATTTCGCTTTCCATCCTAACCGGAGATGCGCTTTCGCCGCATTTGCCTGGCTAATTCTCAATTCGAGCGGCCTGTCACGTCCGGCGTCGGCCACGACGTGCCTATGCCAGTCGAGTCCGAGCCGCCCAAACGCGGTTTCGACGAAATCTTGCAGACGGTAGGTCTGCCCGGTAGCGACGACATAGTCTTCCGCCGTTTCCTGCTGCAACATCAGCCACATGGCTTCAACGTATTCGGGTGCCCAACCCCAGTCGCGCGCGATCGAAAGGTCGCCTAGATGCAGGCGCTCATTTGAGCCGGCCGCGATGCGACAGGCAGCCGCGACCACTTTGCGCGTGACGAAGCGCTCCGGACGCAGCGGCGATTCGTGGTTGAAAAGAATACCTGAGCAAGCGAACAGGTCGTAGGCTTCGCGATAGTTGGCCACCGCCCAGAATGCCGCGGATTTTGCGACGGCGTACGGGCTTCTGGGCCGGAACGGCGCGTTCTCGTCGGCCGGGCCGACTGGAAGATTGCCGAAACATTCCGAGGATCCGGCGTTATAGAGTTTGGTGGGCTTGCCGATGAACCGGATCGCCTCCAGCAGGTTCAGCACGCCGAAGGCGGTGTTTTCCAGAGTTTCCACGGGCTGTTGGAACGACAGCGCAACCGAGCTTTGACCGGCGAGATTGTATACCTCGTCCGGGTGTATCTTGGCCAGGGTCTGGATCACGCTGCGAAAGTCGTTCAGGCTGACCGATTCCACGGTTACACGCTCGCGAATGCCGAGTTGGACGAGATTGCCGAAGGGGGTAATCTGAGCGTCGCGCGAGCCGCCGAATACGGTGTAGCCCTTCTCCAGCAACAAACTCGCCAGGTAGGCACCGTCCTGGCCGGAAATTCCGAGGATGAGGGCGGTCTTCATATGGCGCCAAACTGCTGCACGGAATCGGCGAGCACCCGGCTGATCAGGGCATGCGACCGCGCTTCGAAATTGTGGAAATGAAAATAGTCTAGACCCGCCGGTACGGAGCCCTTTTTTCTCCGCAATGCTTCGAGTATGGCGTGTTTAAGTTCCTGCGAATTGGCCGGATCGACCATCATCCCCAGTCGGCCGTTAAGGATCGCTTCGCGACTCCCATCGAGCTTACTGGCAATCACTGGAACCCCACACGCCATCGCCTCCAGGAACACATAGCCAAACCCTTCACCCCGACTCGGCATCACGTAGACGTCGGCGAGACGATAGTGATCGGCCTTTTCTGATTCTGGAACATTCCCCGCAAACACTACTTTATCAGCAACGCCGAGATCACGCGCTTTCTGGATGAGGCGCTCCCTGTCGTTGCCGTCGCCAACGATGAGATAGGCGAGTTTTGGGACGACCTGAATGATCTCCGGCAGTACTTCAAGAACCTCGTCGAACCCCTTGTAGCGCTCCGCAGACACCAGTCGCCCGAGGGTCATCAGTACCGTCTTATCGACAAGTCCGTAACGATTTGATAGCTCGCGGTTCGTCGCCCCCGGTGAATACCATTCGGCGTGAATAGCATTTGGCAGCACCAGCAATTGCTGCGTGGCTGATTTGGTCCATGAGCGAAACCTTTGCGCGGTTACTTCGCTTACCGCGACGACCCACCGTACTTTTCTAGCATACGCGTTTGTCAGACGGCTTCCTGTGGGTTCCCAAGCGTCGATGCCATGAATGAAGAGTATCAACGGTACATTGAGGACCCTGCTTACCAAGTAGGCTAGCGGCACGAGGTTGATGTGACCGCAGATCACCAAGTTAAAGCTCCGATCGCGGCGCAATACTTGAAGAATGCTGACGACGTATTGAAACTTGCCACCGGCCGCATCTTCGACATAGGTGAGCTTCTCCGGCATCGGTTCAGGCGGATTTGGCACATGCCGGGGGAACGCCGTCACCCCCACGCACCCCGGAAAGCTACAAAGAACTTTAAGAAAATCTCGGTTGTGCAGTGCGATTCCGCCGTGTCCGCCGAACCCGTCTGTGATCAATGACAGGAACCGGTACCCGCCCTTGATCCGCCCGATTACACGCGACCAGCCGCGCAGGCCCCTCTCCTTCGACAAGCTGGGAACATCCGCGCGCAGCCAATCCCGTACCGGGACGGAAAACCCCGACTTCCCTCGCGCGACAAGCTCGGCCGCGAGCGGGTGGGTGACCGCGTCGACGAGCGTTGCTTTGGATGGCGGATATTTTCCGGCCAGTAATGGCGCCAGCGTTCGAATTACGGTCACGTCCACAAACGGCACCCGGATTTCGACTCCGTGGTGCATGCCCGCCCAATCGGCATCGCGCAGCGGCTGGTGGCGCATATACCAGGACAGCTCGAGCGCCGCGACGATGCAACGTTCGTTCTTGAGGCCCCGTATGCTGTCCTGCAGTCCGGCTAGCGGACGCAAAGCCGCGAGCGCGCCAGCGGCCCGTTCGCGGCCGAGGATCCGCGGCAGTTCCCAGGGCATGTGCAGAGCCCTGCGCAGCAGGTAAGCGCCGGCGTAGGTGCCGCCGTATTCGAGCAGACCGGCATATTTTGGCGAAGTGAACGTGCGCAGCAGCGGCGCAGACAGGGCGCGAACTGCGCGACCCAATGCCGGCGCACGCGGGATCCATTGCCTCATGCGAGGCACATCGCGAAAGCTCGGATAGCCGCCAAACAGTTCATCTCCGCCCAAACCCGAAATGGCGACTTTAAGTCCGCTCAGCGCGGCGGACTGCGCCACCAGGTAGCTGTTGACGCCGTCGGTGGAAGCCTGGTCCATGGCGGAGAAGAAGTTCGGCCATTCGTCGCGAAAATCGGTGCGCTGGATCCAGCGTGTGGAGTGTGCTATCCCGAGGATTTCCGCGGCTTTCTCGGCGAGGACAGTCTCGTCATCGGCAGTGCCTTGGTATTCGCGGAAGCCCAGGGTGATAGCGTGCAATTTCCCCGAGCCGAATTCCGATCCCAGCGATGCAAGGGCATTGGAGTCCACGCCGGAGGAAAGAAAAATCCCTACGGGGACGTCCGCGACCATGTGGTAACGCATCGAATCGCGCAGCGTTGCACGTATCTGCTCCCGGACTTCGCCTGGCGAGAGCGCGCTGGGGGCGGCTTCGGCTTTGAGGAACTCATCGGTTAGACTGAAATACCGCGCCGGTCCGCGAACGCCGCTGCGACCCACGCGCAAAGTAGTGCCAGCCGGCAGCGAACGGATCGCGCTGTAAAAGGTGAACGGGTCGGGCACGCAGCCAAGCAGATAGAAGCCCGCCACGCCGGCGACGTCTTCGCCGGTGTCGACTTGTCCGCCCTTGATCAGGGCGTCGACCAGCGTGGCAAAGCGGAACGTGCCACCTCGGTCTGCATAGTAGATCGGTTTGATTCCAAGCGGGTCGCGGGCGAGAAACAGCTGCTGCTTGCGTTCGTCCCAGATACCGAATGCGTACATACCGTGCAGCGCATGCACCATTTCCTCGCCGCGGTCGGCGTAGAGATGGAGCAGCACTTCGGTATCCGAGTTGGAGTGGAACCGGTAGCCTTTGGACTCGAGTTCTTTTCTCAGTTCGCGGTAGTTGTAGATCTCGCCGTTGAAGGTGATGCGCAGCCGGCCGTCGGCGGTGGCCATCGGCTGGGCGCCGGCGTCGGACAAATCGATGATCGCGAGGCGCCGGTGCGCAAGTCCGATGTGCTGCTCGTTCGATATCCATAACCCCGCGCCATCCGGGCCGCGCCGGATCATGGCTTCGCGGATGCGCAGCAGTTCTTCCCGATCTACCGGAGGGGTCGAGTCGCGATAGGCGTAGATGCCGGCGATGCCGCACATGTTTATTGAGATCCGGTCCCTAAGCGGGCACGGAATTCTTGAAATAGTCGATTGCCTTGCGCAACCCTTCGTCCAGGCCGATCGCGGGCGTCCATTTCAACACGTCTTTGGCCAGCGCGATGTCGGGCTGCCTCTGCACCGGATCGTCGCTAGGTAGCGGCTTGAACACAATATTCGCGTTTGAGCCGGTGAGCTCGATGACCTTTTTCGCCAGCTCCAGGATGGTGAACTCGGTCGGATTACCGATGTTCACCGGGCCGGTAAAATCGTCTGGGGTGGCCATGAGGCGAATGAGGCCTTCGATCAGGTCGTCCACAAAGCAAAAGGAACGCGTCTGATTGCCGTCGCCATAGACAGTGATCGACTCGCCTTTCAAAGCCTGCACGATGAAATTGGACACGACGCGCCCGTCATTCGGATGCATGCGCGGGCCGTAGGTGTTGAAAATGCGGGCAACCTTGATACAAAGCCGGTATTGCCGATGGTAGTCGAAGAACAGGGTCTCAGCACAACGCTTGCCCTCGTCATAGCAGGAGCGCGCGCCGATCGGATTGACGTGGCCCCAGTAGTCCTCGGTCTGCGGGTGGACGTGCGGATCACCATAGACTTCGCTGGTTGAGGCCTGCAGGATTCTTGCCTTGATGCGTTTCGCCAACCCCAGCATATTGATCGCGCCGTGCACGCTGGTCTTGGTGGTCTGCACCGGGTCATACTGATAGTGAATGGGGGAGGCAGGGCAGGCAAGATTGTAAATTTCATCCACTTCCACGTAAAGCGGGAACGTCACGTCGTGCCGGATCAGCTCGAAATGCGGGCTGGAAAGCAAATGCGTGATGTTGTCCTTGGTCCCGGTAAAGAAATTATCGGCGCAGAGAACGTCGTTGTCCGCGGCCAGCAGTCGCTCGCAAAGATGGGATCCGAGAAAGCCCGCCCCGCCGGTGACCAGCACGCGCTTTCTCGAACTGTAGAGTCTCATGCCGGTCCTGTCCTTGTTTGGCTGGAATTATAGCAATGAATAGCGGGCTTACGGCGCAGGCGTTCTGAGCATGCTCGCGTCGTTTCTAAATCGAGTCGGAGCGTGCCGATCGCCTGATGGTCCGGTTCTCGCCGGGGTATTATCATGGTGTTCGGCTTAGAGACGGTAGGAGCATCGCTCCTCAATTTGAATAACTAGGAAGCATCGTCCAGTGGATCTAACTCTCGAAACTGTCGCAACTCTCGCGTTAGTTCTGGGAATAGTCATATCTGTGCTTGTGAACGACAATTGGCGTCGCGGGGTATTTTTTATTCTGGGTGCGGGGTTTCTACAGGATTCCTTCCGCAAGCTGGTGGAAGGTGAACCGGTCGCAATATCGGCTGCGGTTGCGGTTCTCACGCTGCTAGTTTGGGGAATCGGTTTGAACCAGTTTCGCGGGAACCCGGAGGAAATGGGTTTGAGTCGTCACTACCCGTCGATTGGCAAAGCTTTTGTCGTTTTTGGCGGCGTGGTCCTATTCCAGTCGATGCTGACGATCGTCAATTTCGGGTCGATCGCGCTTGCAGGCATCGGATTGCTCGCCTATCTCAGCCCGCTGCCGGGAATCTGGGTCGGATGGTGGTATTGCCGCACCGAAGAAGATCTTTTTCAATTGCTACGGCTTTATGCGAGCTTTGGAGTTCTAGTGGCCATCGGCGTGTACTTGTCATGGTCGGGGACGGACTGGGTGATCCTGAAGCAGGTCGGCGAAGCGATGATCATCTATGACGATATTTTGGGCCTGGTGGAGACGCATTCTGGATTCATGCGCGCCCCCGAGGTCGCCGCTTGGCACCTGGGCGCGGCGGCGTGCTTTTTGATCGTGCTTGCGACCACGCGGCCGAATCTGTCGCGAACTATCATGTTCTCGTTAGCCATTGCGGTGATCCTGCCGGCCATTTACCTGACAGGCCGGCGCAAAGCCTTGGCCATGATCGGCTTGTTCGTTGGAATATTCGTCATCTTGCTCCAGTTTTCACGCAACCGGGATGCGCGCAGTGCGAGTATTGCGCTGATAGGCCTGGCAGTCGGCATACTCAGTATGCTTTTTTACCTTACGGACGACACGTCGGAAGATTCACCGTATCGGCCCTATACCGCGCGCGCCAGTACCGTGTATGGAGACGCTTGGGAGCGCTTTAGCGAGTTGGGATTGGGCTCGATCGGTATGGCCATCTATCGAGTGGGCTTCTTTGGTCTCGGCACCGGTGTCGTCAGCCAAGGCGGGCAGCATTTCGGTGTCGATGCGGAATTGGCCGGGGCGGCGGAAGGCGGGCTTGGCAAGATCATTGTGGAACTCGGCATACCCGGACTGATCGTTTTGGTGTGGGTGCTGTACGTGATCGCGAGGACCATCCGGAGTCAGTTGACACTTGCGCAAAGCTCCGGCGGGGCCGGTGCGACCGTCATGCTTGCACTGATATCCTTCTTGATGGTGAATATCGTTCTGTTCGTCACTGCCTCGCAGGTCTTCGGCGACCCGTTTGTCTTGGTCTTGCTGGGAATGATCTTTGGCAGTGTTTTAGCAATTCCGCCGATGTGGAATCGGCAACACGAAGACGATAGCGGAGGTTTGCGCCCGGAAGATTTTGCCGATAGGTTGCGCGAAGCCCGCTTCAGGGAATTACGGCGCTGAAGGCTTGTGAGCATCTGCTGTCGGCATCCGAGTCTACGTCGGCTGCGGGATGAATTTCTTGCTCAGCGGATCGGCGTCCCTGTTTCGACCTGAACCCGCAGACGCGCATCTGGACCCACGTAGTGGAAGAATGTCGTTGCAGCCAATGCCTCGAGCGGCAACGGCAGAGGGGAAATCGATTAGTTCGAAGTGTGGAAGATGCTCAATCTTCGCCTCAATCATTGCGGCCAAATTGAGGGCGCCAACGTGTTGATTTTGGGCCTCAACGCCTACCACGGCGACTCCTCGGCCTGCCTTGTTAAGGACGGTGCGCTGGTCGCCGCAGCCGAAGAGGAACGCTTCCGCCGCATCAAGCACTGGGCGGGCTTCCCTTCCGAGGCAGTTCGCTATTGCCTGGCTGAAGCCGGCATCAAACTGTCCGACGTTCAGCATGTTGCGATCAACCAGGACGCCAAGGCCAATCTCTGGCGCAAGATCGGCTACACGCTCGCCCACCGCCCGAATCTGCGCTTCGTGCTGCGAAAAATCAGAAACAAGCGCGCGCGGGCCGGTTTGTCGGAAGTGCTGGCGCAGGCGCTCGGCGAACCCTTTCACGGCAAGGTGCACTTCGTCGAACACCACCTCGCCCATCTCAGTTCGGCGTTTAACGTGGGCCCGTTTGCCGAGGCAACGGTGGTATCGGTCGACGCATTCGGCGATTTCGCGAGCGCAGCGTGGGGCGTTGGACGTGGCACCGAGATCGAAGTCGAAGGTAAGGTCTATTTTCCGCATTCGCTGGGCGCGTTTTACCAGGCGCTGACGCAGTACCTTGGGTTTCCGCACTATGGCGACGAGTACAAGGTGATGGGGCTCGCGCCTTACGGCGAGCCGCGCCATCTGGGCGCCATGCGCGAGATTGTCCGGCTCGAGCCGGACGGGCGCTTCAATCTGGACCTGCGTTACTTCCTGCATCACGAAGGCAAGGACGAGTACTTTTGGGAGAGCGGGGAGCCGACCGTCGGTACGCTTTATTCGCGGGCGCTGGAAGAACTGCTAGGCCCGGCGCGCGCCGCAGGCGCGGAAATCACACAGCGGCACAAGGATATCGCGCGCTCGGCGCAGGGGATGTACGAGGAGGCCTTCTTTCATCTGCTCAATCGCCTGTACGAGCGCCACCAGTTGGATGCGCTGGCACTCGCCGGAGGCTGCGCAATGAATTCGGTGGCCAACGGCAAGGTGTATCGCAATACGCCATTCAAGCGGCTCTACGTGCAGTCGGCGGCGGGGGATGCAGGCGGGGCGATCGGGGCGGCGTTTGTGGTGTGGAATGAATTGAGTGGGAGCGCCGGTCCCTCACCCCTGCCCGCTCCCCGCCACACAGAGACTTCCTCCGGTTGCGAGCGAGACGAGAGGAAGAAACAGCAAGGAGCAGAGAGAAGGCTAGAAAGATTCGTGATGGAACATGCGTATTGGGGTCCGCAGTCTTCCGAAGAGGAGATTGCGACCCTGCTCAGCGCGAACGAGTCCGAGATCGCTGCGCAGAGTTGTGTCGTCACGCGAATCGAAAACGAAGACGCGCTTTGCCGCCGCACGGCCAAGACGATCGCCGACGGCAAGGTGGTGGGCTGGTTTCAGGGGCGCATGGAATGGGGGCCGCGCGCGCTGGGCAATCGCTCCATTCTCGCCGATCCGCGGCGCGCAGACATGAAGGACATCCTCAATCTCAAGATCAAGCGGCGCGAATCGTTCCGGCCGTTCGCGCCGTCGATCCTGCGCGAGCACGTGGCTGACTGGTTCGAGACCGACGACGATGTACCCTTCATGATGCAGGTGTATCCGATCCGCGCGGAAAAGCGCGCGCTCATTCCGGCGGTCACGCACGTGGACGGCACTGGGCGGCTGCAGACTGTCACGCGCGATACCAACCCGCGCTATTACGCGCTGATCGAGGCGTTTCGTGAATTGACGGAGGTGCCGATGCTGTTGAACACTTCATTCAACGAGAACGAACCGGTAGTCTGCAAGCCCGAGGAGGCGCTGGATTGCTTCTTGCGTACGAAGATGGATGTGCTGGTTCTGGGGGACTGGATGGTAGTGCGGGGGTGATCGGATCGAGTCTTGGCGCATGTCGCAGCTGGGAGCGCAGTGTGCCGAACCAGCGTCTGCCATAATTCCGCCATGAAAGTCATTTTCCTCAACCGCTACTTCTATCCTGACCACTCGGCGACCAGCCAGATGCTTTCCGATCTGGCTTTTTTTTTGGCCGGCGCGGGGCATGAGGTGTGCGTAGTCACCAGTTGCCAGCGCTACGACGACGCGGCGGCAAACCTGCCGCTGCACGCGCGCATCGACGGCGTGGAGGTGCAGCGGGTGCGCACCACGCGCTTCGGGCGCGATAATCTCGTCGGGCGGGCGCTGGACTATGCGACCTTCTATCTTGCCGCGGGCTGGCGTTTGTGGCGCGTTGCCCGTGCCGGCGACGTGGTGATCGCGAAGACCGATCCGCCGCTGATCTCGGTGGTAGCGTGGTTGGTCGCCAGTTGGCGCGGCGCGAGATTCGTCAATTGGGTGCAGGACGTATTTCCGGAAGTGGCCGAGGCGCTGGGCGTGCGCGCCCTTGCCGGACCGCTGGCGGGGTTGCTGCGCAGCCTGCGTAACGCCGCCTTCCGATCGGCAGCGACGAATGTGGTGCTGAGCGAACGCATGGCAGAAGTGGTGGCGCGCTCGGACGCGTTACCCTCGCGTATTTGCATCATCCCCAACTGGGCGGACATGGAAGCGATCCGCCCGGTCGCGGCGGCGGACAATCCATTGCGGCGAGAATGGGGCCTCGCCGACAAATTCGTCGTCTGCTACTCGGGCAACATGGGGCGCGTGCATGAATTCGAAACCATTCTCGGCGCGGCCGAGCGCCTCACCGCCGGTGCCGGGCCGAACGCGTTCCTGTTCATCGGCGACGGCGCGCAGCGCCAGATGATCGAACACGAAGTCCGCCGCAGAGCGCTTCCCAACGTGCAGTTCCGACCCTACCAGGACCGCGCCCGCCTGTCGTTCAGCCTCGGCGTCGGCGATGTGCATCTGGTGTCGCAACGGCCTGAGGTCGAAGGCTATGTGTTCCCGAGCAAACTCTACGGCATCCTCGCCGCCGGTCGGCCGGTGGTGTTCATCGGCGATCCGAACGCCGAGATCAGTGCGCTGGTGGAGCGCGAGGGGATCGGCGTGGCGTTGCGGCAGAGCGATGCCGCGGGTTTGGCGGATCAATTGCTGCGGCTTGCGCACGATGCGGCACTGCGCGAGGCCATGGGAGAGAGAGCGCGCGCGCTGTTGTGCGAACGCTACGACAAGAGAATCGCGTTCAAGGCCTGGCTGGAATTATTACGGACGCTGTGACGGCGGTGCTGCCTCAAATACCAGCGAGGGCGCGGCAACAACTGCACGCCTACGAACCCATAGTCGACAGGTCCCATCTCGGTTTGACGCCGAAGGCGTAACCAGCCTCCGTCGAATTCGATAGGCCAGCGCCCAAACGCAAAGCCGCCGCAAAGGCAATCATCGCGCCGTTGTCGGTGCAGAATTCGAATTCCGGATAGAACACCGAATGGCCGCGCGCCGACGCCTCGCGGCTCAACCGCTCGCGCAGGCGGCGGTTGGCGCCGACGCCGCCGGCGACCACGAGTTGATTCAGGCCGGTCTGCTCCAGGGTGTATAGCGATTTCGCCGCCAGCACGTCGACGACTGCTTCCTGGAACGACGCGGCGATATCCGCCCTGCCGCTCGCAGTCAGCTGCTGCCCTTGGGTCGACATCTGCCGCACCAGCAGCATCACGGCGGTCTTGAGGCCGCTGAAAGAAAAATCCAGATTGCCCGTCTTGTGCATCTGCTCAAGCATGGGCCGCGGTAGCTTGTGCCTGTCCACTCTACCCTGCCCGGCCAATTGCGCGAGCGCCGGCCCGCCCGGATAACCGAGGCCGAGCAAGTGCGCGGTCTTGTCGAAGGCTTCACCGGCGGCGTCATCCAGCGTCTCGCCCAGCAATTCGTAGTCGCCCACAGCAGCGACGCGCATCAGTTGCGTGTGTCCGCCCGATACCAGCAGCGCGACGAACGGAAAGGCCGGCGGACGGCTCGCGAGCAACGGCGAGAGCAGATGGCCTTCGAGATGGTGTATGCCCAGTGCCGGAATGCCGAGCGTGAACGCGAGCGCATTGGCGATGCTGGTGCCGACCAGCAGCGCGCCGGCGAGTCCCGGCCCCTGGGTGTAGGCGACGGCTTCGAGGTCCTGCATTCGGGCGCCGGCACTCTGCATAACCTCACGTATCAGCGGCAATACGCGCCGGATGTGGTCGCGCGAGGCGAGCTCTGGCACGACGCCACCGTATTCCTCGTGCATCGCCATCTGCGTATGCAAAGCGTGCGCGAGCAGGCCGCGTTCGCTGTGATAAAGCGCGACGCCGGTTTCGTCGCAGGAGGTCTCGATGCCCAGAATCAGCATGGGGCGGGGTCCAAAATTTTCAGGGTTATCCCTAAGCGGGATTATGCGGATGTCGCGGGATATAATATACGACTTTGTCCGTCGCTCGGATGCCTTATCAGGCGCACCATAGGAAACGAATTGCGTTCATTCACCTTTCTGTTGTTGATGTTTGGCCTGACGGCGCTTGCGCAAAGCCAGGTGCCCGACCTGGCTCGCCTGAGACTGTCCGAGGCCGATGCGCTGCTGGTGCAGAAGAACCGCGAGTTGCAGACCGCGCGGCGCGCGGTGGAGGCCGCGGCGGCACAGTCCCTGACTGCCGGGCAGCGGTCGAACCCGAATCTGTCCCTGAGCACGGTCAACATCAATCCCGATCGCGGCATCGGCGCCGGCGCGCTGCGCGACAAAACCGTGGACAGCACTATCCGCCTGGATCAGCTGATCGAGCGCGGCAATAAGCGCGAGCTGCGCGTGGCCGGCGCGAAACAGCTGGAGGCCGCAAGCGGCGAGGATCTCGCCGACATGCTGCGCCAGCAGCGCCTCGCATTGCACTCTAGCTACTACGAGCTCGCCCTGGCGCAGGACAAGCTTGCCATCAGCACCGACACGGCGGGCCTGTTCCAGCGCACGCTGGCGGCAGCGGAACTGCGTCTGCAGGCGGGCGACATTGCCAGCTCCGACGTGGCCCGCATCCGCGTCGATGCGCTGCGCGCGCAAAACGATGCGCGCGCCGTGGAGGCCGATCGCAGACGCGCCCAGCTCGCGCTTGCGTATCTGATCGGCGTCGAGCAGCGCGCCGATTCGCTCAAAGCCGCCGATGCCTGGCCTGCGCCGCAAGCGACGGCGACCATCGACCTGGAGTCATTGATCGAGCGCCGCCCGGACGTGCGCGCCGCGCGCGCGCGTATCGACGCCGCCAACGAGGCGCGCGCGCTGGCGCGCAGCCTGCGCACGCGCGACGTCTCGGTGGGCGTGCAGTTCGAGCATTTCCCGGACAATTTCGGCAATGCGTCCAACAGCTACGGGGTGGCGGTCAGCGTGCCGCTGTTCACGCGTTATCACTACGAGGGTGAGATCGCTCAAGCCGAGGCCGCCTATAACGCGGCCACCGACAATCTGGAGCGCGCGCGCGCCCTGGCGCGGGCCGAGATCGCCCGGGCGCTGTCGGACGTTACCGCCGCCGCCGAGCGTCTTGCGCGCTTCCAGGACAGCATGCTCGCGGAAGCGAAGAAGTCTGCTGACTCGGCCGAATTCGCCTACAAAAACGGCGCCATCGGCGTGATGGACCTGCTCGATGCGCGCCGCACGCTGCGCGCCATACAGCTGGACGCGGCCACGGCGCAGGCGGATCATGCCAAAGCGCTGGCGGCCTGGCAGTCGGGCCTGGGTGCGAGGCAGTAGGCGCCACAAAGAAGAGCGTCACAACTGAAAATCGGAGGAGGAGTGCGAATTTTGTTGTGGATGATTTTGCTTGCCGCGCTGGTCGCGACCGGCTGCGACAAGGTGGAGAAGAAACCCGAGGTCGCGCGCGCCAGGCTCGAAGGCAACAAGGTCGTGTTCCCGCCCGGCGCACCACAGTTGCAGACGATCAAATCCGAGGCGGCGCAGGCGGGCAAGCCCGCTACTTTGCGCATTTCCGGCCGTCTGGTGTGGGACGAAGGCAGAACCGTGCGCGTGTTTCCGCCATTTGCCGGCCGCGTGGTGCGCATCCTCGCCAATCCGGGCGATGCGGTGAAGCCCGGTCAGCCGCTGGCGGTGCTCGCTTCGCCCGAATTCGGCCAGACGCAAGCCGACGCGCGCCGCGCCGCCAGCGATTTCGCGCTCGCCGAGAAGAATCTCGCGCGGCTGCGCGAACTGCACGCGAACGGGGTCGCACCGCGCAAGGACGTACAGACGGCGGAGGCCGATCACGCGCGCGCCGAGGCCGAGCTGCAGCGCGCGCGCGGCAAGATCAGCCTCTACGGCGGCAACGAGGCTGCGGTCGATCAGAGCTTCACGCTGAAGAGCCCGATCGCAGGCACCGTGGTCGAGCGCAATATCAATCCGGGACAGGAGCTGCGCTCCGATCTGGTGCTCGCCAATGCGCCGGCCATGTTCGTGATCACCGATCCGGCCCGCCTGTGGGTCCAGCTCGACGCGAGCGAGCGCGACCTGGCGCACCTGAAGCGGGGCCAGACGCTGCAACTGCACTCCCCCTCGTATCCGGGCCTCGCCTTCGCCGCCACGGTGGACGTGGTATCCGATTTTATCGATCCGCTGACGCGGGTGATCAAGGTGCGTGGTTCCGTGGACAACCGTGAGCGCAAGCTCAAGGGCGAGATGTTCGTCACCGCGGAGTTGGACATCGGCGTCAAACCCGGCGTGCAAGTGCCGGCCAAATCGGTGTTTCTCGCAGGCGACAAATACTACGCTTTCACCGAGGACGCGCTCGGGAGCTTTACGCGGGTCGAGGTCAAAACCGACGGCAGCGCCAATGGCAGCATCGGCGTGATCGCTGGCCTCGCGCCCGGGCAAAAGGTAGTGGTCGAAGGCAGCCTGCTGCTGCAGCGCCTGTCGAAAGAACTTGCCGGTGATTAGGGCTTCGGGCACAAGTAAGTACCTGACAACGACCCGGCGACGCCGGGCCGTAGTTTGTCGTTCCGATTCCCCTCCGGGGATAAACTTCGCGAGGAATTTGCTGTTGAAGCGCAAGAAGCGGATTCCTCGGACGTGCGACCGCGGAATGACGATTTACCTGGTAACACAATAAACACGCGATGATCAAGCGCGTCGTTTCCTTCGCCCTGCACAAGCCGCTGTTCGTGGTGCTGGGGATGATTCTATTCATCGGCGGCGGCATTGCGGCGTTCAAGGCGCTGCCGGTCGAGGCCTTTCCCGATGTCACCGACACCCAGGTGACGGTGATCACGCTCTACCCCGGACGCGCAGCCGAGGAAGTGGAGAAGCAGGTCACCATCCCGCTGGAGGTGGTGTTGGCGGGGATGCCGAACACCGTGCGCATGTTCTCGCACACTCAGTTCGGCCTGTCATTCATCATCCTCACCTTCGACGATCGCGCCAACGCCTATTTCGCACGCACCCAGGTGAACGAGCGGCTGCGCGAGGCGGAACTGCCGAACGGCGTCACACCGCAACTGGCGCCACTGTCGACGCCGATCGGCGAGGTCTACCGCTACCGCATCAAGGCCGATGGTTACGATTCGCGCGAACTGCGCACGCTGCAGGATTGGGTGGTCATGCGCCAGCTGAAGCTCGTTCCAGGTGTCGCCGACGTGGTCACGCTGGGCGGGCTGGTCAAGCAATACGAGGTCAATCCCGATCTGTCCCGGCTGCGCTATTACAACGTGACGCTGCAGCAGTTGTTTTCGTCGCTCGAACGCGGCAATGCCAACGCCGGCGGCAGCTATCTGGAGCAGGGGCGTCAGCAGTACCTGATCCGCGGCATCGGCCTGTTGCGCAATGCCGACGACATCGGCAATATCGTCGTCGCCGAACGCAATGGCGTACCGGTGTTGGTGAAGCACATCGCCGACGTGACCATAGGCGCGGTCCCGCGCCAAGGCATCGTCGGCGAGGACCAGGACGACGACGTGGTCACCGGCATCGTGCTGATGAGGAAGGGCGAGAACCCGTCGCAGGTTCTGGCGGGGGTGAAGCAGAAGATCGATTTCGTCAATGCATCGATGCTGCCCAAGGGCGTGCAGGCGGTAGCCTTCTACGATCGCACCTGGCTCATCGACCGAACGCTGAAGACGGTGTTCACCAACCTCACCGAGGGCGCGTTGCTGGTGACCCTGGTGCTGGTGCTGTTCCTCGGCAATCTGCGCGCCGCGGCGATCGTCGCGGTGGTGATTCCGCTGTCGCTGCTCGCCACCTTTCTCGGCCTCACCTTCGTCGGCATACCGGCCAATCTGTTGTCGCTGGGGGCGATGGATTTCGGCATCATCGTCGACGGCGCGGTGATCGTAGTGGAAAACGTGTTCAGGAAGCTCTCGGAGAGCGCGCAGGACCGCACGCCGCGGCTGCAGAAGATTCTCGACGCGGCGGTGGAGGTGGGACGGCCGACGCTATTCTCGATGCTGATCATCATCGCCGCACATATTCCGATATTCACGCTGCAGCGCCAGGAGGGCCGGATTTTCGCACCCATGGCCTGGTCCGTGACCTCGGCGCTGGTCGGCTCGCTGCTGTTGTCGCTGACGCTGGTGCCGCTGCTTTGCTACGTAATGTTGAACAAGAACCTGCCGGAGAAGGAGAACTGGCTGGTGCGTTGGTGCAAGGGCATCTACAAGCCGACGCTGGAATGGGCCATCGGCCACCGCAAGATCATCATCGGCGCGGCGCTGGCCGCCCTTGCGGCGAGCCTGGCCGTGGTGCCGCAGCTAGGGACCGAATTCCTGCCGGAGCTGAACGAGGGCTCGATCTGGATCAACGTGCCGCTGCCTTCCAGCGTCTCGGTGACCGAAGCGCAGGCGGAGAACAAGAAGTTCCGCGCCGCGATCGCCAAGGTTCCCGAAGTGACGACCGTCATGTCCAAGGCCGGCCGGCCCGAGGACGGCACCGACCCGAAACTGGTGAACATGGCGGAGTTCCTGGTCGACCTGAAGCCTGAATCGGAGTGGCGCCACGGCCTGTCGCGCTTCGATCTGATGGACGAGATGGAGCGCAACCTGCTCGCCTATCCCGGCATTGAACCGAGTTTTTCCATGCCGATCCGCGATAACGTGCTGGAATCGATCTCGCAGATCGACGGCCAGATCGTGATCAAGGTGTTCGGCGCCGATCTGGACGTGCTGCGCGACGAGTCGAAGAAAGTGCTGGCGGCGGTGCGCGACGTCGCCGGAGTGCGCCGCGCGTTCATCGATCGCCTGGGCGAACTGCCGCAACTGCAGATCGACATCGACCGCGAAGCCGCGGCGCGCTACGGGCTGAATGTCGCCGATATCCAGGACGTGATCGAAACTGCGCTGGGCGGCAAGGCCGCGACCCAGTTGTGGGAGGGCGAACGCCGCTTCGCCGTGGCGGTGCGTCTGAAGGAAGCCGAGCGCTCGATCGAGCGCATGCGCGCCATCCTCGTGTCCACGCCGTCGGGCCAGTACGTGCCCCTGGCACAGGTCACCCAGTTCAAGACCGTGAGCGGCGCGCAGAACATCAGCCGCGAGAACAGCCTGCGGGTGCAATCGATCGGTATATTCATCCGCGATCGCGACATGGGCAGCGTGGTAGCGGACATGAAGGAGCGCGTCGCCAAACTCGGCGAGTTGCCGCCCGGCTACACCATCACCTGGTCGGGCGAGTTCGAGAACCAGGAGCGGGCGATGACGCGCCTCGCCATCATCGTGCCGATCTCGGTGTTGCTGATCTTTCTGCTGCTGTTCGACGCTTTCAGCTCGTTCAAGAGCGCGGCGCTGATCGTGCTCAATATCCCGTTCGCGATGGTGGGCGGGATATTCGCGCTGTTGTTTACCGGCATCAACCTGTCGGTATCGGCGGCGATCGGATTCATTGCGCTGTTCGGCCAGGCGGTGTTGAACGGGGTGGTGATGGTGGCGTATTTCAATCAGTTGCGAAACTCGGGCGCCACGCCGGAGCAGGCGGTGATCGAGGGCTCGCTGGTGCGGCTGCGCACCGTGCTGATGACCGGCCTGCTGGCCATGCTCGGGCTGCTGCCCATGGCTTTGTCCCATGGCATCGGCGCGGAGACGCAAAAGCCGCTTGCCGTGGTCGTCATCGGCGGATTGATCTCCGCCACGCTGCTGACTTTGCTAGTGCTGCCGACGCTGTATCTGGTATTCCACCACGAGCGCGCGCCCTCGGCCAAGCGCCACCAGCAAGACCAATAAGGCGCGCATCCAGCGTCCGGGTTTCCCCCATTCGGGTTTGCACGCATTTCCCCTCGCCGCTGCGGCGACTATCCTAGCGCGCCGCAACGGTCAATGGTCTCAGGACGCGCTTCATGAAGTTACTCCAAATAACCGGGTTGGTCCTGGTCGCCGGTGCCATCGCCGGTGCCATCGCCGGCGCGACCGCGGTTGCCCTGAATTCCGTGTCGGTGGGAGCCGAGCCGGCGCCGGCAGCGCCACGGGAACCCGGCATCCTGCGCTACCCTCCCGGCGCACCCCAGCTCGCCGCACTGAAAACCACGGCGGCGGAGGAACTGCCGGTGCCGCTTGCCGAGCCTTTGAACGGCCGTATCGCCTATAACGAAAACTTCACCGCGCGTGTTTCCTCACCCATTGCGGGTCGCATCGTCTCGATCAGGCTGCATGCCGGCGACACGGTAACAGCGGGCGACGCCTTAGTCGCCCTCGATTCGCCCGATCTGGCGCAGGCCGTGGCCGACCTGCGCAAGGCGGAGGCCGACGAAACGCGCAAGCGCCTCGCCTTCGAACGGGCGCAGAAGCTGCACGATGGCGAAGTGCTGCCGCGCAAGGACCTGGAGTCGGCAGAGGCCGACCTGGCGCAGGTGCGCGCCGAGGCGCAGCGTGCGCGCCAGCGTTTGCACAATCTGGCACCGGCCGGCGGGGTGCGCGAGAACTACGTGCTGCGCTCGCCCATCAGCGGCGTGGTGTCGGAGCGCCGCGCCAATCCCGGCATGGAAGTGCGTCCCGATCTGCCCGATCCGCTGTACGTCATCACCGATCCGAAGCGCCTGTGGGCGATGATCGATCTGCCCGAGCGCAATCTGTCCAAAGTCGAGCCCGGCCACCCGGTCGCGGTGGAGGTCGATGCCTGGCCCGGCGAGCGCTTCGCCGGCACCATTGAAAAAGTGGGCGAGACGGTGGACCCGGCGACGCGACGCATCCAGGTGCGCTGCAGCGTGCCCAATCCAGAAAAGAAACTCAAACCGGAGATGTATGCCCGCGTGACCTTGCTCGCCGACGTGAACCAGCGCGCCCTGCGCGTGCCCAACAGCGCCCTCATCACCGACGGCATGTACAGTCACGTATTCGTCGAGAAATCTGCCGGCGTATTTGAAAAACGGCGCCTGAGCCTGCGCCTGCAGGATCGCAATTTCAGCTACGTCGCCTCGGGCTTGAGCGCAGGCGAGCGCATCGTCAGCAGCGGCGCGCTGCTGCTCAATTCCGAACTGTCGGCAGGCAACTGAGTCTGCACTGCGCGTCTTGGCGGACGTGAATCTTCCATGCGCCACTCATCTCCCCGCATCGTTCCTCGCCACTAGTCAGCGATGTTAGATCGCCTCATTTCATTTGCCTTGCGCCAGCGGGTATTCATTCTCCTCGCCACCCTGGCGCTGGCCGTGTTCGGCTGGAATGCGATGAACGAGCTGCCGATCGAGGCGTTCCCCGACGTGCAGGACGTGCAAGTGCAGGTGGTGACGCAATACCCCGGGCAAGCGCCGGAAGAAGTCGAGCGCTCGGTGACGCTGCCGATCGAGCGCGAAATGAGCGGCGTGCCGCGCATGACGCAGCTGCGCTCGGTATCCATCACCGGCCTTTCCGTCGTCACGCTGACGTTTTCCGACCGGACCGATGATTATTTTGTGCGTGCGCAGGTACTGGAGAAGCTCAGCACCGTCAACCTGCCGCCGGGGGTCCAACCCACCCTGGCCCCGCTCGCGACCGCAGTGGGTGAGATTTACCGCTACATGATAGACGCGCCGGCCGACATGCCGGATTACGAGGTGCGGGCATTGCAGGACTGGGTGATCCGGCCCAACCTTCGCATCGTGCCCGGCATCGCCGATGTGGTCAGTTTCGGCGGCAGCATCAAGGAGTACCAGGTCCGGCTCAATCCCTATCTGCTGAAGAAATTTGCGCTCACTATCGACCAGGTCGCGAGCGCACTCGCCAACAACAGCGCCAATGCCGGCGGCGGGCTCCTGCCGCGCGGCGAGGAAGCGCTGGTGATTCGCGGCATCGGCTTATTCAAGAGTCTGGACGACATCGGCCAGGTGATCGTCGCTTCGCGCAACGGCCGCACCATACTCGTGAGCGACGTCGCGGCGGAGCTGCGGGTCGGCCGGCGCCCGCTGTCGGGTATCGTCGGCTTCAACGACCGCGATTCCATCGTCCAAGGCATCGTGATCATGACCAAGGGGCAGAACGCGGCCAAGGTGGTGGAGACGCTGCGCGAACGCGTCGCGGAAATGCAGGCGCGGCTGCCCAAGGGGGTCAAGATCGTGCCGTTTTACCAGCGCACCGATCTGATCTATCACACGGTCACCACCGTGGTCGAGAACCTGAGCCTGGGCGCGCTGTTGGTGATCGCCATCCTGCTCACCTTCCTGCGCAACTGGCGCGTGGCGCTGATCGTTGCCAGCGTCATCCCCCTGTCGCTGCTGTTCGCGTTCATCCTGATGGACGCGAAGGGTGTATCGGCGAATCTGATTTCGCTCGGCGCGGTCGACTTCGGCATTATCATCGACAGCGCCGTGGTGCTGGTGGAAGCCCTGATGGTGAAGCTCGCCGCGGCCCAGGAAGAAAACAACCCGATACACAGCGGCTACGGTTGGCGCCTGCAGACACTGCGGCATACGGTGGTCGAACTCGGACATCCCATCCTGTTTTCCAAGGCCATCATCATCACGGCATTCCTGCCGATTTTCACCTTCCAGCGCGTCGAGGGAAAAATATTCGCGCCGGTGGCCTACACCCTGTCCTTCGCCTTGCTCGGCGCGATCGTGCTGACCATGACCCTGGTGCCGACGCTGCTGTCATACACCATGCGGCGCGAAGACATGGCGGAAACGCATTCGGAATGGATACACCGTCTGCAGCAGTATTATCGGCAGCTGCTGGCGTGGGCACAAACGCTGCGCCTACCGATTTTGGCCGGGTCAGTCGCGCTTCTGGTAGCCTCTTTGGCGCTGTCGCCGCTGCTCGGCAGCGAATTCCTGCCCAAGCTGGATGAGGGCAACATCTGGCTCACGATCAGCCTGCCGCCTTCTTCCTCGCTCGCCCGAACCAAGGAAGTCGAGCAGCAGGTGCGCGCCATCCTGCGCTCCTATCCGGAAGTGAACAACGTCGTCACCCAGGTCGGGCGGCCCGACGACGGCACCGATCCGAAGGGGCCGAACAATCTGGAAATCCTTGCCGATCTGAAACCGCGCGGAACCTGGCGCTTTCCCGGCAAGGAGGCGTTGGTAGCCGATATGTCGAACAAGATCAGCGTGCTGCCGGGCGTGCCGACCAACTTTTCCCAGGTGATCGAAGACAACGTGCAGGAAACCCTGTCCGGCACCAAGGGGGATATCGCGATCAAGGTATTCGGGCCGGACCTGGAGATTCTCGAGGTCAAATCGCAGCAGATCGCGGGCATCCTGAACGGCGTTCCAGGGTCGGCAGATGTCGCCGCGATTCCGATTGGCGGCCAGAGCGAGCTCAACATCACCGTAGACCGCGCCAAGATCGCCCGCTACGGCATCAATGTTTCCGATGTCAATACCGTAATCCAGACCGCGCTGGCGGGAAGCGCTGTCAATGCCTTTTATGAAAGCGACCGGCGCTTCGACGTGACGCTGCGGCTGGAACGCTCGTTCCGCGATGCCGTGGACGACATCGCCAACCTGCAGGTATCGCTGCCCGGAGGCGGCGGCACGGTGGCTATGGGCGACATCGCCACCATCGAGGTAAAGCAAGGCGCTTCGCGCGTCAGCCGCCAGGCGGGCGGGCGCATTGCCCTGATCAAGTCCAATCTGCGCGGCCGTGACATGGGCAGCTTCGTCGCCGAAGCGCAGAGGAAGGTTGCCGAGCAAGTGCACCTGCCTGCGGGCTACTACATCACCTGGGGCGGACAGTTCGAGAATCAGCAGCGGGCGACCAAGCGCCTGGCGGTCATTGTTCCCGTTTGCGCGCTGCTGATATTTTCTCTGCTGTTCTGGGCCTTCCGCTCGCTGCGCCAGGCGGCATTGGTTCTGGCGATGGTCCCTTTTACCCTCATCGGCGGTTTGGCGGGCTTGGGGTTGGCAGGCCTGCACCTGTCGGTTTCCGCAGCAGTAGGTTTTATCGCCGTCGCTGGCATCTCGGTGCAAAACGGCGTGATCATGGTGGAACAGATCGTCGAATTCATGCGCAACGGCGCGCCACTCGCGAAAGCAGTGGTAGACGGCGCCGCACTGCGCCTGCGGCCCATCCTCATGACCGCGCTCATGGCCGGGCTGGGCCTGCTGCCGGCGGCGCTGTCGCACGGCATCGGCTCGGAGACCCAACGCCCGTTCGCGGTGGTGATCGTCGGCGGCATCGTCTCGGCTACCCTGTTCACCCTGCTGCTGCTGCCGCTGCTGTTTCCTTACTTCGCGGGCGAGAATGAAAATCCCGTTGAGTGAGGCCGGGCGGGCGGGTATGCGGCGCCAGCCGCCGCAGCTCAGAGTTCGAAGTGCACGCGCAGCCCGACGATGTTAATCGGCCCGCGATCGGCGTTGTAGGCCGGATTTCTGATTCGCTGGATATCCATGGCGATCCAAGTACCCCTGAACGCTTTGGCCACGTACAGCGCTTCGGCAATCTGTTCCGGACGATAGTTGATTCGTCCATCCCCAATGAAGAAGCCGAGCCCCCCCGCCGCGAGGTAATCGCGATGCGCGGCCGACAAGCCGTTTTGGACCATGCCGAGAAAAAGCATGTCGTCGGGCCGTCCCCAGTGCGAACCTTTGACGTTGATACCTGCCGATACGGAGCGCTCGATTTCGGTGAAGGCGTAGGTTTCGAGCGCGCCGTCATTTCCGCTCGCGCGCAGCATCGCACCGACGTCCCGGTTCAACTGCTGCTGGAGACTGATTCCATAGCCGTACTTGACCTGGTCTTTGCGCACCTTTCCGACTTCGGGCGCACCGCCGTTCGTCGCGGCGAAATCGAGCGCGTCGCGAAAACCGCCCATCCTGGCGTAATTGCGAAACGCCAGCAGCCGCGTCTTCCCCGGTTGCCCCGCCAGGGTATGCGCGTGCTCAAGTTCCACCTGGTCGCCGTGGTGGCCGCTGATGCGGTAGTCCAGCTGCAGGCCGTTGGACTGAAACGGCTCGAGTGCGCGCGCCGCCCGTATGACCCAGTGGTCGTGGTAGTACTCCAGCGCCGCGCCCCAGGTGTAACCGCGCGAATCGGCGGCATAGTCGTAGGCCCCGTGCGTCATCAGCGACCAATTGAGGAACTGAACGCGCGGATCATGGGAATACGGGTTGGCATCGATAATGTCGATGAGCGAGAATTTGCCGGCGGTCAGCACCAAGCGCCGCGCCTCCACCTCGTTCGCGAGTTGATTGGCCGAGGACTCCACGCGCTCCTTGTCTCCGCCCAATCCCCAGGTCTGGCGCAGGAACGTGCGCGCCGCATAGGTGGTCAAAGTTCGCCCGGAGCCTTTTTGGTTCTCGCCGTTGCTCAACCCCCCAAGACCAGTCAGATTGGACAGGGCAACGCTCTCGATCGCTTCCGGATTGAAATAGAACTCGCCGCCGCGCCATGGCCGCACGCCGAAATAGCCGGTCGCGGTAAACGTGTAACTTCGCTCGTGGTCGGAACTCAGGCTATTGCGGCCTGAATACGGCGCGCGGAAAGGCGCGTGGTTCTGGAAGACGTAAGTCGCCTGGTAGAAAGCATTGTACTTTTCCGGGCCGGACAACAAGGCGGTACTCGGCTGCCGCACGTCAGTTGCCTGTACGCCAGCCGCTTCGACGCCGGCGATATGCGCTCGCTCGCCGTACGCGCCCGACGGCAGTTGCAGCCCCTGCTGTGCCTGTGCGCCTGCGGCAGAGATCAAAACCGCCGCGCAAACGATCGCATGAGATATGCGGCGCATGGAACTTTCCCTCAACAATTCAAACAGCGGCCATTGACGCGTACCGTATCGCCCGCGCCTGGCCAAACGAAGACTCGGCCGGAAAGCGAGCGCAAGCTCCCTATGCCCGGCCCGGAAACGATGTCAAGAAAATTGTTTGACGTCCGCACCAAACAAGAACGGCGCGATTGAACGCGCCGTTTCCGCCTGCATCGGCAGCGTTCAGGCTTTGGAATAAATCTGCGCGCCCTTTTTCACGAACTCCACTGCCTTCTGTTCCATGCCTTTCGCCAGCGCCGCCTGCTCGTCCACACCCTGCGCCGCCGCATAATCGCGCACGTCCTGGGTGATTTTCATGGAGCAGAAATGCGGTCCGCACATGGAACAGAAGTGCGCAACCTTGGCACTGTCGCGTGGCAGCGTCTCGTCGTGGAACTCGCGCGCCTTGTCCGGATCGAGGCCGAGATTGAATTGATCTTCCCAGCGAAACTCGAAACGCGCCTTGGATAGCGCATTGTCGCGGATCTGCGCGCCGGGATGACCTTTGGCCAGATCGGCCGCGTGCGCCGCGATCTTGTAGGTGATGATGCCGTCCTTGACGTCGGCCTTGTTCGGCAAACCCAGGTGCTCCTTGGGCGTGACATAGCAGAGCATGGCGGTACCGTACCAGCCGATCATCGCCGCCCCTATCCCCGAGGTGATGTGGTCGTAGCCGGGCGCGATGTCCGTGGTGAGCGGTCCCAGGGTGTAGAACGGTGCCTCCTTGCAGTCGCGCAGTTGCAGGTCCATGTTCTCCTTGATCAGGTGCATGGGCACGTGGCCCGGGCCCTCGATCATCACCTGCACGTCGTGGCGCCAGGCAACGTCGGTCAGTTCGCCCAGGGTTTTCAGTTCACCCAGCTGCGCTTCGTCGTTGGCGTCGTAGATCGAGCCGGGACGCAGGCCGTCGCCCAGCGAGAATGCGACGTCGTAGGCCTTCATGATGTCGCAGATGTCCTCGAAATGGGTGTAGAGGAAGCTCTCTTTGTGGTGCGCCAGGCACCACTTGGCCATGATTGAGCCGCCGCGGCTGACGATGCCGGTCATGCGCTTCGCCGTCATCGGCACGTAGCGCAGCAGCACCCCGGCGTGGATGGTGAAATAGTCCACGCCCTGCTCCGCCTGTTCGATCAGAGTGTCGCGGAAAATGTCCCAGGTGAGGTCCTCCGCCTTGCCGTCGACCTTTTCCAGCGCCTGGTAGATCGGCACGGTACCGATCGGCACCGGCGCATTGCGGACGATCCACTCCCGGGTTTCATGGATGTGCTTGCCGGTCGACAGATCCATCACCGTGTCGCCGCCCCAGCGGATCGACCACGTCATCTTCTCGACTTCCTCGCCGATGGAGGACCCGAGCGCCGAATTGCCGATATTGGCGTTGATTTTCACCAGGAAATTGCGGCCGATGATCATCGGCTCGGACTCTGGGTGGTTGATGTTGGCCGGAATGATGGCGCGGCCGCGCGCCACTTCGTCACGCACGAATTCCGGCGTAATCTCCTCGGGAATCGCGGCACCGAACGACTGTCCCGGATGCTGGCGCGCCATGAGTTCGGCCAGCTTCGATCCCATCGGCCCGGAGGCGCGCAGGCTGTCGATGTAGTGCCGGCGCTGCAGATTCTCACGAATCGCGATGTATTCCATTTCCGGCGTGATCAGGCCGCGGCGCGCGTAGTGCATCTGCGACACGTTCATGCCGGGCTTGGCGCGCCGCGGCTTGCGCTGCAGGTTGAAGCGCAATTCGGTGAGCTTCGGATCGCGCAGGCGCTCGACGCCGAATTTCGACGTCGGACCGGACAGCGCTTCGGTATCGCACCGCTCCTCGATCCACTTCGCGCGCAGCGGCGCAAGTCCGTTGCGAATGTCGATCTTCGCGTTCGGATCGGTGTAGGGGCCGGAAGTGTCGTAGACAAAGATCGGTGGATTCTTTTCGGCGCCAAAAGACGCCGGCGTGTCGGCCTGGCTGATCTCGCGCATAGCCACCCGGACGTCGGGGCGCCTGCCTTGCACGTACACCTTGCGCGAGTTGGGCAGCGGCTGCACCGCAGCGTCGTCGACATGCGCGGTCGCGGCGATGAATCGGGGATTCGCGTTCATCCTTCACTCCTTGATTAGCTGCCCGCGCGCGCTACGCGCTGGCGTCAAGCAAACCGGTCTACAGGTTGAGCCGAAAGGAGCGGAGACAGGAGGGAGAACTGCTCACGCTTCCCTGCGGCGGCATTATCCGCATCAGGTTCAAAGGGACTCTCTCACCCACGCCGCTGTTGCAACGACTCGCGCGCGCAGGACCCCCAACGTCAGACGGCCAAGGTACCGCAATCGATGGCGCTTTGCAATCTGCACGGCTCAACTGTGCGCGTGGACCGTCCTGCAGCCGGCACCGGCGCAGCGCGCTTCAGAAAGGGATTGACACCATGGTCTCAGTTATATATATTACTGACCGGTCAGTTATCAACCAGATCATGAACGCCCCTGAAAAGAAACCGCAGCCCCGCTGGGCGCGCCGCAAGGATGCGCGCCCGGAGGAAATCATCGCCGCCGCGCTCGACCTGTTCGTCGAGCGCGGCTTCGCCACGACGCGCCTAGACGACGTCGCCGCGCGCGCCGGCATCAGCAAGGGCACGCTGTACCTGTATTTCGAAAACAAGGAAGACCTGTTCAAAGCGGTGGTGCGCGGCAATATGCTGCCGATGCTGCAACACGGCGAAGCGCTGGTGGAAAATTTTCCCGGCAGCTCCAGCGAGTTGCTGCGCCAACTGGTGCGCGGCTGGTGGGAACTGACCGGCTCGAGCAAGGTTTCCGGTCTGCCCAAGCTTGTCATCGCCGAGGCCGGTAACTTCCCCGATCTTGCCAAATTCTATTACGACGAAGTGATCGTGCGCGCCCATTCCATGTTCCATCGGGTGCTGCAACGCGGCATCGATGCGGGCGAGTTTCGCGACGTCGATCTGGACCACTTGGTGCACGTCGCGCTGGCGCCGCTGGTGATGCTCGCTGTTTGGAGCCATTCATTCGCCTGCTGCGAGCAGGAACAATTGCAGCCGCAGCGCTATATCGACAGCTATCTGGATATGTTATTGCACAGCCTGCTCAAACCGCAGGTGGAGGAGAAAAAGCATGCCCGCAGAAAGATCTAAGCGGTATTGGCTGTTAGCGGCGGGCCTCGCCGCCGCCGCCGTCGCGGCCGTTTTCATCAACCACACGAACAGCCTTGCCTCGGCCCAACCGACGAGCGCTCCGGTGATCGAATTCGCGGCCAGCGATTTAGTCGAACCGCAGACGCGCGAGTTGCGCCAGTCCATTTCCATTACCGGTACCCTGGCGCCGCGCAACTGGACCACGGTCAAGGCCAAAGTCGCGGGCGAACTGAAGACCATCCTGGTGCGCGAAGGCGAAAGCGTCAAGCCGGGCCAGGTGCTCGCGCGCATCGACACCCAGGACGCGCAAGCGCGCCTGGACGAAAAGGTCGCCGATCTCGAGGCAGGCCGCGCGCAACTCGCGCTCGCCGACAAGAACCGCGCCAACAACCTGGCGCTGCTGCAACAGAAGTTCATTTCGCAGAATGCGTTCGACAGCGTGAACAGCAACTACCAGGTGTCGGAAGCGAAGCTGAAGGCGCTGGAGGCGCAGGTCGCAGTCGCGAAAAAAGCGTTTGCCGACACCATCGTCACCGCGCCGCAGGCCGGCATCGTTTCACAGCGGCATGCGCAACCGGGCGAAAAGCTGCCGGTAGACGGCAGGATCCTGACTTTGGTCGATCTTGCCGAGATGGAAGTTGAAGCCGCGGTGCCCGCGGGCGATATTCCCAGCATCCGCGTCGGCCAGGAGGTGAGTTTCCACGTGGAAGGGTTCAGCGAGCGCGACTTCATCGGCCGCATCGACCGCATCAACCCGGCGACCCAAACCGGTTCACGCTCCATTCTGATCTATGCCATGCTGCCCAATCGCGACGGCACGCTCAAAGGCGGCATGTTCGCCAGGGGCAGCGTCACCCTGAGCCGGATCGCTCAGGCTTTGGTAGTCCCGATCTCCGCGGTGCAGGAGGCCGGCAGCAAGGCGCAGGTGTTCGCGCTCGTCGACGGCCGGCTCGAACTGCGTCCGGTCAAACTCGGCTTGCGCAACGAAGACGAGGGCGTGGTGCAGATCCTTGCCGGCCTGGACGCGAAAAACCGAATCGTGCGCGCCAATCTGGGCACGCTCAGGCCCGGCGCGCAGGTCAGGGTCGTTGCCGCGCGCAATTGAACCGCGCCGCCCTGATTCCAGGAGCTCAATTCAACATGAGGGGATCTTCAGGGAGGGAAAGGAAGGGTCCCTCCCCTTCCTCGGCGTCTCATGCTCTCCTAATTCAGAGGCCATTTCGGTGATTCTGAAATCGACTCCAAGGACATAACACCATGTGGTTCACCCGCATCAGTATCAGCAACCCGGTGTTTGCCACCATGATGATGGCGGCTTTCCTGGTATTGGGACTGTTCTCCTACCAGCGCCTGTCGGTGGACCAGTTTCCGGAAGTGAATTTCCCGGTGGTCGTGGTGCAGACCGAGTATCCGGGCGCTTCGCCCGAGAGCGTCGAAACCGACTTGAGCCGCAAGATCGAGGAGGCGATCAACACCATCAGCGGCATCAAGACGCTGTCTTCGCGCTCTTACGAAGGCCTGTCGATAGTGGTCGCGGAGTTCGATCTGAGCGTCGACCCGGCGCTCGCCGCGCAGGACGTACGCGAGAAGGTAGCGGTGGTCAAGGTTGGCTTCCGTAAGGAAGTGAAGGAGCCGCGCGTCACGCGCTTCAATCCCGACGACCTGCCTATCATGTCGCTCGCGGTGCGCTCCGACAACCGGCCGCTGCGGGAGGTCACCACGCTCGCCGACCAGGTCATCAAACGGCGCATCGAGAACGCGCGCGGCGTCGGCCAGGCTACCCTGGTCGGCGGCGTGAAGCGCGAGATCCAGATCTTCCTGCGGCCCGCTGAAATGGAGTCCCTCGGCATCGGCGTCGATCAGGTCATTGCCGCCGTGCGCAGCGAAAACCAGGAGCTGCCCGCCGGTGCGATCACCTTGCGCGAATCCGAAACCCTGGTACAGGTGCAGGGGCGCATCGCCCAGCCGGAGCAGTTCAACCGCATCATCGTCGCGCGCCGCGGCGGCCAGCCGGTCTATTTGTCCCAGGTTGCAAACACGGTCGATGGCCAAGAGGAGGAGGAAAGCACGGCGCTGGTGAACGGCAAACGCGTCATATCGCTGGATATCATCAAGGCGCAAAGCGCCAATACTATCGAAACCGTGGACAACGTCATGGAGGTGGTGGCGGCGCTGAAGAAACAGCTGCCGGACGACGTCAAGCTCGAGGTGGTACGCGACACCTCGCTCGGCATCCGCAATTCGGTCAACAACGTCAAGCGCACCCTGCTCGAAGGCGCCGCACTGACCATCCTGGTGGTATTCCTGTTCCTCAATTCCTGGCGCAGCACGGTGATTACCGGGCTCACCCTGCCGATTTCGCTGATCGGCACCTTCCTCGTGATGTACGCCTCCGGTTTCACCATCAACATGCTGACGCTGATGGCGATGAGCCTGTGCGTGGGTCTGCTGATCGACGACGCCATCGTGGTGCGCGAGAACATCGTGCGCCACCTCGCCATGGGCAAGAGCCATCATGACGCGGCGCTCGACGGTACCCAGGAAATCGGCCTGGCGGTGATGGCCACCACGTTTTCCATCGTCGCGGTGTTCCTGCCGGTGGGTTTCATGGGCGGCATCATCGGACGTTTTTTTCACCAATTCGGCATCACCGTGGCGGCGGCGGTGCTGCTGTCCATGTTCGTCAGCTTCACCCTCGACCCGATGCTGTCCTCGGTGTGGTACGACCCGGCCGCCCACGGGGTACACGGCAAGGGCTGGTTTGCGCGCATGCTGTCGTGGAACGAGCAAGCGCTGGAGCGTTTCGGCGCGCACTACTCGCGTCTGCTCGCCTGGGCGCTGAAGCACAGAAAAAGCGTGCTCGCGCTCGCGCTCGCGAGTTTCGTCGGTGCTTTTGCCCTGGTGCCCAGAATCGGCTCGGAATTCGTGCCCGAGGCTGACCTGGCAGAAATCATGGTGCAATTGAATACGCCGGTGGGATCATCGCTCGCGTTCACCCAGGCCAAGACGCAACAGGCAGAGGCGGCGCTGCGCGAATTTCCCGAGGTGGTGTACACCTACGCCACGGTCAATACCGGAACCACGCCGGGCAAGAATTACGCCACGATATTCGTCAAACTGCTCGACCGCGGTCAGCGTGCGGCCAACCAGAAACAGCTGCAAAAGCCGATGCGCGCGCGCCTGCAGCAGATTGCCGGCGTCGAGGTGACCAATGTCGGCGTGTATACGCCGGTCAGCAGCGGCAAGCCGCTGCAGGTTTCGGTGCAGGGTCCGGACATGGCGGAGATCGAACGACTTTCAGGAGAGGTAAAGCGCATCATGCGCTCCATCGACGGCCTGGTGGACATCGATTCCAGCCTCAAGGCCGCACGACCCACTGTCGCCGTGCGCATCAAGCGCGAACTGGCGAGCGACCTGGGCGTAGGCGTGGGCAAGATCGGCGAAGCGCTGCGGCCACTGCTGGCGGGCGAAGCCATCTCCACCTGGAAGGCCCCCGACGACGAGAACTACGACGTCAAGATCCGCCTGCCCAAGACCGAGCGTGAGAACCGGGGAGACCTGGAACGCATCTATATCGCCAGCAATCAGATAGGCGCCGACGGCAACCCGAAAATGGTGGCACTGCGCCAGGTCGCCGAGTTCGTGCCTACGCTGGGCGCGACGCAGATCAACCGCAAGGATCTCACGCGCGAGGTGTTGGTCACCGCCAACGCCCTGGACCGGCCTGCGGGGGATCTCGGCAACGAAATCAAGGCGCGCCTGAAAGAGGTCACCATACAGCCGGGCTATCGCTTCGTCATGGGCGGATCGACCAAGGACATCCAGGAAACCATGGGCTACGCCCTGTCGGCCTTGCTCCTCGCGATCATCTTCATCTACCTGATCCTGGCCAGCCAGTTCGGCTCGTTCCTGCAGCCGGTGGCGATCATGATGTCGCTGCCGCTATCCTTGATCGGGGTATTGCTCGCGCTGCTGATCGCGCGCTCGACGCTCAACATCTTCTCCATCATCGGCTTCGTCATGCTGATGGGCCTGGTTACAAAAAATGCCATCCTTCTGGTGGACTTCACCAACCAGTTGCGCAAGGGCGGGCAGGACCGCACCCATGCCATCCTCGAAGCTGGGCGCATCCGCCTGCGGCCGATCCTGATGACCACCTTCGCCATGGTGTTCGGCATGATCCCGCTCGCGCTCGGCATCGGCGAGGGCTCCGAGCAGCGCGCACCCATGGCCCACGCGGTGATCGGCGGCATTATCACCTCCACGATGCTGACTCTGGTGGTAGTGCCGGTGATCTACACCTATCTGGACGATCTCGCGCGCTGGGCGAAGAGCAAGTTCCGGGCGAGAGAGTCGGCTGATCCGTCCCTATCCCATGTTGGGGCACAAGGTCAGGACTGAGATGACTCTGCCGGCTGACTCTGCCCGTTGCCTCCTGATCCCGACGCCGCTCTGTGACTAGGGTCACAAGGAAGCTGTACAAACAATGGTAAAATCTGCATCGTTTCCTCCATCCATTAACTCCGCGAGCCTATCCGCCATGAACATCGAACAAGCCCGTTTCAACATGGTCGAAAACCAGATCCGCCCCTGGGAGGTGCTGGACCAGAAAGTGCTGGACTTGCTCTACGTGGTCAAGCGCGAGGATTTCGTGCCGACCGCCTACCGCATGCTCGCCTTCTCGGACCTGGAGATTCCCATCGGTCAGGGTGAGCACATGTGGCAACCCAAAATGGAAGCGCGGGTGTTGCAGGAACTGGCGATACAGCCTAGCGACCAGGTGTTGGAGATCGGCACCGGCTCCGGCTATTTCGCCGCGTTGCTAGCCCGTCGCGCCCAGCACGTTTATAGCGTGGAAATCCAGGCCGAACTGAAAGCTGCCGGCGAAGCCAACCTGCGTCGCGCCGGCGTCGACAATGTGACGGTGGAACTGGGCGACGGCGCCAACGGCTGGTCCAAGCACTCGCCTTGCGATGTCATCGTACTGACTGGCTCGACACCGGTGTTGCCGCCGCAGTTCCTGCAACAGATGAAGGTCGGGGCACGCCTGTTCGCCGTCGTTGGCAGCCTGCCGGTGATGGTGGCACGCCTGGTAACCTGCACCGGCGATGGCGTCTATCAATCCCTCGACCTGTTCGAGACCAGCCTCGCGCCGCTGGCGAATGCCCTTACGGGCGAACGTTTCAGTTTTTGACCATGACGCAGATCACGCCGCCGCTGCTTAAGCAATGGCTCGCCGATACCGGACGCAAGCCGCCGCTGTTGCTCGACGTGCGCGAGCCTTGGGAATTCCGGACCTGCCATATCGAGGGCTCGACGCTGCTACCGATGAATACCATTCCCGCGCGAGCGCACGAACTCGACGCCGATGCTGAAACCGTTGTGATTTGCCATCACGGGGCACGTAGCTACCAGGTGGCGGCGTTCCTGGAGCGCAATGGTTTTCCCAAGCTGTACAACCTGCAAGGCGGAGTGAATGCCTGGGCCGACCAAGTAGAACCCGGCATGCCCCGATACTGAACCCGAATGAAACGACACGTGATTTTGCTTGGCCTTCTCGCTTTCAGCCAGCCGCTAGTCGCCGCTGACTTGTTGCAGGTCTACCGCGACGCGCGCAGCAACGACGCCGTGTACGCGTCCGCGCGCGCGGCGCTGGAGGCAGGCCGGGAGAAGTTGCCGCAAGGCTTGGCGCTGTTGCTGCCGACAGTTGGCGGCACGGCAAACACGACCTACAACGACAACCAGATCCTGTTCCGCGGCACGCCTACCCCCGGGCCGTTCATGCGCAAGTTCAACAGCAACGGCTGGACCGTGACCCTGAGCCAACCGTTGGTGCGCATGCAGAACTGGGAGCAGTACCAACAGGCGGGATTCCAGGTAGCGCAGGCCGAAGCGAGCTTTGGCCTGACCAGCCAGGACCTGGTCGTGCGCGTGGCGCAGGCCTACTTCGACGTGCTCGCCTCGCAGGACTCGCTCGCCTTCATCCAGGCGCAAAAAATCGCAATCTCCGAGCAGTTGGCCCAGGCCAAGCGCAATTTCGAAGTCGGCACCGCCACCATCACCGACACGCATGAGGCGCAGGCCCGCTACGACCTTGCGACCAGCCAGGAAATCGCGGCGCAGAACGATCTGGAGTTCAAGCAGCGCGTGGTGCAGCAGCTGATAGGGAAGTTCCCCGAAGCATTTGCTCCGCTCAAAACCAGCGCCGAACTCAACCCGCCGCAGCCCAACGCGATGGAGCCGTGGGTGGAGAGCGCGGAAAAGCAGAACTTCAGCGTGCGCATCCAGGAAGCCGGCGTGGAAATCGCAGCGCGCGAAGTGCGGCGCAACAAGGCCGGCCATTTGCCGACGCTCGACCTGATCGGAACTTACGGCGAGACCGGTGCCTCCAGCAACATCCTCAACGGCACCGGCAGCGATACCCGCGGCGCCACCGTCGGTGTGCAGCTGAGCGTGCCGCTCTACGCCGGCGGCGGAATCACATCCCGGGTGCGCGAAGCCGTCGCGAATCTGGAAAAATCGCGCCAGGACCTGGAAAACGCGCGCCGCAGCGCGGCCCTGTCGTCGCGCCAGTCCTATTTAGGCGTGACCAACGGCATGGCGCAGGTGCGCGCGCTGGAACAGGCCTTGATCTCCAGCCAGAGCGCGCTCGACTCGAACAAGCTCGGCTACGAGGTGGGCGTGCGCATCAACATCGACGTGCTGAATGCGCAGCAGCAACTGTTCTCGACCAAGCGCGACCTGTCCCGTGCGCGCTACGATACGCTCTTGAACGGCCTCAAACTGAAGGCCGCTGCCGGCGTCCTGAGCGAAGAAGACCTGGAAGCGGTAAACCGGCTGCTGGGCACCGACTAAAGCGGGCGGATTCAATCAAGCCTGGCGCCCGGGCATGCGCGGACGGCGCCCCGTCCGCGCGGATCGCCGATTGCTTGCGGACGATGACACTGTCCGCAAGCAATCGGCGATCTTGGATAAAACCCCCAAACCGCCTTTGCTTTTATCCATAGCCTTGTTTTCGGTACGGATGCGCTTCTTATCCGTGCCGAATACAAGGTTGGCGCGCGAGAGCGCTCAAGGTCTACTTAATTACCGCCGCTAGCAGCAAGCGCTCGCAGATCGCCAGATTGCACGCTGTAGCGCCTTGATGCGCACGGCTGAAAGCCAGCGCCGCCTGCGACATGCGCGTCAAGGCCGCCCGATCCGCCAGTAACGCTGCTGCCCGCTCGGCTAGCATGGCCGCGTCGGCGACTTCGATTGCGGCACCCGCCGCCACAGCCATTCTCGACGCTTCGGCGAAATTGTACATATGGTGACCGAATAACAGCGGGCGGCCTACGGCACAGGCCTCGATCAGATTCTGTCCGCCGTAAGGCAGCAGGCTGCCGCCGATGAACGCCAGATCGCAGGCAGCGTAGTAGGCCGGCATTTCCCCCATGCTGTCGCCGAGCAGTACCCGGCAATCGAGCGGTAGCGCTCGCTGTTCGCTGCGGCGCAGGAAGCTCAAATTGCGCTTGGTCAAAAGGGCCGCCACCTCGTCGAAGCGCTGCGGATGGCGCGGCACCAGCAACAGCAGCAAGCCTTCGATCCGGATGCGCAAGAACGCATCTACGACCAGTTCTTCCTCCCCCTGCCGCGTGCTTGCAGCCAGCAATACCGGACGCTGACCGATCCATTGCTTCAATTGCCCGCCCAGAACCAGCAACTGCGGGGCCACCGCGACATCGAATTTGAGATTGCCGGTGACCTCGACATCCCGGGCACCTAGGCGCGCGAGGCGCTCGGCGTCCTCGCGGGTCTGCGCGCTTACCGCGGCCAGGCTGCCGAGCGCGGCATGGGTGAGCGGCGCCACCAATGCGTAGCCGCGCGCCGACCTTTCCGACAGACGTGCGTTGGCGAGAACTAGCGGGATGCCCAGGCGCGCGCAGGATTCGACCAGGTTGAACCAGATTTCAGTTTCCATGAGGATGCCGAGGCGCGGCTTGAAACGTTCGAGAAAGCGCGTCACGGCGCCCGGATAGTCGTACGGAACATAGACGATGGTTGCCATGCCGCCGAACAACTGCCGCGCGGTCTCCCGCCCGGTGGGCGTCATTTGCGTGAGCAGCAACTCATGCCCGGGATAGCGCGTTGCCAACGCGCGCACCAGCGGTTCGGCTGCGCGCGTTTCACCCACGGAGACGGCGTGCAGCCAGATCACCGGCCGCTCCGACTTTCCCTGATACCAACCGAAGCGTTCGGGAATGTTCTCGCGGTAGTCCGGCTGGCGCCGGCCGCGCCACCACAGGTGCAACAGAAGCCAGGGAAGCAGCAGCCACAAAAGCAAACGATAGCCTAGGCGCCAGAAGATCATGTCGGTCCTTGGCACACGACTTCCTGCAACGCCGCCAGAACCTCGTCGACCTCGGGCACTACACCCGTGTCGCCCAGATTGCGAACCGGCGTGTCCTGGCCGGCATACACCCCGGTCAGTCCGGGGTGGGTGCCGCAGTAGATCGCGACCACCGGACTGCCGAGGGCGGCCGCCAAATGGGTCAGGCCGGTATCGACGCCGATCACCGCCTGCGCGCCGGCGAGCAATCCGGCCATGCCGGGGATATCCTGCGCCGGCGGCACCACGGCCTGCGGCAGGCGGCGCGCTAGGCGATCGCTGCGCGCGCGCTCCGCGGCGTCGCCCCAGGGCAAAACCGCGGCAAAGCCCTGGCGCGCGAGTTCGTTTCCGAGACGCTCCCAGGCCGATTCCGGCCACAGTTTGTCGGCGCGGCTGGTCGCGTGCAGCAGCACGCAGTAGGGGGCACGAGCCACCGATCCCGCGCCCACGGGCGCGGTGATGCCATAATCGAGCGCAGCCGGCAGCGCGTAGCCCAGAGCCAGGGCCGCGAGGCGCCGGTTTCGCACCACGGCGTGCAGGTCGCGCGGCACCACATGCGTATGATCATAGAACCTCGCCGCCAGCGACTCGCGCGCGCTGGCTGCGGCGTATCCATGGCGCGTGCCCGAGGCTGCCTGTGCGAGCAGTGCGCTCTTGATCAGGCCCTGCGTGTCGATCACGCAGTCGTATCGCACCCCCGATAGCGCGCGGCGGAACTGACCGAACTGACGCCAGTGCGCCGGGTTGAGCACGTTCCCGCGCCAGCGCCGCAGCGCTACCGAAATCGCGCGGTGCACGCCCGCATGCATGCCGACGATGTCGCTATAGGCTTCCTCCACCACCCAATCGATGCGCGCGCGGGGGAAGCGCGCGCGGATGTCGCTCACCACCGGCAGGTTGTGCACGACGTCGCCGAGCGAGGAGGTCTTGATGAGCAGAATATTGGGCATGCGCGGGGGAAACGAGACTGGCCTTGTTAGAATAGCCGCAGCGAATTATAAGGCGTGTTCCGCGGCGGGAGGTTTGCGCACAGGATACACGCCGCCCTTCCCATCGACTGGCGGTCAGAACTCGAGCTATGTGCGGTATTCTAGGCGTCGCTTCCCGTGCCCCGGTTTCCGACCGCGGCTGGCTGGCGCTCGGGCGCGATGCGATGCGCCATCGCGGCCCGGACGGTGCCGGGGAATGGTGGTCCACCGACTCCTGCGTCGGCCTCGGCCATCGGCGGCTTGCCATCATCGATCTCTCTCCAGGCGGGCATCAGCCGATGCAGGACGCGGGCGGCAGCCTGTGCATTGTCTTCAACGGCGAAATCTACAATTTTTCCGACCTGCGCCAGGAGTTGACGGCTAAAGGCCACGCCTTTCGCACCCACAGCGACACCGAAGTGATTCTGGCCGCCTATCTCGAGTGGGGCAGCGATTGCCTCTCGCGGCTGAACGGCATGTTCGCCCTTGCGCTTTACGACAGTCGCCGGAGGCAACTGCTTCTGGCGCGCGACCGCGCAGGGGAGAAGCCGCTGTTCTATGCCTTGGCCGACGGCGTGCTGCGCTTCGGCTCCGAGCTCAAGGGCCTGATGGCGGACCCGGCGTTGCCGCGCCGCATCGACGCGGCGGCGCTCGATTGCTACCTCGCCATGGGATTCGTGCCGGGCGAGCGCTCGATATTGCAGGGGGTGAACAAGCTGCCGCCCGCCCATGCGCTGGCGTTCGATCTAAATAGCGGCCAGTCGAGGCTCTGGCGCTACTGGCGGCTACCGGAATTGAGCACCCCGGCCGCTGCAGGCGAGCCCGACGAACCCCGGCTGCTGGACGAACTGGAGCACCTGCTCGAAGATGCCGTGCGTCGGCAACTGGTCGCCGATGTGCCGGTCGGTGTGTTGCTGAGCGGCGGCGTCGATTCCAGCCTGGTCGCGGCCATGGCGGCGCGTGCTGCGCCCAAGGTGAAGACCTTCACCATCCGCTTTCCCGGCTTCGGCCCGCTCGACGAAACTGCGCATGCCCGCCTGATCGCCCGTCACTTCGGCAGCGAGCACGTGGAGCTCGTCGCCGCCGAATCCACGGTGGATCTGCTGCCGCTGCTGGCGCGGCAGTTCGACGAGCCCATGGTGGACTCGTCGATGATTCCTACTTATCTCGTGAGCCGCCTGGTGCGCGAGCATTGCACCGTCGCGCTCGGCGGCGATGGCGGGGATGAGTTGTTCGGCGGCTATCCCCAATACGACCGGCTGCTGTGGTTGCAGCGTAATTTGGGCGGAATTCCGCGAGGCCTGCGCCTGGGCCTGGCTACCGCCGCGGCTGCCGCGCTGCCCGTCGGCTTCAAGGGCCGCAACTGGTTGCAGGCGCTGGGGGCGGACCTGGAGACCGGCTTGCCGCTGATCCTGTCGCTGTTCGACGGCGGCACGCGCAAACGCTTGATGGCGCAGCACGGCACCTGGAAGCTCGTCGCCGAGCGCGTCCGGGAGGAGCGCATTCCCAAGTCGGCAGACCTGCTGCAGCGCGCCACACGCATGGATTTTGACAACTACCTCGCCGAGGACATCTTGGTGAAAGTGGACCGCGCCAGCATGCTCAATTCCCTGGAAGTGCGCGCCCCACTGCTTGACTACAGGTTGATCGAATTCGCGTTCGGCGAGGTCCCGTCGCAGCTGAAGGCTACGGCCAGCGGCCGCAAAATTTTGCTGAAGAAATTGACCCAGCGCATCCTGCCGCCGGAATTCGACCGGCAACGCAAGCAGGGGTTCTCGATTCCGCTCGCGTCCTGGTTGCAGTCCGGGCCGTGGAGAGCGTATTTTCGCGAAACGCTGCTGGGTTCGGACAACACCCTGTTCGACCGCCTAGAGGTAAGCAAACTGTTGGCCGGACAGGCGCAGGGCAGGCTGAACAGCGAGCGCCTGTTCGCACTGGTGTTGTTCGAGTTGTGGCGGCGGCAATATCAAGTCTCGATGTAATATCAACAACGTGCATACCGAGATTTGCGAAAAATGCCCAACCAGGTAGCCCGCTCCGCTGTGCGCCAGCCGCTTTCGGTTGTCATCATCACCAAGAACGCGGCGACGCAGTTAGCCGCCTGCCTGGAGAGCGCGTCGTTTGCCGACGAGATACTGGTAGTCGACTCGGGCTCGGACGACGGCACCGCAGCACTTGCCGCAAAGCACGGTGCGCGCGTGTTGCAAAAGACGGAGTGGCTGGGGTTCGGACCGCAGAAGCAGTTTGCGGTCGACGCCGCACGCCATGACTGGGTACTCTGCCTGGACGCGGATGAACGCGTGAGCAAGCCCTTACACAAGAGCATATTTGCCGCGCTCGCGGCGCCTGCGGCGCAGGCTTATGCGATGCCGCGCTGCAATCGTTTCATGGGGCGTTGGTTGCGGCACGGTGAAGGCTATCCGGACTGGAGCCTGCGTCTGTTCGACCGCCGGCATGCGCGCTGGAGCGATGATTCGGTGCACGAAAAGGTAGTCAGCGACGCGCCGGTCGCGCGCATCGCCGGCGACCTGCTGCACGATTCGGCCGAAACCCTGGCCGGCTATCTCGACAAGCAGAACCGCTATACCAGCATGCAGGCCGAAGCCCTGTTCAAGGCGGGTAAACGGGCCGGCGTGACGCAACTGCTGCTGTCGCCGGCGCTGCGCTTCGTCAAGTTCTATTTCCTGCGCCTGGGTTTTCTCGACGGCAGCGCGGGCCTGGTGCATATTGCCATCGGTTGCTGCAACAGTTTCCACAAATATGCCAAGCTGATGGCGCTGCAGCGCGATCGGTAGAACCTGCCGGCCATTATTGGGACAGCGAGGCTTTCAGTGGGAAGCCTGCAACCCTCACTTCTTCAACAGCGACGCCGGATTGCCGACCACCGTTGTAAATGGCGCCACGCTCTTGGTGACTACTGCGCCCATGCCGACGACTGCGCCGCGACCGATTACCAGCGGCTTTACCGTGGTCCCTTGCCGGAGAATGGCCCCGGTTCCGACGTAGGCATAATCCTCGACGATCACACCGCCGTTGCAATGGACATCCGGTGCAAAGGTGACGAAATCCCCGATCACGCAGTCATGCGCAACGTAGGAATAGATATTCGCGTGGAAATACCTGCCGATCTTCGCGTTGGAGGTAATCGTGGTGTAGGCGCAAAAAATTGCACCTTCGCCGATGACGTTTTCGCGCAGGCGGACGCTGTTTGCGGCGGTGATGGAAAACGGCTTCGCATGGCCCGCTACAAATTCCCTGGCGAAACGTTCGCGAACCGAGTAATCGGTAATGGTGATGTTGAAATATTTGTCCGCGCGGCTCGCCAGAAATTCCTCGGGGGCGATCACTCTGTGGCCGTTGACCATGGCCAAATCCCGGTTCTCGTCGACGAATACGATTTCGCAGCCTGCGTGATCCGCCGCAGCCAGCATATCCTCGACGAGCGGCATGACTTCCCTGCCGAATCCCCCGGCACCGACTATTCCGTATAAACGCATTGCGCGGACTTCCCAAGGTGTTAATCGCAGTCGCCTCATGGCAGCGCGACCTGGGGAGTTTTTTACCCCGACGCACCATCAACGGTCAAATATTTCTGCTGGGCCTGGTGCTCGCCGCGATCTGCCCCGGCCGCCGGCGCCAGGCGTGAGATCATGGAAACGAGTGTTGCTCAACGGCGGAAAGCCGCTTAATCTGTGAACCCTGCGGTCCCAAACCTGCCAATGAAAATCACGCAAACCGCCTTATCCGGCGTCGTCGTCGCCGAAACCACGCCTTTCGCCGATGATCGCGGCGCGTTCGCCTGTCTGTACGACGAGCGCGACCTCGCCCCCATGATAGGCGCGCGCCGCATCGTGCAGATCAACCATTCCCGAACCAGCGCAGTCGGATCCGTGCGCGGCTTGCATTTTCAATATCCGCCGCATGCCGAGATAAAACTGGTGCGATGCTTGAGAGGTCGGGTCTGGGATGTCGCAGTCGATCTGCGCGCCGGATCGCCGACCTTCCTGCGCTGGCATGCAGAGGAACTTTCGTCGGACAACGCGCGCATGCTGGTCGTTCCGGAAGGCTGCGCTCACGGCTTTCAGGTACTGGGGCCGGAGAGTGAACTTCTGTACCTACACACCGCCCTCTATGTGCCCGACGCCGAAGGCGGAATCTTGTGCAAGGACCCGCGCCTGGATATCGCCTGGCCGTTGCCGGTCGCAGGCCTGTCGCGCCGCGACCGCAGCTTCGCGCCGATTGCTCCAAAATTTTCAGGGATCGCAATATGAACTGCCGCCACTGCTACACGCCGCTGGCCGAGGTGTTTCTGGATCTCGGCTTCGCGCCCCCGTCGAACGCCTACTTGAGCGCGGCCGATCTGACCGCGCCGGAGCGCTACTACCCGCTCAAACTCTATGTCTGCAACCAATGCTGGCTGGTGCAAACCGAAGACCACGCCGCGGCGAGCGAACTCTTCGGCCACGACTACGCCTACTTCTCTTCGGTGTCGCAGAGCTGGGTGGATCATGCGGCCCGCTATGCCGAGATGATCACAGCGCGCCTCGACCTCGGCAAGAAAAGCTTCGTCATCGAGGTGGCGGCCAACGATGGTTACCTGCTCAGAAATTTCGTCGCGGCCGGCATTCCCTGCCTCGGCATCGAACCCACTGCAAGCACGGCGGCGGCGGCAGAGCGAATCGGCATCCCCATCCTGCGCGAGTTCTTCGGCAAAACTCTGGCCGAGCGCCTCGCCGCCGTGGGCAAGCAGGCCGATCTCATCGTCGGTAACAACGTCTACGCCCACGTCCCCGATATCAACGATTTCACCGCCGGCCTCAAGGCAGCGCTAATACCTGGCGGTACCATTACCCTCGAATTTACCCATCTCATGCGCCTGATCGAGCACACGCTGTTCGATACCGTGTATCACGAACACTTCTCGTACTTCTCGCTGCACACCGTGAACCGCATACTGGCCAGCGCCGGTCTCCGGGTGTTCGATGTGGAAGAGCTTCCCACCCAGGGGGGAAGCCTGCGCGTCTACGGCTGCCACGCGGGCGATGCGCGCGCCACGACCGCGGCGGTCGCTGCAGTACTCGCCGAGGAACAGCGGCGCGGACTGGACCGGGTCGAGATCTATCGCGCGTTTCAACCGCGTGCCGACCGCGTAAAAAATGCATTGCTCGCCTTTCTGCTGGAGCGGAAGCGTGCCGGCAAACGCGTTGCCGCCTACGGTGCCGCGGCCAAGGGCAATACGCTGCTTAACTACGCCGGCGTCAAACCCGACCTGCTGCCGTTCGTGTGCGATGCGGCACCGTCCAAGCAGGGAAAATTCCTGCCGGGCGTGCATATTCCCATCCTGCCTCCCGCCGCGCTGCGCGAACAGCGGCCCGACGTGGTCCTGATCCTGCCGTGGAACATCGCCGACGAGGTGGTGTTGCAGCATGGCTATGTGCGCGAGTGGGGCGGGCGGTTCGTGGTGGCGGTGCCGGAACTGCGGGACATCGCATGAAAGTGCTGGTCACCGGCGCCACCGGTTTCATCGGCGGCCACGTCGTTGCGCAACTGCTCGTGCGCGGGCATGAGGTCGTTGCCGTCGGCCGCGACGAGGCCAAGGCGCGCAAGCTTTCCTGGTTCGAGCGTGTGCGTTTCATCGCTTGCGACATCCATGGCGCGCTCGAGCGCCCGGCTGAGCGCTTCGGGCAGCCGGATGCCGTCATGCACCTGGCATGGCCCGGCCTGCCGAACTACGACGCCTTGTTTCATTACGAGGAGACCCTGCCTGCCGATTACCGCTTCCTCAAATCGCTGGTGCTGGGCGGCATCGGTCAGCTGCTGGTGACCGGCACCTGCGTCGAATACGGGATGCAAAGCGGCGCGCTGGCAGAAGACCTGCCGACGGCTCCAGCCAACCCTTACGCGCTGGCGAAGGACACGCTGCGCAAAGCGCTGCAGGCGCTGCAACAGCAACATGCGTTCGTACTGCAATGGGCGCGGCTGTTCTACATGCACGGAGAAGGGCAAAGTCCCAACAGCCTGCTGGCGCAGCTCGATCGCGCCATCGACAGCGGCGAAACCGCATTCAACATGTCCGGCGGCGAACAGCTGCGCGACTACCTCACCGTCGGCGAGGTCGCCGCGCGCACGGTGCTCCTGCTCGAGCACCCCGAGTGCAGGGGTGTGGTCAATGTTTGCAGTGGCGAACCGACTTCCGTGCGCCGCCTGGTGGAGCGCCATCTGGCAAATCGAGGAGCCACGATTCGATTGAACCTGGGCCACTACCCGTATTCCAGCGACGCGCCGATGGCGTTCTGGGGCGATGCCAGTCGCATGTGTGCGCTCCTGAAGAAACCATGACGCAGCGCGAGTTGTTCAGGACGGAACGCCTCCCGGTGCTGCAGAACCGGGTTTTCGCTTCTGCGACCGAGGCGCTGGCGAGCGCAAGCGGAGACGTGGTTCTGGTCCAGGATCTGGATACCGGGCTGATATTCAATTCGGCATTCGATCCGGAGCGGCTCGAATACGACCACAATTATCAGAACGAACAGGCCTGTTCCGGGGTGTTCAAAGCCCATCTGGGCGCGGTAGCGGCGATCATCCACCGCCATTTTCATGGCCGTACCTTGATTGAAGTGGGTTGCGGCAAGGGCTATTTTCTCGACCATCTGCTGGCGCGAGGATTTGCGGTCACGGGCATCGACCCCGCCTATGAAGGCAGCAATCCCCGCGTCGTCAAAGCGCGCTTCGAGCGCGGACTGGGATTGTCGGCCGACGCGGTGGTACTGCGCCATGTACTGGAGCACATACCCGATCCGCTCTCCTTTCTATCGAGCATCGCCGACGCGAACGGCGGCAAGGGCCGGATCTATATCGAGGTTCCATGTTTCGACTGGATCTGCAGCCGCCGCGCCTGGTTCGATGTTTTTTACGAGCATGTCAATTACTTTCGCCTGCCGGATTTTCAACGCATGTTCGGCACGGTCTTTGAGAGCGGGCACGCGTTCGGCGGCCAATATCTCTACGTGGTCGCCGAATTGTCCAGTTTGCGCAGCCCGCGCTTCGGTTCGACCTGCGCCCTCACCTTTCCCGCGGATTTTCTCGGCGGCATAGAGCGGCTAGTCTCGGTCGCTGGCAACTACGAGCGCAATGCCGTCTGGGGCGCGGCGTCTAAGGGCGTGGTATGCGCGGTGTACATGCAGCGCGCGGGCGCGAAACTCGAGTTCGTGATCGACATCAATCCGGTCAAACAGGGCAAATTTCTCCCCGGCAGCGGCCTGCAAGTGCTATCGCCGGAAAAGGCGATGCGCTTATTGCGGCCGGGAGACAATATCTTCGTGATGAATTCGAATTATCTGGATGAAATCGCCGCCCAATCGGGCAAGCAATATCACTACTGCGAAGCGGACCATGAATAGTTTTGCGCAAGAAATACAACACCGGATCGAAGCCAACGCCGGCGACGAGCGACTGCAAGCCGATGCCCGCGCGCTCCTTGTGTCCTCGATCGCGGCAAAGTATTCCTACAATTTCACCTGGCTGTCGCGGCCGGTGATCCAGTACCCGCAGGACATGGTGGCAATGCAGGAACTCATCTGGCAGGTAAAACCGGATCTGATCGTCGAGACCGGCATCGCCCACGGCGGCTCGCTTATCCTCTCCGCATCGATGCTGGCGCTGCTCGATTATTGCGAGGCCGTTGCGGCCGGAACAACGCTGGATCCGCGCGCGACGCGGCGGCGTGTGCTCGGCATCGACATCGATATTCGCCCGCACAATCGGGCGGCGATCGAACAACACCCGCTGGCGCACCGCATCGACATGATCCAAGGTTCCTCCATCGCGCCGGAAACCATCGCGCGCGTGCATGCATGCGCCAAAGGCTACGAGCGGATCCTGGTCTGTCTCGATTCGAACCACACCCACGAGCACGTTCTGGCCGAACTCGAAGCCTACGCGCCGCTCGTCAGCCGGGACAGCTACTGCGTCGTGTTCGACACCGTGGTCGAGGACCTGCCCGACGCGATGTTCCCCGACCGCCCCTGGGGCAAGGGCGACAATCCCAAGACCGCGATGCGCGAGTACCTGCGCCGTATCGAGAAAGAAGGCCGCAAGGCGCGTGACGGCTCGTCGCTTGGATTCGAGATCGACAAAGCGATCGAGAACAAACTGTTGCTTACCGTGGCCCCCGACGGCTATCTCAAGCGGACCATTTGACGTCGGATCAATTTTCAAGTGGCCATCCCATTGTCGAGCCGAGGCAGGACGAGCGCGTGTCCTCGGTAAAGCTGAACACCGCCGCGAACCTGACTGCTCGAGTATGGACGGCCGTGGTGCATCTGGCGTTCGTGCCCTTGTACGTGAGCTATCTCGGCATCGAGGCCTATGGCCTGATCGGCGTGTTCAGTTCGCTGCTGGCGCTGTTCGCGCTGCTCGACCTGGGGCTGAGCGCGACGCTCAACCGCGAGTTGGCGAAGTTTTCGGCGAAAGCTGGCATCGGCAGCGCTGGCGAAGCGCGCGATCTGGTGCGCACGCTGGAGATGCCCTACTGGTTGCTCGCGCTCGTCATCGGCATCGGCGTCGCGCTGGCGGCGCCTTTCATCGCCGGCGATTGGCTCAGGGTCGACCGCCTGGAGGTGGCCTCGGTGCGACAGGCCGTCACCCTGATGGGATTGACGATAGCGCTGCAATGGCCGGCATCGCTCTATGGCGGCGGCCTCATGGGCCTGCAGCGGCAGGTACTGCTCGGGGGCATCAATGCCGGGGTGGCGACCTTGCGGGCGGTAGGCGCCGTCTTGGTGCTCGCCAATTTCGCCGCCACCATAGAAGCCTTCTTCTGCTGGCAGGCCGCGGCCAGCGCGCTGCAAACGCTCGCCACCGGCGCCGCCTTGTGGCTCAGGCTGCCGCGCAGCGCACAGGCGCCACGATTCGACCGGCGCATACTCTCCGGGGTGTGGCGCCTTGCCGCCGGCATGGCCGCCATTTCGGCGCTGGGCGTGGTCCTGACGCAACTGGACAAGGTGATCCTGGTCAAGCTCTTGCCCCTCGCCGAATTCGGCTATTACAGCCTCGCCTGGACCGTCGCCACCGGCCTGTATTTTTTGATCGGCCCTTTGTACTCGGCGCTGTTTCCGCGCTTCACCCAGCTGGTGGCGCAGCAGAACGAGCCCGGCCTGCGCGGTCTTTACCATGAAGGCTGCCAATGGATGTCGGTGATCCTGCTGCCGATAGCGGTGGTGATTGCCCTGTTCTCCGCCGAATTGATGCGCTTGTGGACCGGCGACGCCGTGCTCGCGGAACACAGCCACCTGCTGCTGAGCTTGCTGATCACGGGCACTGCGCTGAACGGGCTGATGAGCCTGCCCACGGGCTTGCAGCTCGCATACGGCTGGACAAGATTGGGCATCGCCACTAACCTTGTTGCGGTCGCGGCGCTGGTGCCTTTGATGTTCGTTCTGACTTCACGTTTTGGCGCAGCAGGCGGCGCAGCGGCGTGGGTGCTGCTCAACGGCGCTTACGTGCTGCTGGCGCTGCCGCTGATGCACCGCAGACTTCTGCGCGGCGAACTGGGGCGATGGTACGGCATCGACGTCGGCTTGCCCCTGGTCGCAGCGCTGGCCGCCGCGGGCAGTTGCAAATGGCTGTTTGATCATTGGGGAGCACAAGACCTGCCGCGCCTGAGCCTGCTGGCATGCCTGGCAGCGGCCGGCTTGTTCACGGCCGGGGCTGCCGCGATCGCCGCTCCCCTGGTGCGCGCGCGCCTGGCAAGCGCGATTGCCGGCGCATGAAAGCTCGGCGCTTAGACAAGTTTTTGGAGTTGCGGTGGAATTATTGAGCAAGCTGTTGCAGGCGCTGCGGGACCGCGAATCCGGCTGGCCCCGAATCGCCGCGCACCTGCGCCTGCGCGCAGGCATTTACTACCGCAAGTCGTGGTCCCAGTGCGGCGAAGATTTGATCCTGCGCTACCTGTTCGACTTGCTGCGCATCGCGCGCCCGAGCTATATCGATATCGGCGCGCATCATCCGTGGTATTACAACAATACCTACCTGTTCTATCGCCAGGGCGCGCGCGGGGTCAACGTCGAACCCGACCCCTCGCTGCACGCGGGCTTGCGCCGCGGACGGCCGCGCGACGTCAATCTCAACATCGGCATCGGCCCGCGCGAGGCGGAGCTGAATTTCTATGTCATGTCCAGGCGCACCCTCAACACCTTCTCCGCCGTTGAGGCGCGCAAGTACGTGGAACAGTACGGCCTGCGCATCGTCGATACGCAGCGCATCCGCGTGCAAACCTTCGCCCAGGCGGTGGACGCGCACCTGGGGCGCGCCCCGGACCTGGTATCGCTCGATGTCGAAGGTCTGGACCTGGACATCCTGCGCTCCATCGATTTTTCCAGGTATCGCCCGCATGCGTTCTGCGTCGAGACCATCAGCTACGCGACCGGGGACGGCAGCGGGGTCAAGAGTCCGGAGATCCATGCGCTGATGCTCGAAAATGGATACCGGCTGTATGCCGACACGTATATCAATTCCATTTACGTCGCAGACAGCAGTTGGCGCGCCCTAGCGGCAAGTGCGCAATGAGGGCGGTGCAGGCACTGGTAAGCGTGGGCATACCCACCTACAACCGGCCCGAAGGCCTGCGCCGAACTTTGACCTGCATCGCCGCACAAACCTACGCCAATCTGGAGATCATCGTTTCCGACAATTGCTCGCCGACGCCCGAGACCGAGCAGGTGGCACGTGAATTCATGGTGCGGGACGCGCGCATCCGCTTTTACCGCCAGCCGGAACCATTAGGCGTGAGCGGAAACTTCCGTTTCGTGCTGAAACAGGCCGGCGGCGAGTTCTTCATGTGGGCTGCCGACGACGACGAATGGGATCCGGACTTCGTGCGCCAGTGCGTCGGCGGATTCGCCGCCGGTGTCGTGTCGGTGATGCCGCATATGCGCACGCTCTATCGGGTGCAGGGTGAGTATCGCCCTGCCAAGTTTCCGCAGTTTGCGCGAACGCAGTCCGCGGCACAGCGCATGGCCGCTTTCCTGCGCTGCCTGACCCCCAGCCTGTTCTACGGCCTGCATCGACGCGAGCATATGCTGTTCTTCGTCACCGAGCCCAAATGGTTTGATTTTTACGACTGCTACTTCGTGTTGCGGCTGCTGAGCCGCGGCAACATTGTTCTCCTCGACCCCGTGCTGTACACCGCCGGGGTCGATGCCCGGACTTATGAGGTGAAGGCGGCGCGCCAACATCGGTTCCTCGGCCTGGACTACCTGAGTTTCTTCCGCTCGGTATCCGACCTGATCGTTGCTGCCAGAATGACTTTGCGCGAACGGCTGTGGCTGCGCACCAGACTAATGCTCACCATGATCGGCCTGCTGCTTTGGCATGAGTCCCGATTCCTGTGGCAAAGGATACCGCGGTGACGGTGAAGTCCTGGCTCAAAGCCAGCCCCTTGCTCGCCTTCAACCTGGTCAACCGCGACCGCTGGGTCGCAGAGCAGGCGGCAAGCCTTCCCGCCGGTGCGCGGGTGCTCGACATGGGCGCCGGCTCTTGCCCCTACCGGCCGCTGTTTGCGCACTGCCGCTACCAAACCCAGGATTTTGCCGGTTTGGACGACGACCAGCTGCGTCACGGCAGCTATGGCAACATCGACTACCGCTGCGATATCGCAAACGTGCCGGTGACAGACGGCGAGTTCGACGCCATTCTGTGCACCGAAGTGCTGGAGCATGTGCGCGAGCCGATCAAGGCGGTGCGCGAAATGGCGCGCATCCTCAAGCCAGGCGGGCGCCTGATGCTGACCGCCCCGCTCGGATCCGGCATCCATCAGGAGCCCTACCACTACTACGGCGGCTACACGCCTTACTGGTTCCATGACTTCCTCGGCGAAGCCGGTTTTTCCCAGATCAAGGTCGAAGCGAATGCGGGTTCCTTCCGCTTTTTCGCGCAGGAAGGCTTCCGCTTCGTGCAGACGACCCGCCCGTTCAAACTGGGAATGCCGCTATGGCTTGAATTGTTTTGGCTGCCGCTGTGGTTGCTGCTCGCCCCCTTGCTGGGGTTGGCGATTCCCCTCGCCTGCCGCTACCTGGACCGATTCGACCGGGAACGGCGCTTCACCGTCGGTTACCACGTAACCGCCGTCAAAGGCGGATGACGCTCGCGATGATCAAATTTCGTTGTTCGGGCTGGCACGACTGATGGTCATCGTTCGCCTGACCGGGGGTCTAGGAAACCAGATGTTCCAGTACGCGGCCGGCAGGGCTTTGGCCGACCGCCTGGGCGCAGACTTGCTGCTCGACACGCGCGCGTTCGAGAACGCGCTCGCATTCCAGGACTACACCCGCCGCGCCTATGCGCTGGCGCCGTTCAAGCTGCGCGCGCGCTTGGCGACCGCGGCGGATCTGCAAGATTGGCCGCTGTGGGTGGTGGAAATCGGGATGCGGATGCGCGCCGTTCGCCCCTTGTTTCGGCGCTGGCATTTCGAGTACGGCATCACCTACGACTCCAGGCTGCGCACGCTGCACGAACCGGTTTGCCTGGTTGGCTACTGGCAGTCCGAGCGCTATTTCATCGATATCGCCGATCGGATTCGAGCGGACTTCGCGCTGGCGCAGCCGATGCGCGACAACAATTCCAGGCTGCTCGAACTGGCGCGCTCCGCGCACAGCGTCGGCCTGCACGTGCGCCGGGGCGATTTCGTCAGCCTCAGCGACGCGGCGCAGGTGCACGGCCTGTGCTCGATCGATTACTATCGGCGTGCGATCCAGCTCGTCGGCGAACGTTGTCCGCAATGCCGTTTCCTGGTGTTCTCCGACGATCCGCAATGGGCGCGCGCCGAACTGCCGCTGGATCCATCGGCGCTATTCGTCACCGGCAACGAGCAACAGCCGGAACAGGACCTGGCACTGATGAGCGCATGCAAACACCACGTCATCGCCAACAGCAGCTTCAGTTGGTGGGCGGCCTGGCTCGGATACAGTGCGGGGCAGATCGTCGTCGCGCCATCGCCTTGGTACGCGAGTTCCAAACTGGATACGCGCGATCTCGCCGTCGCCCGTTGGCACTACATCAGCCGGATTTGACTGGAAACCATCCTGAATCATTTTTCGACAAGCCGGCATGCCTGAAGTCTCCGTCCTACTGCCGGTGCGCGATGGTGCGCGCACCCTGGCCCTGGCCATGGTTTCGGTGCTCGAGCAGAGCTTTCGCGATTTTGAATTGCTGGTGCTGGACGATGGCTCGGTCGACGCGTCTCCGGATATTGCGCTGCGCTTCGGCGATCCGCGCGTGCGCCTGCTGCGCGACGGCATGAAGCGGGGTTTGGCCGCGCGGCTCAACCAGGGCATAGACGAGGCGACGGGGCGCTATATCGCCCGCATGGATGCCGATGACGTCTGCTTCCCGCAGCGCTTTGCGCGCCAAGTGGAACGATTGAATGGCGAGCGCAGGCTGGATCTGGTCGCATGCAAAATGCTGGATTTCGACGAGACCGGTTCGGCCACCGGTACCCGGCCGAGTCGCCTCGAACACGAAGCGCTTTGCGCCCGGCCCTGGAGCGGCATTTATCTTGGGCATCCGACCTGGATGGGACGCGCCGACTGGTTCCGCCGCTATCGGTATCGCACTCCTGACATGGTGCGCGCCCAGGATCAGGAGTTGCTTCTGCGCGCCTATCCGCACAGCCGCTTCGCCGCGCTGGACGAAGCCCTGCTGGGCTATCGCGCGGGGCCGATTGCGCTTGGCAAGGTGTGGGCGACGCGACGCTATATCCTGGCCGCGCAAATCGACTGTTTCACCGAACGCCGCCAATGGCGCAACCTATTGCTCGCCACGCTCGCAACAGGGCTCAAGCTGTCGCTGGACCTGCTGTTCGCGACAGCGCCAGGGCGCTGGTGGCAACAACATCGCCGCCCCGCGGTTTCACCCGAGATCGACCGGGCATGGACTAAATTGTTGGTATCTTTGACGCGACGACTGGTCGAACTTGGTCTGCCGCGCGGATTCGAACCCGAGGGCTTACCCGAGGTGCCTGCGCGTGCGTCGTAATCCGCACCGCCGTCCGCGCGTTTGCATCGTCGCCACGGCGCCCGCGACGCTCGATGTATTCATGCTCGGGCACTTGATCGGTCTCGCTAAAGTCGCCGAAGTTACGGCGGTGGCCGATTTCGCCCCGGCGGACGCCGCACTTGCCTGGCCTCCGGAAATATCGCGCGTGGCGATTCGTATCGCGCGCCCGATTTCCTTGTGGATCGACCTGCTGGCACTATTCCGACTGTTCCGACTGTTTCGCCGGCAGCGCTTCGACCTGGTGCACTCGATCACACCCAAAGCGGGCCTGCTGGCCATGTTTGCCGGCGCGCTAGCCGGGGTGCCACTGCGGCTGCACAGCTTCACCGGACAGGTCTGGGTTACGCGCACCGGACCGATGCGCGCACTGCTGAAGAACCTGGACCGGCTGATTGCGCGGCTCGCGACCAGCGTGCTGGTCGACAGCCCATCGCAGCGCGAATTCCTGATCGTCCAAGGCGTGGTCGCCGCGGATAGATCGACCGTGATCGCCCGGGGTTCGATCTGCGGCGTCGACACAGCACGCTTTCGCCCCGATAGCGCGGCACGGGAACGCGTCCGGCGCGATCTGCGCATTCCCGCGGATGCCATGGTGTTTGTCTATCTCGGGCGCGTCAATCGCGACAAGGGTCTGCTCGATCTCGCGACAGCATTCACCGAAGTCGGTAGCGTTTATGCCGATGCGCATCTGCTTGTTGTGGGTCCGGATGAAGACAATTTGAGTGCGGCCCTCGCGACCGCTGCCGCAGCCTGCTCCGCCAGACTGCACCGCGTCGATTTCACCGACCGGCCGCAGGACTATTTCGCCGCCGCCGATGTCTTCTGCCTGCCTAGTTACCGCGAAGGATTCGGCAGCACCATTATCGAGGCGGCCGCGGCGGGCGTGCCGGCCATAGGCTCGAGGATCTACGGCATCACCGACGCCATCGTCGAAGGTGAATCCGGCCTGCTGTTCGAGGCCGGCAATGCGAATCAGCTTGCGCAGCGCATGCTGGCATTGGCCGGCGATGCGAGCGGGCGCCGGCGCATGGGGCAAAATGGACGGGAGCGGGCGCTGCGTGATTTTTCCGCCGCGGTCGTGACCGCGGCCCTGCTTGAATTTTATGAAGAACTGCTGGCGCAGCACGCCGATTGACGGAATTCAGATACATGCCGAAGCGCTGTTTTGACTTTTTGGTGGCCCTCGCCCTGCTCGTCGCGATCTTGCCGCTGCTCGCGCTGCTGGCGCTGGCAGTGCGCTGGAAGCTGGGCCGCCCCGTGTTATTCGCACAGACGCGGCCCGGACTGAACGGCGCGCCCTTCGCCTTCTACAAATTCCGCACCATGACCGATGCGCGCAACGCGGCGGGAGAACTTCTGCCCGACGCAGCAAGGCTTACACCTTTCGGCGGATTGATGCGAAAATCGAGCCTGGACGAACTGCCGCAACTGATCAACGTCGTCAAAGGCGACATGAGCCTGGTCGGACCGCGGCCGCTATTGATGGAGTACCTTCCCTTGTACAGCGAGCGCCAGGCGCGACGCCATGCGGTGCGGCCTGGAATTACCGGTTGGGCCCAGGTAAACGGCAGAAATGCGCTGGCCTGGGAGGAACGCTTCGAACTTGATGTCTGGTACGTGGAACACCAGTCGTTCTGGCTCGACCTGAGAATCATCGCCATGACCGCATGGCGGGTGCTGCGGCCGCAGGGAATTTCGCATCCGGGACAGGCCACGATGAGCAAGTTCACCGGGTCGCAACACGGCAGGAAGAATTGACGGCCAGAGAAAAACCGGCGAACGAGTCGCTGCGCCTGGCAGTGGATGGTGGCGTGCCTGTGCGCAAAAAGTCCTTTGCACCTTGGCCAGTGTTCGCCGCAGACGAGATCGAGGCGGTCGCAGAAGTGCTGCGCTCGGGCAAGGTCAACTATTGGACCGGCGTGCAGATCGAGGAATTCGAGCACGAATTCGCCCAGTTCGTCGGTGTCAAGTACGCAGTGGCGCTGGCCAACGGCACGGCCGCGCTGGAACTCGCGCTGTATGCCCTGGGCATAGGCCCGGGAGACGAAGTGGTGGTAACGAGCAAGACCTTCATCGCTTCGGCCAGCTGTGTGGTGCGTGTCGGAGCGACACCGGTGATCGCCGATGTCGACCCGGACAGCCAGAACATTACGGCAGCGAGCATCGCCGCGGTGTTGACTACGCGCAGCAGAGCCATCATCGCGGTGCACCTTGCCGGCTGGCCTTGCGAAATGGACGCGATTCTCGCCTTGGCTAAGGAACGTGGGCTGTTTGTGGTCGAGGATTGCGCGCAAAGCGTGGGGGCGCGCTACAGGGGCCGCCAAGCCGGCTCTTGGGGTCACATCGGCGCGTTCTCGTTTTGCCAGGACAAGATCATCACCACCGGCGGCGAAGGCGGCATGCTGGTCACCAATTCGCGCGAAATCTGGGACAAGGCCTGGTCGTACAAGGACCACGGCAAGAGCTACGCTGCGGTGTTCGAGCGCGAGCATCCGCTCGGCTTTCGCTGGCTGCACGAGAGCTTCGGCTCCAACTGGCGGATTACTGAAATGCAGGCCGTAATCGGCAGGCTGCAACTGCAAAAATTGCCGCAGTGGCTGACCGAGCGGCGCCGCAATGCAGTACTTCTGAATAAAGGTCTGGCGAATGTCCCCGGGCTGCGCCTCGCCCTGCCGCCAGCCCATTGCGAACACGCCTATTACAAGTACTACGCCTTCGTTCGCGAGGATATGCTGCGTCCCGGATGGGGTCTGGAGCGCATCCTGGAGGCGCTTAACGCCGAAGGGATTCCAAGCAGTGTCGGCGCGTGCAGCGAGATTTATCGCGAGAAGGCCTTCGTCGACGCGAAGCTGGGCCCGAAGCACCCGCTGCCGGTGGCGAACCAATTGACCAATTCCAGCTTGATGTTCATGCTGCATCCGGGGCTCAACGCGCAGGACATGCGCGACACCTGCGCTGCGGTCGCCAAAGTCATGCACGCGGCCGCGTCCTAACAATGCATATCCGCGTCTGGATAACGCTGGCCCACGACGTGGTGGCGGCGATGATCGCCTGGTATCTCGCCTACTGGCTGCGCTTCAATACCGAGATCCCGCAGTACAACGTCCCCAACCTGGTGGGGACGATGCTGTGGGTGGTGCCGCTGCAGACGCTGATATTCTTCGGCGCCGGCATGTATCGGGCCATGTGGCGCTACGCCAGCCTGCCGGATCTGCAGCGCATCGCCGCGGCAGTGATGGTAGCGACCTTGGCCATCGGCCTGATGCTGGTGATGCTGCCGCCGCAGCAGCCGCCGGTGCCGCGTTCGGTGATGCTGCTCGATCCGATTCTGCTGCTGCTGATCCTGGGCGGCAGCCGGCTCGCCTACCGGATGTGGCAGGAGCGGCGCGTACGCAACGTGTTCGGCGCACGTGGAAAGCCGGTGGTGATCCTGGGGGCGGGCGACGCGGCTGCCGACCTGCTGAAGAACCTGGCGCGCGCGGGCGACTGGCGCGTGCTCGGCCTGTTGGACGACAACCCGGCCAAGCGCGGCCGCGAAATTCAGGGCGTAAGCGTCCTCGGTCCGATCGAGGACCTGGTCGACCTGGTGCCGCGCATGGGGTTGGAGCGGGCGATTATCGCCATGCCCTCGGCCTCGCACCAGTCGCGCCGGCGCGCGCTCGAGATCTGCCGCCGCGCCGGCGTCGAAGCCCTGACCGTGCCTTCGTACCAGGACCTGGTGAGCGGCAAGGTCACGGTGTCGCAGGTGCGGACGATAGAACTCGACGACCTGCTCGGTCGCGACCCGGTGCTGCTCGATGAAAGCCATCTTAAGGACTGGATCCGCGGCCGCAGCATCCTCGTCACCGGCGCCGGCGGATCGATCGGCTCCGAGCTGTGCCGCCAGATCGCGCGTTTCGATCCGGCGCAGCTGGTGCTGTTCGAGCACAACGAGTTTGCGCTCTACCGCATGGAGCAGGAGTTCGTCCTGCAGCATCCGCAAATCGACTTGAGATGCGTCATCGGCGACGTCAAGAACGCTGCGCGCGTGGTCGAAGCGATGGCGGCGCACCGCCCGCAGATCGTGTTCCACGCCGCCGCCTACAAGCATGTGCCGCTGATGGAAGAGGGCAACGCCTGGGAAGCGATCCAAAACAACGTGCTCGGCACCTGGCGCGTGGCCGAGGCGGCCATCGCCCACGGGGTGGAAAAGTTCGTCATGGTGTCCACCGACAAGGCGGTCAATCCGACCAATGTCATGGGCGCGAGCAAGCGCCTCGCGGAAATCGTCTGCCAGGGCCTGCAGGCGGAAAACGCGACGCGTTTCGTCATCGTGCGCTTTGGCAACGTGCTCGGCAGTACCGGCAGCGTGATTCCGAAGTTTCGCGAGCAGATCGCGCGCGGCGGCCCGATCACCGTCACCCACCCGGAGATCACGCGCTATTTCATGTCGATCCCGGAAGCGGCGCAACTCGTGATGCAGGCGGGTCTCATGGGCGCGGGCGGGGAAATATTCGTGCTCGACATGGGGGAGCCGGTGAAGATCGTCGATCTCGCGCGCGAACTCATCCGGCTCTCAGGCTACGGCGAAGCCGACATCGGCATCGAATTCACCGGCCTCAGGCCGGGCGAGAAACTGTACGAGGAACTGCTCGCGAACGACGAACTGACGCTGGCCACGCCGCACCCGAAACTGCGCATCGCCAAGTCGCGCCCGGCAGCCGATGCCGCATGGATGCAGGCGCTTTCCGACTGGCTGCGGCAGGGCAAGACCGGCGCCGAACAGGTGCGCCGCGAGCTTGCGGCGCGCGTGCCGGAGTATGCCCCAGCGATCACGTCGATTGCTGCAATTCCCGTAACCCCTGCAGCGCCGCAGCCAGACTGATATCCGCAGCATTGCGGCTCTCGGGCTGCAACAAGCGGTAGGGCACGCCCCAAGGATGCCAGCGCGTCGCGTCCGAGTCGCCGAAGAAACACAGGATCGGCTTGCCCAGCGCGGCGGCGATATGCATGGCGCCGCCATCGCTGCAGATCACGTAGTCCGCGAGCGACAACGCGGCTGCCAGGTCCCTGAGTTCGTGCGTCGGATAAGCGATCAGCAGCACATTCGCCGCCGCTTCTATCACTGCCTGCGCCTTGGCGTCGTCGCCCGGATGCTGCGGATGATCCGCAGCCCCAGGCGACCAGAGCAGGAGAAAATCCGCCTCTGCGCCTAGCGCACGCATCAGTTCCGCATAGCGCTCGACCGGCCAGCGCTGACTGGGCTTACGCGCACTGATATGCAGCGCGATCAGCTTTCGCGTCGCGTCGCGAGTCCCGAGCGCGGCGCGCGCTCGAACACGCGCATCCGCGTCCACCGCCATGCTTGCCTTGCCCGCTACACCCTCGATGCCGAACAATGCTGCCAACCGAAACACGTCTTCCACTTCGTGCATCGCACCTGCCGCATTATGCGGTAGGGCAAGATCCACCAATCCCGTGGGCTCGGCGTAGCCCGCGACCTGCGCCGGCGCAATCCAGCGCGCCAGCCGCAGCGCGCTCGCGCCGGGATGAGACGAGGCGAGCAATACCGTATCGAAGCGCTGCGCGCGCAGCTTCAACAGCAGGCGCAATCGGTCCCAATAGATCGCCGCGCGGCTCTGGCCCGGAAGGCGGTGCTTCGCTTTGGCGTAGGCATAGACCGCGTCCAGATCCGGGTGTCCTTCGAGTACTTGGCGGTTGTAGGTATTGACCAGCGCGGCAATATGCGCGCGCGGATACCGCCGGCGCAAAGCGCTGATCAGAGGCGTGGTGCAGACCAGGTCGCCGATGTTGTCGCGGCGAATGACCAGGATCTTCAGCGCCTGCGAGTCAGGCAGGCTCATGCTGCGCTCACCATCGTTCGCAGCACCCGCGCCAGGTCGATGCCGCGTCGCGCCCAGGTGTATCGCTGCGCTTTGGCGCGCACCCGCGCCGACAAGGCGCGCCCGAGATCCGGATCTGCGACCAGCCGGCGCAAACCGGCCGCCAGCGCATGCGGATCGCCCGGCCGCACCCAAACCGCCTCGTCCGCGGAAAGGATTTCACGTATTGCCGGCAGATCGGTGGCGACGACGGCGCAGCCCGCCGCCATGTATTCGAACAGCTTTATTGGCGAAGTGAAGGCGCTGTCCGCATCGTCGCGATTGGGCAGCACCGCGATGCAAGCGTGTTCCAGTGCCTGCGCCACGCGCTGCGGCGAAACGCGTCCTGCGAATTCCAATCGAGCGCCGCCCGCCCTCGCCTGCGCGCGCATTTTGCGTATGCTGTCCTCGTCACCGCCAAGGAGGCTGATGCGCAGGCCCGGCAGTTCGCCCGCCGCCGCCACCAGGTCAGCTACACCCTTCCAGCCGAAAAAACTGCCGGCATAGACGATGCGCTCGGCACAATCGGCCCAGTCCTTATCCGGAATTTGGCTGCGGAAATCGACGCCGTTGGGAATGACCGCGAGATCGCGTAGCGGGCCGTAACACTCGGCCAAGCGCGCGGCAGTCGCGCGCGAATTCGTCACCACGGCCTGCGCGCTTAGCACCACCCGACGCTCCAGCGCGGCGGTCCGCGCCTGCCGCCGTTCGGGCGCGGTATCGGCGAACACTTCGTGTGCCTCATAGAGCAGCGGAACGCGCGGAAAGCGCTCGAGCAAGGACTGCGCAATCTTCAGATGCCGCACCATGATCGCGTCCGGCAGCCGCGCACGCATATGCCGCGCCAGGCGCGCGGCGAAGAACCGGTTCGAATGCAGGCCGTCCAAAGGCCAGGGCAGGCTGCGCGACAAAGGTGTGAGCAGCACGTTCTGCGGGCAAGCGAGATCGTTCGCCTGGAACGGATCGTTGCCGCCGGGGACATGACACAGGTCCACATCCATGCCTTGTTCAGCCAGCGCGCGCACGGTGTTGACCACCTGCAGGCCGCGCGCGCGCGGCAGCGGCAAGGGTTCGGGGAATGCGTAGAGCAGTTTCATACGCCTGCAATGCTCATCGGCTTTGCGCCCTCATCTCGACGATCGCGCCAGTTCGTCGAGTTCCTGCTGCACCCATAGTCGACCGGCGAGAAAAGTGCGCCTTTCATGTTCGCTGTCCTCGAGGTAACGGTCGAATTCGCGCGTGCTCACGCGGCGACCATATCGGTATGGAGCGGCGGCACCGGCGGTGAAGATCGCGTCGAACGCGGCACTGCCGACCTCGTGATTGAAATGCCCGGCATCCTGCCACAGCCGCTGCGCCATCGGGATCCCGGCGCGGACGCGCTCGGCGTTGATGTCACGATAGCCGTAGAAATCCCAAACCTCGACCAGCGGTGAATCGGGCCCGGCTTGTTCCTCGACCAGCGAAACGAGGTTCCACAACTGGCTCCAGCGCCCCTCCAGCTCGCCGCACTGCCGTTCCATTTCGTAGTGCAGTACATGCTTGGGGTAGACTATCAGAACGAGGCGCACTTTTCTTTCCAGCGCCAGCCGGACGATGTTGCGCAGGCCCGCGCTCGAAGCGTCCGCCGCCCGCTTGGCTCGGCTTACCCGCCGGGCGTCGAATTTCCGATCCGGCTGCCGCGACTGGCACAAGTGGCTGCGCAGCTCGTTGGCGAAATTGACCACGACGTCCCCATCGTTGCGGATCTTTTCGTCATAGCGCTTGAAATACCACATGCCCTCCGCGCTGACGCGCGGCTTGCCATCCTGGCGCCGCAGGGTCTCCCACGAGGCGCTGAGGGCGTTCTGCGAGAACAGCAGCTTGGCGTAATCGACTTCGCCGAGGTTCGCGAATCCCGAACAGGATGCGGCGGCGCTGCCGGAGGCGCCGAGCACCAAACGCTTCAGATCAGGCTGCGCCAGGGCGAATAGGGCATAGCAATAGATTTCCGGCCACGCCCCGCCGGACACCGACAGATTGTAGGATCTGAGCCTGCCGCCATCGGTGAATCCGGGATGCGTCGCAGGCAACCCGACTTCGGCGTACGAACTGCCGAGTATGACGGCCTGCGGACGCAGCTTGGATACCAGCGCCGACTTGACCAGCCGCTCGTTCCGGGGAAAGCGCGGCTTGTCGAGGTTGAATCCGCGCACCTCGACATCGCGAAAATACCAGAACGGATCGACGCTGCGGTTGAATGCGCCGGCCGCTGCAAGCAGCAGCAGCACCAGGGCGAGCAGTGCGATCGAATAGCGTCTGGGGCTCATGTCAGAACTGGAAGTAGATGAACTCGCTGAACCCGGTCATCGACAGGATCGCGTAAGTACCGAGGCCGGCGCTGATCGCGAGCCAGACCGCATTGGGCGTCCACGCCCAATTCCAGGTCGAACGGCCCGGCGTGATCGGACGGTAGCCCGGCGACACCAGGCCGGGCCGGTAGGCAGCCATGATTTCCTGGGTATTCGGCAAGGCCCAGCAGGCGAGCAGCAGTATCCAGATCCAGTTCACCTGGGTCCCCGCCTGGAAATAGCTCATCTCGGCGAAGCGCGCGCCGTGCTCGATCAACCACTGGCCGAACGCGCCCCAATAGCGGAGCCAGCGCTCCGGCAGAACCAATCCGTTCATCCCCGCCATGCCCTTCAACATGGCGAGCGCGGCATCGAGATCGGCGGCGCGAAAGAACACCCAGGCCACGACCACGGCGGTGAAGGTGAGCAGGCGTGCGAATAGCTGCCATCCCGGAATGCGCTCGGGTGCGAAACCGAGCGTGCGGCACAGGGACCTCCAGCCGTGATTCAGCGCGAGATAGACGCCGTGCAGCGCGCCCCAGCAGACGAAGGTCCAGCCGGCGCCGTGCCAGAAGCCGCCGATCAACATGGTCAGGAACAGGTTGAGATGCCGGCGCGCGGCGCCCTTGCGGTTTCCGCCCAGTGTAAAGTAGAGATAGTCGCGCAGGAAGCGCGACAGGGTGATGTGCCAGCGGCGCCAGAAATCGATGATGCTCGCAGCCTTGTAGGGCGAGTCGAAATTGAGTGGCAGCAGGATACCGAACATGCGCGACAGTCCGATCGCCATGTCCGAATAGCCCGAGAAGTCGAAATAGATCTGGAACGTGTAGGCGAGCGCCGCGCCCCAGGCATCGAGCAGGGTGGGCGCTGCGCCTCCCGCCGCCGCATTGAAGGCGGGCGCCACGTATTCGGCGACGCCGTCGGCGAGCACCGTCTTCTTGTACAGGCCAATCAGGAACTGCGTCAGGCCGACGGCAAGGTTTTCCCAATTCAAACGATACACCGCGCGGTCGCGAAACTGCGGCATCATTTCCCCGTGATGCAGGATCGGGCCCGCGATCAGGTGCGGAAAGTAAGTCACGAACAGGCAGTAGTGGATAAAGCTGTACTCCTTCGCCTCGCCCCTGCGCGCATCGACCAGGAACGCGATCTGGGTAAAGGTGAAAAAAGAGATGCCCAGCGGCAACACGATCTCCGCCGCGAGCGGTGCGCCGGTGAGACTGCCGAGGTTAGCCAGGAAGAAATTCGTGTACTTGTAGTAGCCGAGCAGCAGCAGGTTGGCGGCGACGGCCAGGGCCAGCATGCGTCCCGCCTGCGCATCCCGGCCCGCGGCGCGCAAGCGCGCGAGCTTGGTGCCGAATGCAAAATTCAAACCGATTGAGGCCAGCAGCAAAACTACGTAAACCGGATTCCACCAGCCGTAAAAAAAGATCGAGCTTGCGGCAAGCCACGCCGCGGCAAGTCTGTGCGTGTGCCTGCCGAGGAGCAAAAATCCAAGCAGCGCGAGCGGCAGAAACAGGAAGATGAACGGAAAGGAATTGAACAGCAAAACGGCGTCCCGTTTCCTGGTTGACCGCGTGGTAGACCGACAGCTATCCGCAAAAGGCCCCGGTGCCGGGGCAAATCAGGTTTAAGCAGCCGCAATCATACGCGAGCGCGGCATCCGCCGCAGCTTGCGCTGGTGGCAGCCTGCCCGCAGGAGAACCAGTACAGACACGCCTCCCGTCCAAGACTTGCCGTTACCCGGCGATGTTCAACCATATCTGCCCTACGGCAGTTCTGCGGCACCACATTACGAGCAAGTTCAACTCGATTCTCGCTCATGCGCCTTCACCATAGCAGCCATGCTTTCGTAACGGAAGTCATAGTGCGGCGCGCCGGCAGGAGGCAAGGTCGCGCCCCAGCCCTGGTCGGCGTGGCGGCGGTCGATCCAGGCCGAGGCGAGGCCGATGCGCTTGGCCGGCGCATGGTCGTGATACAGGCTCTGCGCGGTGTGAAGAACGTGCTTCGGCTGCAGATTGAAATCCTGCCGCAGACGTCCGAGCATGTACTCGAAATTCTGCAGGCTGGGTTTGTACGCGCCTACGTCCTGCGCGCTGTAGATCGCGTCGAACGCAACACCCAGACGCACATTGCTGGCGCGAAACGAGATGCGGTCTACGTTCGACAAGATGACGAGCTTGTAGAACTTGTGCAGATACCGGAGCGCCGCAACCGAATCCGCAAACTCCGGCCAGTCGGGAACCGAGGCGCCGAAGATATTTGCCTCTTCATTGCCGACATTCACGCTCCATTCAGCGGCGATCCGTTTATAGACCACGGCCAGCAGCTGGGAGTAGGGCATCTCCGGGGTTTCGGCCTGTTGCGCCGATTCGTGCCGGGCGAATACGCCCAGCACTTCGTCGCGTGTGAGACGCCTGCCAACTTTGCCTAGCAGGGGCGACATCGCGCTCCAAATTCCGGACTCCCAATCAATCAGGGTGCCGTAACAATCGAAGGTGAGCACTTTGAAATCGATCAGTTTCACTGGGACGTCTTTATCGTGAGCTAGCGATTGTTTCGGGCATTGATCCTCCTACCTTCAAGTTCAACCAAACTGGGCGCAGTCTAGGCGACGTCCGACGATAATAAGGTCGCGTTCGACGCCATCCAATTCCGCGACCCGAGGCAATTCGCCCCAGCGAGAAAACCCGAACCTCTCAAATAGTTCGAGGCTCGGATGATTATGGGCGAATATGAACCCAAGTAGCGTGTTGATCTTTAAGCTGGGCGCCGTGGCTAGCGCCTGCAGCAAGAGATGGGACGCAAGGCCCCTTTTCCTGCACGCCTCATGAACGTAGACGCTTAGCTCCGCGGTTTTGTTGTAAGCCGGGCGTCCATAGAAATCGGAGAAGCTAAGCCATGCCGCAACCCTGCTCTCAAGCTCGATCACCCACAGCGGCCGGACCGCAGGTGCGTGCTCCTCAAACCACGATACTCGGCTTGCCACCGAAACCGGGGCGAGATCCGCGGTCACCATGCGCGATGGAATCGTCGAGTTATAGATTTCCACAATTTGCGGCAAATCTTCGCGCGTTGCTTGCCGATGGCTGAGATTCACTCGAACACCTTTTTTGAAACGGCGTCGGCCTCTAAGCTGACTTGATGCCCTCGATGATGATGCAGTCGCCGAACAGCACGGCGTCCGAAGTCACGCCATGATCGGGAAAGCCGCGCTTCTTGATGTTGTTGCGGATGATGCGCGCGATCCAATTCTCGAACACCCGCTTCACCCATTGCGGTTTGCGCAGCAGCTCGTTGGCCGAAATGCGGCCGATTCTGACTCCGCCGCCCATCAGGAAGTAGTGCAGTTGCCAGAAGTAGATCGGCGCGATATGGGCGTCGTCGATCGGATGCACCAGGACTTTGTCCGGCTCCTGCATCAGCGGCCGAAAGCGTGGGAAATAACCCGACACCAGATATTTCAGCCGCGCATCCACCGAGAACGTATTGGGCGTGCTGATGTACAGCTTGCCGCCCGGTTTCAGCACGCGGCACAGTTCCTTGGTAAAGGTCCAGGGATTGTCGAAGTGTTCAATGCCCTCGATGCTGAAAACGTAATCGAAATGCCCGTCCGCAAACGGCAGCGGATGGATCACGTCGTGTTTGGTGAAGCGCACCTCGGGATGGCGCAGCAGGAACGCCTCTTCATTGATGTCCAGGCAATCGATGTCGCCATAACCGGCTTTGACCAGCTCCTGCGCAAACGCACCCTGCCCTGCCGGCACGTCGAGGATGCGGCCCCGAGGCGCACCGCGAAACAGGTCCAGTACCGCAGGGTAATGGTTTTCGGTGGCCATCACCTTGAGGTCCGCCCAGCCTTCCTTCGCGCTCATGCAGCGATCCTTCCGGCGTAGCCCGGGTCGAATATTTCGGTCATAGATGCGTCCGGCGCGATTATCATCAAAAATGGTTTCCGTTGCCGGCTGTTGCAACGGATCAGTCTAGCAGAGTGCATCGCGCGCCGACGCCCGTCGGCCGCGTCATTGCCGACGCACCGCTCGATCGAACAGTGCCGCAAGCCGTTGGAACACGGCTTCCGAAGTGAAATCCGCGATCATTTCCCGGCAGCGCCCCCCCCAGGCGGCGAGGCGTTCGGGCTGCGCCAGCGCCGCTTTCACGGCATGCTCCAGCGCTGTCGTGTCTCCCGCCGGATAAACCAGGCCGCAGTCGTGGCGCCGGATCCAGTCCGAAACGCCGGCGGCGTCGCTGCACACGGTGGGTGTGCCCACCGCCGCCGCATCCACGGTCACCATGTTGAGACCTTCGCACAGGGTTGGATTTACGTTCAGGTCTGCCGCCGCCAGATGGGCGTAGGTCTCGCGCCCCCGCAGGCGCCCCGTTAGCCGCACCCGCCCGCGCCCGACGCTGGCATCGAGGGGCGGGAATATGCCCTCGGCCATCCAGGAATTCTCCGGCCCGGCCAGGATCCACCAGGCATCCGGATAGGCCGCGAGCACGCCGGGCCAGGCGCGGGCCAGATCCTGTATGCCCTTGGAAAAATAATTGTCGGAAAGCGTCACCAGCACCCGCGCTTCCTGCGGTATGCCGAGCTGCGCGCGCGCTTGCTCCCTTGCCTGCACGCGCGCGGCGAACACTTCCTCATACACCTCGCGCACCGCACCGATCTGGATCGGGATCAGACTGATGCGCGCGGGATCGGCGCCGTCCTTCAACAATGCCCGCGCCAGCGAATCGCACAGCGCACGCAGCTTGTCGATGTGCCGGATCGAGGTCCGCATCAGCCAATTCAATTGCGGCGTGCGCCGGCGGCCGTAGCCCATGTGGGAGCAATCCAGGATGTCGCCACCGATATAGCTCGCGACGATCGGTGTTTGCAGCAGACCGAAGCACTTCAGCAATCCGGCGGGCACCGCATAGGAGAAACCGTCGGTGCAATAGACGACATCGGGCAAGAACGCTTTTGCGGCCTCGCGGATCACCCACATGCGATGTCCCAGATTGCGACCGTCGAAGGTGTTGCGGAAATAGCGGTCGATCGGCAGCGTGAGTAGGCGCTCGATGCCGCGGCCGGGGTGATACCAAAGCGTACGGATGCCGTCGCCCGGTTCGCGGAAATGGTCGGCAGTCAGGCGCTTCCCGCGCATCTCGTCGCGGCGTTCCTCCAACACGCACACCGCGTAGCCGCGACGCTGGAACTCGAGCAGGATCGGATACTCGCCGCCCCAGCCCAATGGATGCAGAAACAGGATGCGCATATCAGGCGGGGCGGGAAATGACTTCGCGCCCGAGCTCTACCAGCATCGCGGCGATGCGCCGCGGCTCGAGCTTTGCGGCGATGGCACGTCCTGCGAACGGCGGCGCACCGCTGGCGAGGAAGCGTTCTATGGCCTTGCCCCAATTCTCGGGATCGCGCCCCGGGACGATGCTCGCCGCGCCCACCTCCTTCACCCAGGGAGCGGCGCCGACCATGTCGCTGGCGATCGTATAGGTCTCGACCATGGCCGCTTCGATCACCCCGTAGTTGAAGGTGTCGATAACCGAGGGCGCGAGTTGCAGGTCGGCGGCGGCGAAGTAGCGCTTGACCTCGCGGATACCGATGTTGCCGGTGAACATCACCTGCGCCGCGACACCTTCTTCGGCGGCAATTCCGGCCAGATGGTCGCGATAGCTGCCGATGCCGGGCGCGATCCGGTCGCCGCCGCAGATCATCAGATAAAGACCCGGGTTGCGCCTTGCCGCGACCGCAAAGCCCCGCACTGCGAGGTCCAGGCCTTTGACCGGAACCAGGCGGCACATGGTGACCAGCAATTTTCCCGCCGCAGGAATGCGCCACTGCGCGTGGACCTGCGAGCGCGCCTGCGCCTTGAACGCCGTCATGTCCGCGATGTCGTCGACGCGCATCCAGCCGGTGACATGCAATGGGACCACGCGGATGCGCTCCGGCGCGCAACCGCCGGCGACCAGGGCATCGCGCGTGACGAATGAATTCGCTCGCACCAGATCGGCGCTGCCGAGCACCCGCAACTTGACCGCCTCCTTCCAGCGGCTCGCTGGCCTCCCGGGAAAACTGAGCGGGATGCGCAGATAGTCGCTGTCGTGAATGCACAGAATCCAGCGAATCCGGATGAAGCGGGCAATGATGGCGACGAAGAAGCCGATCCAGTCGCCTTCGACGAAATAAAGATCGCAATCGCGCGTGGCGTGGAAATAGCGCGCCATGGCGGCGAGCGTGGTAAAGAAGCGCCGGCCCAACCAGGGCTTCGCCAGCCGGTCGAACAGCCAAGTCCAGGGATTGCGCCGCAGATGGTGAATCACGAAGAAATCGAGGCGCCCTTCGCGCAAGCGCAGAAAGCGTGCGCCGCTGGGAGCGCGGCCGTCTTCGGTATAGACGGCCACGTCGTGCTCCAGCGCGCCCAGCGCCTGCGCCATATCCAGATGAATGGAATTCCAGATGCCCGGAGCGACGATGCCGATCTTCATGCTTGCACCCCAGCCGCAGGCGCCGCGGCAGCCGCAGCCAGCGCCTGCGCCACCCGCGCGCAAAACGCGACAAAGGAAAAGCGCGCTAGATGGGCGGTCGCATGGCGTGGATCCGGGCGTGCCCCGCCCTCCCGGAGCCGCTGCAATAACTGCGCGAAGGACCCGCCCTTGTCCTCGCGCGGATCGGTGAACAGGTATCCGGTCTTGCCGTCGATCACGGTCTCGATGAAAGGCGGCGCGCGCACCGCGAGCACCGGTGTGCCGCAATACTGCGCCTCGATGAGATTGAGACCCAGCGCCTCCTTTTCCGGCAAGCCACTGAGGACGTAATCCAGCTGCGGGTAGACCGCAGCCACGTCGCTCTGGTGCCCCCAGAAACGCACCTGCCTGCGCATCGGCGCAAGGCTGGTGCGCAGATCGCGCACCGAAGCGTAACCGCCGCTGCCGAAAATTTCCAGATTGACCTGCGCAGATCTGGCGAAGATCGGCGCGAGAATGCCGAACAGCAGCGGAAACTGCTTGATCGGCGTCAGGCGCGAGACGATGCCCAGCGTCAGGCCGGCGCGTTTGTTGAAGCTCATCGCCGACTGGTTTCTGCGCCACCAGGGCTCGGTGAGCCCGAGCAGGCGGTCGCGCAGCTTGCGCCGGTCCCAGTCATATTCGGAACGCGCGACGAGGGCGCCGTCCGCCGCAGCGCGCCGCGGATCGGCGACGCCATACATCGGTTCTGCATAGACGTTGCCGTAGCCGCGCTGCCGGATGCTATCCAGTACGTGCAGCGACACGGGCAACAAGATCCGATAGTGCTTGAATCCAGGCGGATTGCGCTCATACAGCGGCATATGGACAAATCCGCACAACACATGGCGTTCAGCCACCGATTGCGCCGCGGCCGCGTCGAGCGCAGTCTGGGTTACGATCAGCGACGTCCGCTGCGGCAGCCTGCGCAGGATTTCATGGGCACCATCCACCGCAACGAGTTCCACGCCCGCGGGCAACAGGGACGCCCAGAAGTCGGCCTTGCGGCTGACGAACAATACGACTCGGTAGCCGAGCT
>Ga0334722_10000371_pt1 | contig 67829 bp, 83 predicted proteins | sample C3_bottom_MG_FD_207210 | JGI IMG/M metagenome (GOLD analysis project Ga0334722, IMG submission 207210) | Sediment microbial communities from Yellowstone Lake, YNP, Wyoming, USA - C3_bottom | ecosystem: Environmental > Aquatic > Freshwater > Lake > Sediment | place: USA: Wyoming | collected... | reverse complement strand
AACTATCGCAGTAAAACGAGCAATAGCAATGCGAAGTCAAGGCTTTGTTCATCCAGCTACACTAGTTCCTTCAGAATTAGAATATGCAGAAGGATACAGAGCTAGAATGAGTATACTTTGGAGCAAGATGAAACCAATACCATCAGGTAATGCTTCAAAACAATTTCAAAAAACAAATCAGCCACAACAACACAAGCCAAATCAATCAAAACCTGCTCAAACAAAAGAACCTTCAAAATCAAAACTGGTAGAAAAGCCAAGAACTGAAAAACAGACAAAACAATAATTCAGTTATTTTGTAAATAATTTGCCATTCATTTTATCAAAATTACAATTTTATTATGCTTTGCAGCGAACATTTTGTTGAAAAAGAAGATTCAGATTTTGGTGATAGGGCATAATGAAAATGGATCTACTCCTGAAGTTGAAAAAATTGCATATGAAACAGGTTTAGAAATTGCCAAATCAGGCGCAGTTCTTATCACAGGAGGTCTAGGCGGCGTAATGCGTGCAGCATGCCACGGAGCAAAAGATGGTGGAGGACTGACTGTAGGAATAATTCCACAAAATGACCCATCTTTTGCAAATGAGTATTGTGATATTGTCATTCCAACTGGAATTGGCTTAGCCAGGGATTTTCTTAATGCACTAGCTGGTGATGGAGTCATCATTGTTGGTGGTGGTTCGGGCACTCTTTCTGAAACATGTGCAGCATACATGTACAAAAAACCTATTGCTGCAATAAAAAACAGCGGTGGAATTGCTGATAAATTTGCAGATCAGTACCTTGATCATCGGAAAAATGTAAAGATAGTTGGGGTAAATTCTCCAAAAGAAGCTGTAAAATATATTTTAGAAAAAATTAATGCTTCATAGATACAAGCAAGGGATCTGGTTCGTAAAATTGACCGTATTTTTTAGCTTGTTCATTTAACGTGGCAACTATGTTTGAGATGCCAAGGTCTTTCCCAATTTCAAAAAGTGGTTTTTTTAGTCCCATTCCAAGTTGTAATGCCTTTTCAATTTCTTGTATGTCGCTAGCTTGATTTGTGACAAGCCATGCCGCATTATTTAGCATGTTTGCAACAAGTTCAATTGGATCGAATCTTTTTGCTAGTTCTTCTGACAGTTGAATGCGCTCATACTTGTCTCCAACATATTCATAAAATCCTGAACCAGTTTTTTGTCCTAGTTTTTTATTATCAAACAATTCCTGAATTTTAGGATGTGGATTGATTACTTTTTTGTCTCTTAAATGCATCTCAATTGTTGCTTTATGAATCACATCCAAGCCTGTGAAATCAGCAAGCTCAAAAATACCCATAGGAAAACCAAGCTTAAATTTTACCGCAGAATCAATTTCTGTCATGGCAGCATGGCTTCTATCCATGGCCCACGCTGCTTCATGTACAAGTGGAATAAAGATTCTGTTTACAATAAATCCTGTGACATCTTTTTTGCATAGAACCGGTTCTTTTGAAACTGATTTTACAAAATTCATTATTAATTCCACCAGTTCTTTTGAAGTTTTTTGTCCCGGAATTACTTCAACTAATTTCATAAGTTGAGGAGGATTAAAAAAATGAATTCCGATGAATTTTTCTGGTCTTGTGGTTGTATTCGCTATTTCTGTAATTGGCAGAGTGCTGGTATTTGATGCAAATACAGTTTTTTTATCTGCCACCATATCTACCTCAGAATAGACTTTTTTCTTTAGTTCCATTATTTCGGGAACTGCTTCAATCATCAAGTCACAATTTTGTAGCGCCTTTGCAAGGTCAACTTCCGGTATGATTCTTGAAAATATATTATCTGCATCTTGTTGTGATAGTTTTTGTTTTGATACAAGTTTATCAAGACTCCATTTTATTTTCTCCATTGCTTTATCCAAAAATTGTTTTTCTACATCTCTAAGAATGACATTATATCCTGACATGGCTGAAACCTGAGCAATACCATGTCCCATTATACCAGAACCTAATACTGTGATATTTTTTATCTCCATTTAAAAAAGGGTCACTAGAATCCCTTTCTAAGTTATTCGGTCTCAGATCTTAATTATATCAAATATCAGTGAGGAATTGACTATAAACCATCTATGATTGATTTCAAATGAGCAGGCAAATCTGGAAGTTCCCCTGTGTGACTGACGTTATTTTGCAAGACATCTGGTCCTATCCTGCGAACCTTCTGAGTTCCAATCAGCGTATCAATGCCCCTTTCTATGTCTTTAAGTGGCAAAATATTTTCGAGTTTTCCAATCAAGATGTTTTCAGTTTCATACTTGTTTATGGCATATTGAAGTAAAATAAGTCTGTCATTTAACGAAAGGTTTTCCATTTAGTTAGAATTCATATGTACAATAAAAAACGTTGCTAAAATCTAGTCAATTGAACATAGCTATCTTCTTAAAACCCAAAAACCAAGGTAAGCGAGATTTTGGACGTAGAAAAATTCACAGATGATGTTTATACAATTGCACAACGATTATCTGAAGGAAAGTCTCCTGAGATAAAATCAAAAATAAATTTTGTTCGTGAAAGACTAATTGAATTATACACTCAAAACCTTGTAAAGATAAACCATTCTGTACTTGAAATAATTTGCGCCTCAAATCTTATCTCTGAAGGGTATACAGTAGATGTTGAACAACACCTTTCTGACATACTAGTTTGTGACGTATTTGCAAACAAGGGTGATGGAACATTCATTATGGAAATTGAGACTGGGTTTACACCTCCAGATCATGCATTAGATACCATAGATTACTATGTTGCCAGAATTGCAAGCAAGATATCTCGATACAGTAAATATTGTTCCAAATTTGCTTTAGCAACACCAGTTGTTGGAATTTTACCAATTCCAAAACTATTCTTAAAACCACCAATCAAAAGAACCCCTGCGGAGATACAAAAATTAAAAGATCTTTGCGATAGATTTTACAAGAGCCCGCCTATTAATTCTGACGATATTTTAAACGCCAGATTGCATTCGGTTTATTTAATAAATATCGACAAATGCTTTGCAAAACAACTAGATCCACATGCATATCTTGAGCTGACTGAAAAGTTACAAGAAAAAAGCGGGCTAGAGGTATAACTAAAAATTTTTAGAATTACGTCTTTCTTCCATACAAATTTTAATTTCCACTGGAGTATGCTCTTTAATTGGTTTTCCGCACATTGCACAAGTTGGATTTGGTTGGATTGGGTTGCGTTCAAATTTCATAATCTGTTTTACCGTTTAGAAGATATAATTACTAACATTATGAGGTTTGTTGTGCATTTTTTAGTTGCATAACTGAACGCAAAATAAGACTTGAGATACCAAGATGCGTTGTAAGAAAACCAGCTGTTTCTTCTAGTGCATTATTTCCTCGATATCCTTCATCATATGCGATTTCTATTTCGCCTTTATTTGTCTCAAGGTATGCAGTGATAAGCGAATATGGACCAAGTTTTTTGTCTTTATTTTGTATGTAAAGATTCAAGTGAACATTTTTTATCACATAACCTTGTTCAATAAAATTTCCAGAAGACAGAAGGATGATTGTTTTATCAGGTACTTTGTTTATTCTTTCAGGGTTGACAACATCTATAACTTTCACTGCTGTTTAATGGTGAATCTTTCTAAATAATTTTCCTATCCCCAATGAATTCATAAAATACACATTATTTTTGATAGGATCAATAATTCCTAACGATAAATCCTTACTGAATTTTGTTACTTATTTCTCTTCGTCAACAGTTCCACCCTGTCCATAAATTGCAGGCATGGTAAATGTGCTGGTTACATGCGGTGTGTTTCGTACTTTGGATATCGCAGAATCTATTTTCAATGCATTATCTGCAGATATTTTAACAAAAACATCGTATTTTCCCATAACGCCATTTACTTCTACCACTTCAGGTAAAACCTTGATTTTCTCTATAACGTCTTTTTCACGTCCAGGAATACATGTTGCTAAAATGTATGCTAACATGTTACACAAAAGAAAATTTACTAATAAAAAGGCTTACCTGATCTTCGTTTTATTTGATAGAAAAATAGTACCTAGAACACCAATAGTTAAAATCATCATTGCAATTGGACCAAATTCCGGAATCACCGTAGTGCCAAATATTTGTAGTTGAGTTGCATCTACAGGTATCATGCAATCTATTATTCTATCAGATGTGGTCTCTATTTGTACACATTGTGAAATTAAACCATCAATTTTTACAACCAACAAAGAACCAGGCGCATCAATGATTGTCTTTGGAATCTGAAATTCTTGCATTACAGAACCACTAGATATTGTACTTGCATTAACGGTAACAGTAACGGACTTGTCTACTGTAGAAATTGAAACGTCACTGTATTTAATCAAATTAGTATTATTGCCTCTAACTTTGATGACATAATCACCAACTGGAATTAATTGCATTTGGCCTACCTGAACTACAAATGATACTTTTCCGCTCTGATCTCCGTATTTTATTTCAACATCATAAGTACCAGAAGTAGCACCATCACCTAACACAAAATCATGAGTAAACAGATTATTGGATAAACTAATCTGACCTACTTCGTAAACATTACCTATAGGATTTCGAACTATAATTGTAACAGGATTGTTATTAACAATTTTTGCTACAGATCCTGAAATGATGACTTTGTCATCTAGTTGGTAAACAGGTTTGTTTGTAGTTGCAATGATTCCAGTTGATCCTACTTGTGCATTTACATTATTTACAACAAAAATCGCAAGAACTGATATCATCAAGAGTATTATGGCTATCCGCATGAAGAGTTTGGTGAATTTTTATTATATTTAATTGTAGGCTTGTGAAGGAATGATGCTATAAGTATGTGTCTAGGCCTGTTTTTTCAGATACCCCTAATTGTTGTTTTTCTAAAACCTTTGACATTTTATCCCCCATATTTTTAGATGCGTTTACTTTTCTTTTTCCAATCCAATAATAGGTCTCATCAACAGTATCTTTTGCTATAAGAACAACTAGACGGCCAGTGTCTTTTCTGCCTGTACGACCCTTTCTTTGTATGTATCTGATTGAGCTTGGCACATTATCAAAAAAAACAACAAGGTTTACCTCAGAAATATCCAATCCTTCTTCACCAACACGAGTGGCAACTAGTACTTTGTATTCACCATCTCGAAATTTTTGTACTGTTTCAATCTGTTTTTTTTGCTTGAGTCCTGTTTCACCTGCTTTGCCAATTAAAAACCCCGCAGCAATTCCCATTTCAATTAGTTTTTGATGAATCACATCCACTGAATCTCTGTAGCTAGTAAAAACAAGCGCCTTACCTTGAAGTGATTCTATGATTTCTTTTAATTTTATTATTTTAGAGTGTTCAATTCCTTTTGATTTAGCAAGTTTTGCAAGTCTTATGGCTTTGGCAAAATTCAAATCATTTTCAAAAAGGTCCTTTATTCCAATTCCTTTTTTCTCCTGTGTACGCTCACAAAATCTCAAAAATGATGTAATGCCATGAGATTCCAGAACATTTAGCCCATGAATTATCCGTATTGCCGTAAAAAGTGGTTTTGCAGCCTTCCTATTTTGTCGTATTACAAATTCCCTTGCACGTAAGAGTTGTGACAATGATTTGCTATCAGAGAGATTCAGACCCGCCCTTCGTAAATCTTGGTATCGTGATTCAAGTGCTGCTTTGATACACACTTGAATTTCTTTCATCTCTGTCGGAAGATCAACTGTAATCCATTGAGTGTTGGTTTGTTGAACATATGGTATTACATCAGGACTTTCTTCATTTCTTTGTGCTATGCTTGTAATTTTTAAAATGTTAAGAATTTCAGTTGCTTTGTCTTTTTCACTTGGTAACGTAGCTGTCATGCCTAAAATTCTCACATCAGCATTCTGGAATCTATCTGCAATTCCAGAATACGCATAATCACCTATAGTGCGATGCGCTTCATCAAAAATTAGCAAGTTAAATTGCTTCGGGGATACAATTTGTCTATCAAGATCATTTTTTGTAATCTCAGGTGTGGCACATATTATACTGTTTATCCATAGTTTTTTTCTTTTCGCAACTAGATCTTCACCTGTTATTAATGCAACATCATTTATGAGAAGATTTTTTTTTAAAAATTCATAATGCTGGTGTGCTAAAACTCTGGTTGGAGCAAGAAACAATACTCCTCCTGTTCTCCTTGATAAAAACTCGGCAATAACCTGTAATGCTATAGTTGTCTTGCCCAACCCAGTAGGAAGAACTACTAGACAGTTTTCTTTTATTGCCTGATTTGCAAGATTTACCTGATATTCTCGGTATTCTATTGATTCAGGCTTGATTAACTTGTGTTCAAAATATTGTGAATTCAATTAACTTCATCTTCTTTTGGACAAGTAAAAAGTTTCTTTCAATTTCATCTTTGCAATATTCTACCTATATGAATACGAGGTTATAACGATCAGAAAAGTACAGGCTAGACATAATCTATAACATCACATAACATAATCTGACTCTCACAATATTGAAATTAGCTGGATGATGTGCGTTTATCATGAAACTCATCGAGGTATGTAAATTTGGAACCTCTTGAATTTTGTGATCTTTGCTTTCAGCGAGGAAAGACCAATCTTTGTGAAACCTACAAAAATACATTTACAAAAATCAGTCCACTACATTTCACACAGCAAACAAGGCTAGATAAAATTCTAAATAGATTAGAAATAAGACCACGATTAATAGATAGACGTTGGACGTGTGTTGTGGATTCGTCAAAACGAAAGGAGTTTCTTGATTCATTATGGGGAATCAATGTTTCCGTGCACACCTTAAATGATCACGTAAAGGTTTTGACAAAATTATACAAGCCTGATTCGAGAAGATTGGGAGCGCCTAAAGAGTTTGAACTTCCAAGTCCAGAATCATGGGAGGAGTTCAATCCCAAATCAAGGGTTTGGGATATGGTTAAAGTCAAACAAAAAAATGAAAAGTTTTTTGCCAAAGTTAATCTTGGCAATATTTTAAAACAATCCAGTTTTGAAGGAACAAGATATTTTCGTGCTTATTTGAATAATGATTTACCAGTACTTGCTCCAATGGAAAAGCGTGGTGCGTATAACATCATAGCTGCCACTACCGAACCTGCCACAGCATACTGGAAAACCGATAGTACGAATGAACATGGATTTATTGAAAATAAACAGTTAACCAACATTCCTGATGAAGTTTTCAATATTTTGCGAAGATTAGGGACTACAGACAAAAGAATTCCAGAAATGTTAATTTTTGAGAATGTTGATTATGAAATTGTAAAAACAATACTAGGATGCATCAAGATGGACTTGATAAAATCTACTGATATGATGACTGTATTTGACAAAACTTCGGTGACGCCTATAATAATTGAAAATTTAGAAAAAGAACGTCTTCAAGCTATGTTGGATATAATTACAGAAATTGGTGGTAAAATCGAAAGTGAAAATGAACATTTTACTATTTCAGGAAAAAAAGGCTCAGTAAAACTAACTTTTGTAGATAACGACAAAAGCATTCAGGATGGTATTGAAATTCGAATTTCAATATCTGCATTTGAAGACCCATCCAGATTTACAGAAATTTTATACATGATAAAAAAGCGGCTAGGTCTTCAGGATCTGCCTCTTGAAACTATGGTCAGTCAACATTGGCCAATAATCACGGATTCTGATTTACAATATGTAGTACAATCTGCAATTTCATGGTGGGCAAGTAACTCTGTTTTGGCATCAAACATAATTGGTGAAAGAAATAAATTTGTCAAAGTAAAAGAATGGTTTTCCAAAATTAAAGAAGGTAAAATTAGATCAAATTTAGACACCATAACACTAGGAAAGATTATCAAATTCAAGGAAGCTAAACAATAATGTACTAGTTAAAATATAAAATCAATACGAACAAACCCTTTGAGCGTCCAACATGGGATGAATATTTTATGCTACAGGCAGAATTAGCAAAGCTTCGCTCAAATTGTATCACAAGACAGGTAGGAGCTGTAATAGTACGTGATCACAGACAGATAGCAACTGGATATAATGGAACTCCGCCTGGTGTGACAAATTGCTATGAAGGAGGCTGTAAGCGATGCATCTTACGTAGTGAAGGAAAACTACAGTCAGGAGAGGGTCTTGACAGATGTATTTGCAACCATGCAGAGGCAAATGCCATAATGAATTGTGCCATACTTGGAGTTGGGTCTGGCACAAAAGATACCACGCTTTACACTACTTTTGTAACATGTCTAGAATGTAGTAAAATGGCAATTACAATTGGAATCAGACGCATTGTTTGTCTTGGTTCATATCCAGAAACTGATTTTAATCTTTTAAAAGAAGCAGGAATCCAGATAGATATTCTAGATCAGAAAAAAATTCAATATTGGATAAATATTCTGCTTGAGGATTCAGCGATGAACCTTATCCCGACAAACTAGGTATAACATATGCAACAAAATATCATTGGTGCAGTAGATGAAGTAACAACAACAATGCCCGCGGCATTACTTGTTTCTGCAACATATGACAGTCAAAAAAAATCAGTAGTTCTCAAATTCTATGAACCAACTTCAAAAAAAATTCTTTTGTGGACTGACAATACTGGCCACAAACCATATTGTTATTCCAAACTAGATCCTGAAGATCTGAAATTTCTATCAGAGAGAAAAGATGTTCTAGAATTAAAAAAAACTGAGAAAATAGATCTTCTTAAAGATAGAACAATCAATGTAACAAAAATTATAGTTGCAGATCCACTTTCCATAGGTGGTACTCAGACAGATAAGAGCATCAGAAACATAATTGAAACCTGGGAATCAGACATAAAATATTATGAAAATTATCTTTATGATTATTCTCTAATTGTTGGCAAATACTATACCATCACAAATGGCAAGTTAGAAGAATACAGCTATAAAATTCCAGAGGAAGTTCAACTTGCGCTAAAAGGATTATTGTATGACAAGGTTACAAACATGGGAATTATTGATTCTAAAGAGTTTCAAAATCACATATCAGATTGGGCAAATTTACTAAACCAGCCAATCCCAAAAATTAGAAGAGTGAGTTTTGATATAGAGGTAGAGTCAGAAATAGGAAGAATTCCAGATGCAAAAATTGCCGATAAGAAAATTACAGCCGTTGGGTTTTCTGGAAGCGACGGTCTAAAACAAGTCTTTGTACTACAAAAAAAAGACAAGCAACCTGGAAAAAGCGACCTTAGCTCTGATATCAAAGTTTCATTTTATGATGAAGCCAAAGAAAAAGAAATGATACAAGATACTTTCAAGATTTTAACAGACTATCCGTTTGTAATTACATACAACGGCGATGATTTTGATATGCCATATATTTACAACCGAGCTGAAAGACTGGGAATAGACTCTAAAGAAATTCCATTAATTATGATGAGGGACTCTGCTACTCTAAAGCACGGAGTGCATCTTGATTTGTACAGAACATTTTCAAACCGTTCATTCCAGATTTACGCATTTAGTCACAAGTATAATGATTTTTCGCTAAATAGTGTTGCAGAAGGATTGCTAAATGAATCAAAAATTGATTATGATGGGGAGCTTGATGATCTTTCATTATACGAGCTTGCAAATTATTGTTACAATGACGCGAAGTTAACACAGAATCTGACAAGCTTTAACAACGATCTGCTAATGGATTTGCTAGTTGTCATAACCAGAATTGCAAGGATGCCTATAGATGATATTTCAAGAATGGGAGTATCACAATGGATTCGTAGTTTGTTTTATTTTGAACATAGAAAACATAATTTTTTGATTCCGCAAAGGCAAGAGCTTGATCAAAAATCTCCATCTGTCTCCACAGAAGCAATCATCAAAGACAAGAAATATCGTGGAGGATTAGTTGTAGAGCCAACTGCTGGGATTCATTTTGATGTATCCGTAATGGACTTTGCAAGCCTGTATCCTAGTATAATCAAGGTACGAAATCTGTCTTATGAGACAGTACGATGTATTCATGATGAATGTAAGAAAAACACCATTCCTGGTACAAATCATTGGGTGTGTATACGTAAAAACGGCCTTACCGCAGTTTTGATTGGCTCTTTGCGCGATCTGCGAGTAAACTATTACAAAAGTCTTGCAAAAAATCCTTCACTTGATGAGAATCAAAAACAACTGTATACGGTGGTAAGTCAAGCGCTCAAAGTCATACTCAATGCAAGTTATGGTGTAATGGGTGCAGAAATATTTCCTCTTTATTGTTTGCCAGTAGCAGAGGCAACTACTGCCGTTGGCAGATATACCATTTTGGAAACAATTGAAAAATGCAAATCAGTTGGCATCGAAGTATTATATGGTGATACAGATTCATTATTCCTAAAAGGTCCTACAAAAAATCAGATTCAAACAGTGGTAAGCTGGGCAAAAGAACAATTTGGGGTTGATTTAGATCTTGACAAAGAGTACCGATACGTGGTATTAAGTACAAGAAAGAAAAACTACCTAGGAGTACAAAAAGATGGTAAAGTTGATGTCAAAGGCCTTACTGGAAAAAAATCTCACACTCCACCATTTATTAGAACTCTATTTTATGAAATTTTAGAAATTTTGTCTAAGGTAAAAACAACACAAGAATTTACTGAGTCAAAGGAAAAAATTAGCGGCATGATAGCTCAATATGCAAAAAAATTAAAAGCAAAACAAATTCCACTTGCCGAGCTTGCATTTAATGTAATGATAAGCAAAGCTCCATCAGAATATGTAAAGACGGTTCCACAACACATCCGTGCAGCCAAACTTTTAGAACAAATAAGAGAGATAAAAAAAGGTGACATCATATCATATGTAAAAATAATAAACAAACCCGGCGTCAAACCCGTTGAACTGGCAAGACCAGATGAAATTGACGCTGCCAAATACATGGAATTTATGGAAAGTACTTTTGATCAAATCCTCTCATCAATGGACCTTGACTTTGCCACCCTCATTGGTGCACCAAAGCAGACAGGATTAGACCAGTTCTTTTGGAACTAAGTGTGTATTGTTTTAAACTATTGAGTGTAATTAGGTTATTCTAATATTCATACAATTTATAAGAGGATCATGTAATTTTTATAAATATGCGAAAAGATTCATGTAGGGCATGTGGAGAAATATTGCAAGAATTTCAATCTTGCCTCGACTGTAAAGAATGCATTCAATTCAAATGCCTACATTGCAGGAAAATTGGAGAAATCCAGATACATCCAGAATGTAACATGCCGAGTAATACTATTGCCAACTAGATCTCTAGTCTGTCTTAATGTTAATTTTAAAAATATTTTTGTAGTATACTATTATATGATGTAATACTGACAGCCCATTAGTAAAATGAGTTACCTTGATCTTTACATGAATAGAAATCCACTGATAACTAGTCCAAACGAAGAAGGCGAGGTCTCTGCAATAGTATACGGTATTCCATTTGATTCCACACATTCTTTTAGACCAGGAACCAGATTTGGACCAGATGCGATAAGACTTGCATTAAACAACATAGAGATATTTTCCACTAGATTCAATGTTGATTTGGAAAGCATGAACATCGAGGACCTTGGAAATACAAGACACACAGTTGTTGCAACCGAAGTATTAGACATGGTAGGAAAGATAACTGCTGAACTTGCTAAAAGAGATAAACAGTTAATCATCTTAGGTGGAGAACATTCAATTACTTATGGAACCTACATGAGTTTCCCAAAAGAAACAGGATACATTGTTTTTGATGCCCATTATGATTTACGTGATGAATATGCAGATATCAAACTCAGTCATGCGGCATACCTTAGAAGAATAATTGAAAAACGCGGAGCTGAAAACATTATTCATGTTGGTGCAAGATCATTTGTAAAAGAAGAGCTTGCGTTCAAAGAAGAACACAAGGTGAGAACCATCACGGACAAAGATATTCGTGAGGGAAAAGGCCCAAAGCTAGTAAAAGATGCAATTTCTATCTTTGACAAAATTTATCTCAGTGTAGATTTGGATGTTTTAGACCCTGCATTTGCGCCAGGTGTTGGAAATCCAGAAGCATTGGGTATCACCTCAAGAGAGCTTTTTGACATGATATATTCTTTAGAAGAAAAAAAGATGCCATGTATGGATATAGTAGAACTTTGTCCACCTTATGATAATGGAGCAACTGCATCACTAGCTGCAAAGCTAATGTCTGAAGCCATCGCAATGAATATCGCACATTAAGAAACAAAATAAGCAAGATTTGCTAATACCAAACATGGATTCAGATACCCAAGAGATATGGAAAAAAGGAGTGAGTTTTTTGGAGGATGGTAAGTATGAAGAAGCTCTTGATTGTTTTGAAAAAATATTAACATCTAATCCAGATAATCCTGATATTTGGAACAAAAAAGGCGTTGTACTGCGTAGCTTGGGGAGATATGACGAAGCAATAGAATCTTTTAACAAAGCTCTTGAGATTTCCCCAAGAGATTTGGATGCATCATAATTGCATTAGAAAATACGGTTACAGATAATTTTTGATTTCTTTATATTTAGACCATAATTTGTGGTCGTTTTGAAAGATGCTTGTTCATATTTAATCTCATAAACGGCTTTCCTAGAGTTTCTTCTTTTATCGCTTTTATCAATTCATCAATTGAAAGAATCTTTGCATCGGCAGATTTCCTATCCCTTATGCCTATTTTCTCAGCATTTACCTCCTTTTCACCAATAACTATGATGTATCTTATCCATTCAGTTTCTGCATCACGAATGCTTTTTCCAACGCTTTCGTTTCTGTCATCAACATCTACTCGTATATCATTTATTGATATTTTTTCTGCTAGTTTTTCACAATAGTCAAGAAATTCTGGCTTTACAGGAATAAGTCGAACTTGTGTTGGTGCAAGCCATAAAGGAAATTGCGGCTTTCTTCCTTCGGTGGTGTCTTTTGCTGCTTTTTCAAGTAGTGCATAAATTACTCTCTCAATGGCGCCACTTGGTGAATTATGCAGTATGATTGGGTGTAGTGGTTTATTGTTTTCATCAATAAATTCAATGTTATAGCGTTCACCGTTTTCAACGTCGATTTGATCTGTAGATAGAGCTGATGCTTTGCCCATACTGTCTACATAATTAAATTCCCATTTTAGTACAAAATAGAAAAATCTCTCTTTCCACATCTCAACTAACACTGGTTTTCCAATCTTTTTTACGAGTTCTTCAATCAAAGATTTATTTTCGTTGTAAAATTCTTCAGTAAATCTGATTGCCATTTCAAGATCAGCCTCTTCCATACCCACACCTTTGATAACTTCTCTGGATAGATCAAATCTTTTTCGGAATTCTTCTTTGGCTTGTTCCATATCTTTGCACATGGCATGGCAATCAGGCATTGTAAAAGCACGTAATCTTCTAAGACCTACAAGCTCACCTGATTGCTCTTTTCTAAAACTATATCTTGTCAATTCGTATAGTTTTAGCGGCATGTTTTTGTATGATAGTTGAAAGTCTTTTGCCATTAAAAATTGGCCAAAACAAGCGGCAAATCGTAAAAAAAGTTGCTTTCCCTCAGAATTGATGTTATACTGTCGTGCTGGGAATCTGTGAAAATAGCTCTCCATGCTAGGATGATGAGAGTCATACATTATTGGTGTCTCAACTTCAAGACCGCCGTATTCCATGACCTTGTCTGTGACATATCGTTCTAAGAGAGATTTAACTAGTCTTCCATTTGGGAAAAATCTCATGTTTCCAGAATCTGATGCTGGTTCGTAATCAGCTATTGCCATCTTTTTCATCAATCTAACGTGTGGTGGAGGTTCGTCAACAGATCTTTTTTTTGCAGACTCGTATTTTGCTAAAACTTCAAGACCTGGATGTTTTGCAAAATTAAATTCCTCAACTTTATGCATTTTTCCATCAGTTGACATGATATACCAATAAGATTGGATTTTTGATTCTGCTTTAACAGCATCTGAAGTAGAATCTTTATCATCAGCAGTAATCGTTTTAGAGTTTTCTGCCAAAGGATGGCCTTTGACTTGAATTTTGTAAGACTTTGTCCATCCAAATGGAGCTCTTGATACTTCAAGATCCATAGCAAGTGATTCCATTTCTTTTAAAATTGATAACGCAGTACTTGGAGATGCGAGTTTTGAGCTAAGATGTGCATATGGATATAGCAATAATTTTTTGCATCCTACTTTTTTCATTGATTCTATAATTTCTGACATTGCCTTTTTTGCAACAATAGAATTATCTCCGTCTTCAATTGCTACAAATGCCACTACAACCTCATCTATTTTTTTGGAAGAAGGTTCAATCTCTTCGGCAGATTTTATCTCCTTTTTTACAGGTGTAAATTCAATACTATCGCAATGAAGTTGTAGTATGCGCATGTTTTGATTCTTTTTTTGTTATCGACTTAAATGTTATGAAAATATTAAAAATGGATCGGAGGGGATTTGAACCCCTGACCACCGCAGTGTGAGTGCGGTATCCTACCAGCTAGACCACCGATCCGAAATAACCTAGGAACGAGTATTATTTAGTTGTTGAAGGAAGTCAATTTGCCCACCAATTTTTTATTTTGATTTTAGCCATTTAGTTTTAACAATATTTTGGCTACGTTAGCGCCAATCTTTTTGACCTGATCTTCCTGTTTTTTGTCTTTTAATGTACCATCTTCATTGAAAGCCTCGTGAGCTTTTGCTATTGCTGCTTGATCTGGCATGACAATGACTCCAATGTTACCAAGTATTGACCTTACATGGACTAATCCTCTAAGACCACCAAGCATTCCTGGAGAAGCGCTCATTATTCCTGCAACCTTATTCTTAAAACAAGCTAGAGGTATTTCACCTTCGGACTGACGCGATGCCCAATCAATTGTATTTTTAAAAACAGCTGAGATAGAGCTGTTATACTCTGGTGAAGAAATAAGAAATCCATGGTGTGATAACATAAGATCCTTGAGCTTACGTGCATTAGAAGGAAGCCCATCTTTTTGCTCCAAGTCACTATCATAAATTGGCAATGGAAAATCACGGAGATCAATTACTGTGACATCTGCACCTGCTTCTGTTGCTCCAGTGGAAGCTATTTTGACTAATTTTTTATTAAAGGAATCAGTTCTAGTGCTTCCTGCAAATGCAAGGATTTTTGGTTTTGCCAAATTAAATCAATTTTGACTTATATTGTTCTTAGTTTGATATAAAACAGATGGCTTCAGAAGCTCATCAAAGATTACTAAATTCATTAGCAAAATCTATGGAAGATTTTGGAATAACTATTACACATTTGGATATTGATGGAACGCCAGAATATTTTGATGAAAAGTATAGAAAATTACCTATACCAAAAGAAAGAGATGGCCACAAACCTGATTTGGAAGGAATGAAGGGAGTCTTGAGGCATCTAGGTGAGGCAAAAATTAAGATTAAAGATGATGAAAATCTTGTTTCTCAGTTCAGGGCATTTACCAATCTAGAAATGAATGATAAGAAAATCCCGTTTCATATTGCAGTACCAAAGTCCCTTAAAAAAGAGCTAGAAAAAAAGTTGTACAAATTAGATCTTTATAAAAAATATAAAAATGGAATCATCAAGATCTGGACAGAATAATACAATACTTAGATGTGGATTAATTTAGATCGAGCTAAATAACTTAGCCTTGGCTAACTTTTATATAAAGACAGGATTATCACGCAATCATCACATGGTTACATCCATTTCAAAAATATCTCGTGTCACGAGTTTTCTTAGAAGGTTCATTACGTATTCCGGCCCTGCACTAATAGTAAGCATAGGATACATGGATCCGGGAAATTATGGAACCGATCTACAAGGTGGAGCAGCTTTTGGTTATTCATTACTATGGGTTGTATGGCTCTCATGTGCCATAGCGATGTTAATGCAGTATCTGTCTGGAAAATTAGGAATTGCGACAGAAAGGAGTTTGGCTGAAATTTTACGGGAAAAATTAGGTAGAAAGTTATTCATCATCCCATATTGGTTAAGTGCAGAAGTTGCAGCGGCTGCAACAGACCTTGCTGAATATCTTGGAACAGTCATTGCATTGAACCTATTATTTGGGGTGCCAATGATCTATGCTGCAATCTTTGGAGCTGCAGATGTTATCATCATATTGGCTCTTACATCAAGAAGATTTCGTCTACTGGAACAGCTCTTTTTGCTTTTTGTTACAACCATAAGCTTTGGTTACGTCTATGAACTATTAGTGGCACCGCCCGATGTTCATGGAATACTTGCTGGTTCACTTTCTCCTCACTTTGCAAATTCTAGTGCGTTGTTTATTGCTGTTGGCATAATTGGGGCCACGGTAATGCCACATGTTGTCTTTCTACATTCTTTTCTTACAAAGGAAAAAGCAAGCGGCAAGACACTTGATGAGAGAAAGAAGATGCGAAAACTACATCTTGCCGAAACCATATTTTTGCTCACCATAGCTGCTTTGGTAAACGCTGCAATCCTAATAATGGCCGCGGTTGCATTTTATCCCAACAATTCTCAAATTGCATCAATTGCAGAAGCTTACAAAGCACTTGTACCATTGTTTGGAATATCTGCAGGGGTAGTTTTCCTGATTACTTTGCTTGCATCAGGCATTGCTTCATCGGTTGCAGGAACATTAGCAGGTCAAATAATAATGGAGGGATTCTTGGGGAAAAAAGTCAACATGTGGCTGCGAAGAATAATTACAAGATTTGTGAATGTAATTCCAACCACTATTGCCATACTACTTGGTTTTGATCCTTTACACATACTAGTGTACAGTCAATTCATCCTCAGTCTGATGATACCAATTGCAGTAATACCAGTTGTCATACTTACAATGAATAAGAAATTGATGGGCGAGTTTGTGAATAGAAAAATGACAACAATCATCGCGTGTGTTTTTGTAGGAATAGTTTTGGTATTCAATGTTCTTTCATTAGTTAGCCAATCATCATGAAGTAATTATAATCAAGTCATTATCTTAAACTGAATGTGTTTCTCTTTTAGATAGTTTATCAATTTCTCAGCATGTTTTTCGTTCTCAGTCTCTAGACTCAAAGTTACGCCTGCAGTACCTGCTGGGATACTTGTACTCAGTCTGTCATGCACTACCTCTACTATATTCACACTTAATGCAGAAATTACATCAACGACTTCTTTTAGTGCACCTGGTTTATCTGTCAAAACTATGAATATTTTCACCATCCTTCCCATTTCTGCAAGACCTTTAGCTACAATCTGTCCAAGTAAATACATGTCAACGTTTCCGCCTGAGAGTATTGGTACAACTTTCTTTCCTTTGGCAGGTTTTTTGTCAAGCAAATAAGCCAGACTGACTGCACCAGCAGGTTCTACTACCATCTTTGTTCGTTCCATTAAAAGAAACATGGCCTTGACTATCTGAGAATCATCTACAAGAACAATGTCATCAATTAATTCATTTATTATCTTAAATGTAAACTCGCCAGGTTTTTTTACAGAGATTCCATCTGCTATTGTCATTTGTCCTTTCACTGATTCAAGCTTGCCAGAATCAACTGATTTTTTCATTGCAGGAAATGCGGCAGACTGTACACCAATTACTTTGACTTTGGGCTTTTTTGTCTTGACTGCTTTTAAGACACCTGCTGCCAAGCCTCCTCCACCAATTGGAAGATAAATCTCATCAACATCTGGCAATGATTCCAAAATTTCTAATCCAATCACTCCTTGTGCAGCTATAACTTTCTCATCGTCAAATGCATGAACTATCTGAGCTCCTGTCTTTTGTGATAATTCTAATGCTTTAGACCACGATTCATCATAAATTGTACCACTTAGAACAACATTTGCTCCGTATGATCTTGTTGCAGCAACTTTGGCAGGTGATGCAGTCACAGGCATTACTATTGTACATGGAATTTTTTCTAGTGCAGACGCAAATGCAACTCCTTGTCCATGATTTCCTGCAGATGCGGCAATTACTCCTTTTTTCTTTTCAGCTTTTGACAAAGTAGCAATTTTTGCATATGCACCTCTCACCTTAAATGAACCAGTCTTTTGCAGGCATTCTGATTTGAGATAAACTTTCGAGCCTGTAATTTGGCTAAATGTTGCAGACACCTCCATTGGAGTTTTACGTATAACACTGCCCTGAATTTTTTGCGATTTTAATATATCATCAAAAGTAATATTCAACAAATTCTTCAGATCTCTTACTGTATATTTGGTTTCTTGCCAAACGTTGTTTGTTAAAGAGCACATGTATTTTCGATTTTAATGAAAAATTGGCATAAAAAATACACAAAGATGTCTTGTTTGAATAAAATTTACATCGATCTGGAAAAGGCTAAATACTATTTCGTAGAGATCACAGATCTGTGTCAGGGGGTCGCTTGGCATCAACTCCCCAATACGATGATGCCTTGCATCCAGTTCCATAGACCCCTTGACTAAATTATAAAATTATAAAAAAGAACTAGAATATAAACAATTTTTAATTTTTCATTGCAATAAAAACTGTGTCCATTTTTTCCAATAATTTTTCTTTTATCTTTGGCGAAATTCTTGCCGGATCAAAATTTCCTTCTTTGGTTTCGTTCTTTAAATGCTCAAGATCAAATTGACACAGACATCCCTCTTCTGCTCCTATCATCTTCATCTCATCAATCATCACTGGAACGGTGTGATAAATCTCAATTAGCATGCTATCAAGCTCATTAAACAGATCTGAACGTCTTTTTGTTAATTGAGCAAAATTTTCACCAGTATTAGAATATACTTGTTCAATCATTTCTTTGGCGAGATTATCATTCTGGAATAAGATTTCAAAGAGTTTTTGCTGATCTACTGTTTCATAACCTAATTCTTTTAGTTTTTCTTGAATCATCTGATCTCCTTTTGGCGCAAGATTAGTTTCTAGTTCATTTATCTTGTCAGTTATACCAGCAAGCTCCTTTTGTATATCAATGACCACGTGGTTTAGTTTGTAAAATAATAATGCATGATATTGTAAGGAGAGATATCCTGTAAGAAGATAATTCCCTTCTCTTGCTTCAAATCTAATAAAGACACGCCTTAGATCTTTTTCATTTGAAGTTGAGATACCCTGAGTTTTCCAATCCGGTAATTGTTTTAATAGTTCATCATAAAATTGCCTAATTAACGCAGGATCAAAAGTATGCTGTTCAGAAACAGTTCCATCCCCTAGCATGACCTTTACATCTACATTTTTTGTTAGATTCACTACTCGTTCTAAAAATAACGACCTTATTTTCTGGCTTTTTTCAGTCATTGATTTGATAAACTCTTCGTTGGATTTTGCGGGAATTTGCACGATCTTTCCTTCCTAGCCTCACTTAAATCTGATATGAAGAAATCCCATTTCTTTTTATATCAAATAGTATAAAATTTACACATCAAACATGCCTAAGGCGTCTTTTAAAAAAATAATTTGTTGGAACTGTAATGTAGAGATTGTTCAGTATTTTGATATTAAATATAAAGGTGAACGCGGTCAATGCCCAGTTTGTGGAGTGAATTTTCCCCTTGAATAAAAAAGGTAACCTTTCTTGAGCGAAAAACCACCTGTAGAAAACACAGAATCAGTATCTACTAACAACATAATAGATATGATGCTAGGAGGAGGGAAGGACGGTACACTAGATACCGAATCATTAATCAAGCAAACCCAAAAAAGAGTCTGGAGTTCCCTTAAGAAAGGTTATGAATATGACTATTCCATAGACGAGTCGGATCAATTTTTGCGATCACATGTAGATATGAAATTACACATGATCGTAGTCTTTGTCGATCTAGTTGGGTCTACGGAGATGACATTACAATTACCTGCAGAAAAATTGGCGATTATCCTCAGTTCCTTTTCTCAAGAGATGAGATATGTCATCAAACATCATGAAGGATATGTTTTGAAATTTGTTGGAGATGCTGTAATAGGGTATTTCGTAGCGGAAGATAGTCCGCTTTTGATAGCTGATAACGCTGTCAACTGCGCAAGAACTATGATTGATGTAATAGAGCGAGGAATAAATCCAATCCTTAGTGAATATGATTATCCAGAACTTCGTGTGAAAATAGGAATGGATTTTGGAGAAAACACCATAGTAAGATATGGATCTGATCAGAACAGATCACATGTAGACATACTTGGTCCTGCTATGAGCATTGCCGCAAAGATAACAACTCTTGCTAGACCAAACCAAATCCTAATTGGAGAAGATGTTTATGAAAAATTACATCCATCGCTAAAGCAATCATTCAAAGAAGTAGAGTGGCATGGTTCCCAGTGGAACTATCACGACAGAGAAACTGGAAGACTTTACCGAGTTTATGCGCTAATTGATTAAACAGTAAAGTTATCAGGGCATTCAATGTGTTCGTAATGATGATCGGTAAACTTTTCACCGACAACATACATTACAATTTTGTACAAATCAGTTGCAACTATATTTTTTTTACATTTTATACAGCTCATAGATATTGTTTTTGCCATTTTATCAAGTGAGATCTGAGGCAGGTATAAGGATCAGCGATCAGCTGATCTTGATAAAAAATGACCGCTGGTTGACAATCTGTTTTATGTATGATGCCTAGTTTTTAACACGTAAAGGTGAAATAAGGGGCAAAAAACCTCAATAACATATGTGGAATATGGATACAAAAAAAATGTTAGAGTTTTACAATCAATATCAGAACATGGCAAATAGTTCATTTGCGTTTCCACGTCTGCCTCCAATGACAAATCATTTTCGCGGAATATCTATGACGGGTAAGCTGAAAGACAACATAGTTAGAGACAATTCAGTTATGATGGAAAGATTATCTGATTTTTATACAATGTTCCAGCAATATGCATCTGGGCTTTTTGATTTAGCACCAAACCAGTTTGGTCCATCTCACCCTATGTACAAGGGAACAAACTCCATTAATGCATTACAAGTCGAAAATGAACAACTAAAAAAAGAAAATGCCATTTTAAAGAAAGACTTGGAAAAACAAAAACCGAAATAAAATCCACCTTTATAAAGCCTGTAACTTTATCATCAACATGGTAAAAACACCATCTGAGAAGTGGCAAGAAGATATTTCCATTCATAGAAAAAAATGCCAGAAAATTCTGTTATCATCAAAGTCAATAAGATATGTAGGATTGATTAATGAATACGGTAGAACACTTACTGGAATAATAAGACCGGGCACCAAAATATATTTAAAATCAGAACCAGCTAGAAACGAGTTTTTTCTAATTTCAACGCTGTTAACAATGCGGCGCTCAAACGATAATGCAATTGGTAGCATGGATTGCGCAATTTTTAAACACGATAAAGTTACTTTGATTACATTCCAAAGAAAAGAAGGGGTTTACTATATTTCAGTAGACAAAAGTGCAGCTCTGAGTTCGTTAGCTAAAACAATTAATAAAATCAAAAACCTAATCTAGAGAGGAGCAAAGCCGTGGAATCCACGTGCTTGTTTGGCACTATCAGGCGGTGCAGGTTCAAACAAAGATATCATGTATTTATCAGGATCTAATACAATTGCGTTTTTACCTACTTTGTGAGATTCAATGTCTCGATATATTGGAATATTTTGTGATTTTAGTTCCTGAATGGCCGACTGGATATCACCAACTACAAGGCCAATTACAATACCATTTTCAATAGATGTACCGGTGTTAATTTTAGTTGTTGCAGGATGTAAAATAACGGTGGCACCTTGTTTTGCAAGTTCCACCCAGTTTTCTCTTTTGTTTTTAATTGGCATGCCTATTATTTCATTATAAAATTTTACAGATTTTTCTAAATTTGATACTGCAACTATTACGCTACCAAGATGCTTTATGTTCATAGTGAGGTTTGAATATACTTTGTTAAAAACCCTTATGCTATACTACTTGAACCATTGTTTCCGTTCTTTCTACCCCTTTGATGTTCTGGATTTCAGAGGTAACATCTTTTATCTGTGACAATGATTTGACTTCAATTAAAGCTACTGCATCAAATTGACCACTTACCGGAAACGAATCATACACAGATTTTACCATCCGTAATCTTGCCGCAATAAGTTTTTTTGGAGATTTTACCAGTACTACTGCTTTTACCATCCCAAGTTTACCTCCACCTCAATTAGAGTTTCAGTAGTAACAATTTCTCTAATCTTTTTAAAATCAATTACAACGTTGTTGATTTCATCAATTGTCCCTTGAAGAACCACGGCAATATCAGCTCTGCCTGTTACAACCATTATTTCTCGGACCACTTTTCGAATTTTTCGAAGTGCCAATATTACATTATCTACCTTACCTGGTTTGACAGTAATTAGACAAAGTGCGCGCATCAATAGTAATATTATTCACGTATGGATAAGTATTATCTTTTAAAAAATAAAATTCACACAACAATGTACCTGTTGAAATTAACAGATACTAGAATTAATCTTCTGACGCTTCTTGAGAACGTGCCTCTTCAAGATATGCTTTTCGCGCCTCAAGTTCAGCTTCTTTATCTATATTTGCACCGTCTTCTACTACGATAATTCCTGCATCATCGCCAGAAACCAAATCTTGTTTTAGTTTTGGCTTAGCTTTTGCTGGTGTTTTTTTCTTTTTTTCACTAGAACTCTTTTTCTTTGTTTCTTTTTTCTTATTTTTTGCCAATGACGATTAACCAAAATTGGAGACCATATTATTAAACTTGTCTCAAGATTGTTCCTCGCTCATATGATCTAATTAATAAAATTCAGTGCCGCCGGCGGGACTTGAACGCGCGACAGCTCGGTCTTCAGCCGAGTGCTCTCCCGGGCTGAGCTACGGCGGCACATCGAAATATCCAATTTTCGGGGAATTAAAGTGTGTCTTTATTTTTTCCAGGCAATGTCTTTGATCATTTTTCTTTTATTGATAACACGAGCTATGACAAAAAGCAAGTCCGCTAATCTGTTTATGTAAATCTTACATGTCTTGTTTATTTCTTCAATTTCTGCCAAATATACAATGCTGGTTTCTGCTCTGCGAGATATTGCACGAGCCATGTGTACTTGTGATGCAATTTGATCCCCGCCTGGCAATATGAAATAAGAGATCGGGCTCAATTCCTTTTCTAGTTCATCTATACTAGATTCAAGGAATTCAACCATATCATCTGTAACTCTATTTGACAAATTTTTTAAATCGGGGTTGGCCAGATCTGCGCCAACTATAAACAAGTCATTTTGAATTTTTGTCAGTAAATCAGCAATATCGGTATCTAATTTTGATGACAGTGCAATTCCAAGTGATGAATTCAATTCATCTACTATGCCATATGCAATTATTCTAGGACTTGATTTTCGTACACGATTACCTCCAATAAGACCGGTAGAGCCATCATCACCAGTTTTTGTGTATATTTTTACCATTAATTGGTTGGTAGTTTTGACGCTTTTATCTTGTTCGAATTATTTAATAGTACAAATAGTTCGGTTAGAACATGCCAAATTCATCACAAATTCATTATAAATTACATTTAATTTGTAAGAATGATCTCAAAAATAAACAAGCAAAAAATTCATCACGTAACAATAAAAAGGAATTTTAATGTTGTTTGATTTTTTTTATATCGTATCAGAATTAAAAAAAACTCCTCGTAAAGGATGGAAAGAAAAAATAGGTATTACTCATCCTGAATCAGTGGCAGACCATTCATTTAGTACAGCTGTTATGACAATGGTTTTTTCTGATTTAAAAAAACTCGATACTGAAAAAATGTTAAAGATGGCACTACTACATGATCTTTCAGAATCCATCACCGGTGATTTTACGCCAGAAGAAATTTCTAAAAATGATAAAAAAGAAATCGAAAATCAAACAATGAGTGAGATTCTTTCAAGACTACCATTAGAAATTTCAAACGAATATGAAAAAATATGGAATGAATTCCAAGATGGAAATTCCAAAGAATCAACCTTAATGCATGAAATTGATCGTCTAGAAATGGCAATACAATCTTTAAAATATAATGCAGAAGGTTATTCTAAAGATAAGCTTGCATTGTTTTTTGAATCTGCAAAAAAGGACATAAAAAGTAAAGAAATTCTAGAAATTTTAGATGAGATATCCTATAAATAACAAAACATCGATACAGCTTGTATGCAGTATTTTGTAGCCCTCAAGATTGGTGAGAAGCGTGTCAAAGAAGCAAGAGAACATCTAAACAAATATGCAAATGGTATCGCAATGCCTGCTCTTGCATTAAAAGACAACAAAACAAATGTCTGGGAACCTGTTGGTGAAGAAAATTTGTATGCTATTCTAAATGACGGTGGAGGATATGTGTTAACAGATGTAAGTGGATATATGGTGGTTTTATGCGATAAAAATGGCATTTCAAAAGCTATTGCAAGAGGACTAGATACTGAACGAAAAGATGCAATAGTGAAAATGTTGCAAGCAGACAATCTTCAAGAATTTAAAGGTCAAGTATCGCTTCCAGTATGATATCAAATTAAATAAAATTTAGATTTTTGATGATTCCATGTTGAATTAGATATTGAATCTCTTTTACAAATTCATCATCTGCAAGCGAATCCTTAGCCCATCCTCTAGCAATAGTTTTAATCCAATCTGGGATTAATGCACGGTTTTGTTCAGGTACCTTACCAAATCCATTATTGCCATATATCAATTTGATTTCGTATATGTCATAGGACGTTATATCAAAATGTGAATTTCCTATTGCAATAACATATGATCGTCTCATGATTATAGAAACACGTTGTGTTATTTAAAAACAAGATGAGATTAATTCATTTTAAATTCATTAAACATTAAATTAGTACATTTACTGCATCATAAGAATGGCCAAGAAATTTGAACACGAAGTAGAGGTCAAGGGTCATCTCATAGATTCAATGATACTTACAAAAATATTTGATGTTATAATGGATTTGGATGGAGAGTTCCAAGTACAGGAATTTCGAGTAGGAAAAAGAAAAAAAGATGAGAGCTATGCAAAGCTTCTCGTACAGGGCAAATCCCAAAAGCATCTTGATGAGATTTTAGAATCTGTCTATCGTGCAGGTGCTACCTCAAAGATACAACAGGAAATCAAGCTACAATCCTCATCAAGGGACATGGTTATGCCTGATGATTTTTACAGCACGACAAACAATCGTACTGATGTTTTCTACAAAGGTCAATGGATAAAAGTAGAAAACATGATGATGGACAAATGCATCGTAGTTAAGGGAAACCGAGCTTGGTGTTCTCCTATTCGTGAAATTAAAAAAGGCGACATGGTAATAGTTGGAGAAAGAGGAATAAAGATAACACCTCCTGAAAGACCAAGAGAAGGAGTCAATCTTTTCCAGTTTATGGGAAGTAGTAGCTCAAGTGAGCGTCCAACACAACACATTGCAAGAAAAGTTGCTCATGATATTTACAAGACAAAAAAAGAAAAGGGCAAAATTGTTCTAGTAGGCGGTCCTGCAATCGTACACACTGGTGCATCTGATTCAGTTGCAACCCTGATAAGATTCGGATTTATCGATGCAGTACTTGCAGGAAACGCGCTTGCAGTACATGATATAGAATATTCCACACTAGGAACTTCGCTAGGAATGAATGTTCGTGATGGGACATTAGCAGTAAGAGGGCACCGAAATCACATGCAAGCAATAAATTCAGTGTTCAAAGCAGGCTCCATATCAAAAATGGTTGCAAACAAGACACTTACAAAAGGAATAATGTACGAATGTGTAAAAAGAAAAATTCCGTTTGTCTTGGCAGGCTCCTTGCGAGATGATGGACCGCTTCCTGATGTCATAATAGACATGACGGTTGCACAAAAAAAATACAAAGAGATACTCAAGGACGCAAAAATGGTAATAATGATATCAACCATGCTTCATTCTATTGCAACTGGCAACATGTTGCCAGCTGAGGTAAAAGTAATCGTAGTGGATATCAATCAGCCAACAGTAACCAAACTGATGGACCGTGGAACATGGCAAGCTCTTGGCATAGTTTCAGATGTCGGTGCATTTTTGCCTCTTGTAACACAAGAGCTTCAGAAACTAATCAAGTAAATTTTTGCCAGTTATAGCTTGTTAATTCACTTGATTCTAAAATCAATACTAGATCCCACGGGCTAATCACTTGGTCTTTTGTCATCACGTAGGGATGTAGCATGCCATACATTATTTTGCACAATTCTGGAATCTTCATATCTGGCGTGATCATTTTTCCATTTTCCAGTTTGAAAATGCTTGCTTTCATATCCAGAAAATTGTCTATATCTTGCAAATATTTCAAATCAGTAGCAATTTTTTCTATTATGATTCTATCGCCAAGGAACTGCGATGTGTTTTCAAGAACTAGTCTCCTGGTTTTATTTTCAAACATGGAATTTATTATTTCCCGAACTGTTTGATTTTGTTTGAAACTTACAATTCTCTTTTTTGGAATATCTCCAACTTTGATATCAGTATTACATGATACCCCTACTTCCAGTAACTTTCGTGCAGAAATGACTGAATAGCCATGATATTGGTTTGGTATAACTGAAAATGCCCTTCCAGTTTGCTTCCATTCTTTTAGCAAGTCTGAAAGCTTGGTTTCTGGTGTAACTATGACAAGGCCATCATTTTTAATTTTTCCAATAAGAGTATTATTGAAAAGATCATAAGTGGGATTTTTCAAAGTTTCAGACAATATTTCCTTGCTTCCAATAAATCCCACAGGACGCCCTTCGTCTGAAACAACAAGTGAATCAGTAAAAGATTCAAGATGATGTACTAACATTCCGGTTGATTCCCATACTCTATCATAAATAGTGGTACTTACTGCAGGTACGGCAGTTAACGTTCTACTCAAAAGCTCGCCAAGTGAATAATTACAAATAGGCAAGTTTGTTTCAGATCTCATAGATTTGTTTATCATTTTTTATCTCTTAGTCTATCTGTAAACGGTTTATTAGATAAACAAGTCATAAATCATAGAATTTCTATTTTATAGATAAAACTAGGCATGATTACTAACTATGATAATACAGATTTGATAATGAACGTAGTTATCAATTCTGATACTTGGCATGTTCTTATAAATTTTTGAAAAAACACAAATCACAGGTGATAAATAGTAACAATATCACATCATCTCGTAAAATCATAACACTTGTAAAAAATTATCCAATACCTGTTTTTGCCATAATTGGTTTACTTGCAGGCAGCATACTTCAGTGGACCCCAAATCAACACGAATCAGGACATTGGGTTTGGTTTATTACCTTAGTTATTGGTGGTGCTCCAATAATATGGCAAACCATACGTGGAATGCTTCACCGTCATTTTGCATCTGACATTGTAGCACTTTTAGCCATTGTTACAGCTATTTTATTGAACGATGCTTTTCCAGGTTTAGTGATTGTTCTTATGCAATCAGGAGGAAAAGCTTTAGAAGATCATGCATTCAAAAAAGCATCATCTTCATTAGATGCACTTCTTTCACGTTCACCGCGATTAGCACATAGAAAAAATGATCATGGTTTAGAAGAAATCAATGTAACAGATGTAAGAATAGGAGATTTACTTTTGGTACGTCCTGGGGATCTTATTCCAGTAGATGGTGAAATAACTAACGAACAAGCTGAAATAGACGAATCTGCTCTTACAGGAGAACCTTTACCCAAAATCAAAAAAATTGGCGAACAAGTTTTCAGTGGAACAATAAATGTAGGAAATGCATTTGAAATGAGAGCTGATAAAATTAGTGGCGAGAGTCAATATGCAAAAATAGTTCAGCTTGTCAGAAAAGCTCAACAGGAAAAAGCACCAATTCAACGACTTGCAGACCGTTATGCGGTTTGGTTTACCCCAATAACAATTGGCATAAGTGGACTTGGTTGGCTATTAACACACAATGTTGAGACAATTCTTTCAGTACTTGTTGTTGCAACTCCTTGTTCACTAATATTTGCAACACCTGTTGCCATTATAAGTGGAATAAACAAAGCAGCCAAATCTGGAATAATTATTAAAACAGGATCTGCGATTGAACAAGTTGGTAAAGCACATGTAGTAGTTTTTGATAAAACTGGAACCATCACATTTGGAACCCCTATAGTAGAGAAAGTCATACCAACAAACAAAATTAATGCAAATTACCTTTTGCGCAAGGCTGCAAGTGTAGAACAGCTATCATCTCACCCCACTGCCAAAGTGCTAGTAAAGAAAGGACAAGAGATGTTTGGCAATCTACCCATTCCAACAAACTTTCATGAATTAGCAGGTGCAGGAGTAGATGGAGATGTTGAAGGAGAACACATAGTTGTAGGATCACAGAGTGTTTTTGAAAATTTCGCAGATACGGGATTTGCTGAATATATTCATGAAGTAAAAAAACAAATCAATGCAGAAGGGAAAATGTTGGCATTTGTTGGCATTAACAACAAACCTGCTGGAGTTATTGTATTTGGAGACGAAATACGACCAGATGTAAATCTCATGGTGAAGCATATCAAAAAACTTGGAGTTAAAAAAACCATCATGTTGACAGGTGACAATCTAGACAATGCAAAAAGTATTGCTCAACAAGCTGGCATAACGGATTTTGAGGCAAATCTATTGCCAGAACAAAAAGTATTAGCAGTAAAAAAACTAAAACAAGAATTTGAAAATGTTATAATGGTTGGTGATGGTATCAACGACGCTCCTGCGTTAGCTGCATCAACAGTAGGGGTAGCCATGGGAGCACGTGGAACCGCAATTTCTGCAGAAGCTGCAGACATGGTATTGTTAGTTGATGATATTTCAAAAGTGTCTAAGGTAATAGAGATTGGTCAAAAAACAATACAAATTGCAAAACAAAGTATCTTTGTTGGTTTGGGTTTGAGTTTTGTTTTTATGGCAATAGCAAGTCTAGGATACATCCCACCAGCAATAGGAGCATTACTACAAGAAGTCCTTGATGTAAGCGTCATTTTGAATGCATTACGAGCAAGATAGCAATAGTTTTATCTTTACTTCAAAAAATTCATTTTATCCAAGTCAAAAACATGACTGCAACTGAGAATCCCATAACTATAACAGTAATCCCACCTACAATGTTAGATATTTTTCCGTTAGTTTTACCCTCAAGTATTTTTTTATCATTACTAATTTTCATAATTACCATAAGAAGTGGAACTGCAATAATTCCATTAATTACAGCTGCATAGATGAGTGCTTTGATAGGATCAACGGCTGCAAAATTTATCCAGAGTCCTATTACAGTAGATGCAGCTATAATCAGATAAAACCCCCTGGCTTGTTTGAATTTTTTACTTAGACCCTCTTTCCATCCAAATTGTTCTGATAACGCATATGCAGATGAGCCAGCTAGTACCGGTATTGCAAGTAATCCTGTACCAATTATTCCTAAAGCAAAGATGGTTTTTGCCAATTCCCCTGCATGTGGAAATGTTTTCACCAGAGGCTCTAGCGCCTTTGCAGCCTCATCTGCCGTAGATATATCAGTCAATCCATGAACATGAAGAGTTCCAGCGGTAGTCATTATAATAAACCACATGATTGCCTGAGAAAATGCCATCCCAACTGCAACATCTTTTCTCATTACCATGATCTCCTTTTTTCGAATTTTTGGTTTTCCTTCTCCAATTTCCTTTATTTTATTTTTTGCAACATCCTCTTCAGCTTCTTCAGAGGCTTGCCAAAAAAACAGATATGGAGATATTGTAGTACCAAAAATTGCAACAAATATCATCACAAATGTTGGAGTAAACTCAAAATGCGGAACTACACTTGCAATCAATATACTAGTCCAATTTTCTCCTACAATGATTGCTGTAAATACATAAGCAAGCAAGCTCAAAGTCAGATACTTGAGTATTGTCACGTATTTTTTGTATGGAATAAAAATTTCTGCACAAATAATCAGTGCAGTAAAAAGAATAGTTACAATACCTATTGGTAATTGAGGCAAAACAAGTTTGACTGAAGCTGACATTGCACCAATATCTGCGCCAATGTTTATTGTATTTGCAACAAGAAGAAGACTGATGATTGGATAAACCATCTTTTTTGAATATCTTTTCTTTATTATTCCAGCAAGACCACTGCCTGTAACTAGTCCAATTCTAGCACACATCTCCTGAATCGCTATCATCATTGGTAGTTGGAACAATGCAAGCCATAGAGTTCCTAGACCAAACTGTGCACCTGCTTGAGAGTATGTTGCTATACCAGAAGGATCATCATCTGATGCTCCTGTTATTAATCCAGGTCCTAGAATCTTAAAGTAGGATTTAAATTTCAATAATCTTGATTTTGGCACCTATTTTACGCAGCGTTAATTGTTAATATTGTTTGAAGGCAGGCTTTCAAAGGAAATTACATGATCATTATTCTAATGATTAGAGTTTGTAACCGTATTTGCTCATGATTGCCTGTACTTCATCATCACTTACCTGATCAAATACTTCATAGAATTCACCAACTGCATTGAAAACATATGGAGATTGTAAAACTACTACTTTGTCTACTATTTGATTTAGTTTATCGATGGTTTCTGGAGGTCCAACTGGTATTGCAATTATGAGTTTCTTTGGTTTTTGTTTTTTCACCCAATGTGCAGTTACAAACATGGTTGCACCTGTAGCAATTCCATCATCAACTAGAACTACGGTCTTCCCAGCTAAATCATATTCTTTGCTTCCTCTAAATTTCATTAATCTACGTTCAATTTCCTTTCTCTGTCTTGCAATCTCTTTTTCAACAAAACTTTCTGGAACATTTAGCATTCTAGTAATTTCGACATTAGGAAAATAACTTCCATCATGCATTACTGCGCCTATTGCAAGTTCTGGATTATCAGGAGCGCCAACCTTTCTTGAAACTATAACATCTAACTTACAGCCTAAAATAGAAGAAATTACATCACCAGTAACTACCCCGCCTCTAGGTATGGCAAGAATTACTGGATTCTCATTTTTTAACCATAACAATTTCTCGGCAAGCTTTTTTGCCGCATCTGCCCTATCTTTGAAAATTATGACCATTATTTTCCACTCTGTTTTCCCAAATGAATTGAAAACCAATCAGCTGCAAGCCGAGCTACCACTTCAAGTGTTCCGCGTTCTTCAAAAAGATGAGTGGCACCAGGTACAATTACCATTTTTTTCTCAGTTTTTAGTTTATCAAATGCCTCTTGGTTCATGCCTATCACAGGATAATCATTGCCTCCAACTATGAGAAGAGTCGGAGATTTTACCTTGTGCAAAACTGGACCGGCAAGGTCAGGTCTTCCTCCCCTTGAGACAATTGCTTTAACCTCGTTTGGATAATGTGTGGCTGCAGCAAGAGCTGCTGCAGCACCAGTGCTAGCACCAAAATATCCCATATTGAGACTTTTTGTTTCATTATTTTTCAAGAGCCAATCAGTAGCCCCAATTAGCCTTTGAGATAAAAAATCAATATCATATCTAAGATGTGACGTTTGATCATCTATTTTTTCTTCTTCTTGTGTTAATAGATCGATTAAGAGAGTTGCAAGGCCAGCTTTATTGAGCACTTCAGCAACATACTTGTTTCTTGGACTGTGTCTACTACTGCCGCTTCCATGTGCAAAAAGTACAATACCATGTGCATTTTTTGGAATGAAAATATTGCCCTCTAGTTTCACCGAATCTATACTTACTTGTACTTCATCTTTGAAATCCTTCTCAAATTTTTTGTGTGCAGTTCCGTAACCTATCATTCCATCCAAAATCATAGAATGTGTATCTTCCTTACAACATGTACACTTTAATTTTATGCAATCTCTTGCCAGGTCATGGTGACATTCTTGACATGTACACACAGTATCACGTGAAACTTTATCTAATGGATTAGATGGTTTATTCATTGTCACACCATAAGCTTAGTCCACATTGCCAAAAATCATTAATCAAATTACATATTGTTGATTTTTCCACACTATTAATGCCTCGTTATTTATTTAAAACTAGTTTTTAAAAATTCATTTTTGATAATCAACCATGATAATAAATAACATAAAAAATAAAAATTTAGAGTCTGTTGTGGGTTGCTTCTGAAAGAAGCAAAGTGTGCAACATATCTGCGTGTTTTTCCTCATCAATTATTATGGTGTTCCAAATTGTTTCTGCTTCTTTGTCGTTACTTTTGTGAGCATCTTCGATGTATTTGTTTACATGAGAGAGGAATTCTAGTTTTTTTGACAGTTGTTTTGTTATGTTATAACAATTGTCACTAAGACAGGCTTTTTGCATTGATGATTATTCCCAGTAAGTGTATTTTAATTAGAACCATGATTATCAACATTGATATTTTGAATAAAACCAGTAGGCACAAACATTAAAACGAGCACTCCGATTGACTGATAATTTCTCAGAATCAATGGGATTTGAAATAACTTTTGTCTGTCATAATTATCAAAACCGATATTCAGGAATTGATTTAATTGCTTTGCTACGTAATTTTACAAAATGGTATCAAAAAACTACAGGAAAATATTGGTTCCTTTTGATGGTTCCAAATTCTCTGAAAAAGCGTTAGAAACGGCAATTGAAATATCTAAAAAATTCGATGCGTCGCTTTACCTTATTACAATAATAGATATTAGCAGCGTCAGTCCGCCAGGAGCCCTTCTTGGCTCACAGAAAAAAAAGATGAAAAATTCATTCGAGATGATCAAATCTGCTACAAAACACGAAGCTGAAAAAAGGCTATTGGAAAAGACATCAATTTGTAAAAAAGCCGGAATAGATGTGCATTATGATATTCTAGAAGGGGTACCTTCAGATATGATACTAAAATTAATCAAGAAATCTGATATTGATCTTGTTGTTATGGGAAGCCAAGGGCTTTCAGGGCTTCGAAAGATAAAGGTACTAGGAAGCATTAGTAGGAAGGTTTCTGAGACATCTATTTGTCCTGTCTTAATAGTACACTAAATCTAAAATTATCAAATAGATATCCAAAAGTTATTTTAATTATGTTCAAGGAGACTTTTGTACTTGGTATGAGACTCATCTATCTAAAACAAAAGATCTTCTGACTACCGGTGATTCTTTGACTTTGTGTATGAACATCTCCATTCTTTCTCCTATACCCATAGGTTCTTGCTCTCTAAGTACTTCCTCAGCTCTTGCAAGTTTGCGTGACTTTTCAGCATGAATGTTAAATAAAACATCGCCAATTCTTATCTTATCCCCTAGTTTTTTGTTCAATACAATGCCTGCCCCCTTGTCCTTAGGAGAACCTGCAGCTCTTGCGATTTCAACCAGTACGTTATTATCCATCCATAAAACTTGACCAACTTTTTTTGCCCTAACTTGAACAATATCTTGGCCTATCTCGAAATCATCAAGACTCATTTTTGAATTTCCACCTTGTAATGATATTATTTCTCGTAATTTTTTTTCTGCCTTGCCTGTTCGCAAAATCTCTTTTGCAAGGTAATACCCATTCTTTTTTCCTACCATTTCAAAAATAGAACCAGCAAGATGGCAGGTCTTGTCTATCAAATCTGGAACGTTGGTTTTATTCATCAATACACCAAATGCTTCTCTTGCCTCAAGTGATGCACCTAATGAATAACCTATCGGCTGTTCACCACGTGTTATCACACATTGTGTATGGATGCCTAGTCTTCTACCAAGCTCGATTATATCTTTAGCCAGAAGATCAGATTCCCCAATACTCTTCATCTTTGCACCACGCCCTGTAGGAATGTCAACAACAAGATGAGTAGCACCAACAGCTTTCTTTTTACTCATTATAGAAGGTAAGAGTAGCGGATCAATGTATAATGAATATTCTGTTCTAACAAAAATATCATCAGCTGGTGCAAGCTCAAGTGAACCGCCCCAAACTATACAACCATTGCATTTTTGTACAACTTTTTTCATCTCTTCAATATGGAGATCTACAGGCATCATTGATTCAGCTCTATCAGCTGTACCAGCTGCAGAAGTTATTGCCCGTGACGATGCCTTTGGAATTACTAGTCCTGCAGCGGCAATAATGGGTACCACCAAAAGTGTTGTTTTATCACCTGGAACCCCTCCAATACTGTGTTTGTCGACAATAATTTTTTTGCGAAGGTTTAGTTTCTTACCTGTATTTACCATGGATATTGCCAAGCTTGTGGCCTCATCAAGGTCCAAACCTTGCAGGTGTAGGGTGGTTACAAATGCAGATATCTCACTTTCATTTAGATTTCCCTGAACAACATCTTTTACAATTTCATGAATTTCATTGTACAACAATCTCTTCCCAGTCAGTTTGTTGTGAATGAATTGAAGTGATTTTGGAAAAGGAGCAATGTCGATGTCAATTAGTGTATACTGTTTTAATTTCAATATTTTGAGAACTTCCTCACTTATTCCAACATAGCCTTTCTTTACAGTAGTGGCTATTCCGACTAGTGCAGTAATGGTATTATTCTTTGATGTTATTCTTATTCTTCCAGATGCAGTAACACCAATTTCATCTGCATCTAGTTTGTTGAGAAATACGATGGGCCTTCCACCCGAATCAATTCCCAAAATATCAACCTTTAGTTGCATTGATAATTTTTTGTACCTAGTAGAATATATGACAGAGCATAATTTTCAGGCATGATATTAGGCTGATTTTCAAAAGCGATAATTAGAATAGACTCTAAAATAGATATGAAGTGAAATATCAGTATTGAATCTACTAAAGCAGACATCTTTAGTATGTTAAAAACACTTTCAAACAAATTTCACCGTACGATAATAATGGTCACACATAATCCAGAGCTTGCTAAAGCCATGGACAGAACAGTGCTGATTAAAGATGGCAAAATTGAAAAAGAAACAATTAACCCGCATTGAAATATCAATAGTAATGTTCTTCAAAACATAATATGCCTGTAATATCTCATCTAATTGTTATTTGATAAAAATTCACAGCCTTACAAAAAGATACGAGCGATTAATTGCTGTTGATAATCTATCGTTAGATATACAAGAAAATGAAGTTTTCGGGCTTCTAGGTCCAAACGGTGCAGGCAAAACTACCGTGATCCACATGCTGGCCACGCTACTCAAACCAACATCTGGTTCAGCAACAGTAAATGGTTTTGATATAATTTCACAGCCAGCCAAAGTCAGATCAAGTATAGGGATTGTTTTTCAAGTACCAAGCAGTGACGACCTGCTAACCGGATATGAAAATCTAAAAATTCACGCGTTTCTTTATGGAGTCTCTTCCGATATTAGAGAAAAACGAATCAAAGACGCTTTAGAGCTTGTTGGTTTAACTGAAAGAAAGAACGATCAGGTTAAGAAATACTCTGGTGGCATGCGCAGGAGGTTGGAAATAGCAAGAGGATTAATCCATGAACCCAATGTCTTATTTCTTGACGAACCAACGCTTGGCCTTGATCCTTCAAGTAGGGAGACAATGTGGGAATACATACAACAGTTGGTCAAAGAGAAAAAGCTGACAATAATACTTACTACCCATTACATGGAGGAAGCAGATCTATTGTGTAACAGAATTGGCATCATAGATAGAGGAAAGATAATTGCGCTAGGTTCGCCATCTGATCTCAAATCTAAACTAAGTGGAGATACTGTACGATTAAAAACTAAAGTTGACAATGCAGACATCACACCATTAAGAAATCTCGATTTTGTGCGCAAGATAGAATTCGTTGATGGTCATGTGATCTTGAGTGTGGATGATGCAAAAAGAAATATTCCTGAAATTCTCAAGCATGTCGAAGTCGAATCTGTGGAATATACCAGTCCAACTTTAAATGATGTATTTTTGAAATTGACAGGAAAAAGTATCAAGGAGCAAGCTGAAGGAGGTTTCATGGAGAGGTATGTCCAGTACGATAGACATTAGCATTTATTTTGGAAAAATCTATGCCCTTTGGTTAAGGGAGTTTAAGGTATTCTTTCGTGAGAAAAGTAGACTGGTAGCATCAACTTTTACTCCACTTCTTTGGCTATTTGTGATAGGTAGTGGATTTGGCTCATCAACTTCATTGACTTCCTTTCATGCACTAGATTATCAGAAATTCATCTTTCCAGGAATCATTTGTATGTCGGTAATATTTTCAGCAGTATTTTTTGGCTCATACATAATCTGGGACAGAAAATTTGATTTTCTAAAGAGTGTAATGGTAGCTCCGGTCTCAAGGGGTACAATTTTTACTGGAAAGGTACTTGGCGGCATGACAAATTCTTTGATTCAGACTAGCATACTTTTGGTAGTCGGTGTCATAATAGGAATGCAATTTACTCTATTTGGAATAATTGAAACAGTTGCAGTGATTTTGCTTCTTTCATTTGCTCTTACTTCACTTGGTCTTACTATAGGAAGCTACATGACTAGCTTGGAGGGTTTTCAAATGATTGTAAGCTTTGTTGTCTTTCCGCTTTTCTTCCTAAGCGGCGCATTATTTCCTCTTGACAAGCTTCCTGCTTGGCTTTCAATTTTAACAACAATTGATCCTGCAACATATAGTGTTGATGCATTAAGGAACATAATTTTAGGAATTGGAAGTAACCCTCTTGGTATTGATATGTTAATTCTTGCTCTCTATACTGTAGGTCTTGGACTGTTAGGAACACTTTCATTTAGAAGAATGAAGGCAGTATGATAAAATCATGACAAGAAAAATAAAATACGTTGTCAAAAATGATGGAAGAACGGTTCCATTTAGTTTTGGAAAAGTAAGAGCAACATGTATCAGAGCGGGAGCAAGCAATAAACTAGCAACATATGTAGCAAAGAGAATTTCAAATAAGATACATGATGGAACCACTACGCGTCAAATTTACAATATGGTTTTAGATACTCTGGCAATTGAAGATAAATGTCAAGCAATAGGACACAGATATCGCTTAAAAGAATCCATTATGTTAATGGGTCCAGCAGGATTCCCATTTGAAAATTATGTCAGCGCAATACTTGCAGAACATGGATTTCACATTAAATCAAAGAGAACAAAAATCAAAGGGTATTGTGTTACGCATGAAATAGACATAGTAGCAAGCAAAGAAAACACAAACACCCGATACATGATAGAATGCAAATTTCATAATCTTCCTGGAATATACACTGGAATCAAGGAAGCGTTATACACGCATGCAAGATTATTGGATCTAAAAGAACAATTTGATGAAGAAATGCTTGTATGTAATACAAAGATCTCAGACGATGCCATAACTTATGGAAAATGCATTGGGCAAGAAATTATATCATGGCGTTATCCAATTAACAACGGCTTAGAAAAAATGATTGAGTCAAAGGGCTTGTATCCTATTACGATTCTGAGTCTTAATAAAAAAGAATTACAAAATCTGTCACAAAATAATATGATGTTAGTAAAAGACATCATTAATGTTGATTCATATCAGTTATCGCAGCAAATCAAAATTCCTGTACGTAGAATTGAAAGCTTGCAAAATCTTGCAAAACAAATCATTCAATGATGATAAGTTTGTTGAATATGTTTTGGATCCAGTACTGTTACCTTTCTTCCAAGAGAATAATCATTACCACATTTTGGACAATTAAAATTATTCCATCCAATTTGATCAAGAACTATTTCTTCATCTGAATGATTTGCGCATGTCAATCTTTGTTCCATGAAAAAGATGCCATATTTTTCTTAATAAGTGGATGTACTAGATTGTATATGACAATTGAGTGTAGTTATGGATCGTAAATGTAATGAGAGAGATTCAATGTTCATATAGGATTATTTCTTAATCATAGCATGAGACTAAAAGATAAAGTTGCAATAGTTACAGGCGCTTCAAGTGACATTGGATTAGAAATTTCCAAAAGATTTGTTGAGGAAGGTGCAAATGTTGTTTTGCTGGGTAGAAACTTTGACAAACTTGAAAAAGCAAGAAAAACAATAAAAAACTATGACACAAAAACAGTGGGAATTCCTTGTGATCTTACTAACGAAGCTCAGGTGTTACAGACAGTTGAACAGATTTCTGATCATTATGGAAAAATAGACATACTAGTAAACAACGCAGGTTTAATCAATGACCCAATCCACTTTCACGAGATGCCAGAAGCCGATTGGTCATCCTTGATCAATACAAACATCTATGGAACTTTTAGAATTACAAAATCAGTCTTAATTAAAATGCTAGAAAGTAAGAGCGGTTCAATTATCAATATTGGTTCAATATCAAGCGAACGTGCAATTCCAAAAGTGCATTTGACTGTATATTGTACAACCAAGGCTGCAATTAACATGTTTACAAAGGGCATAGCAATAGAATATGCTAGAAAAAATATTCGTTGTAACGGTATAAATCCGGGAATTGTTAACGCTGGAATGATAAAACCTTACATGGATTATCCCGAGGCAAGAAAAGTCTTAGAGGACAGACAGCCGTTAAATAGAATCGGAGAGCCAGTAGACATTGCAAATGCCGCAGTGTATTTGGCGTCTGATGAAGCAAATTGGATTTCTGGAATCATCTTAAATGTAGATGGTGGAAAATCTGCTTCTGAGGGATAATTAAAATAAAAATTGTGTTTTTTGTTATTTTATTCCATTCTTTTGTAAATTGATTTAAAATCTTCTGCTATCAGGTATGCAGTATTCTGAAGATGAGAAACTTCAGTCATATTGGATTTGCCTCTAGCCATCTGTCTCATCTGTGTCATACATTTATGGATTTGATTATGGCCTGGTGGCGCCTCATCAGACCAAACATCGAAACACTCTATAAAATCAAGAGAGAAATTCAAGACTATTAATTCCCAGTCTTTAGTGTTAGTGGGATATCCTATGCCCTGAGCAAGCACGCGAAATTCGTTACTTCTATCAATAAGAAGCATTTTTAGAGCTTGATGAGCTTTTTTTAAATCATATTTATCTAAGGCGCTTGAGCCTTGCATGCAAAGCATATCAACATATTTTATTTTAAAGGTATCTTTATTCTCATAATTTAGAATATTTAATTAAGCTTGCGTTAATTTAATGTAAAAATCCGGAAACGTGTTAAAGTCACATACCTACGTATCCAACATTCAGGGTTAATACCCCGCGTTTCCGGCAATCTATTGTACGTCAATATTATATTTAATTTTGTAACATGATTATCATATTTGATAATTATAAGCAATTCCTTCTTGGAAATCATGATCGATAATAATAATTGAATTTATCTATAACTTATATTGTACAAAAATAAGAAAATGACAAAAAACTGTGAATGTGGTTCCTGTGGGCATGAAACTGTTGAAGAGTGTTTTAATAAAGAATGTAAATGCTGTATGCCGGATCATTTAGGCGCTTTTGGCAAAAATAGATAAAATCATCATCTCCTAATAAACCCGAATTTTTTATCAGAAAATTATTACTTTACAATCAAAACAGGACATTTTGAATGCTGAGATATGCCGATGCCACGCTGCCAAGAAGTAATTTTTTAAATCCTCCTAATCCTCGCGAGCCAATAATTATTAGGTCTACATTGTTAGATTCAGCATAAGATACAAGAACGTCAGTAACTGAAATTGCCTCCAATACATCGGTCTTGAATTGTATGCCTGATTCCTTTAATTTTGGCTCTAGCTTTGATAGGGATATCTTAGCATCTTCTTTTTGTAGTTTTATGGTTTCCAAGAACGCTACATTAAAAGTCGGATCTACGTGAGCGAGTATAACTATACAAGTAACAACCGTAACGCTTGCTTTGTATAGTTTTGCCAATTCTATAACAAATTCAAAAGCGCGATTAGCAGGTTCTGAGCCATCATATGGAACAAGAACATGTTTGACCACGTAGTGTTACTAGTTTATTTCACTTAAAATAGGTATTTTGAATTTCAATCCTGATAATCATGTTTTTTTATTTCAAGGGACCAGAACTGCTCTTCCGTGTATTTTGCCAGATTCCAGATTCCCAATAGCTTTTCCAACATCAGACAATTTGTAATGATTTACTAGAATCTTCAATTTGTTCATCTTGGCTAAGCTTATGACTTCGGTTAGTTCGTTATAATTGCCCCACAATGAACCAATTACACTGAATTCATTTAACACAGTTCCTATAACTGGAAGATTAAATGAGTTACCCATCAAACCAATAAGGACCATAGTTCCTTTTTTTCTCAAACATGATAAGCCTGTGGTCAATGTTTCATTTGATGATACAACATCTATCGCAACATCAATTCCCTGATTCGAAGTTATTTTTTTTACTTCTGAAACCACATCGTTTGTTTTACTGTTTATTACAAAATCAGATCCCATTTCTTTGGCAAGCTTTGCCTTATCATCACTTCGCACTACCGTGATCACATTTGTTGGAGAAAACAATTTCAGATATTGAATTGCATAACATCCTAGCCCCCCAACTCCAAATAATAGGGTGTATGTATTTGGATTTAGTAAGTGTCTTATTTTTTTTACTGCACGGTATGGAGTCAGACCTGCATCGGTTAAAGGGGCAATGTTTTTTGGGTCTAAACCATCTGCTTTTACAAGGAACCGATAAGACGGAACGTGTAGATATTCTGCATATCCCCCATCATATTGTGACAATCCAGGCCAACGTGGCGTATTACAAAGTTGTTCATCACCACTTTTGCATGCTTGACATATACCACACCCCCATCCTCCAAACACTGCTACCGCATCACCTTTTGAAAAGTCGCGTACTGATTCACCAATATCTTCAACATAACCTGCGGTCTCATGTCCTACCGTAAGAGGCAACTTTACTGAGAGAACATCCTTCCATTCTCCTTTCATAAAGTGTATATCGCTATGACAGACACCTGCACCTCCTACTTTGACAATAACCCCTTCTCCTTTTGGTGTTGGCAGATCAACCTCGTCTATCTGTAATGATTGGTTGTATTGATGTAATCTTGCCGCTTTCAATTATTCTCACCAGTAAAGCTCCATTGAAATGCATCAACTATATCCCTTGCTGTTACAATTGCAAATATTTTACCATCTTTAGTTAAAACAAGTCGTTTTATTTTTTTTGCATCCATCATCTTTGCTGCATCACCACCAGCGATTCCAATTTTAGTTGTTATCAATGGAGATGAACAATAACCTCCAACTTTTCCGTTCAACCTAACTTCATTATTCAAAACATTTACCAAAAGATCTCTTTCTGTGAATATCCCAAAGGGTTTTCTGTTTTTCTCAACAATAACACTTCCAATTCTTTTTTTATGCATAAGTTTGCATGCTTCCATTATTGTATCATTATATGATACTTTGTAGATCTTTTTGCTCATTACTTTATCTAATTGAGGATTTCCTCCAGTTCTTCTAAATCCTCTAACTATATCTGACGCAGTAATTATCCCTACCAAATGTTTTTTATCAAATACCAACAGTCTGGCTTTTTCTAAAATCATGATTTTAGCTGCATCAATCAAATTCATGTCCAAAGATATACGGGTAAAAGGCCTAACAACAACATCTTTCATGGAAAGGTCTGGAATTTTTTTATCATATACGATGTACTGTAAAATTTCTCTTTCTGTAAAAAGACCCCTCACATTATGATCTTCTTTTACTATGAGATTGCCAATTCCTTTTTCAGCCATAAGAGAGATTGCATCCTGGAAGACAAATTCAGGTCCTACCGTTATGGGGGCAGGTGTCATATAGTCAGCCACCCTCAATTCTAATGTTTTTAATACCATTGTATGACTAAAATCAAAAATCATAGATAAAACCTCAAGCCGATTATCAATGGTGAAAATCTAAAAAGATCTAGTGCACAATCATTACTGGGCACTCGGACTCTTCTGAAATTTTTCTACTAACGCTGCCAAATGCCATTATTTTTCTAACTTTTGTTAGACCTCTGCTTCCAATTACAATCAGATCAATTTTGTTATTTTTTGAAAACCGTAATAACGAATTTATTGGATTTCCAACCATTACTTCACACCGAACCTCAACACCCACCTTCACACATGATTTCATCTTATTTTTAAGCACAGCGTTGGTGCGTATATTTTCAGATTCTAAAAACTCTCTTGTTAGCTTTCTTAATTTCTTGTTTGCAAGTCCCTGTAAAATATTAGTGGGAGTATCCAGCGCAGCATTAATTACATTAACAATGTAAATTATAGAAAAGAATTTTTTTGATATTTCTATAGCTTCGTTCAAAGCTTTTTTTGAGTATTTAGAACCGTCATAGGGTACAAGAATTCTCTTGTATTTTGTTGCCATAGGTGAAAATTGTTCACCTTCTAATTTATCAATCATTTTTGATGTAGCGTTATCAATTCGCGATATGTGTTCTAGGAATTTTTCATAAGAGCCGTATTTTGCTCTGTCCAAAATTATCGCCACACTATTTTTGATTACATATAGTTGATTTTTTAGCTCAATATTTTTGGATTTGTTATTCGGTATGGAATTCATTTGAAAAATGCCTTATGAGAAATGCGGGTCTTTTTTTATTAATCTAAAATGAGTTTCTACTTCGCTATAAGCGAGAACAATATCAGTTGAGCTAATCACGCCTTCCAAATTTCCGTCCTTGTCAACGGTAGGAATTCCACTCACCTTATATTTTGTCATTAATTTTGCTGCTTTTGAAAGATCGTCCTCAGCCTCTATTGTCAAAAGTTCATCTGCAATTAAATCACCAACTTTCAATTCTTTGGCAGATGCTTTCGGTAAGAGGTAATTTCTTGTATCTTGTTTTCCAAGCTTAAAGTATTCGCTGTTTCTCAAAAATGTATCATATGATATTACTCCAATTGGTTTTCCAGCATAATCTGTCACAACCAGTCTTGAAATCTTGTTTCTGTTTAACATGTTCAGAGCAAATGGTAGAGAGTCAGATTTTCTGCAAGTAATCATTATCTTACTCATGTAGTCTTTTACTTTGTAAACTCCTGTGTATAGATTAGAAAAATTTTTTACAAGATCGGATTTTGTTGTAATACCAACCAATTTTCCCTCATCACCTATTACAATAATTGAGGATATCTGAAATGTGACCATGCGTATTGCGCATTGTTCTATGTGATCATGTTGACCAACTGTAATGGCAACAGGACTTCGACTCATAATCTCCTCAAGCATTATTTTGTCCAAAGCCCTAACAGTCTTATCGTTTTCCAAAAACCTACCCACATCACGTTCAGTCAGAATTCCTACGGGAAAGTTATTTTTAACAATAACAATTCGTTTTATGTCGTTTTTTTGCATCAAAAATAAGGCGTCATGTATTGTATTTTCTGGTTCCAGTGTAATCACAGGAGATGTAAACTGGTGTACTTGAGTTCTCATCATAATATTAATTCAGCATACCGAATTTAAAAGGGGCGTCTGATTTTCAAGTGTGATTCTCAGATATTTTTAGAAAAATGGGAAGTCCTAATTCTCTGGTATTGCCAAAGTATTAGGAACGATTTCTACTTCTAGTGAATTTCCTTTAAAACAGGTCATTATTGCTTTGATCTTGGATTTGTACAAAAAGTACTTTTTACCATCATCATTGATAGAACCTGATATTCCCAAGAGTTTGTTATCGTGTAATTCTTGTACTCTTCGATATGCTGTGCTGATTGGGATTTGGCAATCAGCACTTAGTTCTATTGCAGATTTTGGGGAATCCATTGTTGCTTCAAGAATTGCTCTTGAATACTTGTCTGCTAAGATTCCAAGTAAGATGTCTTTTGAGGTCTGTTCCTGAACCTGTTTTCCTTGTAGTAATACTTGCATGAATAGAGTATTTTTTAATTGGATATAATGAGCAGGACTGCATTGCCGTGCAGTGCATACAATTTATCCAATATAAGAGTGCAAAAATATGTAAAATTTATTCGTGAATAATTAAAACTGGGCATGTAGCTAGTTCAGAAATCTTCCTACTAACGCTGCCAAGTGCTTTTATTTTACCAATTCCGTGCAACCCCTGACTTCCTATTACTATTAGATCAATCTTCCTTCCACGTGCAAACTTGAGAAGCGCCTCAACCGGGCTTGTTCCAGCTATGATATCATAATATGCATCAACACCATTTGCCTTACAAACTGCAACTTCAGCAAGTAGTTCTTTCCTAGCCTGTGATTTTACAGCAACCATAAATTCTCTAATGGATTGTTCTAATATCTTGTCTTTTTTTATTAGAGCAAGTAACATACCTGGTGGAAAATCTGATGTATCGACTTCTGTAACTAGGAATACTTTTGAGCCAAATTTCTTTGCAATTTTAATAGTATGTGCTAGTGCGTTCCTCGAATATTTTGAGCCATCATAAGGTACAAGTATTTTTTTGAAAATAGTATTACTAGCCATACTACATTTATGAATAAAACGTACTTAAATTGACTTGTAAATGTCAGATCTGATAATCAAGCAAATGGCAGTATCCATAATGAAAAGCCTAGGACGTTCTAAGATATTATCATAAGCGAGAATTACCTAACGTACTCAAATAGACTTCAGTGTAAAGAAAATCATGGATAAACCTCAAAAAAAATCAGAGGCACCACACGAGATAACTCCTTTTTGGAGAACTGGCTGGTCAGAAATAGATAGAGTATTTGACAATTTTAGAAGAGATTTTGAACATACGCTGTCCTCATTTCCTGCCATAAGTTTTCCATCACTCCCCACATCCTCAATGTCATGTGACATCATGGATGAAGGAGATAAGTATGTCATAAATGCAGACATGCCAGGTATACAAAAAGAAGATGTCAAGTTGAATGTAACTGATAATGCAATAGAAATTTCTGCGCAGCATAAAGAAGAAGAGGAAGAAAAGAAGAAAAACTTTGTACGAAAGGAACGAAAAGAAGTCTCCTATTACAGAACACTGCACATACCTGAAAAAGTAGACTCCTCAAAGGCAAAAGCAAAGATGAACAACGGAATTTTAAATATAGAAATTCCAAAAACAACACCGACCCCCAAGCCTAAAAGCACGTCAATACCAATACAATAACTCTTCTTAAATTTTTTTAATATTCTTTTTGATTATTTCAGCTGAGGTATTAAGTGACTCTAATTCCGATTTATCGAGATTTATTTCCTCAATTTTTGATTTACCATTCTTATCAATGATTATAGGCACCCCCATACAAATATTTGACACACCAAATTCCCCATTCACTAATACTGAAGATGAAACTTTTAATTTTTCATTGTTTATTATTGCCTTTGCAATATCATAGGAATGTTTTGCAGCTCCAAAAACAGACGCGCCTTTGAATTCCTTCATAGACTTCCAATAATTTCTTAATTCAGATGTGGTTTGATCGATTTGGTTTTTCTCAAGATTAATTGGTTTGCCATTAAACTTTGCCGTTGAAAATATTGGAACCATAGAATTTCCATGTTCGCCTAGTACCATTCCATCTATCTTTGATTGATTTGTTAGTAACAGTTTAGAAAGCAAGTACCTGAACCTGCTAGAATCAAGGCTGGAACCAATACCAACGACATTTTCTCTTGGCAACCCACTTTCTTTTAAGATGCAATAAGTAATAACGTCAACTGGGTTTGTCACCACTATAACTTTTGCATTGTTAGCATATTTTTTGATCTTTTTTGAAATTTCCTTTGCAATAGGAATATTGTATGGTAGCAAATCTTCTCTACCAGTAATTATTTGACCAGCGCTTGCAGTAATTATTATTACCTCAGAACCAACAATGTGTGCAAAGTCATCAGTACCAGTCACAGTTATTGATGAATCCCGAATTGTATTTACAATATCCAGGGTCTCTCCCAATGCCTTATTTTTAGTCCTATTTACCAGAACAATATCATCAAGCGATGTAGATGCAGCAAGAAATCCTATGGCCGAACCTACTCGTCCTATTCCTATTATAGATAAAATGTCAATTCACTCTACTTGACCACAAGTACAGGTATCTTGGATTTATGGACAACGCCGTTTGCCACGCTGCCAAGAAACATTTCTTTTATTGGTCCAATCCCACGGGAACCAATAACTACAAGATCAAATTTTTTGTAACTGGCAAACTCAGTTATCTCCCATACCTCGTTACCATAGATTATTTTTCCATTGAAAACAATACCGTTTTGTGCTGAAATCATTTTTGCCTCACTCATAAATTTTTTTGCTTCTTTAATTGACCGATTTTTAAGTGAGGTCAGCAGTCTGCCCAAGTTTATTGTGTAAAGAGGAATTACACATAACCCAGTTATTGTAGATCCGCATTGTCTTGCAATATAGATTGCCTCATTCAGTACTTTAAATGAGCTTTTTGAACCATCCATTGGTACTAATATTTTTTTAATTGGTTTAATCATATGATCAAACAAGAGTGTCATTCATTTAATATATTTCTCATAATATCATTATTGATAATATCTAATTTTCATTTTTTCTTCAATAAAACTATCTTTCAATAGGGAATAAATTCATTGATATAATATTGATTGTAGCCTTGTAATTACTTGTTGTATATTATAACTAAAATCACCACGCTTGAAAATAAAATAATCCTTTCCTTCTAAAAATCCTCTAACATCAATTCCTTGTTCTTTTATAAGAATTATCGGGATATTCCTAGCTGTAGCATATCCAATTTCTTGGTTTAGCCATATTGTGTTCGTACTATTATAAGTTAAAAGAACAATTAAAACACTACAAGAATTAATTCCTTCTTTAACTTTGGATTCGAGGTTTACATCTGCAACACGATCCCATTCAGGAATGTAAATCTCGATGTTTTCTAATTTGGAAAGTCCATCATGAAGTTCTTTTATATGATCTTCATCCCCTGTTGCGTAACTTATGAAGATTTTATGAACCATATTTCTTCTACTTTACTACAAGTACGGGTACCTTAGATTTATGAACAACATAATTTGCCACACTGCCAAGAAACATTTCTTTTATTGGTCCAATCCCACGGGAACCAATAACTACAAGATCAAATTTTTTACTATGTGAAAAATCAACTATATCCCATTTTGCCTCACCATATACAATTTTTTCATTAAAGAGAATACCGTTTTGTGCGGAAATCGTTTTTGCCTCATCCATAAATTTTCTAGCTTGCTTAAATGCCTCCTTTTTGAATGGTCTAAGAATATCGCCAAACCTTGCAGGGTAGAAGGGAACAACGTGAAATCCAGTCAGCGTGGCACCACATTGTCTTGCAAAATAAATTGCCTCGTTCAGTCCTTTGAAAGAGTTTTTTGAGCCATCCAGTGGTACAAGTATCTTCTTAATTTTTCTCTTAATCATAAAGTATTATTTCAAATTGGTAGATTTAACATCTTTCCAACAATATCACTATTGATAATTATGCACCGTTTATTGCAAATAACTTTCTAAATCCAACAAAAACAATTATTGAACTTAATTATTATTCTTGAAAATCAGTTTAACTTCTTTTATAGTGGACAAAAATATCTTTAGTAGAACAAAATGATAAACATATTAAAACAAACATCAGAGGTACATACTAAATGAATGCAAAAGTAACTTATGATCATCTAAAGGCAGTTCGTGAAAAGAGGGCAGATCAGCTATTAAATAAAGCTGTAACAATTGACCCCTCATTTACAATTTCCAAGGTCATGAGCACCATGAATGAAAATGATGCTTATGATGTCTTTTGTATGAAGGGCAATTCGGTTTTCACAATAAATGCACGGGATCTTTTAGCAACAAGAGACATCCTAAAGATGAAAGTGGATTCCTTATTACGTCGGATCCAACCACTATCAAAAAGTAGCACTCTAGAAGAGGCAGCTACAATGCTTACACATTACAGAATGCGTTCAGTTCCAGTCGTAGATAAAAATCAGATAATAGGTACTGTTAAATCAAAAAATATAATTGAATTATTGGCACAACATAGTTTGAATTGGATTACAGCCAATACCGTTCTAACACCAAATCCAATTACAATTGACAGTAAGGAATTGTTAAGCAAAGCTAGAAAGATAATCGTGTCAAATAGAATAGATCACATTCCTGTGATTAATAATAGTAAAATCTCAAATGTTATTACAAGTATGCACCTACTTCCATTATTAATCCCGTCCGAAAGAAAAGGAAGTGACGAAAAGGGCCTTAATCCATCAAGAAGGTTGGATTCACAAATAGGCAATATTGGAAGTGCTCGTATTCCTCAGTGCAATACAAACGATTCGCTTGATATGGTAATAGGATCAATATTAAAATCCAACACCAGTTGTTGTTTACTAACGCTTTGGGGAAATCTTCATGGAATAATAACATATGGTGATCTTCTCAATCTACTTGAGAAAAAAATCTCAAGCGAAGTTCCTCTCTACATAATGGGATTACCTGAGGATCTAAGTAATGCAGAGATTGTGAAAACTAAATTTCAAAAAATAATCAAAAACCTTACCAAAGTCTATCCTGAAGTAGAAGAGGCAAGAGCTTCAATAAAGATAATTCATGAGACAGCATCAGAAAGAAAGAACTATGAAGTTGCGGTTAGGGTATTAACACCATATGAAACTCACAACTATACAGAAATGGGCCGAGATCTTTCTAAAATATTCGACATATTAGGACAAAGAGTAATTCGAACGCTTTCAAAACGAAGTAAAAAGCGTTGGAAAATATCTATTAGAAAAATTGATAAGAGTAAAATTTTCTAGTTACACCCCCTGCATTAAATTATAAAATCAGGCTTCTTCGAAAGTGTAAAAAACAGCAAGCCTTTTGCTCCTGAATAAAAGTTTGTAAAAATAAGAGATAACTAATTTACATTCCCATGTTTGGCATCTGCCCAGGCGAAGGACTTGATGTAGCTTTGGATGAAGCTACTACATTATCAATTCTAAGTATCATGTTAGCAGTTTCAGTCGCTGATTTGATAACTTGTTCTTTTACCTTTATTGGTTCAATAATTTCTAATTTTTGCATGTCAGTGACCGCACCACCATTGATAACTGCAATTCCTGTCCATTTCTCTCCTGCATTATGCTTTGCATGAAGTTGAGTTATGGCATCTATTGAGTTCATTCCTGCATTTCTTGCAAGTGCAATAGGTATAGATTCTAAGGCTTCTGCGAACTTTTCAACTGCAAGTTGTGCTCTTCCTGATAATGACTGTGCCCACACTCTTAATTTTGTGGCAACATAGGTTTCAGGGGCACCGCCGCCATATACTATCAAAGGCTTTTCAATCACATCTTTTACAACCATCAATGCATCATGAATTGATCTCTCTGCTTCATCAATTACTCTCTGAGTACCACTGCGAAGAAGTAAAGTAACGGCTTTTGGATTTTTGCAGCCTTCAATGAAAACCCAGTTATCGTTTTCTATTGTTTTTTCTTCAACGTTTTGTGCCTGACCTAAATCTTTTTCAGTTAAATCATTAACACTGCCCACGATTCTACCTCCTGTTGCTTTTGCAAGCTTGGCCATATCACTTTCTTTGATTCGCCTCACAGCAACTATTCCTACTTTGGAAAGGTAATGTTGTGCAATATCATCAATACCTTTCTGACATAAAATGACATTTGCATTGGCTGATTTTATTTTATCAACCATACCTTTGATAATGCTGTCTTCTTCTTCCATGAATGATTTTATTTGCTCTGGGCTGGAGATGTTTATTTTTGCTTCAAATTCAGTTTTTTCTATTTCAAGAGGTGCACTAATCAGAGCTATCTTTGCATTTTCAATCTTTTTAGGCATTCCACTATGAACAATTTCCTTGTCCAAAACAATTCCATTTATCATCTTGCTATCCATAATAGACCCGCCCGTCTTTTTTTCGACTTTGATGTTATTTAGATCAACACTAAAATCACCATCTTTTTGTGTTACAACCGCTAGTGCGGCATCAACAACTAATGCTGCAAGATCTGATGCTTCTATTGAGACAAGTTTTGTAGACATTGATGTTGTTGCGATTTTTTCGAGCATTTTCCTATCCTTTGGATCAACTTTTTGTGCAATATCACTTAGAAATGATATAGCTTTCATAGAAGCTTTCTTGTAGCCGTCTGCAATTATTACAGGATGAATATCATTCTCAATAAGGCCCTCTGCTTTTTCTAACAATGCGCCTGCAAATACAACTGCAGAGGTGGTTCCATCTCCAACTTCGTTATCAGTTGCCTTTGCAACCTCTACCATCATCTTTGCAGCGGGATGTTGAACATCCATTTCTTTTAGAATTGTTGCTCCATCGTTTGTAATTGTAATATCTCCTAATGAATCAACAAGCATCTTATCCATTCCTCGTGGACCAAGGCTGGAAGTAATTATCTCAGCTACTAGTTTAGCGGCAGCAATGTTATTTCGTTGTGCCTCACGACCTCGTGATTGTTTAGAACCTTCTCTTAAAACAATAACAGGTATTCCTTCTGAAGTAGTCTGGACGGAAGCCATTTGTTTGTAAATCTGAATATTTCTTATTATACCATACAACTCAATTCCAGAGATGATTATCATCTATGGTAATGGTGGCAGCTGTTTTCTAACAGAATAAACACCTAAACAATTGTTTACAAAATGGACAGGACCAAACTCAAAAAACTAGAAAAGATGCCAGAAGTACCATCAATTTTACTTGTGGGAATTCCCGGTCCTGGTTTAATAGGAACGCTTGCAGTCACATACATAATTCATTCACTCAAAATGGAATTAGTTGGGGAAATAGATAATCCTGATTTATCTTCAATAATGTTTATCGAAAATGGTGAACTTTTGGGCCCGGTAAGGCTATACAAAAAAGGAACACTTTTTGCCGTACTTTCTGATGTTCCAATTGATTATGAACTAGCTCCAGGATTTGCTGAATCAGTAATTGAATTTTCTAAAAAAAATAACATAGATTCCATAATCATTTTTAGTGGGATTCATGTTCCGGAAAGAAATTTGCCTAACCTAAAGACATATGGTCTTGTAACAAAACAAAGTCTTGAAAAAACACTGTATGAAAACGAAATACCAAAATTTCTTTCGGGGGTGATTACTGGGCCTGATGCAACCATACTATCGATCTTAAAAAACTCACCAATTCCCACAATGGTCCTTTACACCGAGTGTAACTTTTTCTTTCCAGATCCCGAGTCTGCAATGCATGCCATAATGACAATTTCACGAATGCTCAAGATCGAGATAGAGTTAACTGAATTTAAAGACCAGATTGACTTTTTACGACTACACAATAGACAGTTAATGGAAGAAACCTTGAGTGTCTTACAGCAAGAAAAAGAGCAGCCTACAGTACCACCGCAAATTTACAAATAGAGATATGACAAGCAATTTTCTCTCAATGTTTGACAGACAGATTAACACGCTAGGTAAAGAAATTGATGATTTTCTTAACAAGGAGCTTATGCCACTTTCTCGCCTTGAGGAAAAAGATGCAGGGTGGATTTTAGAGATAGATCTGCCTTTTGTAAACAAGAAGAACATAAGCATAATTCTTACTACATATCATTTGATTATCAAAGCTAAACTTGAAAAAACACATTATGTTTCTAAGTTTAATTGTATAACAGAATTTGATTATTTTAAAAAAACATTTCCACTCCCACCAGCAATTGATATAAAACAAATTTCTTCCAAATTCAAAAATGGCATACTTGGAATTTCTTTGCCTAAAATAAGTACTGGAAAGAAATTACGGATAGATTAGTTTGCTAAAACAAAATATGTACTAGTGTACTATAGTTACAGGGCACGTAGCATGTTCAGAAACATATCTTGCGGTGCTACCAATTCTTTTGATTGCTGCCAGACCTTTCATGCGTCTGCTACCCATTATTATAAGATCAGTTTTATTTTTCTTGGCTTGTTTTAAAATTGCATTAGAAACATCATCATGAACTATTTTGTAAGATGCTTTTGCGCCCTCTTCACAACATTTTTCTGTCACCTTACTAAGATCCTTTTCCCCTTGAGTAGTTAGCTCTTTTACGATTTTTTGATAATTAGTAGCCATTGCACCGACGTATATTGAATCATTAATAGGATAATAGAGTGGAACGACCATCAAAATATTCAGAGTTGCATTGAAATTTCGTGCAATCTCTTTTCCCAACTCTAGCGCTTTTTTTGACATTGGTGAGCCCTCATATGGAACCAGAATATTTTTAATCATCATTTAGAACATTTCCTTAATTTTTTCTTTGTATTTTTGTGTAAGTGTACCAAATTCTACAAAGTCTTGTTCTTTAGGATACTGCATTCGCATAGCATATTGAGTTACAAACGTAGTTAGAACATTTCCTACAATCAAATTAAAACACATTTCAGGCAAGTCAGTTACTCCAGGAAAGGCAATCTTAATGAATGGGAGATATGCTTGTGTTTGTTTTATCATCAATTCCATCTGATTTTCTATGATTTGACTTATCTCAGTTGGAATTACCATTAATCTTCCTCTTAAAGACGATTTTATAAGGTTCCGCTTGAAGGTGGTGGGAGCACAGAAAGACTGTCTCTCCATTGATTTTTTTTGCAGTTAACGAAATTCCATTTAGTTCTTTTTTACACACATAACATGAAAGTGGAGTAACAGTGGATTTGAGTATGCTTTTGCTTTTTTTTATATACAGATCTTGAAAGAGAAAATCGTTTTTCAAACTTATCTCAATTAAGATGTGAATTTATTATATTAAAGAGGATTAGTTAATTATCAAGAGTGATTTTCCCTTATTATCACCTCTGATAATTTTGATAGATAATTTATACCAAAAATCAGAATAACTTGCATGAATAACACTGCCCGCGATATAATGAGCAAGAAACTCGTTACTCTTGATTCAACTGTTTCTGTAGCGGAGGTTGCAAAAATAATGGACAAAAATAATGTCAGTTGCATTGTGCTTACAAAAGATGAGAAAACTCAAGGCATAGTAACCGAAAGAGACCTGTTATCCAAAGTAATTGTACCAAACAAAAAATCTTCTGAACTTTTGGCAAGAGAAATTATGACTTCCCCTGTTACATCAGTATCTTCTTTTACACCAGTGGACGAGATAGCACAAAAAATGCTTGATACAAAAATTAGGAGAGTGATAGTGATGGACGACGGACGTCCACTTGGAATCATAACTGTTACTGATTTCGTAAAACATCTCAATACAATATTTACAGATTCTGAAAACTATAAAGCCGAACTTTATCAGAACTTGTTTGAAGACTACGAATATTGGATTAATTAATTGAGGTATGTGTAAGTTTATTGTATATTAGTAAACCAAACTTTACGTAAAATCTTGTTTTTGAGTTATGTTTGTAGATTAGTTGTCAAAAGCGATTGCTCTGACAATGTCCGTCTTTGTAATTATTCCAACTAACAACGAATCTCTCACTACAGGTAAGCCACTTATTCCGTGTCTTATCATAAGCAAAGCTGCAGTTGAAACGTCTTCTTTCACATCTACAACTACAGGATTTGGTGTCATGATATCTGCTGCTATGAATGTGAGAAGATAGCTTAGCTGGTTCGATTTATACTCATGCGGATGCGCGCCCAAAGTAAATTCTTCAGTCTCTTTTGGGTCTGCGTATTGTTTTATCCATAATGGCATTTTTGCAGGAATAAAATCACGGTGTGTAATAATTCCTACTGGTATCTTTTTTCTTTCAACAATTACTCTAGAAATCCTATTGTTCACAAGCACACTTTCCACATAAAGAAGCGAATCAGCAGGTTTGACTGTGATTACATTTTTCGTCATGACTTTGGATATTTGTAGTGGAGTAGACGCTTGTGTCAAAAATATCGATGCCAAGTCTGTTTTTGTAATTATTCCAGCTAAACCACCGTCTTTTTTTAATACTATAATGGAGCTTATTCTGTGTGATAACATCAGTTTTGCACAATCATAGATTGTATCTTTTTCAGTTATTGAGATCAAATTTTTTGACATGAACTCGTCTACTCGAATAGATTCAATGGGTTTACCACCTAATTGATAGATTGCACGGACCACGTCCTTTTCTGTTATTATCCCAACAGGTTTTTCGTTTAGAGATACTATCAATCTGCTAATTCTATGGCGTAACAAGATTTGTCTTGCATCAAGAAGAGTGGTTTTTGGTAAAACCGTGATTGTTTTCTTAATTATCTGATTAAGACTAGCATTTTTTAATTGCATTTTTTTTACTGCGTTTTTAGTAAATAAGAGGCCTTTTAAAAATACCACGAATGATAATCATACATGATAATTTTAACGTAGATTGATTGTGTTGTTTTAGTTGGATCGCGTTTTAATCATTGTAAATACGCGATCACACGTGAATATCATAATTGAAAAACAACCCTAAAGTTAAATTCAATATAAAGGAAAATAGACTCTATGGCGTTAGATCTTCTCAATGAACCTGTTTCAAAATTTACAAACCCCAAAATGACCACAATTGCCAGCAATCTCACAATTCAAGATGCCGCCCAAGCTATGGTGGATTCAAAGGTAGACAGCATTCTAGTTTTTGAAAAAAATAAGATAATTGGAATGGTTACAGAAAAAGACATTCTTTATGATGTTGTAGCAAAAGGATTAGATCCTTCAAAAACCATGCTCAAGGAGATAACAAAGAGTCCTATCATATCTATAACCAAGAGCGCACCAGTTAAAGAAGCGCTAGAAATTATGAAGAAACACGATATCCGCAGATTGGTTGTCATGGATAAACGCCCGATTGGTTTAATCACCCAAAAACAAGTATGTGGCAATTTAAGAGAGAGTAATTTTTTGTTGCCAGAATTAGAAATTGTAGACAAGACATTTTGTCCTTATTGTTCAGCAAAATTCAAGGATAGTAAATCGCTTTGTGATCACATTGACCGAGTACATATCACTCATAAAGGTAAAAATGCAATATAGGAAATTTGAATGGTTTTAATATATTAAATCATTTAGAATTACTTAATGACTATTAAAAGGCAGCCACACCCTCCAAAACACGAACAGACAAGAAGTATCAGTTACAGATTGCCTGCCTTTATTTTAGATGAGCTTGAGACAGAGTCCATGCAAAGGGAAATATCTCAAAATGTTCTTGTAAAACAAATCTTAGAAAAATATGTCAAATGGGATAGATTTGCAGATAAGATTGGAATGATACCTGTTCCAAAAGACATTCTCAGAACACTTGGTGATGAAATGGATGGTGATGTAATAAACAAAGTAATTGATGTCGTGTTGCCTCTGATTAAAGATTGGGTCATGTTCATGAAAGGTAGCTACGATCTTAAAAGAGCAATTGAAGCACTAGAAGATTATATGAAAGCCTCTGGCATGACGTCAGATCACAGAGTAGAGGGAGAGATTCATCATTTTATCATACAACACAATCTCGGAATGAAGTGGTCACTTTTTACAGAAATGTTGTTAAAACAAATCTTTTATCAATTTTTGCCTAATCTTGCAATGAAAACACGCACTACATCAAACACTACGATAATAAGCATGGCATTAGGATCAGATTTTAGCGAACATAATTACTAGTTTCAGAGTAAATTTCTCTTTTAATTATCAATTCTGATAATCTAATTTCAAGTTTTTAAGTATCAAAACAATAACAATTTGCATGGAAGGAAGTTTTGTAAAAGACATCATGAAAACACCTGTTTTGTCAATTGATTCGTCTATGATAGTAAAGGATGCTGCAAAAATGATGGAAGATGCAAGAGTGGGTTCGATAGTTGTTACAGAGAATAACACTATAGTTGGAATTCTAACAGAAAGAGATTTTGTTAGAAAAATTGTTGCGCAAGAAAAGTCATTTTCTACTAAAGTAAAGGATGTAATGTCATCACCCTTAATCGTGATTAGCCCTGATGAAACTGTTTGGGAGCTTGCTAGTCTCATGAAGACACGAAGAATTCACAGAGTACCAGTTGTTGACAAGGGAAGATTGGTAGGAATGGCATCTACTGCTGATTTAACAAGATTATGCAGTATTGGTTCTGATTCTGAAATGAGCAGGATATGTGAGCAGATTTTGTTACGAATGAAAACCTAATTTTTAAAATAAAAAAAGTGTAAAAAACTTTATAGCGTTATGAAAATAAATCACAATCATGGGTTGTTGTGTCCCAAGTTGTGCATGCCCAAATTTCTACATTACAGGGGAGGAAATCAGGAACTTCTTCAGTAAGATAAAAGCTAGAATAGGACTACCAGGATACATCTCAAATTGTAATACAATAACCGTTAGATTCATATTTTAATTAAAAAATTTTTATGAAAAAATGTGACAGATTAATCCACAAAAGTACTGGGTCTCATAAATAGTCAGATGAGAAGCCTACTATTCTGAAATTGATCATCAGATTTAATACCCCAAAAGATTATTTCTATTGTATTGTCACTTGTTTTCCAGATGACTGAATTCAATAAGATGGAAGAATCCAATCCCTACTACGATTATGCATCCAAATGGTTTGACTTTACATCAAAATACAATTTTGCGCTTTTTGAAGCTGCGGCAACAGCATTTGAATCATTTCTAAGTGTAAGAGATAACACTGTAAAAAAAATTCAAAGTACTATTCGTTCCTCATTTGATTCTACTCTTGATGAACTCCTAAATGAGAATAATCTGGCATCAAGTATGGCAGATTATATCGATTCATGGCTCAAGCTAGTCAGTCTTTCTGATTACAAGGAATTTACTAAAAATTTTCACAATTTTCTATCTTATGCAAATCAAATGTTAGAACCCCTGAGAGATAGCATAAACCGAACACCGTCCGAGGTCATCGAGATGAAAGGTAGATTCAATCTGCTTCACTACAAATCAGATCTTCCCTTTAAACATAAAACCCCTCTTCTTGTAGTATATTCGCTTATCAACAGACATTACATTTTGGATCTATTGCCGAACTCTAGTGTTATAAAAAATCTCCAGAGTCAAGGTTTTGATATTTATGCAACGGATTGGGGAACGCCGGCATCATATGACAAAGATCTAACCCTTGCAAGCTACGCTGAAGAGTATGTTGAAAATGCAGTAGAAAAAATTAAGGATATTACTGGTTCTCAGAAAGTATCCTTATTTGGTTATTGCTGGGGTGGACTTTTTGCTCTTATCTATTCTGCTACAAATCAGGATAGTGTTAAGAACTTGATACTGCATGCTACCCCAGTAGACATTGAAAAGCAAAAAACAATAATAGAAAACTGGGCTGCGCATCTAAATGCTGATAATCTAGTCGATGCATTTGGAAACGTTCCAGGATGGCTCTTAAATTTTGCATTCTTTTTAAGAAATCCTATAGAGAACATGCTAAAATATCCTAGGTATTTTAGTGAGCCTCGAACTCTTGATGAAATCACGCAGTTTTTTGCAATTGAAACTTGGCTTTACGACAGTACGCCCATAATAGGAGAAGTGTATCGCGAAATAGTTGATCAAATCTACAGACAGAATCTATTGATAAAAAACAAGATGAAAGTGGGTTCTGATATCATCAACCTAAAAAATATTACAATACCATTCTTGAATATAGTAGGTACAAAAGATGACCTTGTTCCTCCGTCCTCAAGCAAGTCGATAATGGACGCTATTAGTAGTGCTGATAAAAAACTAATTGAGTTTCCAACAGGACATGTTGGACTTTGCATTAGTCAGATAGCTCATGAGAAGTTATGGCCGGAGGTTGGCAGCTGGCTTGCCCAAAGGTCATAATGATTTCAAAATGTTTCAAGATTGTCTTTAACATCTAAAATAGAATCCCGTTTTCATTATCGTCTGTTTTAGTTCTAATCCACAATAGGTGGGTTGGCCGTTCTATTTTACCACAAGTACTGGAATTTTTGATTTATGAACGGTAGAGTTTGCAACACTTCCAAGAAACAGCTCTCTTACAGTGCTATGGCCGCGATGTCCCACCACCACTAGATCAAATTTGTTCTTATTAGCAAAATTGACAACGTCTTCGGTGGGAATGCCTTGGATTATTTTTTCGTTAAATACAATACCGTTTTGTGCCGCTCTTGTTTTAGCTTCATCTAGAAATTTCTTGGCATCTTTAGTCATTTTCGACTTGAAGGAAGTAGAAATTCTAGGCATGGCAATAGGCGGATAGATAGGAACAACACACAGACCAGTGATTGTAGCCTGACATTGCCTTGCAAGATAAATTGCATGTTCCAATCCTTTAAGAGAATTTTTCGAGCCATCCAACGATACCAGAATTTTTCTTATTTTGTTCTCGATCATGCATCAGAGTATGAAACTTTTTTATTTAAACTGCAGTTAAGATTCTCAATTTTGATTGTCATTTTAGCATGATTTTTAATCCTTGCAAGATTGTAATTAGGCAGATTAGAAAATGTTGAGTCTTTCTAGACAACAGCGGTCAGTACTTTTAGGTTCCTTTCTTGGATGGTCTCTTGACGGTTATGATCTTGTGTTGATGTTGCTTGTAATCCCTCTGATAAGCAAACTCTTTTTTCCTACAAGCAATCTAACCCTGTCTCTTCTTGCTACTTTTGCTGCGTACGTTGTAACACTGGTAATGCGTCCAGTTGGAGGAGCAATCTTTGGAAACTTTGGTGATAAGATAGGAAGAAAAAAAACAATGATGATTACCATAATAGGATTTTCTGCTGCGACATTTTCAACCGGCTTGTTACCCACTTGGGATATGGTTGGCGTGCTCGCTCCTGTATTGTTAGTGGCATTAAGATTTACACAAGGCTTTTTTGCTGGTGGTGAGTGGGGAAGTGGGGCTGTAATTACAATGGAGACTGCCCCAAAGTCTTCAAGAGGATTACTTTCTGGCATTCTCCAAAGTGGCTATAACTTTGGGTTTATGATGGCATCAATTGTGTATTTTTTTGTATACGCTGCCCTTCCAGAATCTCAGTTCATAGATATAGGATGGAGAATAATGTTTTTTACAGGAATAATTCCAGGTCTGATAGCACTTTTTGTAAGATACAGAATGGAAGAATCTGAGGCTTGGCTTGAAAAGTTTCGTCAAAAGAAAATAGAACGTGCCCCTCTTAGAAAAATATTTTCGGACAAAGAAAATCGAAGACGTTTCTTCTTGGCACTAGTAATTACTACCGGACTGATGTATGCTTACTATACAACAATGGGATTCTACCCAACATTTCTTCAGAATTATGTAAACGTAGCTAAGTCAGAAGTACCTACTCTGATGATTGTTGCAACGATAACTTCGTTTTTTGGTCAGATATTTGCAGGATATCTAAGTCAGATAATTGGTAGAAAAAAGACACTTATGGTCTTTGCAATATCTGCCATCATTATTGCGATACCTGCTCTTTATGGATTGTATCACGCCGCCTCGTTTTACTCTAGATCTTTGTATACTGTAATTTTGATCTTTGCTGCAACATCGGGGTTTGGTCCAATACCTGCATTTTTATCAGAAAGATTTTCAACTGAGGTAAGAAACAGTGCAAGCGGATTTGTCTACAATGGGGGTTTGCTAATTGGTTCTTGGGCTCCCTTGATAGCCGTTACTATCTTGCCTCACGGAGAAAATTTAGTGCCAGTACTTTTGGGAATCAATGTGATTATAGGTTCTGCCATACTATTGATTGGTGCTAAGATCAATCCAGAAACAAAAGACGCAGAGATAAAATAAAATTGGGTCCTGATTGTAAAAATAGAGGAGCAGATATTGTATCCAACTATATTTTTCGTACGGTTTTCCAAACTCCAATACCAATTACGGCTGCGGCCGTTACAATTCCTACTGACCATCCAGATAAGAAATGATGCTTTAACATAATGATTTTTCTTACATTCTTATCTTTTTGTAGAAATACTTTTTCATAATCTCAGCTGACATAACATATGCTGTAATGATGGCTCCAATTACTCCAAGAAACCACACTGGAGGTAACACAAATTCGAATATGTGAAATACAGTCAAAGGAAGTAACAACGTTACAGCTATTACTAAGATGGTGGAAATTATCAAATGTTTTCCTGGCTTGCTTTTGAAAAATGGCTTTCTGGTGCGAACAACCAGTACGATAAGACAGGCAGAAACAACTGATTCCAAAAACCATGCGGTTCTAAACTCTTCTACGGTAGCACCTATTGCCAAAAGTGTTCCAAATGTGAGAAAATCAAAGAGGGAGCTTAGAATCCCAAATGACATCATGAACTTTCTGATGAATTTTAGGTTCCAGCGATGCGGCAGGTTTACCAACTCTAGATCTACATTGTCTGTTGCTATTGTTGTCTCTGGAAGATCAGTAAGCAGGTTTGTAAGCAGAATCTGTTTTGGTAGTAAGGGAAGAAACGAAAGAAAAAGTGACACTCCTGCCATGCTAAACATGTTCCCAAAATTTGCGCTGGTGGCCATGAATACATACTTGAGTGTGTTTGCAAATGTCCTTCGACCCTCTCTTACTCCTTCGACAAGAACATCCAAATTTCTTTCTAGCAGAACAATGTCTGCTGCCTCTTTGGCAACATCAACAGCGCCATCGACTGAAATGCCAACGTCTGCAGCATGAAGTGAAGGAGAATCGTTTATTCCGTCACCAATGAAACCAACAACATTGCCTGAAATTTTCAACGCCATTACTATGCGTTCTTTCTGGTTTGGTTCCACCTCTGAAAAAATGTCTATATTATTTACTTGTTGGTATAATGCCTCGTCACTTAGATGCGCAAGTTCCATGCCTGTGATGATCTTGGAATTAGAAAGACCGACTTGACTGCCAAGACTTGATGCAACCAGTCTGTTGTCCCCTGTTATGACTTTCAAAGAAATGCCGAGATCTTTTAGGCTCTTTATCGTCTCAGCGATTCCATCCTTTAGTGGGTCATGAAGTACAAGAAAACCCAAGAATGTCATACTGGTTTCATCGGCCTTTGTTATGGTGACAGAATCGATTTCTTTGTAGGCGATGCCTAAAACGCGAAGGCCCTGTTGACTTAGTTCCTCAAATCGTTCAATCAATGATCCTTTCACTTGGCTTATCTCAACAATTCCTTGCGGAGTCTCTGCAAGCGAACAAGTAGGAAGAATATTCAGCAAGGCGCCTTTGCTAACCATGGTATATTTATTTTCTTTAGAAACGAGTATGGTTATCCTCTTACGGTTAAAGTCATAGGGAACTTCATCAAGCTTCGTGTAGCTGCTAAGATCAAACTTCTGATGTCTTCGAATGGCTTCATCTATAGGATTTGTAAAACCAGTTTCATAAAAGGCGTTGAGATATGCATAAAGTAACACCTTTTCATTCTCATTACCACTAGTATCAAGAAATGATCTAATCTTGACTATGCCTTCTGTCAGAGTGCCTGTCTTGTCTGAACAGAGAATGTTCATGCTGCCAAAGTTCTCAATTGATGAGAGTCGCTTGACAATGACCTTCCGAGTAGCCATCTTTCTTGCACCATGCGCCAGATTTACACTAATTATAGCTGGAAGCAACTGTGGGGTCAACCCTACCGCAAGTGCTAATGCAAAAAGAAGTGATTCTAAAACAGGTCTTGAAAAATAGACATTAATTGCAAAGATGGCAATTACCAGCACTAATGTTACTTGCATGAGAAAATAACCAAATCGTCTTACACCTCGTTCAAACTCGGTCTCGGGAACGCGTAGTCGTAATCTGTCAGAAATATTTCCAAATTCTGTCTGTTGTCCCGTCTTAACCACTAACGCTTTTCCACTGCCGCTAACAACTGAGGTACCCATGAAAAGTGAGTTGATTCTCTTTGAGATCGGAGTGTCATGAGGAACTGTTCCGATAATCTTTTCAACTGGATATGTTTCTCCTGTCAGTACAGCCTCATTGACAAAGAGATCTTTTGATTCTAGGATGGAGCAATCTGCAGGTATTTTACTACCCGCTGAAAGAATGATGATGTCACCTGGGACAATATTCTCAGAGGCAACCTCCTTTTGCACTTTATCTCTGATTATTGTTGCTGTAATACGAATCATTGCAAGCAATCGCTTGATTGAGTTTGAAGCTTGGTGTTCTTGCCAAAAGCCTAACAAGCTACTCAAAAATATGATCGCAAATATTATTAGAGCATCAGTGGAATCCAGCAAAAATAATGAAAGGCCAGCTGCAAAAAGAAGGATAAGTATAATTGGACTTTTGAATTGTGAAAGAAAGAGAATAAGCCCTCCGGACCTTTTCTGCTTTTTCAACGAGTTAGGACCATAATGCTGAAGTCTTGCTTCTGCCTCATTGCTTGTAAGACCCTCTAAAGAAGTACCGAGTTTTTGAAGCAACTCTGATGGTGGAACCTGCCAGAACATTTCCACACTTTCATTTTGAAGCGACATTTGACAGAAATTCCACCTTTTGCAATTTAATGCCCTTACCATATTATCACATATAATAATCTCTCAAAAGTGGGTCGAAAATAAGGTCGCACAGGTAGCTGAGTCCCGTCTAACCCACTACTTTAATGAAACAATTCAAGACCTGCCTCTAAGGGATTTTTGTTTTCAGTTCAACATTCTTTTTCAGTTTAATTCCCTTGATGTGCCCTATTTGAAGAGACCCAAGATCATAACGATAAGCTCGAGTACTGTTTCAATGTCCTATTAACCATAAGAAGGGAACTCCATTTGAAAGGCATCCACTATGTCACGTGCTGTAACTATTCCTGCAAGCGAACCGTCAGTTGTCAATGCCAATCTTTTGATGTTTTTTGCAGCCATTATGCTTGCGGCCTCATTTGCCAGAATTCCTTTTTTAGCTGTAACAAGAGGAAATGAGGCATATTCACCAACCTTTTCGCCTAATTCAATTTCTCTCTCAAGAATCTTTACAAGATCTCGTTGTGTAAAAATTCCAAATGTCGAATCTCTTGTAACTATGACGCTTCCTATCTTTTTTTCGTGGAGAATTCTGGCAGCATCCAAAATTGAATCTTCGTAAGAACACTGGTACACCTTTGTGCTAATTACTTTTTCAAGCGATGGTGCGATGTCTGTTTTCCTAAATGCCCTAAGCATGTCAGAGGCAGTAATGATACCAACAAGTTTTATTTTATCTGCAAATACCAACAGTCTAGATTTTGTTGGCATCATCAGTTTTGCAGCTTTAATTACAGGCGTAGCCGGCGTGACAGAAACAAACGGCTGGATAAAAGTTTCTTTTACCTGTTGGTCCATTTTTTCTCCAGATACAACATGATGAAGGATCTCTCTTTCTGTTAATACTCCAAGCGGCATTGGATTTTCTTCCTCCATAACAACTAATGTAGCAAATCCCCTGTCTGCCATAAAATTAACAGCTGTCTTGAAAGGTACATCAGGTTTTACTGAAATCGGATAAGCGGTCATGTAATTACCAACTAGGAGCTCGGTTATTTTTAATCCCATGAGATGGCTAGCAGATCATGGTATTTTACTTGAGCTACTAAATATCAAAAATGATATTCTGTCATTATCATCAATGAAAATCAAGTTGTGGATTTTAAGATATGATTGATTAATTTTTGGTATGATCAATTATGTCTGGATTGGGATAGCAGTCGGGCTATTCTTGATGGGGCTAGGAATTGGTTACGTTGTTTTTACAAATACGTACGTCTCTAATTCTATGATGATGCAAAATCCACAAACGGTTGACCAAATCCTGCAGAACAATCCTCAGTTCATGAATCAATGGATGAATTACATGACACTTAATCCTCAAGCAAGGAATGAGTGGACTAGTGCGATGACAAATAATCCTCAATTTATGAATCAGTGGATGAGTACTATTATGCAAAATTCAAAGTTTCAGCAGCAATACATGGGCCCATGGATTATGGTACAAAACCCAAGTTTGATGCAGAGGATGATGAAACAACTATCAGTACCGCCATCACAAACAGGGGAATATGCTCATCTAATAGTTAAAACCGACCAAGTTTCAATAGTAAACGGAGCATGGCAAATCAATACGACAGAATCTTATTCTCCTACGATAATCCAGATAATCACAGGGACAACTGTTACTTGGACAAACAATGATAGTATTGTGCACACCGTAACTGATCTTAATGGAACATTTGATTCGCATTTGATCCTACCAAATACTATCTGGAAACATGATTTCTTTAACGGGGGAAAATACAACTACTTTTGTACGTTACATCCATGGATGAAAGGACTAGTTATTGTTACCGAATAAATAGGAGATCCACAATGAGAATATAGATCATTTTTATAAATTTAGTCTTTCTAACTTCAATAGTTTGGTAGAGCGCCTCAAATTAAGAGAGTAGAGAATCAAAAAAGCAGAAGCGTGTCATTTAGATTTCCTGAAGATGTTACAATAGCAAAAAGATTGTTCTACAAAAAGTAACAATGTAAAATGATATCCAGATGAGATTAAGCCCATATCCATCTTTGTAACTAATCTTTGTAACTAATCTTTGTAACTAATCTTTGTAACTAATCTTTGTAACTAATCTTTGTAACTAATTTTTGTAACTAATTTTTCTATCTTATCTGCATCTATCTCAATTTCTGTACTGATGCCTTGTAGAGGACATGCAGCAATTGAGAAGTTCAGGAGTGCCATTAGTATCTTGATTTCTTATTCATTAAGTTCTATTGCGGTAATGATTAGTTTGGGAAATTATTTGATATAAAGTGAGGCATTTTTCTCATGTACAGACACTACAGAACCCAAAAACAACATTTGATCAAGTCATACCGTACTAGTAAAAGTTTGACATTTGTTCGACTAATCCTGAGACTCTTCGAATTTTTCGTCTTGCTCGTAACCCCTCTCCAATTCTGCTTGATGAATCTCTTCTTTCGCTTCTTCATGTTCCAACTCCTTTTTTTCTTCATCGATCTTCTTTGACTTTTTACTTTTCATGATATCATATCAATATTCATTTAATATTAGGAGGATCTAGATTATCAGACCTGAAAATAACCAAATTAGAATTATTATTGAAATCACAATCTGCACAAAAGTATCATTCTATATCGATCGCTGACCTTCGCAGGACTCAAATTTGGGGTTCAGATCGTGAGATTCTAGATCATCTTTTGGGTGGTTTTCTTTAGTTCATCATATTCTTCTTGAGAAGATTTTTTAATACGTTCCATTCCTGGTTTGTTTCTTGGTTTTGATCTTACCATGCAATTACAGCAATTACAGTAAAGATCCACAGTCTCATCATTTGCAGGATTTCCTTCTCTATCATGACATCCTTGCCTTGTAATAAAGACCCCACAAATTTGGCAACGCACTTGGCCGGACAAATAACGACTAGTTCCATCTCTTGGTTTTCTAACCTTGTATTCTTTACAAGTGCCTTTGCAAATTCCTCTATCTTTGTGCATGTTTAATTCCTAACTATGAAGAATAAATTTCATCCATCTATCTTAAAATTTGTAGTAAAATACGCATTTTTACTCTGTTAATGAACTTGCTTTAAAAGTCTAGTATGATGCGCGGGAAGCAAATCCACTAACTTGTTCTACGTCATCATCTGTTGAAATAGCATATATTCTATTCAAATTCATCAAACCAGTAGATCTCAAGGTGTATTTATCTTCTTTTGCAATAAGAAAGCCATACTTTGAATCAAGCTCGTCTTTCTTTTTGTCCAGATTAGTTCCCTCTTTGTAATGAATGTGTAATTCTACTTGAGGCTCAACATCGGTAAATCGTCTTTCATAGTACATTACTTGCATTGCTAATTGTGGATCAACTTTTTCTAATTCGTTACTTATCTCTGCAATAAAATTATCATATTGTGCCTCTATTACTTGTGGCATAGTAAACAAAGTATATTTATAATATTTAAAGCAAAAAGGAAATTATCAATAATGATAATCAGAATGTTTTAGTGTAATGAATTATTTTTTATACAAAATAATCTATGACACTGTAACTATACCTATTCGCCAAGGATGTATCGTACAAAAATAATGATATACACCTGGTTTATCGAATTTATAACTAAAAGTATCACCTGTTTTTAGTACGTTGCTGTTAAACATCGAAATAATATTTCCTTTATTATCCTGACTTTGCACAGTGTGTCCTATGTTATCCTCGTTTTGCCATAATGCTGTCGTTCCTCTAATTACTTCTAAATTCAATGGAAGAAAGAAACCAGTATTTGCAAGTGCAGAATTTCCATTTGGAATCAAGACTTTGGCGGTAGTCGAAACACCAACTGTCGGATACGGATCATTTCCAATAACAAGATAATCAAGAACAAATTTTTTATCGCCCCCTTGCATTGTTGCACTAAGTTTCCACATAGAACCAGAATTTGTAGCAAAAACTCTTTCGCCATCTATGACAATATCATAGGATTTCTGCGAGGCTGTTTGTGCAAGACCTTCTCCATGAAAGGAGCCATCATTTGCGTATGAAAATGTCCATTTATTAGGCACAAATTTTGCATAAATGAGAAGATCATTTCCTGTTACTATAATATAGCCTTTAGAAATTGATGATTGATCAGCTAGTGAGATTCTAAAACTTGAAATGTAGATCTTTGGATCTTCGCCATTTACTATAGCAGCCCCAGTACCTTTTATTACAAATATTGGAGAAGCATATACAACATTTATGACGATTATTCCAGATATTAGAAATCCTAGTAATAAGAGAAGTTTTTTCAATCAAAAGATAAAATGTTTCTAGCATATTTAATGGCGTCATAAATTATCAGTTTTGATAATTAATTCACTAATAATACACAATTAGACTGCTTTTTCATTCTAGAGAATCATATTTTACCTTTAATAGTAACAAGAGAAAACATCCTTTATGGTAACATTAACGACTACCGTTCAAGAGATGCTGAGTGAACAAAAATTCATTGTTGTCGGCTCTGTGGACGCAAATGGTTTATGTAACATTTCACCAAGAACTTCATTTTATTATTCAAAAAATGCAGTTTATTGGCTTGATTTTTTTAAACACAAATCACAAGGAAATTTCAAAACCATACCTTGGGTGAGTGTCTCAGTTTTTGACAAAAAAGAACTGAGGGGATTTCAACTTAAAGGCAAGGTTAGTTTTGTGACAGATAAAAAAGAGAAAGCCAGAATTACAGACATAATCATGCGTTCTGTCACAGGCAAAACATCATCAAAAGTATTTGAAAGAGTCAGCCAGAACAAAACACCAGACGTTCTCTTGTTTACACCCAAGGCAATCTATTCGTTAGATCCAAAAGAAGAATCAGGCAGAGCACTAACAATGGATAAAGATGGTGAAACCGTGTCGTTATTAGGAATTTAGTTTTTTCCTGATCATATCAAGAGTAAGAGAAGGATTGGCCTTACCTTTTGTCTTTCTCATCACTTTGCCCACAAGATAGTTAATTGTATCAGGGTTTTGTTTTGCTTCAGAGACAGCTTTTTGTTCTTCAATAAAGACTGCATCTATTGCTTTTACTAGTGATGATCCGTCATCCACATTACCCAAGTCAAGGCTGGAAACTATTTCTGAAACAGGTTTTCCTGTCTTTAATATTTCTTGTAATGCAGTTTTTCCAGAAGCTCTTGTAATTTTATTATTCAATACGGCATCTGCCAAATCAGATAGATGTTTTGGTGTGAGTTTGAGTTGTTCTCGTTGTTCTTTAGTATCAGCAAAACCTTTTAGATCTGTAGTTATAAGATTTGCAATTTCTTTAGCATTTTTTTCTGTATGAGATTGTTCAAATAAATCAGAATAAAATTTGTCAGAAGACAAGACTTCGGCAACTTGAATTGGGATCCCATATTTGTTTATATATCTCTCTTTTTTTGACATGATACTTTCAGGCATTGTTTTTTTTAAGCCATCAAGTAGTGATTTTTCAATTATTATTCTTGGGATATCTTCTTCTGGAAAATATCGATAATCTTGCTCTTCTTCTTTTGATCTAGATGAGACGGTAATTTTTCTTGCCA
>Ga0334722_10000370_pt1 | contig 67937 bp, 64 predicted proteins | sample C3_bottom_MG_FD_207210 | JGI IMG/M metagenome (GOLD analysis project Ga0334722, IMG submission 207210) | Sediment microbial communities from Yellowstone Lake, YNP, Wyoming, USA - C3_bottom | ecosystem: Environmental > Aquatic > Freshwater > Lake > Sediment | place: USA: Wyoming | collected... | reverse complement strand
CTCGATTCGGAGCAGGAGTTCTTCCCGTACGTGCAGGAAGGCGTCTCCTCCTACCTGAAAGGCGTGTGATGAGCCCCTCCGTCGAACTCGGCGCCGTCTCGGCGCTCTGGCTCGGGATCCTGACCTCCCTGAGCCCCTGCCCGTTGGCGACGAACATCGCTGCCGTCTCCTTTATCGGGAAGCAGTATCGGAAAACGTCCGTGGTCGTCCTCTCCGGGGTGGCGTACGTGCTCGGCCGGATGGCGGCGTACCTCGGACTGGGGGCGGTGCTGATCGCAGGGATTCTCTCCACGCCCAGGCTCTCAGGGTTTCTCCAGAAGTCGATGAACAAGATCCTCGGGCCGGTCCTGATCCTCGCGGGGATGGCCCTGCTGGACCTGCTCCGGTTCCCGCCGTCCGGTGGAGGGATCGGAGAGAAGATGCGGGAGAAGGCGGGAAAAGGAGGGATCCCCGGAGCAGGACTCCTCGGGATCCTGTTCGCTCTGTCCTTTTGCCCGGTCTCCGCGGCCCTGTTCTTCGGGAGTCTCATCCCCCTTTCGGTCCGCAGCGGTTCTCCCGTGTTCTACCCGTTGCTCTTCGGTTTCGGCACCGGGATCCCCGTGATCGCGTTCGCCGTGATGATCGCTTTCGGAATGCGCTCCATCGAGGCCGTCTTCCGCGGCGTGACCCGGGTCGAACTTTGGGTGCGAAGGATCACCGGGGCCGTTTTCATCGTCGCCGGAATCTACTACGCGGCCGTCTATATCTTCGAGGTGCTACGAATGCAATAAAAGTCGGATCCTTGCGGAGGCGGGGATGATCAACCGCTTTCGAAGAGGATCTTCAGGCGGCGGAGAAGTTCGTCCCGGCCGGATCGGAACGCTATCAACCGGGTTTCCTCCGTTCCGGTGACGGCCGCCGGGTCGGGGAGTCCCCAGTGGATCCTGACGGCCTTCCCGAGGAAGACGGGGCAGACCTCCTCGGCGCAGAGGGTAATCACGGCGTCTACGGAGCCCGCGTCGATGGAATCCACCCCCTTGGATCGATGATCGGAGATGTCGATGCCGATCTCCTTGAGGACCAGGATCGCCTGCGGGCGGACGGAGGCGGGGGAGGATCCGGCGGAAGAGACCTTCACCCCTTGAGGGGCGAGAGAGCGGGCGATTCCTTCGGCCATCTGACTCCTCGCGGAATTCGCGACGCAAAGGAACAGGATGTGCCGCGGCCGCATCGCACGCAGTTCCGCGGCCTCGATCTTCCAGTCCACGGGTCGGGCATTCATCGCTTTGCCGCCGGACGCCGCCGGGAGGGAAGAGTCATCTTTCGCTCGCAGATCGCCATGGGACCGATCGCCCTCGCCATGGCCGCCCGTTCCCGGTCTTTCGAGATGACGGGATCGTCGTTCAGCCAACCCCGGAGGTTTCGCAGTATCCTGGCGGCATAGGGGGAGTTGCCCCCGCGGTCCAGCGCGTAGTGGACCCATTTCCGGTCCCGCCGGTCCTTGATGAGTCCCGCCGCCCGGAGCAGGAAGAGGTGCTTCGAAACGGTGGACTGCCCGAGGGACAGGATCGCGATGACCTGGCAGACGCACATTTCCCCGCCTTCGAGGATCTTGAGGATCCGAACCCGCGTGGGGTCCGCCGCCGCCTTGAACACGGACTCGTAATCGCGCAGTCCCATCTGTGTTTCTCCATATCGTCATTTGACGAATTGACATACCGTACAGGCGAAGCGATAATGCAATTCGTATATCTTACAGGAGGCATCGCATAATGTCCGGAAGCATCACAAAAAAACTATCGTTCCTCGACCGCTACCTTACCGTCTGGATCTTCGCCGCCATGGCCGTGGGTGTCGGCGTCGGCTACTTCCTCCCGGGGGCCGGGAATTTCATCGATTCCTTCCAGGTCGGGACCACCAATATCCCGATCGCCGTCGGGCTCATCCTGATGATGTACCCCCCGTTCGCCAAGGTGAAATACGAAGAGATGGGGGACGTGTTCAGGGATAAAAAGGTGATCGAACTTTCCCTTATTCAAAACTGGGTGATCGGTCCGGTGCTCATGTTCGTCCTCGCCATCGTCTTCCTCCCCGACCATCCCCAATACATGGTCGGCCTGATCATGATCGGCCTGGCCCGCTGTATCGCCATGGTCATCGTCTGGAACGAGCTTGCCAAGGGGGACACCGAATACGCGGCGGGGCTCGTCGCCTTCAACAGCGTCTTCCAGGTGCTCTTTTACCCCGTCTACGCCTGGTTCTTCATCACGGTTCTGCCGCCGTTCTTCGGCCTCAAGGGGAGTCTCGTCGAGGTAGGCATGGGCGAGCTCGCCAGGAGCGTCTTCATCTACCTGGGTGTTCCGTTCCTTGCCGGGGCGCTGACACGTCTCCTCGGGGTAAAGCTGCGTGGCAAGGAATGGTACCATCGGCATTTCGTCCCGAAGATCAGCCCGATTACCCTGGTTGCGCTTCTTTTCACAATCCTCGTCATGTTCAGCCTGAAGGGGAGCCTGATCGTGAAAATCCCCCTCGACGTGGTCAGGATCGCTATCCCTCTGGGAATCTACTTTATTCTGATGTTCGCAGTCTCTTTCTACATGGGGAAAAAGGTGGGGGCTGACTACTCGAGGACCGCCACCCTTGCCTTTACCGCGGCCAGCAACAACTTCGAGCTGGCCATCGCCGTGGCTGTGTCGGTGTTCGGGATCAATTCCGGGGCGGCCTTCGCCGCGGTCATCGGTCCCCTGGTGGAAGTCCCGGTGATGATCGGCTTGGTCAACGTGGCGTTTTGGTTCCAGCGGCGGTATTTCAAGACCGGGACATATGAAAAGGCCGTCGAAGCATCAATAAAGGAAATTTTCCCGTCCTCCTGATGGGAAGCCACGGCCGCTGGATGTCTTCGGATGTGGGCAAACAGGAGGGGCACGATATGACAACCTCGAACGAAGAAAAGTTGGAGTGCTGTTCAGGGGTGGAGGGTTGCGGGGAAACCGCAGCGGCCGTCTCCTCAGTCATCCCGTTGTCCGACGTGCAAACCGGAGGGGGCCGGTACCTCCTCTCCGGCGGGCTCCTCCTCGCGGCCTGGTGGGCGCTCTACCTCAGCCTCCCGGCGTTTTCGAAGTGGTTCACGTACTCCCTGGTATCGCTTGTTCCCGATTCGCGGCTCGGCGCGGCCGTCGAGTTCTTCGTCTACGACGGGCCCAAGGTCATTCTCCTGCTGATCCTCGTGGTCTTCGGCGTGGGAATTCTCCGATCGTTCTTCACACCGGAGCGGGCCCGCCGCATCCTCGCCGGAAACCGGGAATCGGCGGGGAACGTGCTGGCGGCGTTGCTCGGCATCGTAACGCCTTTCTGCTCCTGTTCGGCGGTCCCCCTCTTCATCGGATTCGTCACGTCCGGGGTCCCTCTCGGTGTGACGTTTTCCTTCCTCGTCTCCGCGCCGATGGTCAACGAAGTCGCGCTGGTCCTTCTCTACGGGCTGTTCGGGTGGAAGATCGCGGCTCTCTACCTCGGGACGGGGCTCGTGATCGCGATGGGGTCCGGCTGGGTGATCGGGCGTCTCGGGATGGAGCGGTACGTGGAGGAGTGGGTCTACGCGATCCCCTCCGGTGGGGACGGCGCGCCGGGGGAGGAACGTCTCTCGTGGCGGGACCGGGTCCGGTCCGGCTTCGACGCCGTCCGGGACATCGTCGGAAAGGTGTGGCCATACGTGCTGGCCGGGATCGGTGTGGGGGCGGCGATCCACGGGTACGTGCCGGAGAACTTCATGGCCGGAATCATGGGAGCGCAAGCCTGGTGGTCGGTCCCGCTGGCGGTCCTGATCGGCATCCCGATGTATTCGAACGCCGCGGGGATCATCCCCGTCGTTCAGGCGCTTCTCGGCAAGGGGGCGGCGCTGGGGACGGTGCTCGCCTTCATGATGTCGGTCATCGCCTTATCGTTCCCCGAGATGGTCATCCTTCGGAAGGTGCTGAAAGTCCGCCTGATTGCAACCTTCGCGGGTGTCGTCGGGGTGGGGATCCTGATCGTGGGGTACCTGTTCAACCTGGTCGTATAAGGCCTCCCGCGCCCCCATCTTCCCGCGGCGCGTTTTTCTGTTATCTTTACGAATATGCGGGGCCGGTGTGAATCCCGCAGCCGATGCAGGCATCCGAAAGGGTCGTTTGAAACCCCCGGGAAACAGGAGGGCGAGGCCATGGCAGCCGAGAGCAGGGTGATGGATCCGAAAGCATCGAATCACCGGTGGCGGTTCTTCCGCGCGGGAGGATTCGACCAGGTCCTCCTCGAGACGGGCGCCGACCTCACATCGCTCGGGGCGCTGGACCAGAAGCTCTGGGTCGCCCTTTCCTGCCCGGTGGCCGGGATCGAGTTCGACGGGAAGAGCCTTGCATTCGTCGACGCGGACGCGGACGGCCACATCCGGGCGCCCGAGATCCTCGCCGCCGTCCGGTGGGCGGGGAAAGTCCTCAAGGACCCGGACCATCTCGTCCATCGGGAGGACCGCCTGCCGCTCTCGGCCATCGACGATGCGACCGATGAGGGGAAGGCGGTGCTGGGGGGCGCGAAGCTGGTGCTCTCGGTCCTCGGGGAGTCCGAGGCGACGGAGATCACCCTCGACGACGTGAGCGACACGGCGCGGATCTTCTCCCAGGCGCGGTTCAACGGGGACGGGATCGTGCCGGCGAAGTCGGCGGAGGACCCCGCGCTGGCCGCCGTGATCAAGGACATCATCGCGTCCCTGGGCGGGGAGAACGACCGCGGCGGCGAGACGGGAGTGACGGCGGAGGCGATCGAGCGGTTCTACACGGAGGCGAAGGCGATCGCCGACTGGTGGGAAGCGGTCGGGAAGCCGGAGACCCATCCGTTCGGAGGCGACACGGCGGCGCGGTACGAACTCTTCCGCTCCCTGAAGCCCAAGGTCGAGGATTATTTCCAGCGATGCCGCCTGGCGGCGTACGACGGCCGGTCGGCGGCGCTGCTGGGTCCCGCGGAAGCCGACTATCAGAAGCTGGCCGCGACGACCTTGCGGAGGGACACGGAGGCCGTGGCAGGTTTTCCGCTCGCGGTGGCGGCGGCGGGGAAAGCGATGCCCCTGGCGGAGGGTTTGAACCCCGTGTACGCCGACGCGGTGCGGAGGTTCGCGGCGGAGATCGTCCTGCCGGTCACAGGCAGCGCGGAAGCGTTGACGGATGGCGGGTGGGGGACGATCTGCGCGCGCTTCGCGCCGCACGAAGCGTGGCTGGAAACGAAACCGGCGACGGCGGTGGAGAAACTCGGCGAGGAGCGGGTGCGGGCCATCCTCGTGGCGGGCGGCAGGACGGCGCTGCTGGATCTGGTCGCGCGGGACAAGGCGGTGGAGCCGGAGGTGACCGCCATCGTCTCGGTGGAGCGGCTCCTCCGGTATTGTCGCGACCTGCACCTTCTGGCGAACAACTTCGTCTCCTTCCGCGACTTCTACACGCGCAAGGGGAAGGCGACCTTTCAGGCGGGTACCCTGTACCTCGACGGCCGCAGCTGCGACCTGTGCATTCCGATCGCGGATGTGGGCAAACATGCGGCGGTCGCGACGCTCTCCCGCGTCTGCCTGGTTTACTGCGACTGCGTGCGTCGGGGGGGCGGGGAGAAGATGACGATCGCCGCCGCCTTCACGGCGGGCGATTCCGACTTCCTCACGGTCGGGCGCAATGGCGTCTTCTACGACCGGAAGGGGCAGGACTGGGACGCCTCGATCGTGCGGATCCTCGAGCACCCGATCAGCATCCGGCAGGGGTTCTGGGCTCCGTACAAGCGGCTTGCCCGCCTGATCGGGGACCAGATGCAGAAGCTCGCCGCCGCGCGCTCCAAGGCGGCGGAGGATCGGGCGGCGTTGCAGGCGATATCGGCGACGGAAAAAATGGCGCAGGGGAAGCCCGCGCCTCCGGCTCCGCCTCCCTTCGACGTGGCGAAGTTCGCCGGCATCTTCGCGGCGATCGGCCTGGCGGTCGGCGCCATCGGCACCATGCTCGCCTCCGTCCTGACGGGGATCCTCAAGCTCACCTGGTGGCAGATCCCGATCGCCATCGCGGCGATCATGCTGGCGATCTCTCTCCCCTCCGTGCTCCTCGCCTGGCTGAAGCTCCGAAAGCGGAACCTGGGCCCGATCCTCGACGCAAACGGGTGGGCGGTCAACGCGCGCGCCAGGATCAACATCCCGTTCGGCACCTCCCTGACGGCCGCCGCCCGGCTGCCGGAGAACGCGGAGCGGTCGCTCGTCGACCCGTTCGCGGAGAAGAAAAGTTCGTGGAAACTGTACCTGGCTCTCGCCGCGCTTCTCGCCGCCGCGCTGTTGCTATGGCGGCAGGGATACCTCGCGCGGTGGTTCGGGACGTGAAGGTACGACGGGGGGATCCTCAGACGTCGAGAACGACGACGGCGCGCCACCCCGGGGGGGTCTTTTCCACGGAAAGTCGGTGCAGGGTGACCGCCTTGACGTCCGCGAGGAGGGGGTGCCTTGCGCGGTCGATCGTCTCCCCGATCGCATCGGCGTGGAGGCGATACCCCGATCCGATCTCCTCGATCCGCAGATCGCGTACTCGCAGCAGGAGCTGATCGGCGTCCTTGTGGTAGACGAGCTCCTGAAGGAGCTCGAACAGTAGGAGATCCAGGGAATCGGCGGTAAGGGAGAAGACACGTCGCTCCAGGGGAGCGACCGTCCCGATGTCCTCCACCATCGTGTTGAGCGTGGCGTCGGCCGCGGCGAGAAACGTCTCCTCCGGCGTGGCGCCCCACGCCTCGAACGCCACGTCCGCCGTGGCGATCTCTTCCAGGTATCGGTACGGCGGGGCCATCTTTTTATAATATCGCGAGGCGCTAGCGGATGCAGCGGGCCTCGAATGCAACCGCATTTATGAAACGCAGCACTAAGCGACCGGTTCCCGCCGAAGAAGCTCCTTCCCGACCCAGTGGCCGGCGAACTGGTACGCGATGCGGCCGCTCCGGTCCCCTTTCCGCTGGGACCAGAGGATCGCCTCGTCCTGAGCCTCCTTCGTCCACGGGAGGTGGGCGCGGTGTTTCCGGCACATCTTCTCCACCCACCGCCGGACCACCTCGACGTACAGGTCCTGCGAGAACGGGTGGAAGGCGACCCAGATCCCGAACCGTCCCGAGAGGGAGATCTTCTCCTCCACGGCCTCCCCGTGGTGGATCTCCCCGTCCGCCATCATCGCGCCGCGGTTGTCGCTCTCGTACTCGGGGACCAGGTGCCGCCGGTTGGACGTCACGTAGATCAGGACGTTTTCCGGCGGCGCGTACACCGAGCCGTCGAGGGCGCTCTTCAGCATCTTGTAGCTCGACTCCCCCGTCTCGAAGGAGAGGTCGTCGGAGAAGAGGATGAATTTATAGGGGAGTCCCTTCACCTCGTCCACGATGGAGGGAAGGTGGACGAGGTCGTCCTTGTCCACCTGTACGATCCGCAGTCCCTGGGGGGCATAGGCATGGAGGAGCGCCCGCACGAGCGATGATTTCCCGGTGCCGCGCGAACCCCACAGAAGGATGTTGTTCGCGGGGAGGCCTGCGAGGAATTGCCGGGTGTTCTCCTCCACCACCTTTTTCTGCTCCTCGATGCCGAGCAGATCCTCGAGGTGGAGGTTCTCGACGTTTCCGATCGGTTCGAGGTACCCCGAGAAGGAGCGCTTCCGCCAGTTCGCGGCGACGCACTCCGCCCAGTCGATCCGCGGCACGGGGCGGGGGAGCAGCGTCTCGAGGGAGGAAAGCACCCGCTTCAGTTGCGCGGCCAGTTCCGGTTCCAGTTCCATGCCCACTCCTGTCGTCGTGATCTTTATCTCAACGCGGCGGTTCCGAAGCGTCCGCGAACAGCGGCGACTTCCGTACGAGTTCCTCCCCGAGCGCGGACAGTTCCTCCCGAAGGGCACCGTCGAGCGCCTGCAGCCACCGTTGCGGGATCGCGGCGAGCCCGTACCGGGCGCCTGCGATCGCGCCGGCGATGGACCCCGTCGTGTCCGCGTCGCCCCCCCGGTTCACCGTTTTCACGACGCAATCCTCGAAGTTGTCCGTGGAGAAACAGGCGTCGAACACCGTCCGAAGCGTGTCCACCACGAAGCCGGACGATTTGCCGTCATACCCCTCGAAGCGGAACTCCGGGTGTCGTGCGGCCAACGCATCCGCCGCCGCCCGCAGTTCCCGCGGGGGCGCGCCGAGAAGGCCCCGCTGGATCATCTTTCCCACCGACACGCACGCCGCGTCGGACAGCGGGTGGTGGTGGGTGATATGCGCCTGCTCGACCGCCAAGCGGGAGAGGAGTTTCTCGTCCCCGAGCGTGTAGAGCGCGACCGGAGCGACCCGCATCGCCGCGCCGTTTCCCGCCCCCTGTTCGTCGGGGGGCGCTTCAAGCCGTCCCTTTTCCATGTACTCCTCGATCCCGCGACGACAGGTGGCCCCCACGTCGGCGGGATCCCCCGACAGCCAACGGGCAAACCGGTCCGCGATCGGCCGGAGATCCCACTCTCCCGATCGCACGATTGCCCTCGCGACGCAAAGCGTCATTTCCGTGTCGTCGGTGACCTGTCCCGGCGCCAGCTTCAACCAGCCCCCGCCGACGATGTCCCGGAGGACGCCGTACCGGTTGCGGATCTGGGCCGGGGTCATGAATTCGGTCGTGGCCCCCAGCGCATCTCCCACGGCGACGCCGAACAGCGCCGCCTGCGCACGGTCGACGATCCGGCGCGCGCCGGGGGGAGATTTCCTCTTCGCGCTCAATAGAGCCGCACCGTCACTTCGTACTCCCCCCCGATCACCAGCGACTCTTCCTCCCCGCGCGGCAGGATGCCGGGGAGCAGGTCGGAGCGGAAGAAGACTTTCGACGCGGGGACCGCCGCCTCGAGGACCCGGCTGCCGAACTGCCAAGCGTGCTCCAGCCGGGAGGTGAACGAGTTGAGGTTGTTCATCCGCACGAGCAGGCGGTTCTCCCCGCGATCCTCGAGGACGTGCTGTTCCGCGAGGTCGCGGACGCCGCGATAGAGCGTGAACACGGAGGTCCCGGGGTGGCGCCGCCGCAGCTCACACTGGACGAATTCGTAGAGAAGGTCGAACTGGGACTCGACGGCGTTGCTCCGGGCGCTCTCCCGCATCCGCTCGACGAGGTAAAGAACGTAGGCGGGCTCGTGGAGATCCGCGATCGGTCCGGCGTGAAATGTGGGGGGAAGGCCGAAGCGGCTTTCCACCCATCCCTTCAGCACGGCCCCTTCCGGGGAGCTGGCGTCATGCATCCAGCCCCGCAGGAACCGAAGATAACTGTTCCGCAGGGACCGGCGCCCGAGGGGGGAGGACTCCTTCCGCCATTTCCCCACCTGGAAGACGAGCGCCATGTACTCCCGGAATGCCCGCGCCCGCGCTTTGGGATCATCGAGACGGTCGAGCCGCGCGAACAGGGAGCGGTGCGCGCGGCGGACGCCCTGGATCTCGATCGGCAGGGGGTTCCGGTTGAAGAGGTGCGATGCGATCACCCACGGCGGGGGATCGCATCGGTTCACCGGAAAGGTATCGGCGCCCATCCTCCCATGCTACTACTTCACCGCCCCCATCGTGAAGCCGGCGACGAACCGGTCCAGGAAGAAGGTGTAGACCACCGCGACCGGGAGGCTGGCGATCAGCGCTCCGGCCATGAGCGACCCCCACTGGAAGACATCACCGCGCACCAGTTCCGTCGGCACCCCGATGGAGACGGTTTTCTTCGCAGACACGGAGATGAAGGTCAGGGCGTAGATGAACTCGTGCATCGAGAGGGTGAAGGCGAACACCACGACCGTCAGGACCCCCGAGATCGAAAGCGGCAGGACGACCTTCGACATCGCCCCGAACCGGCTTAAACCGTCGATCATCGCCTGCTCCTCGATGTCCTTCGGGATCGTCTTGAAGAACCCCATGAGCAGCCACGTGCAGAAGGGGATCGTGAAGGTCGGGTAGACCAGGATCAGGGACCAGAGCGACTCCTGGAGACCCAGGGAGGAGGTGAACCGGGACAGGGGGATGAACAGGATCGTGGGTGGAACGAGATAGGTGAGGAAGATCCCGATCCCAAGCATCTCGCCCCAGCCCCGCGCCCACCGTGCCAGGGAGTACGCCGCCGGGACGGCGACCACGAGGGTGATGATCACGACGGCGAGACCGACCCAGAGCGTGTTCGTCAGGTACGTGTGGAAGTGGGTCTCAAAGAGCAGAACCTTGAGGTGGTCCAGCGTTGGGGGCTCATTGAACAGGAAAGGGTTGTTCAACGGGCTGAAGAGGTCGTGGTCCGTCTTGAACGTGGCGATCACCATCCAGTAGAACGGGAACGCCCCGAAGAAGGCGAAGGCTCCCAGGAGCGTGTAGAGCCCCCCGCGGCCCGCGAGTTTCCGCATGTTCGGCATCAGACCACCTCCGTTCGTCGCGCCATCCGGAGAATGAGGATCGCGACCGCCGCGAGCACGGGGAACATGAACAGGGAGATGGCCGCCCCCTGGGCGAGGTCCCCGCCCTCGATCCCCTTGAAGAACGTCCAGGAAGAGAGCACCTGGGTCGTGTGCACCGGCCCGCCGCGGGTCAGGACGTAGACGACGACCAGATCGGTGAAGGTGAAGACGACCCCGAAGAGGAAGGCGATGCTCGTGATGGGAAGGGTGAGCGGGATCGTGATCATCAGGGTCCGGCGCCACGGAGAAGCCCCGTCGACCTCGGCGGCCTCCAGGAGGTCCTTCGGGATGGAGCTCAACCCCGCCAGCTGGATGACCGTCGCCAGGGGGAGGATGCGCCACACGTCCACGAGGATGATCGAGGAGATCGCCAGCCCGGGGATCCCCAGGTAGTAGAGGTTCGTCCCCGCTCCCAGGAGGGCGCCCGGGACGCCGAGCAGTCCGACGTAGCGCAGGACCCAGTCGATGGGGCTGAAGATCGAGTCGAGCATCCAGAGCCAGCCGATCGTCCCGAGGGAGATCGGCGCGGTCCACGGAAGCATGATGAGGAACCGGACGAGTCCTTTCCCCCGGAAATTCTTGAGGAGGGCGGTGGCGAGCAGCCGGGACAGAAGGACGACGATGCACTGGGAGGCCAGTGTGAAGAAGACGGTGTTCCACAGGGATAGCCGGAAGACGGGATCTTCCAGCGCCGCGCCGAAGTTCCTCAGGCCGACGAACGTTAACGAGGGGTCCCCGGTGGTGGCGTCGCTCAGGCTGTACAGGACCGCCAGGACGAAGGGTACGCCGATCATCGCCACGATGTAGAGGATCGCGGGGGCGATCATCAGCTTCGCGAGGGCGCCTTCCCGGTCCAGGAGTCCCGCGCGCGCGCCGTCGGCCGCCGGGTTCGAAACCGGCGGGCCCGTCAAGACGGCGTCCCTTCCTTGAAGAGCCCGCTCTGCTTGTCGAAGCGGCGCAGATCCCTCAGGGCCACCGCGAAGGGGTACGTCTTTCCCGCCTCGAGCGGGAGGGTGAGGGACCCCGGAAGGCGGGAGACGACGTGGCGGGCGTGGGACTTCTCCCCGACGTTGCCGTACACGAGCCGCTCGGCCCCCAGATACTCGAGGTACGTCACCTCGAAGGGGTAGGCGAGGACCCCCTCCGACTCCTCGACGGCGTCGGCGGGAAGGAACGTCTCCGGGCGGAAGCCCAGGAGGGTGTCCCCGTGTTCGAGGAGGTTCATCGGAGGGGACCCGACGAAGGTCGCCACGAAGGTATCCGCGGGCCACAGGTAGATCTCCATCGGCGTGCCGATCTGCCGGATCTTCCCCTGGCTCATCACCACGATCCGGTCCCCCAGCCCCATCGCCTCCACCTGGTCGTGGGTGACGTAGATGGTGGTGACCCCCACCCGCCGCTGGAACTGCCGAAGCTCCTCCCGTGCCGAGGTGCGCAGGAGGGCGTCCAGGTTGGACAGCGGCTCGTCCAGCAGGAAGACGCTGGGCTCCCGGACCATGGCGCGGGCCAGCGCCACGCGCTGCCGCTCCCCCCCGGAGAGCTCGCGCGGCTTCCGGTCGAGCAGGCGCCCGATCTTGAACATTCCCGCCGCCCACTCGACCTTTTTCCTGATCGCTTCCTTTTCCACTCCCCGGGCGCGCAACGGAAAGGCGATGTTCTTGTACACCGTCATGTGGGGATAGAGGGCGTAGCTCTGGAAGACCATCGCGATGTCCCGCATCCGGGGCGGAAGGTGCGTGACCACCCGTCCGTCGATGACCAGGTCTCCCGCGGTCGGCTCCTCGATCCCGGCGATCATCCGCAGGAGGGTGGTCTTTCCGCACCCCGAAGGGCCCAGGAGGACCAGGAATTCCCCCTCGTTGGTCGCGAGGTCGACGTGGTCGACCGCCCGCACGTTTCCGAACATTTTCGATAACCCACGGATTTCCACGCACCCCATGGTCGTTGCTGCCTTCCGTGTTGTATTGGATGTACCCGGGGGGGCGGCGTCACCCTGCCACCCCCCCCGCGGGCCGGAACCGACTAGCTTTTTCCTCCGACGAGACCCTTCTTGCGCCACTTGGTGAAGATGGTCTTGGTCAGGAGCTCAGCCTGCTCCACCGCCAACTCGGCCTTCATTCCGCGGGCGGCGTTGGCCATCATGTTCGGCAGGACGAAGGTCGCGAAGACCTCTCCCTCGGCCGGGTTCGCCGGGCCGGGGTGCCCGAGGTTGGTGCTCCACTTCTCGGCGTCCTTGAGGACGGCGAGCTTCCCCTTTGCCTCTCCGGGGAGTGCGAACGGGTCGTCCGAGAACCAGGCGTTGTGGAGGTCCCGCATCTTCTTCGCCTCCTTCACAGCCGGGTAGCCCCGGTCCCCGGAGGGGATGGGGCCGTCGAAGAAGGCGGGGGAGTTGTAGAGCTCGCTCGAGTACATCGCCTGGTCGTAGTTCCCGACCAGGTGGAGAAGGAACTTCTTCGCGCTGTCGACGTTCTTCGAGTACTTGGGGACCACGTAGCAGTAGATCACGTGCTCGGAGCTGAACCGCGTCCCGCGGGGTCCCTTGAGGGCGGGGGTGAAGTAGATGTCCTTGGCGATCTCCGGGACTTCCTTCTGCGCGGAGCGGTAGGCCGAGATGGAGTTGAGGATGTAGGACGCCCGGCCGGCGATGAGCGCCTGGTTGTTGGAGACGGCGGTCCAGGCGAAGACCTCGGGGACCATCGACTCCTTGAACAACCGGGCCATGTAGCTGACCGCTTCCAGGGTCTTCGGGTTGTTGAGGACCACGTTCTCCTTCGCGTCCTGGATGCTGGTGTCGTAGGACCACAGCAGCGCCCGGGCCGCCATGTTGGAGTCGAGTTCCTGGGACAGGCCGATGCCGAGCTGGATCCCCTGGTCCTTCTTGATCTTCCCGCCGTACGTGATCAGGTCCTCCCACGCCTCCGGCCCGCCCCCTTTCCCGGCCTTCTCCCAGAGGCTCTTCCGGTAGCAACCGGGGTCGATCGTCCAGCCGGGGCAGAAGGAGTAGAACTTCTTCGAGTTCGGGTTATAGGTGCTCCTGCGGCAAAGGGGGTGCTGCTTCCCGTAGCGCTTCTCGGCCTCCTTGACGACGTCGCCAAGGTCGAGGACGCTCGGCTCGAACTGCGACGGGGGCGCGATCCACTCGATGAGGTCGTGTCCCTGGCCGGCGGAGACCTCGGCGGCCGTGCGGGAGGGGATCTCGGCGAGGTTGATGTGGTCCACCGTGACCTTGACGCCGTTGGCCTCGCCCCATTTCTTCGCGAAGCCGTCGTACCACTCCTTGTCGAACCGGGGAACGAAGTGCGACCAGACGAGGATCTTCAGCTCCTTCGAGGCGCCATGGGCCTGCCTCGGGATGAAGATCGTCGGGGCGACCCCCATCGCGACCGCGCCGATCCCCGCCGCCTTGATGAAATCGCGCCGGGTCAGTAAACTCCGTTTTGCCATGTTGCGCTCCCCCCTTCCCCGGCGCGCGGTGCCCGCGCTGCCGGATTGTCCGGTTGAACCCCGAAAAAGCGGGATGTGCGGCGTTTCCCAGGGCGAACGCCTGCTTTATCCCCAGCATGCGTGCGGCAAGAAGCATTTAATCACCGGAACGATGGACGGTCAAGAATCCCAAGGGTTTTTAAAACCGGTTTATACTTGGTGAATCCCGAGCGTTCACCACGGGAGATGAAAGGAGAGATCGATGGGAACGATCGTGCACACGTCGCGGATCTCGATCGTGCGGGAGAAGGGGCCCACCCGGATCGCGCGGATCGAGGGCTTTCCCGAGCCTGTGTATTACGGGGTTCACGGGGGAATCAAGGAATTCTACAAGGTCGAGCCCGAGAAGGAGCACGCGGCCACGCTCGACCACATCGTGGGCGCGGTATCGGCCTGAATGATGGGGACACTGGCCACGGTGCTGGCCGGCAAAAAGGTTCCGACGTTCGGCGATCGCTACCGAGCGGACGTGGAAGGGGACATCGAGGACGTGGACGGGGTGCTGCGAATCACGCGGATCCGTGTGCGGTACACCTTGAAGGCGCCCGCGGGAAAGACGGCGGACGCACGCGAGGCGATGGGGACGTATATCACCCGATGCCCGGCGGCGATGAGCGTCCGCGGGTGCATCGCCATCGAGGACACGCTGGACGTTTCCGAACTGGAGGCGTGATGGACCGCGTGCAGGAGATCTTCCGCGGGGACCGGCTCATCCAGGACTTCGGGATGAAGTTGCTCGATGCGCGCGAAGGGTACGCGAAGGTGTCGGTGGTGGTCGAAGATCGGTTCCTGAACGCCCACTCGATCGGTCACGGCGTGCTGCTGTTCGCCGTCGCGGACGCCGCCTTCGCCCTTTCGGTCAACGCGGTCGTCGACGCGGTCGGCGTGCAGTGGAGCCTGAACGTCTTCCGGGCGGCGAAGCCCGGCGAGACGGTGATCGGCGAATCCCGCATCATTCACAAGGGGCGGCAGTCGATGGTGTGCGAACTCCTCGTGACCGCCGGCGACGGCCGGGTGCTGGCGAAGGGGCAGTCCACCGCGCTGCCGGTATCGCGCGAGGCGTTTGCCGCCGGCGCCGGGAAGAAAGGCGCCTGATCACACCCCGGGCGCCTGCGGTTTCCGCTTCACGGCCCGCCAGAACCGGTCCTCGCCCCGCTCGAACCGCTCGCGGAAGGAGCGGAAGAGGGAGCGGTTCCCCAGTTCCGGCCGCTGATACCAAGGAGGGCGTGTTATATTCCGCAGAGGAAAATCAGGTTAACGGCCGCCATGCGAACCTGCTTGCACCCGAGATGCGCCATCCTGATGGGCGTCCTCCTCTTCCTCGGTACCGTCGTCTGTTTTTCGCCGGTGATTGAGTGCCGGTTCACCGGCTTCGACGATCCGGCCTATGTCACCGAAAATGCGCAGGTACTATCCGGCATCTCGACCGAGGGAATCTCCTGGGCCTTCACTACAATACAATGCACGCCGCCAACTATCATCCCCTGGCATGGCTTTCTCACATGGCGGACGTGGAGTTGTTCGGGCTCTCCCCGCGAGGACCCCACCTGGTCAATCTGCTCCTGCACGCTGGCAACGCCGTTTTGCTATTTCTACTTCTGAGGGCCATGACGGGAGCGCCGTCCCGCAGTGCGTTCGTCGCGGCGCTGTTCGCGGTTCACCCGATGCACGTTGAGTCGGTCGCCTGGATCGCGGAACGCAAGGACGTTCTCTGCATGTTCTTTTCTCTGCTGACGCTGGGGAGTTACGTCCGCTATGCAAAGAAGCCCGGCGCGGGCCGATACTCAGCGGTCGTGCTCTTCTTCGCCTGGCGCTGTTGGCCAAGCCGATGGCGGTGACGCTTCCGTTCGTGATGTTCCTCCTGGACTATTGGCCGCTGGCGCGCGGGGCAAGCGGAAAACCCGGTCTTCCGATCCTGGAAAAGATCCCCTTGCTCGTGATGTCGGCGGCATCGTGTGCCGTGACGGTCATCGCGCAGCACAGGGGCGGGGCGCTCGTGAGAACCGTCGTGGAGCTTCCCCTGCTTTCCCGTGGCGGCAACTCCGTCATTGCGTACGAGCTTTATCTTCGGGAAATGTTCTGGCCCGCGGGGCTCTCGGTGTTTTATCCGCAGGCCTATGATTCTCTTCCGTCGTGGGAGATCGTCGGGGCGGCTCTGCTCCTCCTCGTCCTGTCGACCATGGTATGGAAGTTTCGCAAACGGTTCCCGTGGACGGTGACGGGGTGGCTCTGGTACCTCGGAACCCTCGTTCCCGTCATCGGGTTGATCAAGGTCGGGGAGCAGTTCATTGCCGATCGGTACACGTACCTGCCGTTCGTCGGTCTCTTTCTGATCCTGTCCTGGGGAGTCGCCGAAGGGGTACGGGGCCGACGACATGCCTCCGCAATTCTTGCCTTCGCCGCTCTCGCGATCATCGGTTGCCTCGGCTACGTGACTCACAATCAAGTGGGCTACTGGAAGAACGACGAGACCCTGAACCGGCATGCGATCGAAGTCACCAGGGGCAATTGGCTGGCGAAGCACAACCTTGCGTCGATATTGGCTGGGCAGGGCCGGATTGAAGAAGCGGTTGCTCTCTACCGGGGATCCATCCGGGACAATTCGCTTTCCGCAGGCACCCATAACGATCTCGCCGTTGTACTGGGAAAGCAGGGGCGGTTTGATGAGGCTTACGACCATCTGCGAACCGCTTTGCAGCTAAACCCGGGTTATGCGGAAGCCTGCAACAATCTCGGGCTTCTCTTGAGCATGCGGAACCGGCTGGAGGAAGCCGAAAAGTATTTTGTCATGGCAATCCGTCTGAAGCCGGTGTACCCGGATGCCTATTACAACCTTGGTCTCAACGACCTCAAACGAGGCAGGTTTGGGGAAGCCGCTACGCATTTCCGGGAAGCCCTTCGATGGAATCCGGGCGATAGGGATATCCTCGAAGGGCTCCAGGAAGCGATTTCCCGCCAAGGGAGGTAAGGTTCATTCGTGCCATGACGTTGCGGCGGAGACCGCCCGATGCAAGTTTCGAAGGATCTGCTTATAGACGCAAGGATGCAGTAGGAGTCGATGATCGCGGGATGCAATAACAATGGTAGCGTTCATCTATCAGGAAGAAGTTCTTTCTATAAGAAATTAAATATGCTTATATAGTCGGGCGCATTGTCTCCGGAAATCAATCGTCAACTCCGCAGTCCAGTCGCGTTTCATGGGGAAAGGTGTGGGGACGATGTCGCCGCAAGGATCACCGGGCATGGAGATTGCGCCCAAAAAATCAGAACCAGGAGGAGCGCCGTGAAAGGAAAAACCGTGGCGGTACTGTCCGTGTTCGTTCTGCTATCCATTCTTGCCGTTGCCGGAAGCGCCGAAGCTGCCGTCGTTTACGTCAATCGGAACGCCGCCCTTTTGAAAAAGGGGGTTCCCAACGGGACGTCCTGGAAATACGCGTTCCACGCGGTTAGGGAGGGAATAAACACCGCCGTGGCAGGAGATGAAGTTTGGGTGGCGCAGGGCACCTACTATGAAAACATTGTCATGAAAGACGGGGCGGCCCTATATGGGGGTTTCGGTGGCGTCGAAACCGCAAGGAACCAGAGGAACTGGAAAACATACGTCACGATTCTGGACGGAAATCAGATGGGGAGCGTGATCGTTATGGGGAACTGCTCATCTTCGGCAACTCGGATTGATGGATTCACGATACGCAACGGCTCCGGCACTCCTGGTTCAGGCGGAGGACAACTGTTCGGTGGCGGGATTTATTCCAGTGGGTCCGCGGGAACAGTCGAAAATAACAATATAACTGGAAACAATGCGAATCAGGGCGGAGGAATCGCCTGTTATGGTTCAGGATCGACAACGATCATAAAAAACGCAATCAGTGGAAATACCGCAATTGGTGGTGGTGGGGTATTTATTGAAAATAGAGATGATTCATCTTTCATAAGCTTGCTTTACAACGTAATAGACAATAACCGGACTGCTGGGGACCCTACGCACGAAGTCGGTGGGGGAATTTATTGCGCGTTCTCCTCGCATTTGATCAAAGGGAATATAATATCCTTTAATACCACCTCCAACTCAGGTGGAGGAATCGCGTTGCAATACGGAAGTCAAGTATTAATTAATAATATTATTGAAGCGAACAGTTCATCATGGATGGGTGGAGGTATTTACGCAGATCAATCAGCCGCAGAAATAACAAATAATAATATTATTGGAAACACATCTTATGGGGGAGGTGGCATTCAAACCTATTATGGTTATTACAGTACTGGTTTGCCAGTCGTTACAAATAACATTGTCGCATTTAATTCATCAGGAATAACTACCAGTGACAGTGGAAATATCACATTAATTCATAATGACGTATTTGGAAATACGTCTTATGACTATTCCGGGGTTGCTCCAGGAATTGGAGATATTTCAGTTGATCCCCTCTTTGTCAACTATGCGGCGGGTGATTACCATCTTCAACCCACGTCTCCCTGCATTAACTCCGGGTATACGATCGCCGTCGACAACACCTGGGTGGACATGGACGGTGAACCGAGGGTAAACATGACGGATGGCATTGCCATCATCGATATCGGCGCGGACGAGTATTACCCCGACACGACGCCGCCGGCCGTAACAATCACCGATCCCACCAACGGGGCAACGGGTGTTCCCATAAGCAAGACCATCACCGTGACGTTCAGCGAGGCCATCCGGATCGTCCCGCCGGACGCCAACATCGTTCTCTACGACGAGAACCGCCACTTGGTGGTCGGCAAGACCATGAGTGTCTCCGGCAATATCCTGACGATCAGCCCCTCCTCGGCCCTGATGAGGAACACTCTATATTCGGTGTCAATTCCGGTTTTCTCCATCCAGGATATGGCAGGAAATGATATGGCCGTGGACAAAGTTTTCTTCTTCACCACAGGGAGCAAGTAGGATGGATATCGGGGAGGGCTTTCGAGCCCTCCCCGGTCCTTCTTCCATTCATGCTACCCTCCCCGAACGAGGCCTACCGCGATAAGCACTCCAAAATATGCAATCGGTCGTCGACTGTTTGATCTGATATTGCGGATTCACGGATGATGAGAATTTTGCTGTATCAATGCCTTCTCGATGTTTTTCTTGATCATCGGGTGATCTGGCATAAGGCGTAAAGCGTTCCGGTAATGCTCGATTGCTTCACCAACCCTGCCGGCGTCGACAAGCGTCATGCCGAGGTTGTTATGAGCCTCGGCGGAGTCGGGATTCACCTTCAAAACTTCTTCGTAATGGAATATCGCCTCGGCGGTTCTCCCTTGTTTCGATAAAATGGTTGCCAGTCCGAATCGCGACGGCAAATAGCCTGGCCATATCCGCAACGCCTCTTCATAATGCCGGATCGCCTCTGCGTATTTTCCCTCCTCTCCGTAAGCAACCGCCAGGTTGTGATGCATGAGCCAACTGGTCGGGTTTTGCTGCAGCGACTGTTCGAAGAGTACGACGCTGCTTTGCCACATTCCGGCCTGTCGCCAAGCGACCAGTCCATTCGCCCCGATGAAGATGCAGACCGCCGTCGGGATCAGTATGTTCAATCTATGATATCGGGTGACCGCGAGTTTCAATGTCCCTGCAAGGATGATGAATATTCCGATGGATGGGACATACATATAGCGATCCGCCATCGCTTGTCCGCCAACCTGCACGATTCCGATCGTCGGAAGCAGAGCGATCAGGTACCATAGCCAACCCATGATCAGGAATGGCGATCTCCTTGCGGTTCTGAAAAATACATAAGATATGAACGTCAGGATGGTTATTGATACAGCAGTTTCCCATCCCGGAATCGACATAGAGGTATCCCAAGGGTGCGGGTAAAAAATGCTGAGCGATATCGGATAGAACACTTTTAACAAATATTTGCCGTAAGAGATTATGGCATTGAAAACCCTTGCGTAGAAAGGGACCATTTCTGCTGTATTTACAGCAGAACCTGCACTTTGGGCAATGTAAGTTATAATGCTGAAAATAATCGACAGTAAAAAGAGTGGAATTTTTTCATAAAATATTATTAATTGCGAAATCTTGCCGATTTTGTCTGGTTTATCTGCCCACTTTAACCTTTGCAAAGGCCAATAGTCGATTAATACTAATAGAATTGGAAAGCTAACGATCATGGGTTTGCAAAGTAAACCTGCTAAAAAAGAGATAATCACCATGAAGTATAAGAACAACGATTTCGATTCAACGTATTTAAGGTAACTCCAAAGGCCAAGGAACCAAAACAACGTGCATAACAGGTCTTTTCTTTCTGCAATCCAAACCACCGATTCCACATGCAGGGGATGCACACCGAAGAGGGTTGCGACCAAAGCACTTGCCCACAAATCACCGGTCATCCGATACATCAACAGAAACAGGACGCTTGTACACAACAAATGAAAGACCAAATTCGCTAAGTGGTGATATCCCGCATCCAGGCCGAACATGTTAACGTCCAGCATATGGGATATCCAGGTTAGGGGATGCCAATTGCCTGAGGAGAATGTGGTGAAAGCCCAACGAACACCCTCGATTGTAAGTCCGGAAAGGACATGGGGATTGCTTGTTACATAGGTGTTGTCGTCAAACAAGATAAATGGAAAACGTATGACCTGCCAGTAAATTGATACGGTAAGGAAGGTGATTGCGAAAAGGATAATCGCTATTTTATGGCTTGATTTGAGATTTGATGATAATTGCATGGCCCCGAACCCATTATGGCATTTTTCTATTGTAACCGTATACCTTGATGCTCTTTCTCACCGAGAGGAGGTGCAACAGGCGAGCGAGGGAGCCAGCCATCCGCCGCCGCCGGGCGGCGAAGCCCGGCGAGACGGTGATCGGCGAATCCCGCATCATTCACAAGGGGCGGCAGTCGATGGTGTGCGAACTCCTCGTGACCGCCGGCGACGGCCGGATGCTGGCGAAGGGGCAGTCCACCGCGCTGCCGGTATCGCGCGAGGCGTTTGCCGCCGGCGCCGGGAAGAAAGGCGCCTGATCACGCCCCGGGCGCCTGCGGTTTCCGCTTCACGGCCCGCCAGAACCGGTCCTCGCCCCGCTCGAACCGCTCGCGGAAGGAGCGGAAGAGGGAGCGGTTCCCCAGGTCGTCGAGAAACGAGTACGACACGGGCGTGACGACCAGGGTGAGCAGCAGCGACAGCGCCTGCCCTCCGATGATGACCTTCGCCAGCGACGCCCTGGAGGCCGCGCCCGGCCCCTTCCCGAGCGCGATGGGGGTCATCGCCGCGATGAGGGTGATGGTGGTCATCAGGATCGGCCGCAGCCGCGCGGCGTTCGCCTCGAGGATCGCCTTTTCCCGCGGCATTCCGGTCGCCCGCAAGGTGTTCGTGTAGTCCACCTGCAGGATCCCGTTCTTCTTCACGATCCCGAACAGCAGGAACAGCCCGAGGATGCTGTAGATGTTCAGCGTCTCGCCCAGCACGACCAGCGAAAGCAGCGCGAAGGGAACCGAGAGCGGCAGGGCGAGCATGATGGAGACGGGGTGCAGGAAGCTCTCGAACTGCGCCGCGAGCACCATGTACATGAAGACGATCGACAGGAGCAGCGCGATCACGAAGCTCACGAGCGTCTCCTGCATCGTCTTCGCCCGGCCGAAGAACTCGATCCGGTACTCCGCCGGCAGGTCGATCTTGTCCACGATCTTCCGGACCTGCTCCGTCGCGGCCCCCAGCGGCAACCCGTCGAGGTTGGCGGTGATCGTCACCTGGCGCTGGCGCGTCGCGCGGTCGATCTGGGCGGGTCCCATCTCCGGGGATAGCCCCGCCACGTCCCGGATCCGGACCTTCCCCAGTTTCGTCGAGGGGACGGGGAGGTTCGCCACCTCCGGGATGGAGGATCGGTACGGCAGGTCGGCGCGGAGCCACACGTCGTACTGGTCGGCCCCCTCGCGGTATTTTCCCACCTTCTCCCCGCCGACGAAGACGTTGAGCGACGAGGCGATGTTCTGCACCTGGACTCCCTGGTCGGATGCCTTCTTCCGGTCCACGTAGACGCGCACCTCGGGTTTCCGGTTCGAGAGGGAGGTGTCCACGTCGACGAGCCCCTTCACCTTCCGCATCTCCGCGACGATACGGTCTCCGTACTCCTGCAGTTTCACGAGATCCGGCCCGGCGAGGACGAAGCTGACCGGCGTCGCCCGGATCCCGCCCCCTCGCCCGAGGGCCGAGATGTTCTGCACGGAAGGGCGAAGCGACGGGTATTTCGCCATCACCCGCCGGACGTCCTTCATGATGTCGAATTGGGAATATTTCCGCTCGTCGAGGTCGACCGTTCGCACGTAGATCGTCCCCTGCGTCACGTCCCCATCGGCCACGTCGCCGATCTGGGCGAGGAGGTGCTTCACGCCGCGTACTTTTCGCACGTCCTCCTCCACTTCCCGGAAGACGGCGTCGGCGGTCTCCAGCGAATACCCCTCCGGCATCTGGATGTAGATCTCGAACTCGCTCTGGTCGTCGAACGGGATGAAGTCCTTCCCCACCATGCTTGCAAGGGGGACCATGGACACGAGCACTCCGCCGGCGACGAGGGCCACCACCCAGCGGTGACCGAGGGACCATCGGAGGATCCCCAGGTATCCGTTCGTCGACCACCGCGCGAACCAGGTCTCCTTCGATGCGGCCTTGCCCTCCCCTGCCCCGGCATGCTTCACCTTGAGGAACCGCGAAGAGAGCATTGGCGTGAGTGTGAAGGAGATGAACCAGGAAAAGAGGATGGCGAACGCCACGGTGATCCCGTAGGAGTTGAAGAACCGCCCGACGGTGCCCGCCATGAAGGCGACGGGGAGGAAGATGACCACCAACGACAGGGTGGTGGCGGAGACCGCCAGGCCGATCTCGGCGGTCGCCTCCACGGCGGCCACCCGGGGCGGCGTCCCCTTCTCCTCGACGTGCCGGAAGATGTTCTCGAGGACGACGATCGCGTCGTCGATGACGATCCCCACCGACAGGGTCAGGGCCAGCAGGGTGATGTTGTTCAGTGTGAAGCCGAAGAGTCGCATGACCGTGAACGTCGAGACGATCGACGCGGGGATCGCGACGGAGGCGATCAGGGTCGTTCTCCAGTCCCGCATGAAGAGGAGGACGACGAGCGAGGTGAGGAACGCCCCGAGGAGGAGGTGGAGCTGCACCTCGTCGATCGAGCGGAGGATGAAGATCGACTGGTCACGGATCGGGTCGATCCGGATGTCCGACGGGATCGTCTTCCGGAGCTGCGACAGGCGCGCCTTCACCCGCGAGATGACTTCGATCGTGTTCGTCCCGGACTGCTTCTGGATGACGAGGTTGACGGAGGGGCGTCCGTCGAACCGCGCGAGGGAACGCGCCTCCTCCTCGCCGTTCTCGACCCAGCCGATGTCCCTCAGCATGATGGGCCGCCCGCCGATGTTGGCGACGATCAGCTGCCGGAAGTCGTCCACCGACGGCATCCGTCCCATCGTCCGCAGGACCAGCTCCCGCGTACCGGTTTCCACGCGGCCCCCCGGGATCTCGAGGTTCTGCGCCTGGAGCGCCGCCTTGACCTGGGGGACGGAGAGTCCGAACGCTTCCATCCGGGAGGGGTTGAGGTAGACGTTCACCGCGCGCTTCCGGCCGCCGACGATGCTGACCGCGCCGACGCCGGTGACGGTCTCCAGGACCTGCTTCACCTGGTCGTCGGCGAGTTTCGTGATTTCCCGCATGTCGCGGCTCCCCGACACCGCGATCGTCATGACCGGCGCCGCGTCGATGTCGAATTTCACGATCACGGGAGGGTCGGTTCCGTCCGGGAGGTCCTTGATGATGGTGGCTACCCGGTCCCGCACGTCCTGGGCCGCCTCCTCGCCTTTCTTCTCGAGGAGGAACCGGATGACGACCGAGGAGAGCCCCTCGCGGGAGGTGGAGCGCAGTTCGTCGATCCCCGAGACGGTGTTGACCGCCTCCTCGATCGGCTTGGTGACCGAAGTCTCGATCTCCTCCGGGCTTGCACCCTTGAGCGTCGTGGTGACGGTGATGATGGGGATGTCCACGTTGGGGAACAGGTCCACCCCCAGCCCCTTCCACGACGCGATCCCGACCACCACCAGGAGCATCACCATCATGGTGGCGAAGACGGGGCGCCGGACGCAGACCTCGGAGATTTTCATTTGCGGTCACCCGGCTCGATCCGGACGCGGGACCCTTCGACGAGTTTCCCGGTGCGGGACACGGCGACCCGGTCGCCGGCGGCGATCCCCTCGACGATCTCGATCCGGTCGCCCAGGTCCTGGCCCAGCTTCACCCGCCGCTCTCTCGCCGCGTTGTTGTCGATGACGAACACCTTCTCGACCCCCGCGAACGTCACCACAGCCTGTTTCGGGACGCTGACGCCGTTCGGATCGACGCGAAGCAGGATCGCCCCCTTGCCGAAGAAGCCGGATTTCAATTCCCGGTTCCCGTTGGGGAAATCCCCCTCGACCTGGATCGCGCGGTTCGCCGCGTTGGAGGCTGGGGAGATCCGTTTCAGCGTCCCCCGGTACGTCTTCCCCGGCCGCCCGTCCACCGAAAGCTCGACGGAGAGGCCCGCCTGCAGCGACGCCGCATAGAACTCGGGCACCTCCCCCAGCAGGCGGATCGTGCGGTCGTCCACGATCCGGAAGAGCGGCGTCCCCACCTTGACGTACTCCCCCGTGGAGACCATCCGCGATTCGATGGACCCGTCGATGGGGCTTTTCACCCGCGTGTCGCGCAGTTTCTTCTCCGCGATGGCGAGGGCCGCCTTTTTCCCCCGCAAGGTGGCGAGGAGGTTGTTCGCCTCCTCGCGCGCGGCACGGACGTTGGCCTCGGCGACCAGGAACCGCGCCTCCGCGTCGTCCACGTCCTTTTTCGCGATCAGGTTCTTCCCGGCCAGGTCCTTCCGGCGCTCGAGATCCTTCCGGGCGTTGTCGAACTCCGCCAGCGCCTTGCGGACCAGCGACGTCTTCTCGATGTCCGCGGTTTCGGTTCCCGGCGGGATTCCCAGCCTCGCGGCGATCTGGTCGAGCTCCGAACGCGCCTGTTCCTTCCGCTGGAGAAACTCGTCCTGGACCAGGAAGACCAGCACCTGCGCCTTGCGGACCGGGTCCCCGAGATCGTTCCTGACCGTTTCGACGGTCCCATCGACCTCGGAGGAGAGGGTCACCTGTTCCGCTCCCGCCAGTGTCCCCACGAACTCGATCTTCCGCGGGATGGCGGTGCGCAGCGCGGGGGCGGCCGCGATGGAGATCTCCTCCGCCGGTTTTCCGGCGCCTGGTCCGTTGCCGGCGCCCCCTTTCGGGGGGAGCTCCTTTTTTCCGCATCCGGCGAGGATCGCCAGTGCGACGAACGCCGCGACCGGCGCGCGAAGTCTCGATGACGCGAGCATGCCCATTACGATGTCCTCCGGGGGTTCCTGGTGTTTCGCGACGGTGCGAGCGCCTTGAGCCAGTACGTTTCCATCATCCGGGCGAGCCGTGGAAGGGACGCCTGGATCAGGTCGAGCATCCTGAGGCGGGTGGCGCCGTAGAACGATCCGCGCAGCATCTCGGCCGTCTCCCGGACGGAGAAGGGGAGATGGAGCGTCCCGTCCGCCTTCCCCCGGGCGAGGATCCGGGAGAAGAGTTCCGTGATCCGGTCGAGTTTCTCCCGCTGCGGGGACCGGCTGGCGAAGTGTTCGACCGTCAGGTGGACCGGGAAGTCGCGGAGCAGGATGAGGTACTGCTCCTTGCGCAGGGAGACGTAGTCGAAATGGAACCGGGCGAAGGCCGAAAGCGCCTCCCTCCCCGTCGCTCCCCGCGCGAGAATCTCCTCGATTCCGGCGAGGTACCCTTCCATCGTTTCGTCGAACAGGGTGAGGAAGATCCCGTCCTTGCTCCCGAAGTGGTGGTAGAGCGTCCCCTCGGCGACCCCCGCTTCGCGCGCGATCTCCGCGGTCGTAGTCTGGCTGTACCCCTTCTCCGCGAAGAGGCGGGACGCGGTGGCGAGGATCGCCCTGCTCCGGGTGGTGGTCGTCATCGGCCCGTCCCCTCTCCGTCCGTCATCGGCCCGCGGCCGGGGCCGTCTGGTGCGCCGGCCGGCGGAGCAGGAACAGAAGCGGCAGGGCGCACGCCATCATCACCGACAGGATGTAGAACGCGTCGTTGAATCCCATCATCGTCGCCTGGCGCACGACCTGGTCGTAGATCCTCCCGAGCGCCGTGTTCCCCGCCATCGCCTCGGGGACGCCGCGGGAAGACAGCAACGCCTGCCCCTTCGAGACGGCGGCCCGCAGCCCCCCGTCCATCGCGGTCAGGTGCTCCACCATGCGGCTCTGGTGGAACTGGGCGCGGCGGGCGAACATGGTGGCCGAGAAGGCGACGCCGATCGATCCTCCGAGGTTCCGAAGCAGGTTGTAGATCGAGGTGGCGTTCCCCATCTGCGGCTTCGGGATCGAGGAGAGGGTGAGCGTCGTCAAGGGGATGAAAAGGAGCCCCATCCCGATCCCGAGATAGATCCGGGGCCAGAGGAGGGCGTTGAAGTCGGCGGTCAGGGAGAAGTTCGACATCGTCCAGGTGGAGAGCGCGCACACCGCGACCCCGAGGAAGAGCGGATACTTCGGGTTGTGCCGCCCGATGAACCTCCCCACCAGCGGCATCGCGACGAGCGTGGCGATCCCGCCGGGGGAGAGGACCAGCCCGGCGAGCGTCGCGGTGTACCCGAGCAGAAGCTGGGCGTAGAGGGGGAGCAGGACGATGCTGCCGAGCAGGTTGAAGAAGGCGACGAACATCACGACGTTGCCGGTGGAGAACGTGATGTTTTTGAACGCCCGCAGGTCGACGACCGGGTGCTCCGCGACGAACATCTCGACGATTACGAAGAGGACCAGCGCCAACGCGGCGACGGCCGACAGGACGAGGATGAAGTCGGAGTGGAACCAGTCCTCCCGCTGCCCCTTGTCCACCACGATCTGGAGCGCTCCCACCCACACGGTGAGAAGGGCGATCCCCCAGGCGTCCACCTTCTCCCCGCTGCGCCGTTTCATGTACGGCGGGTCGTGGATGAACATCGAGACCATGAAGACGGCGAACAGCCCGATCGGGATGTTGACGTAGAAGATCCACCGCCACGAGAGGGTGTCCGTGATGTACCCGCCCATCAGGGGGCCGGCGATGGGGCCGAACATGGCGCCGACGCCGAAGATGGCCATCGCCATCCCGTGCTCCTTCGGCGGGAACGTCTCGAGCAGGATCGCCTGGGAGAGCGGCTGGAGCGCCCCCCCGCCGATTCCCTGCAGGACGCGGAAGAAGACGAGCATCCCGAGGCTCGTGGAGGAGCCGCACAGCAGGGAGGCGAGGGTGAACAAGAGGACGGAGAAGGTGAGGTACCGCTTTCGCCCGAAGGTGCGGGCGAGCCATCCCGTCATCGGGATGACGACGGCGTTCGAGACGAGGTAGGACGTGAGGACCCACGCCGACTCGTCGATCCCGGACGAAAGGGACCCGCGGATGTGGTCGAGGGCGACGTTCGCGACGCTCGTGTCGATGATCTCGATCAGCGTCGGCAGCATCACCGTGATCGCGACGATCCACTTGCTCGCGCCGATCGCGTTCCCGAGCCGTCCCTTCTCCCCGTTCATCGGAACTCAGCGGACCAGTACCGTGGGGACGACGGACATCCCGATCCGGAGGACGTGGCCGGTGTCCTCGCCGCGCGAAAGGACGATCTTCACCGGGACGCGCTGCACGACCTTCACGTAGTTCCCCGAGGCGTTCTCCGGCGGAAAGAGGGCGAAGGCGGAGCCGGTCCCCGCCATGATGCTGTCGACCGTCCCCCTGAATTTCCTCCCTTTGTACGTGTCCACGCGGATCTCCACATCCTGCCCCGGGTGGATCCGCTCGATGTCCGTTTCCTTGTAGTTCGCCACCACCCACACGTTGTCCAGGGCCGCGACGGCCAGGAGCGACTGGCCGGGGGAGACCACCTGCCCCGCCTCGACGGCCTTCCGGGTGACGTACCCGTCCACGGGGGAGAGGACCGTGGTGTAGCGGTGGAAGAGCTTCGCCTCCGCCAGGGCGGACTCCCGCTGCCGGACCTGCGCCTCCTGCTGCCGGATGCGGGCTTCGCGCTGGATCGCCACGGATTGCCGCTGGGAGATGACCGCCTCGCGTTGGGCGATCAGCGCCTTCTGGGTGGGGATCGCCGCCTCCGCGAGCCGAAGCTCCTCCTTCGCCAGGTCGTCCTGCGCCTTCGCGACCTCCGCGTCGGTCTGGGTCTTCTCGAACGCCTCCCGGCTGACCACCTGCCGCTCGAAGAGCTGCTTCATCCGCGCGGCATCCCGGGACGCCTGGGACCTCCGGGCCGCGGCAAGGGCGGTCCTGGCGCGCGCCGCCTCGATGCCGGCCGAAAGCTGCGCGAGCTGCGCCTTCGCCCCTTCCAGGTCCTTGATCGCGGCCGTCACGTCCGAACGGGAGGCGACGAGGTCGGCCCGGGCGGCGGCTACATCCCCCACACCGGCGGCGACGGAGGAAGCGGCCCCGGACTCCCGTACGGCGAACGGCTCCGGGTCGATCCGGAGGAGGGGATCCCCCGCCCTGACGGGCTGGTTGTCCCGAACCCGCACCTCGGCCACCGTCCCCTGGACGCGCGCGGCGACCAGGTGGATTCTCCCGTCGATATAGGCGTCGTCGGTGCTCACATGGGTCTGGCGGTACCGCCAGTAAGCGAACCCGGCGATCACCGTCGCGGCGAGGACGAGGAGAAACAGGCCGATCGCCTTCCGCTTTCGCCCGCCGTTCTTCGGTTCCGGCGTATCCGCTCCGTTCCCGGCCATGGCTCCGGTCCCCGCGCTCAACGTCCGACGGCGCGCAGGAGCGTCGCGACGGACACGCTGTAGTCGTACTGCGCGTCGATGGTGGCGGTGTCGGCCTGGGTCATCTGGACCTGCGCGTCGATCATCTCGATGATGTCGCCGGCGCCCACCTCGTACCGGGCGGTGGCGAGGCGAAGGTTCTCGTCGGACGCTTCGCGCTCCTTCTTCCGCGCCCCGATCCGCTCCGACGCCTCGCTCACGCCGTAGGTGGCCTGCTCCACCTGGAGGAGGACCCGCCGCCGCGCGTCCGTCAGTTCATAACGGACGGAGGAGAGCGACGCCTCCGCCTCCTTCACCTGTTCCCGGGTCAGGAACCCCGAGAAGAGAGGGACGCTGAGCGTCACGCCGACGGTGTAGTTCTGGTCCAGGGGCGCCTCGTCCGAGGCGTACCCGTACCCCGCGGCGCCCGCCAGCACGGGAAGGTACCCGCTGCGCGCGAAGCGGACCGCCTGGGCGGCGGCGCGCTCGCGTTCCCGGACCGACTTGAGCTCCGGCCGGTTCCTGTCCGCTTCCGCGATCCAGTCCGGGAGGGTTCCCGGGATCGTTTCGGCGGCAAGGGAGTCGGAAAGGAGGAAGTCCGCCGGACCCTCCACCCCCATCCGGTTGAGGAGGGTGATCCGCGCCACCCGCACGTCGTTCGCGGCCTGGCTCACCTGGGCGCGAGCGTCGTACAGGTTCGCCTCGGCGCGCGCCACGTCGATCTTTGCGCGGATCCCGGCCTCGAAGTACGCCTGGGCCTGCTTGAGGAGCGACTCGCGCTGCCGGAGCGTTTCCCTTTTGACCTCAAGATTGCGACCGGCCCGCAGGACGTTGAAGTAGCCGACTTTCGCCGCGAAGGCGATATCTTCGCGGGCGGTCACGGCGTTCTCCCGCGCGGCGGAGAGCAGCGCGTCCGACCGGTTCACCGAGGCGCGCGTGCGGCCGAAGTCGGTCAACAGCAGGGAGAGGTCCCCGCGGAGGAACTCGTTCGGCGTGGTCAGGCTCTTTTCCGACTGGACGGAGAACGATCGCGTGCGGGAGTACCCGGTGGAAAGGGTCACCGAGGGATACCAGGGGGATTCCGCCTGCCCCTTTCTGGCCGCCGCCGCCGCCGTCTCGGCGTCGGATTGGCCCACGAGCGGGTGGTTTCGCACGGCGATGTCGGCGACCTGGTCGATGGTCCACGTGACCGATGCCGGTGCGATCCCGGCGGGAGGGATTGCCGTGTTGTCCGCCGCGGGGGCGGATGCCCCGATCACGACCAGGGCAAACAGCGGTACTGCGATTCGGATCAAGGGGCGTGGGGTCACGGCGTCCTCCCGGGGAATCTTAGTGCTGCGTTTCATAAATACGGCTGCATTCGAGGGCCGCTGCATCCACCCCGGCTTCGTTGCGCTCCCTCACCGTACTTGCCCAGTACGTCTCGGTCGCGACGCCTTGCCGGATGTGGCCCATCAGCCCTCTCGATGCGACGCCGTATTTATGAAACGCAACACTCTGCCGAGTGAGCACTCAGTCGGTATCGCGCTATCGTAGGGGAGCGGCGTCGCCCCTGTCAAGGGGCGACGCAATATTCCGCTGCGTCACCCGCGACACCAGCCACAGAGGGGTTTTCTCGGCGGGAGGTACGGGAAGGAGGAGTGACTTTAAGGTGCAGGCGCTTTCAGGGGACATACCTGGTGTAAACCCGGGGGCAGGGAAGGTGTGTCCCCTGCCCACAGCCCACAAGCCGGCACCACACCGCTACGCCGGATTCGCCGTCTTCCCCCCCGGCTCCATCCATGCGAGACGTCTCACGATCACCTCGGGCCGGCTCAGGATCGGGCAGCCGGCCCACCGCTCCAGCGGCTCGATCCCGTAGCGGAGCATCCCGCTGTGCTGGGACGGGTCCTTGTCCTTGACCGGGTCGAGGTTCACGTAGCCCAGGTTGCGCCGCAGGTGTTCGATGGCCTCTTTCTCCCCCGTGAGGAACTCCCATCCCGGCTTCACCCCGAACGCCTTGGCGTAGCTCCTCAGCACCTGGGGGGTGTCGTTGACCGGGTCCAGGGTGATGGAGTACAGGAATATGTCCTTCCCCACCCGGGGTCCCAGCAGCTCCTGCACTTCCACGAGGTTTGCGGTGGCCAGGGGGCAGATCGCCTCCGCCGTGCAGACCGTGTAGAAGAAATTCAGAAAGACCGTCCTGCCCTTGAGCAGATCGTCGTAGAAACGGACCTTCCGGCCTTCGTGGGTGACCAGTGGAACATCGAGAAACCGGTTCCTCCGTCGTTCCTCCGACGATGTGTCCGCATAGCCGTTTTTCTCCGGGCGGTCCGGCGATCCCGGAAGCGTGGATAGTGCCGCGAACCCGAGCGCGGCGGAGGCGGTCACTCCGAGAAAGCGTCTTCGGTCCATGGTGTCCTCCTCCGTCACGCCACGACGTTGAACAGGATCATCATGCCGTGATCTTCGTGCACGGTGTTGTGACAATGCATCGGGTAGTTTCCCAGCCAGTCCCGGAACTGGATGAAGAGCCGGGCCGTGCTCGAGTTCTCCGTCCCGAAGACGCTGTCGCCGATCCCCAACATATCCTTCCGGGAGACCTCTTCGATGGGCGGCGGGTTCCCGTCCCGGTCCAGGATCTGGAACTCCTCCATGTGGGGATGTCCCGGGTGGACCCATCCCCCGCCCGATTCAAAGGTCCAGATCTCCGCGTTGTTCTGCTTGATCACGGCGCTGAACACGTCGGGGTCGAAGAAGCGGCCGTTTACCGACCAGGCGCCCCCCGACCGGTCGAACTTCCAGCTCCTTTTCTTCACGATCGGGACGTTCCGGTTGGGCAGATCGAGGAGGGTGACCGGCACCCGGCTGTCATCCTTCGCATCCCCCACCACCCGGAACTCGACGAGGTTGGTCGGGGCGATGATCTTTCCGGTGGGAGCCCGGCCGTCCACCTGCTCCAGGCGATTCTGCAGGTAGATCTTCTCCCCGATCCCGGCCTTGGAGAAGTCCACGATCACGTCCACCCGCTCCGCCACCTGCAGCCGCATGCTGCGGCGGAACAGGGGGCGGGGCAGGAGGTTCCCGTCGTTGGAAAGCTGGATGAAGTACTGCCCGTTGCTCAAGAAATACTCGCGGACCCGGGAGGGCCCGCCGCCCAGGAAGCGGAAGCGGTACTTCCGGCGCTTGACCTCCAGGAAGGGCTGGATGACCCCGTTCACGGTGTCCTTGTCCCCGAGCATCCCGTCCAGGTTGAACAGGTCGAAGAAGAGCTGCCCCGTCCGGGGGTCGAAGACCTTGTCGGCGAAGACCATGGGGATGTCGAACTCCCCGCTGGGGAGCCGCAAGCCGGTGGTTTCATCGTCGGTGTCCAGGTTGATGTCGTCGCTGAAGAGAGTGTAGAGGGAGACGAGCCCCTTGTAGGTGTTCTGCGCGGTGAAATCGTGCATGTGGTCGTGGAACCAGAGGAAGCTCATGGTTTCGCGAACGTCCCCTGGAACGGTCCTTCCGTTCCAGCTGGTTTCGGGATGGGTCTTGGAGAAGCCGGCCCGGACGTTGGCGTAATGGAAGTCCTTGAAAAATCCGGAATCGTAGAAATGGAGCGGTCCCCCGTCCGACTCGGAGGCGGTGTGCCCATTGTGGAGGTGGGTGGAGGTCCGGTTGATCCCGAACCCGCCGTTGTCAGCGGGAAGCGCGTTGTGGATCCGGTGAAGGACCGGCTCCCCGTACCGCGCCTTGATCCGGAGCGGCCCCGCGTTTCCGGTCGATGGCTCCACGAAAGTCCAGACGGTGGAGGGGGGGACCCCGTCGATGTCCGGGTAGAAGTCGTGCAGGACCGGCTTCTCGATGCTCTCGTACATCTTTGCCGGGAGGAACTGCTCCCAACGCTGGTGGTCGGGGCGGCTCGCCTCCGCGAACCCCGTGACCGCCGATCGGGCGGGATTCGTCCCCTTGGTCGGGGCCGGGTTCAGGGAGACCGGCTGCATGACGGGCGGGATGGGGAGGGGATCGACGAACGGGGTGTTCCGCGGACTGTGGAATTGGAGGGTGTCATCCGCGTGTGCCCAGTAAGGCTTGAAGTTCCGCACTCCCTGGAGAGCCGCCGCCCCGGCCCCGCCAACCACCAGCCCCATCCGGAGAAGCTCCCGCCGGTTCAGCCCCGCTTTCGCGATGTCACGGATTTCCTGCATGTACCTGCCGAGTCGTTTTTCCTGGTTTTTCCCATCCGTTGAAACGATACGAGGCGCCATGATTCCGCTCCTCTTTGTCAGGCTGCACACAGGGGTTATCGACGATGCCGGATTCCATCCTTTTCCCGACGGAAGGATTCCATAGCCCTTCGGGCAATCACAGATAAGAGTTGACAAGACCCGTTCCTGATTCGCGGATCCGGTATTTTCGGGAAAGGTACGGAAAAAGGGCGGCGGCCTGAAAGCGCTTGCGCCTTACCGGTCCCTTTTCCCCTTTTCCCCCGTCTTCCAGGGGAGCGGAAGGAGCAGGGCGAGCAGGCCGCCGATCGCGGGGAGGACGTTGATCAGACTCGTGGCGGCCGGGACGCCGTACCGGTCGGCAACCGCCCCGATCAGGGTGACGCCGACGCCGCCCGTGCCGATGGCGAACCCGGCGATGGCGCCCGAGGCCGTGGCCATCCGCTTCGGGAACAGCTCCTGGGCCATCACGATCGTGACCGAGAAAGTGGAAACGATCGTCCCGCCCAGTAGCGCGGCCGACACGAAGACGAGTCCCCCCGACGACCGCAGGAACAGGAAGATGAGGGGGATCTGCAGGGCGAGGGAGAAGAAGAGGAGCCGGCGGTGCCCGAACCGGTCCGCCAGCGGTCCCCCGATCACCGTGCCCACGGTCCCGGAGCCGAGGAAGAAGAAGAGGAGGGTCGCCACGTACGCGGGGTCGCTTTTCAACTGCGCCTGGTAAAGGAAGGGGATGTAGGTGGCCAGTCCGAGCTGGGTCCAGGAGCGCAGAACGACGATCAGGACGATGAGCGTCACGGCGTAGAGGGGGCGGTCCACGCCGCTCATGGCGTTCTTCCGCGGGGGGGCGGAGGATGCCGATTCGATCCGGCTCCGGAGGGCGGGCAGGGCGGGGAGGAACAGGAGCGCGGCGAAGGCGGTCGGCAGGAGGAGACCGGACGCACCCGGAAGCCCGTACCGGGAGACGAGGAAGATCGCGGCGGGCGAGCCGATGGCGAACCCGAGGTTCCCCCCCACGGAGAAGAAGGACATCCCCGTGGCCCTGCGCTCGGAGGCGATGCACGCGGTCGCCTTGAACCCCTCCGGGTGGAACGCCGCGGTGCCCAGCCCGGTGAACATGACGAACGCCACCAGTCCTCCGAACGACGGGGAGAGCGGAACCAGGGCGATCCCGACGCCGGAGATCGCGCACCCCAGCGGCAGCAGGATGGGGAAGGGGCGCCGGTCCGTGACGTAGCCGAACAGCGGCTGGATCACGGACGAGGTGAGGTGCGCCGCCATCAGCAGCGTCCCCGTGACGGCGTACGACAGGTTGAACCGTTCCTTGAGGAACGGGAGCAGCGCCGGCAAGGCCCCCTGCACGATGTCCGTGCACATGTGACCGAAGGAGAGGAGGAAGAGCAGGACGGCGGAGGAGTTCACCGGTACATCCCGTCCGCGATGTCGTCCTTCCCCAGCAGGAGCATGACGAGCCGGTCGACCCCCAGCGCGGCTCCCGCGCAGGGGGGGAGGCCGCGGCGCAACGCGGCGAGGAACCCCGGGTCGAGCGGGAGCGTCTCGCCGGTCGATCGCCGGTGACGGTCGGCCAATGCAAGCAGGCGGGCCTCCTGCTCCACCGGGTCGGTAAGCTCCTCGTACCCGTTGACGAGTTCGACGCCGTCCACGAACCCCTCGAACCGCTCCGACACCTCGGGACGTCCGGGGCGGCGGCGCGCCATCGCGCCGAGGGCCGCGGGGTACCCGGTCAGGAAGCAGGCGCCGCGATCGGCGAGCGCGGGCTCCACCACGTCGAGGCACGCGCGGAAGAAGAGGTCTTCCCACGATTCGTCCGGTCCCGGGCGCATTCCCTTGCGATCGAGCGCACCGCGCAACTCGTTCTCTCCCGCCATCCCGACACCGAGAAGTTCCCGGAACGCGTCATCCATCTCCCATCGGCGCCACGGTCCGTCGAGCGGGATCTCCCTGCCCCCGCGGTGAATCGTGTTTCCTCCCGCGATCAAGGGAGCCAGCGCCCGGGCCAGCTCCTCCACGTCGCGCATCACGGCATCCGCGTCGCCGCCCACCCGGTACCATTCGAGCATCGTGAACTCGGGGGAGTGGAGGGGCGACCCTTCACGGTCCCGGAACACTTTCCCGAGAAAAAAGATGTCGCCCGACCCGGCGGCGAGCAGCTTCTTCATCGCCAGTTCGGGGGAGGTGTGCAGGTAGAACCGCGCCGACTTGCCGGAGGCGTCGGCGATCGTCACCGGGAAGATGTTCGGGTCGATGTTCGGATAGTTCCGCGCGATCGGCGGGTCCACTTCGAGGAATCCACGCCCCCGGAAGAAGCCGCGGATCCCATCGAGGACCCGGGCCCGCGCACGAAGCGCCTCCCATGACAACCCACCATTCATGCTTTTGTTTACCTCCGTCACCAGCCACAGAGAGATTATTGCAGAGTATGGTACGGCAGGGAAAACTCACTGTGAGGTGCAGGTGCTTTCAGGGGACATACCTGGTGTAAACACCACTCCGTGAAGGTGTGTCCCCTGCCCACAATCCACGATCCAGCCCCCGCCCCGGCGTAAAGCGCCCGCAAGGGGTCCGTTCAGGCGCCGGGGTGCAGCGGATGCGCCGGCGTCGACGGGGTGTCGAGCACTTCCCGTACCTTCCGGGAGAGAAGGGAGGGTGTGACCGGTTTCTGCAGGAAGGCCGCGCCGGGTTCCTGTTGCACGAACTTGCCGATTTTCTCCTCCGAATAACCGGACATCAGGAGCACCTTCATCCCGGGGTGCGAGGGTATCAGCCGCCGCGCCAGGTCGATCCCGTTCATCCCGGGCATCATGAGGTCGGTGAGGAGCAGGTCGATCGGCCGGGAGTGCCGTTCGAGGAGGGAGACCGCCTCGAGCGCATTGCTTGCCGCAAGGACCCGGTAGCCGACTCTTCGCAACCCCTCCATCACGAGTTCCCGGACCGCCTCCTCGTCTTCCACCACGAGGATGTTTTCTCCCCTCCGGGCCAGTACAGCACGGTTCGTGGCTGTCTCGATGCTCCCCGTCACGTCTTCGCCGGCCTCCGGAGCCATCGGAAAATAGACCTCGAACGCGGTCCCCCGGCCCGGCGCGCTTCGGGCGAGGATGTGCCCGCCGCTCTGCTTCACGATCCCGTACACCGAGGACAGTCCCAATCCGGTTCCTTTTCCGCGCTCCTTCGTCGTGAAGAACGGGTCGAACATCCGTGCCTTCGTCTCCTCGTCCATCCCGCATCCGTTGTCCATGACCTCGATACGCGCATACCGACCCGGAGGAAGAACGTACCCGTCGCAGTCGTCCGGCGCGGCGAGGGCGACATTGGCGGTGGAGATCGTGATCGTCCCCCCGGCCGGCATCGCGTCCCGCGCGTTGACGGCGAGGTTCAACACCACCTGTTCCACCTGTCCGGGATCCGCGACGACGGTCCAGATATCCGGTTCGAGAGCGGTCGCCAGCACGATGTTCTCGCCGATGAGGCGCCGGAGCATCGAGGACATCCCGGAGACGATGTCGTTCAGCCGGACCGGTTTCGGTTCCAGCACCTGTTTCCGGCTGAAGGCGAGTAGTTGACGGGTGAGGGCGGCCGCCCGTTCTCCGGCCTTCTGGATTTCACCGACCTCCCGCCGCGCCGGGTCGGTTTCCCCGAGACGCCGCAGGAGCACGTCGCTATACCCGTTGATGACCGTGAGAAGGTTGTTGAAGTCGTGGGCGACCCCGCCCGCGAGCCGGCCGACCGTCTCCATCTTCTGTGCCTGGCGCAGCTGCACCTCGCTTTGCCGCAGGGCGGCCTCCGCCTCCTCCCGTGCCGCAATATGGTTCTTGATCGCTTCCACCATCCGGTGGTTCGCCGCGGCGAGGGTGTCGATCTCGTTTCCCCTCGCGTCCAGCTGGAGTTCCTGTCCCGTAAACTCCCGGACCACCACCTGGGCCTCCTGTTGCAGCCTCTTCAGGGGGCGGACGAGTAGAGAGGTTGCCCCGATGCCGAGGAGCAGGGCGCCGGCGAGGATCAGCGACCCGAACTTGACAAGTTTCACCCGGTTCCGGAGGAGCATCCCGCGGACGACCCCCATGTCGGACTCGATGATGAGGCAGAACGTCTCGTCGACGATCTTCAGGGGGGTGTACTGGGTCGCCTTGTACCCTTTGAGGTTCATGCGGAAGATCGGGACGTGTTCGAGGAGGCTGTACCGGATGAGGGAGGGATCGGGGGGATTGGCGTCGCTCCGGCCGGCTCCGGACATGACGCCGTTCAGGTTCGCGAACGAGATCCTCGCGCCCGTTTCGCCGGAGATCTTCGCCGCGAAGGTATCGTTGAGCCGCGTCCCGAGGATCAGGACCCCGGCGACCCGTTTCCCTGTTCGGATGGGAGCCAGCGCGCGGATCGCCCATCCGTTCGGCCCCTGGGACGCCCCGATGACGTCGGTCCCCGTGACCGCCTCATCCCAACCCCACACCAGGTGCCGGTCCCCCCGCTTCAGCGGCTCGTTCGCGCGGTACAGGACGACACCGTCCGGATCCGTCACGAGGAAGACCTGGGTGTCGATCCGCCAGAAGAGATCGTCCATGGCGGATTTGAGAGGGCGGATGTCCCCTCCGGTGCGGTGGTAATGGGCAAGGGCCGCCGCGAGTCCGTAATCCGTCTTCAAGAGGCTCGACAGGGTCGAGAGCTTCCGGACCTCGGAATCGATGATGGACCGGGTGGCGAACCGGATGCTGTTCGCTTTATCCCTTTCCCGCTCTTCGAGGGCGGTGTAGAAGACCCGGTCGTTGATGACGTACCCGATCAGCAGCATCCCGACGGCGACGACCAGCAGCAGCGCGACGATCGGGATCGCCAGGCTGTTTTTCCAGCGCAAGCGGGAGCTATCGTTCAAGGGGTGGCAGCCCGTGGTCGGACAACACGTTCCTTCCCGCCCGGGAGAACAGGAAGTCGACGAAATCGCGGGCCTCCGCGGGAAGGGCGTCCTCCCGATATACGAGCGCATACTCGATCAGGACCGGGTACCTTGCGGCGGATACGTTCTCCTTCGTCGGTGCGATCCCGTCGATCGCGAGCGGGGTGACCGTGGCGCTTGCCGCGCCGAGGGACGACATCGTCGCGAATCCGACGGAATTCCGGTACTTCTGGAGCATATCCACCATTTCCAGGTCATGGTAGAGGATCTTCCCCTGGCCCGTGAACCGCAGGTCCCGGATCTCCGGGTAGCGTGACATCAGGACGTTGAGGCTTGCGTCGCCCTGTTCGCGGAGAAGGACCCGGATGGGGCCTTTCCCCGCGGCGAGATCTTCCCACTTCGCCACCTTTCCCGAAAAAATATCCGCGATCTGCCGGATCGTGAAGCCGCGGGCACGCACGCCGGCTCCCACGGCGAAGACGACCGCGTCCCTTGCGAAGACCCGGTACACCAGTTTCTTCCCCGCTTCTTCCGGCGTCAGCGTCCGGGAGACCCTGGCGAGGATCGCCTCGCCGGAGACGACCTGCCGGATCCCCCCCTCGGAATGGACGCTCGGGGGGATGACGACGCGGGTCAGCGGATGCGTCTGTTCATACGCCGCCGCCACGCTTTTCAGGGCCGCCTCGCAGGCGCCGGTTCCGGGGATCGTGAGGCCCCCCGCTTCGCTTCCGGAAGGCAGGCCGCACAGGATTCCCATGCCTAACAGGCAAACCATCGATATTGGCCGCACGTCCCCTCCTGGCCGCACCTTCGGCCTCCCGGTTTTATCTATCGCATATCGCGTAAAAAACTTTATGAATTCGTTTTACCGCAAGGGATCTCAGGGGAGGACGGGCGCACGCGATTCCTGCATCCCGCCCGAAAGCCCCGTGGCGAGAAACTCCCGGAGGGACTCCTTTTCTTCCCTCGACAGCCCGAGCGGCCGCAGCAGGGGCGATTTCTTCGGATCGTCCCCTCCACCGCGGTCGTAGAAGTCGATCACCTCTTCAAGGGTCCCGAGGGCGCCGTTGTGCATGTAGGGGGCGGTCGCCGCCACCTCCCGCAGCGGTGGTGTTGCGAATGCCTTCCAGTCCGCCGGGTCCTTCGTGACCAGAAACCGCCCGGGATCCTCCCGGAGCGTCCGGTAGTCCGGGAATCCGGACACCTTGCCGACGAACCGCACGGTCGCGAGCACCCGCGGATCCTCCTTCGCTTTCGTGTCCTCCGGGACGCCGAGGTTGTGGAACCTCTCGTCGGTCAGGTTCGGGCCATTGTGGCACGTCGCGCACCCGGCCTTGCCGAGGAACAGTTCAAGCCCGGCGCGCTGCCGCGCCGAAAGCGCCCCCGGCTCCCCGCGCAGGTGACGGTCCAGCGGCGTGTCGCGGGAGAGGAGGGTCCGCTCGAAGGCGGCGATCGCCATCGCCACGCGCTGCCGGGTGATCTCCCCCCCGAAGACGGATCGAAACGCGTCCACGTAGGCGGGGACCGTTTTCAGCACCTCTTCGAGATAGTCGAGGTTCCGGTTCATCTCGAAGGGGCTCATCATCGGGAAGAGGGCCTGCTTCTCAAGCGAGGAAGAGCGCCCGTCCCGGAAGAGGGTCTTCCGCCAGGCGACGTTCACGAGCCCCGGGGAGTTGCGCCAGTTCCGCGTGGTGGGGTAGGAGAGGGAGATCGGAAGCCCGTCCGCGAAGCCGCTCTCCGGGGCGTGGCAGGTGGCGCAGCTCATCGTCCCGTCTCCCGACAGGCGCCGGTCGAAGAACAGCTTCTTCCCGAGCTCGACCTTCTCCGGGGTGATCGGGTTCTCCGGGGGGGACGGCGGCGGCGGAAGCGGGGCGAGCGCGGGCGGAGGCGCGGGCTCCGCGGCGGACGACGGTACGGGAGCGAGGATCGCCCCCGCGAGGAGCGCGCAAGGAAGAAGGAGGCGGAGCGCGCGGTGGCTCACCGTTTCTTCCCTCCCGGCCCGACGGCCTTGAGCTCCGTGTCGATGACCGTTTTGTACGCCTCGAGCGGCCGGTCCCCCAGGAGCTTCACCCCGTTGATGAAGATCGTCGGCGTGTTGTACAGGTCGAGCGCCTCCCCGAGCTTCACGTCCCGGTCGATCTCCTTTTTGTGCCGCATCGCGTCGAGGTCCTTCGTGAAACGGGGGACATCGAGCTTCAACTCCTTCGCGCAGCCGAGGAGGCTTGCCCGGTCCAGCCTCGGCGACCGGTCGAGCAGGAGGAGGTGCATTTCCCGGAATTTCCCCTGGTCGCGCGCCGCGAGCGACGCCTCCGCGGCGATGTACGAATAGTCACGGTACCGGTACGGCAGGTGTTTCACCACGAGGCGGACGCTGCCGCCGTACTCCTTGAGGATCCTCTCGACGGTCGGACCGACCGCCTTGCAGTGCGGTCACTGATAATCGAGGAATTCGACGATCGTCACCGGTGCGTTCGCGGGCCCGATCGAAGGGGAGTCGTCCGCCGGCACGGCGTACCGGACCTCGGTCCCCCCCGCCGGAACCGCGGCGAGCAGCGACAGGACGATCCATGCGGCGAGACGGCGTGCGCGCGATTCCATGGCGTCTCCTTTCATCCTTACCGGTACAGCAGGAGGACGTCGACCGGCTCCCCGGACGCGAACGTGGTGCGCTCCTGCGGGAGAATGGCGATCCCGTCTGCGAGCACGAGCGTGCGAAGGATCCCGGTGTTCTGGTCCCCCGCGGTCCGCGCGACGTACCCTTTCTCTCCCGGTTCGACCCTCACCCGAAGGAAATGGGTCTTCCCGGGTTTCTTTTCGACGGCCTCCGCAAGGGTCGCCTTCACCGGTTTCTTCACGGGGTCGGGCGATCCCGTCATTTTGCGCAGGGCCGGGCGGACGAACACCTCGAACGTGATCAGGCTGGACACCGGGTTGCCGGGGAGGGAGAAGACGGGTTTGCGGCCCGCTACGCCGAACGCCGTCGGACCACCGGGTTTGACGAGCACCTTCCAGAAAACGTTTTCCACACCGAGTTCCGCAAGGACGTCCCGCACCAGGTCCCGGTCCCCCGCGGAGACCCCGGCGGAGGTGACGAGGACGTCGGCGGCAAGCCCCTCGGACAATTTCGCCTTCAAATCCTCCCGTTCGTCCCGCGCGATTCCGAGCAGGACCGGTTCTCCTCCCGCCTCCACGATCGCCGCGGCAAGGGCGTAGGAGTTGCTGTTCACGATCTTCCCGGCGCCCGCGGCTTCCCCCAGCTCCACCAGCTCGTCGCCGGTGGAAAGGACCGCCACGCGCGGCTTCCGGTACACGGGGATCCTCGCCCGGCCGAAGGAGGCGAGCAGGCTGATCTCCGGCGGCCGCAGGATCGTCCCCTCCGGGATGACTCGCTCCCCGGCCCGGACGTCCTCTCCCCGGAAGCGGATGTGCCGGCGCGGATGAACGGGGGCGTCGATGCGGACCGCGCCGTCGCGCTCCTCCGCGTCCTCGAACGGGACCACGGCGTCGCATCCCAACGGGATGGGGGCCCCGGTCATGATCCGGACGGCGCCTCCCGGGGACACCGCACCCGCCCCCGGCCCACCGGCGGTCTGGTACCCCGCGATCGCGAGGACCGCGTCACCGCGGCAATCCGCGGAGCGCACCGCATAGCCGTCCATCGCCGAGTTGTCCCAGGGCGGGAGGTCCCCCGGCGCCCGCACCTCCTCCCCAAGCGACCGGCCCGCCGCTGCATCCAGCGGGACCCGTTCCACGCCCAACGGGGAGACGCGGTCGAGGATCCTCTCCCGCGCCTCTTCATACGTGAGCATCCGCATTCCCACCCCCTTTGGTGCAGCGTCTCGCAAATACCCCGGCATTCGAGAGAATTGATCATTCTCTCCGATCGCCTGCGATAATTCTACTACACCGTGGCCGGTCGGTCCCGCGCGAGGAGAGACGGCTGCAGGTGTCGACGGAAATCAAATCCAGGTTTTTTCCATCCAGCGAGAACCTGTGATATATCGCTTAGATAAAGTGTGTCGATCTTTTTTCTCTTGTTCCGGTTTTCCCGTTGATCTGTTTAGAACGTTTTTATATGATCTGCGTACCACCGACCGTTCGAAGGAGGTCCACCGGATGGCACTATCACGCAGGGAGTTCTTCAAGACCTCGGGGGCGGGGCTGGCCGCGGGCCTGCTCGGCTTCTCCCTCGACCCCGTGGAGGCGAAGGCCAGGGAGTTCAGCCTCCGCTATGCGAAGGAGACGACGACCATCTGCCCTTACTGCGCGGTGGGGTGCGGGATGATCGTCCACACGCTCGGCGGGAACCTCGTCAACGTGGAAGGCGACCCCGACCACCCGGTCAACGAGGGATCCCTCTGTCCGAAAGGCTCCTCGATCCTCCAGCTGCGCGACAACAAGGCCCGCGTGACGAAGCCGCTGTACCGGGCGCCGGGGGCGAAGGAGTGGAAGACGGTCGACTGGGACTGGGCACTCGACGAGATCGCGAAGAAGGTCAAGAAGACCCGGGACACCACCTTCGTCGCGAAGAGCCGGATCAAGGTGAAGGAGAAGGTGGGGGACCAGGAGGTCGAAAAAGAGGTCGAGGCCGTCGTCAACCGGACGAACGGGATCGCCCACGTCGGGAGCGCCGCGCTGGACAACGAGGAGTGCTACCTTCTCCAGAAATTCCTCCGGGGGTTGGGCCTGGTCGCCATCGAGCACCAGGCACGAATATGACACAGCGCCACTGTAGCGGCTCTGGGAGAGTCGTTCGGACGCGGCGCGATGACGAATCACTGGATCGACGTGAAGAACGCGGACGTGGTCCTCATCATGGGGGCCAACCCGGCGGAGAACCATCCGATCGCCTTCCGCTGGATCCTGCGGGCGAAGGATAACGGCGCCAAGATCATCTGCGTGGACCCGCGCTTCACCCGGAGCGCGTCGAAGGCCGACATCTACGCCCCGTTGCGGCCCGGGACCGACATCGCCTTCCTCGGCGGGATGATCCGCCACATCCTCGAGAACAAGCTTTGCCAGGAGGAGTCGGTCCGCAATTACACGAACGCTTCCTACCTCGTGAACCCCGACTTCAGGATGCCCGGGAATCTCGATGGCCTCTTCTCCGGGTACGAACCGAAGAAGAAGGCGTACGACGCGAAATCGTGGGCGTTCCAGAAGGACGCGGACGAAAAGGTCCTCAAGGACCCGACCCTCAAGGATCCGCACTGCGTCTTCCAGCTGCTGCGGAAGCATTACTCCCGCTATACCCCGGAGATGGTCTCCAGCATCACCGGAACGCCGAAGGAGACCCTCCTCAAGGTCTACGAGACGTACGGTTCCACCGGGAAGCCCGACAGGGCGGGGACCGAGCTGTACGCGATGGGATGGACGCAGCACACGGTGGGGACGCAGAACATCCGCGCCATGACCATCATCCAGCTGCTCCTCGGCAACATGGGGGTGGCCGGCGGCGGGATCAACGCCCTGCGCGGCGAGAGCAACGTGCAGGGCTCCACCGACCACGGTCTCCTCTTCCACCTCCTCCCCGGGTACATGCCGGTCCCTTCCGGGGACCTGCCCACCCTCGAGAAGTACATCGAAAAGTACACGCCGAAGACGAAGGACACGGCGAGCGCCAACTGGTGGGGGAACCGGAACAAGTACATCACGAGCTACCTGAAGGCGATCTACGGCGCCAAGGCGACGAAGCGGAACGACTTCGGCTACGCGTGGCTTCCCAAGACCGACCCCGGGATGAACGCGTCGTGGCTGATGATCTTCGACAACATGTCCCGCGGGAAGTACAAGGGGTTCTTCGCCTGGGGCCAGAACCCGGCCTGCTCCGGCACCAACGCGGGGAAGGTCCGCAAGGCGCTTTCCACGCTCGATTGGATGGTGACGGTCAACCTGTTCGACAACGAGACGGCGTCGTTCTGGAAGGGGCCGGGGCTGGACCCGTCGAAGGTGAAGACGGAAGTCTTCTTCCTCCCCGCGGCCGCCTCGTTCGAGAAGGAGGGGAGCGTCACCAACTCCTCGAGGATGGGCCAGTGGCGGACCGCGGCGGTCCGCCCCCTCGGTCAGTCAAAGCCCGACGCCGAGATCATGAACGACCTCTTCTTCCGGCTCAAGGCGCTCTACGTGAAGGAAGGGGGCGCCTTCCCCGACCCGCTTCTGAACCTCACCTGGAACTACGGGTTCAAGCGGGCGGACGGCACGGTCCGGTCGGTCGACATCCACGCCGTGGCGAAGGAGATCAACGGCTACTTCCTCGACGACGTGGTTGAGAAGCCGAAGCCGGGGCAGCCCGCTCCGAAGGAGAAGAAGCTCGTCGGAAAGAAGGGAGAGCTCGCCGGCGGGTTCGCGCAGCTGCAGGCCGACGGCACGACCTCCTGCGGGAACTGGCTCTACTGCCAGAGCTACAACGAGAAAGGGAATATGATGGCCCGCCGGGGGAAAAAGGACCCCACGGGCCTCGGGCTCTTCCCCGAGTGGGCGTGGGCGTGGCCGGTGAACCGGCGCATCCTCTACAACCGGGCGTCGGTCGACCTCGCGGGGAAACCGTACAACGTGAAGAAGGCGGTCATCTACTGGAACGCGAATGCCGTCCTGCCCGACGGGAAGATCGGCAAGTGGGAAGGGGACGTACCCGACGGGCCGTGGCCCCCGATGGGCGACGCGAAGGAGGGGAAGAAGCCGTACATCATGCGGGCCGACGGCGTGGCCGCGATCTTCGGGCCGGGCCTGAAAGACGGCCCGTTTCCCGAACATTATGAACCGCTGGAGTGTCCCGTGCAGGAGAACCTGCTGTCGAAGCAGCGGGTGAACCCGGCCTCGAAGATGTTCTCGGACGGGGGGCTGCCGGAGGATGTGTACGCCACGTGCGATACCCGGTATCCGTACGTGGCCACGACGTACCGGGTGACCGAGCACTGGCAGACCGGGGTGCTTTCCCGGAACGTCCCGTGGCTCCTCGAGCTGCAGCCGCGGCAGTTCGTGGAGATGGGGCTCGATCTCGCGAAGGAGAAGAAGATCCGGAACGGCGACATGGTCGAAGTCTCCTCGGCCCGCGGCAAGATCGAGGCGGTCGCTGTCGTCACCCCCCGCTTCCGCCCCTTCAAGGTGGCCGGCGCAACGGTCCACGGGGTGGGCCTCCCCTGGTGCTTCGGCTGGTTCACGCCGGGGGTGGGCGACTCCGCCAACCTGCTCACGCCGACGGCGGGGGACGCCAACACCATGATCCCGGAAACGAAGGCGTTCATGGTCAACATCACGGCGAAGGGGTGACCGCCATGGCCCAGGTACGCGTGGGATTTCTCGTCGACACGTCGCGCTGCATCGGTTGCCGCTCCTGCCAGGTCGCGTGCAAGGCGTGGAACCACATGGACGCGGACAAGACGGTCGGGAAGGGGATCTACGAAAACCCGACCGACCTCACCCCCAACCTCTACAACCGGATCCGGTTCCTCGAGAGCGCGGACGACCGGGGGAACGTGAAGTGGCTCTTCATGAACGAGCGGTGCGTCCACTGCGGCGACGCGGGGTGCATGAAGGTCTGCCCGGCGCCGGGGGCGCTCCACCGGACGAAGGAAGGGATCGTCGCCTTCGACAAGGAAAAGTGCATTTCGTGCAAGTATTGCGTCTCCGCCTGTCCGTTCAACATCCCCAGGTACGGAACGGACGACAAGGTGACCAAGTGCCACCTGTGCTTCGACCGGGTCGGGGCGGGAAGGGTCCCGGCGTGCGCCCAGGCGTGTCCGACCCAGACGCTGCAGTTCGGGAACCGGGACGCCCTGATCGGGAAGGCGAAGGCGGCGGGGAAGAAGCTGTACGGGGAGAACGCGCTCGAGGGGCTCGGCGTCGTCTACGCGCTCGAGGAGAAGCCGGAGGCGTACGGCCTGCCGGCGGACCCGTCGATCCCGACATCGATCTTCCTGTGGAAGGACGTGGTGAGGCCGCTCGGAATCCTCGGCTTCTGGGGGAGCGTCGCCGCGGTGGTGGTCCACTACGTGACGTACGGGAACCGCCGGCTCGAGGAGGACGGGAAGGGAGGGGACGCGCATGGGTAAATACGTCGAGCGGTTCAACACGGCCGAGCGGGTGCTCCACTGGTTCGTCACCGCGTCGTTCTTTACCCTGCTCCTGTCGGGGCTGGGGCTCTACTCCCGCATCTTCCACGGCTACTTCGACCTGTTCGGGGGCGGGGTCGAGGCGATCCAGGCCCATAAGTACGCGGGGGCGGTTTTCTTCATCAGCTCCTTGATGCTCTTCTTCAACCACGCGAAGGAGATGTTCGCCTTCGACGAAGACGACCGGAAGTGGTTCCGGTCGCTGGGGGGCTACCTGTCGAAGAATCCGGAGCACATCAACAGCGGGAAGTTCAACGCGGGGCAGAAGGGGTTCGGCATCTTCATGGGGATCGCGACCCTCCTGCTCGGCGTCACGGGGATCATCAACTGGATCCCCGCGACGTTTCCGCGGGCGCTCGTCCAATTCTCGCTGCTTCTCCACGGCCTCCTGTTCGTGGCGTTCGTGATGCTGATGGTGGTGCACGTCTACCTCACCACGATCGGCAACCCGGGGACGCTCGACGGGATGCTTTACGGCAACGTCCGCCGGATCTGGGCGCGGAAGCACCACCCGAAGTGGTATAAGGAGGTAGGGGGCGAATAATCGCGGGAAGGGGCTTCGGAGGCTGGATGAGTCGCACGGCGGACAAGATCGCGCACCTCCGGAAGACCGCGTTCGAGCATCCGGAGTACATCGATGTGCTCCTCCCGTTCGAGGAGATCTTCGCGTACGTCGACGGGAAGGAAGCCGGGACGGGGATCCGCTTCGCCGTTCCGGAGGGGAACGGGACGGAGCGGTTGCGGGGAGGGCTTCCGCTCCTCTCCCCCGAGGCGCTCTCCGTGGATCGGGACGCCGCGACGGCCTTTCTTTCCGGGCTGCTCGGTGTCCTGCGGCGCGTCGGCAGGGAGGGGCACGCGGACCTCGACCGGCTCGCGGAGGGGCTTTCGGGCGGCTCACTCGACCTTGCCTCGTTGTACGTCGCCTGTCTTGCCCGAACACGGGACGTTGTGGACCAGGCGGCGGGCGCCCTTTCGGTCCAGGCGCCGCTGCTCACCTTCGTCCTCGAGATCCCGTTGAAAATCGCCCTCGAGCGCGTTTCCTCCTCCCTCCCCCCGGAACGGTTCGACGGGTGGAAGGAAGGGTACTGTCCCGTGTGCGGATCCCGCGCCGGGATGGCCGAACTTTCCGGGGACGAGGGGAAGCGGCGGCTCTCCTGCTCCGCCTGCTTCTTCCGCTGGACGTACCCACGGATCCAATGCCCCTACTGCGGGAACACCGACCCGGAAACGCTCTCCTACTTCACCGCGGGGGACGGCCCAACCCGGGTCGGGGTGTGCCGCAAATGCAGCCGGTACCTGAAGACGCGCGACGCGCGCCTCGGGAACGCGGACGTGCCGCTGGAAGCCGAAGACCTCGCCACCCTCCACCTGGACCTGCTGGCCGGGAAGGAAGGGTTCGAGAGGGGGAAATGAGCCGCCTCCCCGGAGACGACGCGAAGGGCGGAGGCGCCCCTCCCGTCCTGCGGTACGACGGGCGCCGGCTGGCCCCCGCCCATCATGTCCCCGTGCGGGAGATCCCGGTCGCCCTGACGGTCAACGGGGTCGCCCTCGCGACGCTGATCGCCTCGCCCCACGACCTGCATTTCCTCGTGGCCGGTTTCCTCCGGATGCAGGGGTTGGTCCGGTCCGCCGCGGACCTCCTGACCCTGAGCGTGTGCGAAGATTTCGGCGCGGCGTCCGTCCGGATCCGGGGAGACGTGCCGGATCGGATCACGCCGACCTTCACCTCGGGGTGCGGCGCCGGGATCAGCTTCCAGGTCCCCGCCTCCACGGGGTACCCCGTCCAGCTCCCCTCCGCGGGGCCGTTCGTTTCCCCCGAGTCGCTTTTTTCGGCGATGGACGCGCTCGCGCGGGCGTCCGAGGCGTACCGCGGGAGCGGCGGGATCCACTCCGCCGGCGCCTGGGACGGCGAACGGCTTCTCTTGTTCGCCGAGGATATCGGGCGGCACAACACGATCGACCGGATCGCGGGGCAGGCGCTCCTGGGGGGGATCGACCTCTCGGGCAGGATCCTCGTCGCCTCGGGGCGCGTTTCCTCCGAGATGGCGGCGAAGGCGGGTTCCCTCGGAATCTCCGTGATCGCCTCGCGCACCTCTCCCACCGACCTCGCGGTCAAGATCTGCGGGGAATTGGGGATCACCCTTGTCGGGTACGTGCGGGGCCGCAGGTTCAACGTCTACACCCATCCGGCGCGGATCGCCGCCGCGGCCGCGGAGAGGATCCCCGGGGTCACGGGGGTGATCCTCGCGGGGGGGCGCTCCACCCGGATGGGGAGCGACAAGGCGCTCCTGCCGTACCAGGGCGGGCGGTTCATCGAGGCGATCCATCGGCGGATGGAGGAGCTGTTCGAGGAGGTGATCGTCGCCACCGGGGAAACGGCCCGGTACGATTTCCTCCCGTGCCGCCGGGTGCCGGACCTTTACCCCGGGATGGGCGCGCTGGGGGGGATCCACGCGGCGTTGCGGGCGAGCGGCTCGGAGAAGATCTTCGTCGTGGCGTGCGACATGCCGCACCTCGCGCCGGACCTCATCCGGCACCTGTGCACCCTGGCGGAAGAGGCGGACGTGGTGGTTCCCGAGGGGGAGGGAGGGCTGGAGCCGCTTCACGCGGTGTACCGGAAGGGCGTCCTCCCCTTCGTGGAAGAGGCGCTGCGGGACGGGCAGTGCCGCGTGGTCTCCTTCTTCGACCGGGTGCGCGTTCGCCGCGTTCCCCGCCAAGAGGTGGAGCGGATCGACCCCGCTCGGAGCGCCTTCCGGAACATCAACACCCCCGAGGAGTATTACCGCTTCCGCGATGGCGGGGGCTGAGGGCTCCATTTCATAAATACGGCAACGTATCCAAACTGAGATCCCGGAAGTCGCTGCGCTTCCGGGACTCACCCTTCGGCTGCGCCGCCTCGGAGGGGAACTCCGTTCGTGGCTCGCCGTGCGGTGAACCTGCACGGCTGCGCTTTACCTCACTGCGCCCCCCTCCTGCGGCGACTCCGCCGGGCCCTCCCGTTGCGTGCGCCTTCTGTGCCGTCTTCCCGATACGTTGCCGTATTTATGAAACGTGGCACTAAGTAGCTGCGCTATCGCCCCTCGAAGCGCGCCGGGCGCTTCTCGAGGAAGGCACGGACCCCTTCGCGGAAATCGTGGGTCGTCGCGGAGCGGGCGATGCATTGCCGCTCCTCCTCGAGTTGCGTCTCCAGCGGTTGGGACAGCGCGCGGTTGTACAGCTCCTTCGCCCGCGCGTAGGCCAGCGTCGGCCCCGAGGCGAGACGTCCCGCGAGGGCGGCGGTCTGCGCCGCGAAGTCCGCGTCGGGGAACACCTGCTGGACCAGCCCCCATGCGGCGGCCTGCTCCGCGGAGAGGACCTTCGCGAAAAGGGTCATCTCCATCGCCCGCTGGGTACCCAATGTCCGGGAGAGGAAAAACGTCATCCCGCCGTCCGGGGAGAGCCCGATGTTCTGGTACCCGAGCGTGAACCGCGCGGAGGCCGCAGCGACGGACACGTCGCAGGCAAGCGCCATCGAGAAGCCTGCGCCCGCGGCGACGCCGTTCACCGCGGCGATCACCGGCTTGGGCGCTTTCCGCAACGAGGCGATCAACGCGTGCAGGCGGATCGTGTGATCGAGGAATATTCCGTGTCCTTCCTCCCGGAACGTCGCCATGAACTCGACATCTCCCCCCGCGGAGAACGCCTTCCCCTCGCCGGTGAGCACGACGCATCGGACCGACGGATCGCCCGAGGCTTCCGAAACCGCCGACAGCAGCGCCTTCCCCATCTCCGGGTTGTAGGCGTTCATCCGCTCCGGCCGGTTCATCCGGATCGTCGCGACCCCCCCGTTCCGCTCTAACTGGACAACTTCGCTCATTTCCGCCCCCTCCCTTTCCGTGCCGGCCGACCGGTATCGCCGCCGGTTCGTGCCATCGGCGGCACCGTACCAATATAATGGATTTATCGCCGCGGCTTACCATTTCATCGCGGCCTTGGTATTCTTCCATTGTTTCCCGGCCCGCGGACGCGGGTGAAAGGAGAGCCATGCCGACGCTGTTCGAAAAGATCCGGGACCGTCACGTCGTGGCGGCGCGGGAGGACGGGAACGTCCTCCTCTATATCGATCGACAACTGATCCACGAGGTCACGAGCCCCCAGGCGTTCGAGGGGCTGCGGCTGGCGGGTCGTTCCGTGCGCCGGCCCGGCGCGATGCTGGCCGTGCCGGATCATAACGTCCCGACCACGCCCGACCGGGAGGAGCGGATCGACGACCGCGAGAGCCGCGAGCAGATCGAGGAGTTGAGGAAGAACGCCCTCGGTGCGGGGGTCGCCCTGTTCGACATCACCGATCCGAGGCAGGGGATCGTGCACATCATCGGCCCCGAGTCGGGGCTCGTTCAACCGGGGATCACGATCGTCTGCGGCGACTCCCACACCGGGACGCTGGGGGCCTTCGGGACGATCGCGTTCGGCGTCGGCACCTCGGAGGTCGAACATGTCCTCGCCACGCAGACCTTGTGGCAGAGGATGCCACGGCGGATGCGCGTCACGGTGAACGGCGCGCTTCCATCCATGGTCACGCCGAAGGACGTCATCCTCGCGGTGATCGCGAAGATCGGCGCCTCGGGGGGAACCGGGTACGCGATCGAGTTCGCCGGAGAGACGATCCGGCGGATGTCGATGGAGGGGCGGATGACGGTGTGCAACATGACGATCGAGGCGGGGGCCCGCTTCGGACTGATCGCCCCCGACGAGATCACCTTCGCGTACCTGAAGGGGAGGCCGCTGGCGCCGCCCCCTTCGCTGTGGGACGCCGCGGTGGCGGACTGGAAAACGCTCCCGTCCGACCCGGACGCGACGTGGGACCGGGAGGTTCAGCTCGACGCGTCGAACCTCGAGCCGCACGTCACCTGGGGGACGAGCCCGCAGGACGCCCTCCCCGTGGGCGGGGTCGTTCCGGACCCGGAGGCGCAGCCGGACCCTTCGGAGCGGGCGCGGATGCGGCGGGCGCTCGAGTACATGGGGCTTGTCCCGGGAACGCGGCTGACCGACATCCCCGTGGACAAGGTCTTCATCGGCTCCTGCACGAACTCGCGGATCGAGGACCTGCGGGCGGCGGCCGCGGTGGCGAAGGGGCGCAAGGTCGCCCCGAACGTGACGGTGCTGGTCGTTCCGGGGTCGGGGCTGGTGAAGCGGCAGGCGGAGGAGGAGGGGCTCGACCGGGTGTTCGTCGAGGCCGGGTTCCAGTGGCGGCTCCCGGGGTGCTCCATGTGCCTCGGGATGAACCCGGACAAGCTCAAGCCCGGCGAGCGGTGCGCCTCGACGTCGAACCGGAATTTCGAGGGGAGGCAGGGACCCGGTGGGCGGACGCACCTGATGAGCCCCGCGATGGCGGCCGCCGCGGCCATCGCGGGCCGCATCACCGACGTGCGGGAGGGGACGCGATGACCGGAAAGTTCGTATCGGTGAGCACCGTGGGCGTCCCCCTGGACCGGGGGAACGTCGACACCGACGCCATCATCCCGGCGAGGTACCTGAAGACCCTGAAGCGGACGGGGCTGGGCGTCGGCCTCTTCTTCGCGTGGCGGTACGACGCGGGAGGGGCGGAGAGGCCCGACTTCCCGCTGAACCAGCCGGAGTACCGGGGAGGCGAGGTCCTGGTAGCGGGCGAGAACTTCGGCTGCGGCTCCTCGCGCGAGCACGCCGTGTGGGCGCTGATGGACTTCGGTTTCCGCGCGGTGATCGCCCCGTCGTTCAGCGATATCTTCCACAACAACTGCCTGAAGAACGGGATGCTCCCCGTGACGCTCCCTGCGGCGGAGGTGCGGTCGCTGATCGACGCCCTCCTGTCGGCGCCCGGCGGCAAGGTCACGGTGGACCTGCCGGCGCAGACCGTCACCGGGCCGAACGGCGACGTCCACCGGTTCGCCGTCGATCCGTTCACGAAAACATGCCTCCTCGAGGGGCTGGACGAGATCGCCCTGACGCTGAAGAGTTCCCCGGAGATCGATCGCTACGAGCGGGAGCGGAAGAAGGCGACGCCGTGGCTGTTCCTGGATCTCGCCGGATGACCGCGGCCCTGAAGGAAGGCCCCGGGAAGTTCGCGGTCGCCCTCGTCCAGATGGCGATGGGGACGGACCCGCGGGAGAACCTCGACAAGGGCGCGGACCGGGTTCGCGAGGCGGCCCGCGGGGGGGCGGGGGTGGTGTGCCTGCCCGAACTGTTCCGCTCCCGGTACTTCTGCCAGACCGAGGAGACGGGCTTCTTCGACCTCGCGGAGCCGCTTCCGGGTCCGACCACGGACGCTCTTTCCGCCGTGGCTCGGGAATCGGGGATCGTCGTGATCGCCCCGGTCTTCGAGCGCCGCGCGCCGGGGGTATACCACAACAGCGCCGCGGTGATCGACGCCGACGGGACGATCGCCGGGATCTACCGGAAGATGCACATCCCGGACGACCCGGCGTTCTACGAGAAGTTCTACTTCACCCCGGGGGACCTCGGTTTTCGCGCATTCGACACCCGCGCGGGGCGGATCGGCACGCTCATCTGCTGGGACCAGTGGTACCCGGAAGGGGCACGCCTTACGGCACTCGCCGGGGCGGGCATCCTCTTCTACCCGACGGCCATCGGGTGGCACCCTCGCGAGAAGGAGGAGCACGGAGAGCGGCAGCGTGATGCCTGGCGCACCGTGCAGCGGGGCCACGCCGTCGCGAACGGCGTCTACGTGGCGGCCGTCAACCGGGTGGGCTGCGAAATCCCGGCGGGGGGAGGGGACGGGATCGAATTCTGGGGCTCCTCGTTCCTCTGCGATCCGCAGGGCGTGGTCCTTGCGGAGGCGTCCCCGGATCGGGAGGAGATCCTGTTCGCCGAGGTCGATCCGGCCCGCATCGAGGACGTGCGCCGGAACTGGCCGTTCCTGCGGGACCGGCGGATCGACGCTTACGGAGGGATCACGAGCCGCATCCTCGACGACGAGCCGTGGGGGAAGGGGCGTTGACGCCTGCCGCGCGGACGCCCGCGGTCCCCGCCTACCGGATGCCCGCGGAGTGGGAGCCGCACGAGGCGACGTGGATCGGGTGGCCGCACAACCGCTCCGACTGGCCCGGGAAGTTCGCCGCCATCCCATGGGTCTACGGCGAGATCGTCCGGAAGATCGCCGTCGGCGAGATCGTCCGGATCCTCGTCGAATCGAAGGCACACGAGACAAAGGCGCTCCGGCTCCTCAACCGCGTCGGGGTGGATCCATCCCGTGTCGCGTTCTTCCGTTTCCCCACCGATCGGGGCTGGACGCGGGACTTCGGCCCGATCTTCGTCCGGCGGGACCGCACGGTGCCCGAAGTGGCCGTGGCGGGCTTCCGGTTCAACGCCTGGGCGCGCTACCCCGACTGGCGGAAGGATGCGGGAGTCCCCGCGCGGGCCGCGAAGGCGCTCGGCGTTCCTTTTCTCCCGGTGCGGTACGGCGGAAGGGGGGTCGTTCTCGAAGGGGGCGCGATCGAGGTGAACGGGCGGGGGACGCTGATCGCCACCGAGGAGTGCCTGCTCGACCCCGTGACGCAGGTCCGGAACCCTGGGATGACCCGGAAGGGGATGGAGGACGTCTTTCGCGCTTTCCTCGGCGTTTCGAACGTGGTCTGGCTGGGGAAGGGGATCGCCGGGGACGACACGCACGGCCATGTGGACGACCTGTGCCGGTTCGCGGGACCGAAAACGGTCGTCCTTTGCCGGGAGAGGGACCCGAAGGACGAAAATCATCGCGTGCTCGAAGAAAACCGGGAGCGGCTCGCATCCGCCCTGCTGGAAGACGGTTCCCGCCCCGAGGTGGTGTCGCTGCCGATGCCCGCGCCGCTGCGCTTCGACGGGATCCGGGTGCCGGCCAGCTACGCCAACTTCTACGTCTGCAACGCGGCGGTGCTCGTCCCCACCTTCAACGACCCAAACGACCGGATCGCGCTCGGGATCCTCTCCGAACTGTTCGGGGACCGACCGGTGGTCGGGATCCACGCCGTGGATCTCGTGTGGGGGTTCGGCACGCTCCACTGCCTGACGCAGCAGCAGCCGGCCGCCGGGTAAGGAGCGATAAGGGGATCAGCCCTGGGAGGCCGCCTGAAGGATTTTTTCGGGGGAGGCCCAGTAAAAGTTCGACTCCATGAAGAGGACCTTGCCGTTCCTACCGATCACCATGGAGGTGGGGAGGGCATTGATCCCGAACCGGTCCCACAGCACCAGCCCCGAATCCACGATGATGGGAAAGCGCAGGTTGAGCTTCGCCCGCAGATCCGCGATCCGCTTCATCGACACCGTTTTTTCCGAATCCTGGTTGATGAGGATGACCGCCACGTCGTCCCGCCCGTCGAACTGGTCCCTGAGGAAGGTAAGTTCCTCCTCGCACCGGGAGCACCACGTCGACCAGAAGGCGATGAGGACCGTCTTGTCACGGAACTGGGAGAGGGAGACATTTTTCCCGTCGATGTCGGGAAGGGAAAATTCCGGCGCCGGTTCTCCGGGCGTCAGCGTGACTGGCCAGGCCGGCGTGGCGGAGAGCGACAGGAGGATCCCCAACGCGAGCGGCAATAAGCGAATTTCCCGAAAACGCATGAATGCCCCCGGAATCCAGTCTGATCCTCGAAACAGCAAGTGTCATGCCATGGACGGGGACGAATGGGATTCTGTTTTTATTCCCGGAAGGTACGCTGTATCGAGGGATGAATTCTCCAGGGAACGTCGGCGGTGGATTGCGCGATATCCCCCACTTCAGCGGGAAAGGATCTTCCGCGCTCTCGTCACGATCTGCTCCAGAGTGAACGGCTTCGCGATCCACCCCCGGTTTCCGCCGGAGACCCCCTTGCCCTCGACGGCTTCCTCCGAGTATCCGGTCATGAAGAGGATCGGGACGCCGGGTCGCTCTTCCGCGATCCGGTCCGCCAGTTCGAGGCCGCTCACCTCCGGCATGACGATATCGGTCAGGAGAAGATCGATCGACACGTCCTTGCGCCGCGAGATCGAAAGTGCATCTTCCACGCCGGAAGCCGGAAGAACGGTGAACCCGCCGGCCTGGAGCATTCGGACGATCACTTCGCGGACCACGTCCGAATCCTCCACCAGCAGGACCGTTCCGCCTCGTCCGTCCCGTTCCCGCGATCGCGCTTCCATCGTGTCCGGCCCATCCTTCCCGGAAGTGTCCCGGCGAATCCCGTCCTTCGGATACTACGATATCTTAACGTGGAAGCGGGGGACGTCCTCGCATCCCCCGCGATACGCGGTAAAATAAAAAGGTACGATGTCCCCTTGAGGAGATGGAGGATGCCCGCGAGAATCACCCTGTCCTTCCTCGTTGCGGCCTTCGCCTTGGGGCTGTTCCTCGGACCGGCCGTCGCGGAGGAACGAACGGTCGAGGGAACGATCGTCCGGCTGGATCCGGCGGGGGGTGTGCTGGTCGTGCGGGACGTTGCGGGAGCGTCCTGGAGCTACAAGGTCGAGGACGAGGCCGGGATCGACCTGTCGGCTTTCCGCGTCGGCGACCGTGTCAGGGTCACCATCGGCCGCGCGACTCCGCTCAACATGATCACGGCGGCGGACCTGCTGCGCAAGGGGGACCGGGTCGAGAAGGCCCCGTATTGACCGGCCGGGCGGCGCAACCCGGAAGGAGGCGATTTCGTGAGCAAATGGGTTGTTCTGTGCCCCGAGTGTGGGGAGGAATTCAAGATCGACGTGGAAGATGTCCCGGAGCGGTGTCCTCACTGCAAATACGAGGGGAACTTCGAGATCGTGGACGAGGACGACTGACAGGGTGCGGCCGGACATTCTCCTGATTCACCCGCCCGCGGCCCGGCCCGCGGAACCGCCGCTGGGGACGGCGGTGCTCCTGTCCCACCTGCGCCGCGAAGGCGCGGCGGCGGAAGCGATCGACGCAAACCTCGATGCGTACCTGTACCTGCTGGACGGGGATCGGCTGGCCGCCGCCGCCGGACACACGCCCGCGACCGCCCTGCACCGGGCCATGAAGAACGTCCCCCGGGCGCTCTCCTTCCTCCGATCCCCCGTCGCGGCGACATCGTTCCCCCGCTACGCCGCCGCCACGCGCCACCTGAACACGGCACTTTCCGCATATCGCGGCGCAAGCGCGCGTGAACGATGGACGCTCGGTGACTACGTGCACGGGGATCTTTCCGAGTTTTCTCCCCGTGATCTCTCCCTCGCGGCGTCCGGGAAAGCGGGAACGGTCTTCTCCGGCTACTTCCGGGACGCCCTCCTCCCTCGCGTCGCGCGGATGCGTCCGCGCGGTGTCGCGATCTCCGTGAACTACCGGCACCAGGTCCTCCCCGCCTTTGAACTTGCAGGAGTGATGCGACGCCGCCTGCCCGGCGTCCCCGTCTACGGCGGAGGGGGGATGTTCACCTCCTGGAGGAATGCGCTTCGCGGCAGGGGGCATGCGTTTCTTCCCTTCGACCGGGTCGGGTTCGGTCCGGGGGAGAGTGCCCTCGGTGCGGTGGCCGGGGGCGCGTTACCCGGGGACAGTGTCTTTTTCGAGGATGGGGATGCGGTGGAGTTCCTCCCCGATTTCGGGTTTGCGCCGCTCGGAGAATATCTGTCCCCGGAGCCGGTCCTCCCCGTCGCCGCGACGCGGGGGTGCTACTGGAGGAGGTGCCGGTTCTGCCCCGAGGCGGTTGCCCCTGTTCACCCGTACCGTGCGGCGGACGCGGGGACGTTCCCGATGCTGCTGCGGGAGTTGTCCGATCGGTATGGCGTCCGGCGGTTTCACCTGACGGACAACGCGATCCCGGTCGCCGTTCTCCGGGCGATGGCGGACGCGGGGAGCGCGCTGCGCGACCTTTCGTGGCACGGGTTCGCCCGCTTCGAGCGGGAACTGCGCGACCCGGGGTTCGCCTCCGCGCTCGCCGCCGCGGGATGCTCGATGCTTCAGCTGGGGCTGGAGAGCGGGTCGCAACGGCTCCTTGACCGGATGGGGAAGGGGACGCGCGTCGCCGACGCCTCGGCGATCCTGTCGAACCTCTCCCGCGCGGGGATCGTCCCCTACGTGTACGTGATGCTCGGCGCCCCGGGAGAGACGGAGATCGACGCGGAACGGACGCGGTCGTTCCTCGCGGAGCATTCGGGGGAGATCGGGTTCCTCAACCTGTCGATCCTCAACCTGCCCCGGGAGGCGTCCTGGCCGGGGATCGCGGACGAGAGCGCGTCGCGGGAGGACGAGGTCCTCGACGAGGTCGAGCCGCTCGGCCTGTACCGGCAGGTGACCGCGAGCGACGGCTGGGGGAGGACAAAGGCCCGGCGGTTCCTGCAAAAGGGGATCCTGAGCGACCCGGCGATCCGCGCCATCGCCGCCCGGACTCCGCCCTGGTTCGGCGACAGCCACGCCGTTTTCTTTCACAACACGGTAACGTATCGGGAGGACGTCACGTAAGGCGCACGCAACGGGAGGGTCCGGCGGAGTCGCCGCAGGAGGGGGGCGAAGTGAGGTAAAGCGCAGCCGTGCAGGTTCACCGCACGGCGAGCCACGAACGGAGCCCCCTCTCCGAGGCGGCGCAGCCGGGGGGAGGGCCCGGAGTCTTATGCCCGCACGACCACCCGGGCGTCGGCGACGGAGAGCCCCCGCTCGTGGACGATGATCGGGTTGAGGTCCATCTCCTCGATCTCCGGGTGCGACGCGAGGAACGCCGACAGTTGCGTCAGGAGCATCTTCAGGGCGTCGAGGTCCCCGGCGGGCTTCCCGCGCAGTCCCGTGAGCGCCCTGTAGCCCCGGATCTCCCGGATCATCTCCACGGCGTCCTTCCCGGAGAGCGGCGCCACGCGGAACGAGACGTCCTTCATCACCTCGACGAAGATCCCCCCGAGGCCGAACATCACCGCGTGCCCGAACTGCGGGTCCCGCGTTACCCCGACGATCACCTCGTGCCCCGGCGGGGCCATCCCGCAGACCAGCGCCCCGCCGGCCCGCGCTCCAAGCCGCTCCTCGGCCTGCCGGATCGCCTCGAACGCCTTGCGCACCCCCGCATCGTCCGCCACGTTCAGGAAGACGCCGCCCGCGTCGCTCTTGTGCGTCACGTCCGGGGAGTTCATCTTCACCGCCACGGGGAAGCCGATCCCCCGCGCCGCCGCCACGGCCTCTTCCTCGCTCGACGCCCGCCGGAAGCGGGTCAACGGGAACCCGGCGCGGGCGAGGAACTCCATCGCGTCGGCGGGAGGCATCCCGTTCGCCGACGGCGCCTCCCCGTGCCCCGTCTCTTCCACGGAGAGGGGGAAGCGTTCGCGGTCGAACCGGGCATGGCAGGAGAGGGCCTTCACGGCCCGCTCCGGCGTGGGGAAGACGGCGACCTTCTTCTCGTGGAACAGCAGCCGTTCCGCGCGCTCCACGTCGGCGCCCCCGAGGTACGCCACGAGCTCGCACCGGCCGGGGCGGATCACTTCGGAGGCGCCGGGTATCGGGTCGCCGAAGATCGTCATCACGACGTCGAATTCCCCGTCCGCCGCTTCGAGCACCCGCCGGTAACGGGCCGCGTCGGTGTCTCCGGTGAGATCGAGTGGGTTGCCGACGATGCAGTGGGAGGGGAGGATCTCCCGGAGCTTCCCGGAGAGTGCGGTGGAGAGCGGGGTGACGCGAAGCCCTTCCTCCTCCGCGACGTCCGTGGCGATGATGGCGGAGCCGCCGGAGCTCGTGACGATCAGCATTCGCGGACCCTTGGGAGGCGGGACGTACGCAAGCGCCTTGGAGAAGTCGTACAGTTCCTCGAGCGTCGCGGCGCGGTGCACGCCGTTCTGCCGGAACACGGCGTCGTAGATTTCGTCCCGTCCGGCAAGTGAACGGGTGTGGGACTCCGCGGCCTTGCGCCCCCGTTCGGTCCGTCCGGCCTTGAAGATCACGATGGGCTTGGGACAGGCACGGACGGCGGAGAGGAACTTCGCGGCGTCCTTCACCCCTTCGATGTAGAGCGCGACCACCTTCGTGTGCGGGTCCTCCGCGAAGAAGCCGATCAGGTCCGCCTCGTCGACGTCCGAACGGTTCCCCATGCTGACGAAGGCGGAGAAGCCGAGCCGCTCCTCGGACGCCCAGTCGATCAGCGCCGCGCCGACGGTGCCGCTTTGCGAGACGATCGCCATTTCGCCCCGTCTCGTGATCAGCGGCCACGAGGCGCACACGCCGTGGTACGGGTAGTTCACGCCCTGGCAGTTGGGGCCGACCACCCGGATCCCCGCCGCCTGCGCCGCCCGCGTCATCTCCGCCTGGAGCGCCGCCCCCGACTCGCCGGACTCGGCGAACCCGCCCGTGATCACGATCGCCGATTTCACCTTCCGTTCCCCGAGTTCCCGCATCGTTCCGGGGACGAGCTTCGCCGGGATGATCACGACCGCGAGGTCGGTCCCCTCGGGGAGTTCGGCGGCGGATTTTATGGAGGGCACGCCCAGGATCACCTCCCCCTTCGGGTTCACGGGGACGATCTCGCCGGCGTAGCCGGCCTCCTTGATGTTGCGGAAGATCTGGAACCCCATCTTGTCGGGGTTCGAGGATGCTCCGATCACGGCGATCCGGGAGGGACGAAACAGGGGAGACAGGGGAGAGGCCATCCGCGCGCTCCTCGCTTCCAGGGGGGTTCCCGTCACGTTAACAAAGCCGGGACCCGGTGTCACGCGCATCGGGCAGTCCGTCCCCTGGAAAGATTCCCGGCAATTTTCCCGCTCCGGCGGCCTCTTGATCCATTAGAATGTTGGACTTGGATCGGAAGGGACTGGAGTCGGCAATCCTGAAAGGTGGGAGGGACCACGGAATGAAACGGTTCGCGCTGTACCTGGCGGTGTTCGCGGCGTCGGTGCTGGCCGCCGGTTGGGCGACCGGGGCGCCGGAGAAGGCGAAGATCCCCGGGAAGATCGTCCTCAAGGTATACGAAAAGCGGCAAGTGACGTTCGACCATCAGGGCCACGCGCAGCGGATCGGGAAGTGCCAGACGTGTCATCACAACCCCGATTCGGAGAAGTGCTCCGATTGCCATAACCCGAAGCGCGACGGAAAGACCCCCTCTTTCCGCGAGGCGATGCACTACAAGTGCAAGAATTGCCACATGCGGGTGAACAAGAAAGTCAGGGGTGCCTGCCAGGAATGCCACCCGAATGTCCGTTCGACCAAATAAGCCGGGGAGCGCGCGCGGAATGAAGCGGTTCCTTTTCTTTGCGATCCTCCTCTCCGTCGCGGCGATGGGGGCCTGGGCCGACACATCGACGTTGACCCTCAACGACGCTCCCGAGGAAGTGGTGCTGAAGGTCTACCCGAAACGGCAGGTCACTCTGGACCACAAGGGGCATGCGAAGCGGATCGGGAAATGCCAGGTGTGCCACCACAAACCCGATTCGGAGAAATGTTCGGACTGTCACGAGGCGAGGGGGGACACGGACACCCCGTCGTTCAGCGAGGTGATGCACGTCCGTTGTCGGGGTTGTCACAGGAAGTCGACGGAAGGGTTGACCGGCTCCTGCTCCGAATGCCACCCGAACGTCCGATCAGGAAACTGATGCGCGCGAGGAGGAAACAGGTCATGAAAAAGATGTCGGCGATCGCCTGTCTGTGCGTGCTGTTGACGCTCCCCGTATTCGCCATGGGGGAGGAATTCAACCCCGCGGCCTACACCGCGATCACCCAGGAGGAACTGGCGAAGGACCCCGCCGTCCATGCGGGGAAAAAGTTCCGGGTGACTGACCCCTTCCAGTTCTGCGGATCCGATTTCTGCGTCCAGATCCGGAAGACGGATATCAATACCAGGGATTATTACTGTGTCACCCTCGGATCCCTCTGCCTGGTGCGGATGTACGTCAAGAAGGGACACCCCGATGCCCCGATGGTGGAGAAGCTGAAAAAGGGGGACCGGGTGACCGTCTACGGCACCTTCAACTACATGGGGTCGAACTACCGGTACATGGTCGTGGACCGGCTGGTCGTCGAAAAAGAGAAGTAAGGCGCCGGTCCCCGAAGCACGAACGTCAGGTCCGGCAGACGGGGCAGGAGGGGGAGCCCCCCGTTTCCGCCCGGCGGCGATCCTCTTCCTCCTGGTATTGCGGCGTGTCGTGGCGGGGCGTCCGGTCGTCCCCTCCCGCGAACGCCTTCGCTTTCCACTCCTCGTCCTCCGACCAGCGGAACGGAAGCTCAATCACGGAGCCCGGGGCCGTCATCGTCTCGAGGGACGAGAGCGCCTGGACGAGGATTTGACGCTGCAGATCGGGCGCGTTCGGCTTTCCGGCCGTGTGCCCGAGGGGAAAGTCGAGGAACGCCGCGCGGGGAGGGTTTACCGCCCGCGTGATGTCCTGCGCGCTGGTCATGCAGAGCGTCGGGATCCCGGCGGCCTCCGCGTGCCTTGCGACCAGTCCCACGGACTGGTGGCAGACGGGTCAAACGGGTACCAGCAGCACCGCGTCGACGCCGTCCTCGAGGAAGCGCTCCGTCAGCCGCGGAGCGAGGTCTTCGGAGACGCGGCGGGTGGAGTAGATCCCTCCCATGAAGGTGTAGAAGCAGTTCGCCAGCCCCCCGAGGAACCCCTCTCGCACAAGACGGCGCAGCGGGTCGATCGGGAAGACGACGTTGGGGTCCGTGCGGGCGTCCGAAAGGTCGTAGGCGAAGTGGGTGGCGCGCAGCTCCTTCGTGTCGACGTCCGTCGGGATCTCCCGGAACGAGGTGTCGTCCTTGTAGTGGAACGCCACCTGCCCGCTGACGTAGATCCCTCCCGAGGCGGCCACCCCCAGCCGGCATTGCGAAAGGGGCTTGCGAAGCGGCGCCCACGGCGCGGTGTCCCGGTTGACCACCCAGTTGTACGGCTTGTACCCCAGCCGCGCGTAGTTGTCCTTGATTCTCGGGATGTAGTCGACGGGTCCCATGGTACCCTCCCTGTCCTGCATTCTACCGTAAAACGGGTCAACGCGAGGCGTCGGGAAAAACGGCGGGAGAGCGGCGAAGGATTGCCGGGGGGCGGCGAAGGTGGAAGGAATCATGGGTGGAAGGGTCATGGCGCACCCCACGGCAAACCACCGTACTGTATACAGTATACAGTACGGCGCCCAGGGTGTCAATGGAGATTTGCATACGGGAATGCGGCCGGGAGGGGAGGCCTCCGCCCCGCCTGCTTTGCACCGTGACGCAAGGGCGACGCAAGGGATTTGCCATCCGTTGATATTTTTGGTGGAATGGACCGTAGCTAGGTTGCTTCAAACCGAAGGGCTGGGGGGACCCCATGGAACCATCCAAGATCGTCGTCCGGTATCGCGACGGGCGGACCTTGAAGGGCACCACGCAGAACTTTTTTCCCAACAAGCCGAATTTTCACGTCAACCGCCAGGGGACGGCCGGTCCGGGAGACCTCATCGAGGTGAAGGTCGATGAGTTGAAGGCGGTCTTCTTCGTCCGGGATTTCACGGGGAACCCGAAGCACATCGAAAGAAAGTCGTTGTCCCCCGGAGAACGGTCGCAGGGCCGGCTGATGGAAGTCACTTGCAAGGACGGCGAGGTGATCGTGGGGTCGACGACCGGGTACGACCCGAAGCGTCCCGGCTTTTTCCTGTTCCCGATCGATTCGTCGTCCAACAACGAGAGGATCTACGTGGTGACCAGCGCCGTCGGATCCGCCCGGTTCCTCTGAAAAAGGGGAGGCTGGCGCGCCTGGCACGACTCGAACGTGCGGCCAGCTGCTTAGAAGGCAGCTGCTCTATCCACCTGAGCTACAGGCGCGCGCGGGCTCAGTATACCAAAACGGCAACCCATGAACCCCGAACTCGTCATATGATCTGAATATGGAAAACAGGGAAGCGGCAGAGAAGTCGGAACGGCCTTCGGGGAACGCCGGCACCCGCTGGTCTCTCCCGGTGTCGGGGATGACGTGCGCCTCGTGCGTGGCGAGGGTGGAGAAATCTCTCCTGCGGATCGAGGGCGTCGCTTCGGCGTCGGTGAACCTCGCCGCCGGGAGTGCCACGGTCGCGGTGGATCCCGCGAAGGTCGGCCCCTGGCGGCTGGTCGCGGCGATCCGGGACACGGGGTACGAGGTGCCCGTGGATCGGGCCGCCTTTCCCGTCCAGGGGATGACGTGCGCCTCGTGCGTGGGACGGGTCGAGCGGGCGCTTCGGAAGGTACCGGGCGTCCTCGCGGCGTCCGTCAACCTGGCGGCGGAGACGGCGAGCGTGGAATATCTGCCCGGGGTCGCCTCCATCGCCGACCTGCGGGCCGCCGTCGAGGGGGCGGGGTATTCGGTCCCGGAAGTGTCGCCGGGGGAGGATCCGGTCGTCCGGCAGGAGCGGGCGCAGCTGGAGGAAGAGCGGGCCCTCCTGTCGCGGTTGCGCGTCGGTGTCGTCTTGGGCGTTCCTCTCCTCCTGTTCTCTCATTGGGAGATGTTCGCGGGGCACGGTCGCCTGCCCTTTTCGCCCTTCAACATGGCGGTGCTGCAGTTCCTCCTCGCCACGCCGATCCAGTTCTACGTCGGCGCGCGCTTTTACCGCGGCGCGTGGGTCGTCGCCCGGCACGGTTCCACCGACATGAACACGCTGGTCGCGCTGGGAACCTCGGTGGCGTACCTTTACAGCGCTGTTGCCGCCTTCTTCCCGGCGCTGGTCACAGCGGAGGGGCTCGTCGTCCACCTGTACTTCGAGACGTCCGCGGCGATCATCGTCCTTGTTCTGCTGGGCCGTTACTTCGAGTCCCGGGCGCGCGGGAAGACGTCCGAGGCGGTGAAGAAACTGATCGGCCTGGCTCCGAAGACCGCCCGGGTCGCGCGCGACGGGGGCGAGGTGGATGTCCCCCTCGAATCGGTCGTCGTCGGGGAACGCGTGGTGGTTCGGCCGGGGGAGAGGGTGCCGGTCGACGGGACGGTTGCGGAGGGCCGCTCCGCGGTCGACGAGTCGATGCTCACCGGAGAGCCGATGCCGGTCGAGAAGGTGCCGGGCGGCGCGGTGACGGGCGGGACGATGAACCTCGACGGGCGGCTCCTCTTCACGGCGACCCGCGTGGGGAAGGACACCGTCCTCTCGCGGATCGTCGCGATCGTGCGGGAGGCGCAGGGGAGCAAGCCGCCGATCGGGCGGCTCGCGGACGTGATCGCGTCGTACTTCGTCCCCGCGGTGATGGCGGCGGCGGTCCTCACGTTCCTCGCGTGGTTCTTCCTCGGACCGGAGCCGCGGGGAACATTCGCGATGGTCAGCATGATCTCCGTCCTGATCATCGCCTGCCCGTGCGCGATGGGGCTCGCCACGCCCACCTCGATCATGGTCGCCACCGGGAAGGGGGCGGAGCTCGGGATCCTCGTTCGGGACGGCGCCGCGCTGGAGACCGCGCAGAAGGTGGACACGGTCGTCCTCGACAAGACCGGCACGGTGACCAGGGGGAAGCCGGATCTGGGCGAGGTGCGGCTCAACCCGGCCGGCGCATTCCGGGGGGAGGAAGGAGCGCGGGAGCTTCTCCGCCTGGCGGCCTCCGCGGAAAGCGGCTCCGGGCACCCTCTCGCGGATGCGGTCGTGCGCGGGGCGAAGGGCCGGGGGATCGACGTCGCCGCGCCGGAAACGTTCCTCTCCATCCCGGGGCAGGGGATACGGGCCTCGGTATCCGGACGCGCGGTCCGCGTGGGGAACCTTGCGTGGCTCGAAGCGGAGGGGATCGATCCGGCGGGGCTTGTTCACGACGTGCAGGAGATCGCCGATGCGGGCGGCACCCCGATCTGCGTCGCGGTTGACGGCAGGGCGGCGGGCGTCCTCTCCGTGGCCGACGAGGTGAAGGCGGGCGCGCCGGAGGCGATCCGCCGCCTGCGTGCGATGGGCCTGGACGTCGTCATGCTCACGGGGGACAATCGGCGCACCGCGAAGGCCGTCGCGGAAAAGGTCGGGATCTCCCGGGTGATCGCGGAGGTCCTCCCGGACCGGAAGGCGCACGAGATCCGCACGCTCCAGGGAGAAGGAAGGGTCGTCGCCATGGCGGGGGACGGGATCAACGACGCCCCGGCGCTCGCGCAGGCCGACGTCGGCATCGCGATGGGGACCGGCGCGGACATCGCCGTGGAAGCCGGGGACCTGGTGCTGATGGGAGGGGAGCTGCGGGGGGTCGCCGACGCCATATCTTTAAGCCGCGCCACCCTGCGCAACATCCGGCAGAACCTGTTCTGGGCGTTCGCCTACAATGTGGTGCTCATCCCGGTCGCGGCGGGAGTACTCTATCCTTCGTTCCGGCTGTTGCTGAACCCGGTGTACGCCGCCGCCGCGATGGGGCTCTCCTCGGTGACGGTCGTGACCAACGCCTTGCGATTGCGTGGATTCCGCTAAGGGAAGAGGGGATATGGAGAAGGAACCGAAGGGGCGGGTCGTGACGGACCCGGCGGAGTTTCGCGACCTGGTCGCCGCGATGCGCAGATCGGGAAAAGTCGGATTCGACACCGAGTTTGTGGGGGAACGGACCTACTTCCCCCGGCTCTGCCTGATCCAGCTCGGCACGGAGGCGATGTCCGTCGCGGTGGACCCTCTCGCCGTGGGCGATCTGTCGCCGCTCGATGATCTGCTCTTCGACGCATCGGTCCTCAAGCTGGTGCACGCGGGGTGGCAGGATCTGAAGATCATCCACCAGCGGACCGGACGGGTGCCCGCGCCGGTTTTCGACACCCAGATCGCCGCGGCGCTCCTCGGGCTTCCCGCCCAGGCGGCGTACGCGTCGGTGGTCCACGAGTTCCTGCGGGTCGAGGTGAAGAAGGGGCACTCCTACTCCGACTGGGCCGCGCGGCCCCTTTCCCCGTCGCAGCTCGCGTATGCCCTGGACGACGTCCGGTATCTCCCCGCGCTGCACTACCGGATGGTCGAACGGTTGGAGCGGGAAGGGCGCCTCTCCTGGATCGCACCCGAAATCGCCGCATTGTCCTCGCCGGCCACCTATGAGACGGATCCCTGGCTGGAGTACCGTCGCGTCAAGGGGTGGGCGGCGCTGGACCGTCGCCGCCTGGCGGTGCTCCGCGCCCTGATCGCGTGGCGGGAGGGGGAGGCGAGGAGCCGGGACGTCCCCCGCCGCCGCGTGCTGGCCGACGAGAGCGCGCTGGCGATCGCCCGCAGCAAGCCCGCGAACGAGGAGGCGCTGCGGCGCGTGCGCGGGCTGGAGTGGAAGATCGGGGGCGGGTCGTCGACAACCGTCCTGGCGATGGTGCGGGACGCGCTTGCCTTGCCGGATTCGCTACTCCCGGAGGCTCCCCCTTCACGGCCCCGCGGCAACGGGGACCGCTCCTCCGTCGTTGCGCTTCTGGGAGCTCTCGTGCGGTCCCGGTCGCGCATCCACCGGGTCGCGCCGGAGGTGCTGACGAATACCGACGAACTGGAGCGGCTGGCGGCCGGGGAGCGGGAGGAGGTCGGCGTACTATCCGGTTGGCGGCGCGATCTCCTGGGGACGGAATTGCTGGCCCTGCTCGACGGGCGGCTCTCCCTCGTGATCCACCGGGGAGAAGTGGTCGTTGAGGAGAGGGACGTCAAGGCGACGCTGTGAAGCGATCCTCGATGGGGAAACATGCATCTCTCCTGGCCGCTGTCTTTCTGACGGGCGGCGTCCTCTTCACACAAGGTGGATGCGCGGTGGGCGGGAGCGCGGGGAAGGGCGCCGGAGACGTCCACTCCCCGGGTGTGTCGGCCCCGCTCCCCTCGGTCATCGCGGGGGTCCCGTTCCTTCCCCAGGAAGACGATACCTGCGGCCCCTCCTCCCTCGCGATGGTTCTCGGGTTCCTGGGGCAGGGTGTAGGAACGTCGGAAATCGTCCGGGAAACCCGGACGGAGGGACTGAAGGGAACGCTTATCACCGACCTGGCCGTCGCCGCCCGACGGCGGGGGTTCGCGGCGGAGGTCGCGGATCTCGACCTCCCCCGCCTGCGGGAGCGGATTTCGGCGGGTGTCCCCGTGATCCTGCTGGTCGACCTCGGCATCTGGACCTGGAGCCGTCCACACTACCTGGTGGCGTACGGCTGGACCCGGGAAGGAGTGGTCGCGCATTCCGGACACGAACAGGGGAAAGTGATCCCGTTCTCCACGCTGGATGGGCAGTGGGCGAAGATGGGGCGGCTGGCGATCATCGTTCGCCGGCAGGGAGCGCGATGATGTCGGAAATAGTGCGTCTTCGGTCATGGCGGCGCGTGGCGCCGCTCCTGCTCGCCCTCCTGCTGGCCGGCGGGTGCTCCCGCATTCCGAAGATCATCGTCCTTGAAGACCCGCTGACCGCCGCGGAGCACGTCGAACTCGGCGTCGCCTACGAGCGGAAGGGGGAGCTCGACCTCGCCCGTCGGGAATACGAACGAGCGCTCCTCAAGGACAGGAAGTTCTATCGGGCACGCGTCAATCTCGGCAACGTTTTTCTCGCGAAGAAGGAGTACACGAGCGCACGCGAGGAGTACCTCCAGGCCCTGGAGCTTCGGCCGGGGGATGCCGAGGTGACCAACAACCTCTCCTGGGTCGCCATCTTCTCAGGGGAGGGGATCGACGAGGCGCTGGCCCGGATGGAATCCATAGCCTCCGGGCCGGTGCCCCCCGTTTTTCCTACTGCGGGGGTACCCCAGCAGCGCGAAGCTCGTACTGGGGCGGGCCGCCGGGCGACCCTTCTGGACACGCTGGGTGTTCTCCGGATGCGCGCAAACCGTCCCGGACCGGCGGAGGAGGCCTTCGCCCTGGCGGATGCGCTGTGCCGACAGGCCGGTGCCGCGCCGAGGGAGGGCGTGAGCGGCGACGCACTGTGCCCGGAAGAGGTGCTCCGGGAGATCGAGGACCATCGCGGGGAATTGCGGAGGCGGTTCCCTTCGCCGTCGCCCGCCCCGGCCAGATAACCCGGCGGGATGCGGCAAGGAGTGGATTTATGCGTGGATTTATCCGTTGACCGGGGCGGTCCCCGTCCGTATAATTACCGTTCGCCTATTGGGGCGTGGGCGGTGAGTGTAGCTCAGTTGGCAGAGCACCAGACTGTGGCTCTGGCTGTCGCGGGTTCAATCCCCGTCACTCACCCCATCATCTTCAGGCGCCTGTAGCTCAGGGGATAGAGCACCG